>PJEL010000314.1_pt1 | contig 57730 bp, 48 predicted proteins | sample 1853271 | NCBI WGS metagenome assembly PJEL01 (sample SAMN08108733, study PRJNA415343) | Invertebrate metagenome, whole genome shotgun sequencing project. | host: Globobulimina | place: Sweden: Gullmar Fjord | collected 2015-08
GACGAACATAGACTGCTTCGCAAGTCGGCAATTCGCCGCTCCCCTGGCGGGGAGTCTGACGAAGTGCCCATTATGTACGCCAGCTCACAGGCCATGGCCTTGCCTCCGGACTTGACCTCCCAGCGTAGACTGCAAGGTATGAAGGTCCACCACCTCTCCTGCGGAACCATGTGTCCGCCGTTCGCCTCGCTCGTGAACCCGTCGGGAAACCTGGTCTGTCACTGCCTTCTCATCGAAAGCGAGGAGGGCCTGGTGCTGGTGGAGACCGGCTACGGCACGGCCGACATCGCCGCCCCCCGAAGGCGTCTGGGCTGGCCCGTCCAGGCATTCTCCCGCCCGATTCTGGACCCAGCGGAGACAGCGGTGGCACAGATCGAGGCCCTGGGATTCTCGGCGGATGATGTGCGCCACATCCTCTGCACCCACCTCGACGTCGACCACGCGGGCGGGATCGGCGACTTTCCGCGGGCCACCGTGCATGTACACGCCCTCGAGCACGCAGCCGCCCTCGACAGCAGCCCCGTGAACCGCTTCCGCTACCGCCTGCACAGCTGGGACGCGCTGCCCACCTTCAAGACCTACGCCGAGACCGGAGAGCCCTGGTTCGGCTTCGAAGCCGTACGGCAGCTAGAGGGCCTGCCCCCCGAGATCCTGCTGATCCCGCTGCACGGCCACTCCCCAGGCCACTGCGGCATCGCGGTCGACGCCGGCGATCGGTGGCTGCTTCACTGCGGAGATGCCTATTTCTTCGCGGGAGAGATGGATCCCGCGGGACGCCGCTGCACCACCGCGCTCGAGCTCTTCCAGTGGGTCACCCAAGTAGACAGGAAGCAACGCATCGACAACCAACACCGTCTCAGAGAAATGGGCCGTGAACGCAGCGGTGAAGTCACCGTGTTCTGCGCTCACGACCCATCGGAGCTCGCCAGTCTGATGAGCCCTGAATGATGACTAGTTCCCGTGCACGCCGCCGCTGCCGGTGAGTGCCGTGGACGCCCACAGGTAGAAGTCCGGGTTCATCATGTCTGTGCCTTCCACGGTGTCGCTGTGGCAGCCGCCGCAGGCCCAGTCGAGGCTCACGTACGCGTTCGCCGGATTGACGCCCGCCGTGCTCTCGAGTGGATCGCTGATCGGGTCGACCCAGGTGTTGATCCCGAAGAGGTGAGTGGAGATGTCACCACCGAAGGTTCCGCTCTTCACCGCGGACTTCACGATGTTCGGCATGTGGCAATCCTCACACACGAGCAGCTCCATGCCCGGATAGTTCGGGGCCCAGAGCGCGTACGTCACCGCCTCGTCGAAGTGGCAGGACTCGCAGTTGGTCCGGATACCCGGCTTGTTGGTGTAGTCCGGGTTCGGATCGGCCGGGTCGCCTTCGAGCGCTACATACTCCTCGGAATGCCGCATCGGAGCATGGCTATCGTGGCAGTCCGCGCACTCGAGGGCCGAGTGCTGGCTCTGCGTGATCTCCTCGAACTGCTCGTGATGCTTGATGAAGCCACCGCTGGTGTCGATCACATAGGGATCGCTGCGGATGTGGCAGTTCTCGCAGGACGCGTCGGGGTCGTCCTGGGTGCTGACGAGGTACGGATCCTGTGCGTGACCCAGTCCGGGACCGTGGCAGGCTTCGCAGCCGATGCCGGTCTCTTCCCAGGTTCCGTGGATGCCCGGCAGGCCATCCTGGTTGTCGGTCAGATCGCCATCGGTCGCGGCGTCACCATCGGGAATCCAACCGGTGGTGTGGCAGCCGCCGCAGGTATACGGCTTGACCTCGTCCGGATGATATTCGGCTGAAGAGGCCACGATCGCCGGATAAGCGGCCCCGCCGATGTAGTCGGGATCAAATGGGAAGTTGAACTGGACCGTATCGCCGGCCACGCCGGTGATGATGTATCCATCCAAGTCCATGAAACGGGCTTTCCAGCCATAGCCACCGATGACGTAGGTGACGTCCGACCACCCACCGGTGGGGAAGGTGCCGGCGTTGATGGAGATCAGAGCCGCCTGGTCGGTGAAAAAGTCCGCATCGATGGCGTTCGCCTCGCCCTGGACCGTCTGAACCCACGCCGGGTAGCCGGTTCCGGCAACAGCGTCGGCAGCGTCGACGATTTTGTAGGGATGGCCGCTGTTGACCCAGGACGCATGGTTTTCGGCGTGACAAGTGCCACACAGGTCCGAGCCCGCGTAGCCCGCGGAGTAGTCCTGGCCGTCTACGCCGTCTACGCCGTCTACGCCGTCTACGCCGTCGGCACCGTCGCCGCCGTCGCCGCCGTCGTCACCATCGGAGCCGTTTGAACCGTCGGATCCGTTCGCTCCGTCGGCTCCGTCTGCGCCGTCTACACCGTCAACCCCGCTGACACCGTCGACACCGGCAACACCTTCGGGGCCTTCGCACCCCCAACCAGCAACGGCCAGCAGCACAGTAAAAGCGGCAATATTCCATCTCGACACGAACACCTCCAGCACCCGTCCCGGGCACACACTGTTGTTCACTCTCCCGGTATTATGACCGCTGGGTCGCGCTGTCGGGCTTTCTACCGAGGGTGAGGGTCGGTCATTTGCCGTTTGAATTCCAGCATTTTCTCGCGCCTTTGCCCATTATCCGGCGGCGCCTCAACCTACGAAAAATGACATACACGAGGCACTTCGCCGTGCTAGTCCGGGGCGGTGCGGGACCGACTGATGACGTACCGGACGCGCGAAGCCCTGAAACCAGCCGGGTGACGGCATCCCCGGTTCAATGGGACCTGGCCAATGCATGCCGTCAGATTGGTACCAGCGAGACCAACCCCGGTCACTGTTTGTCGCAGACGGTTCGCCTCAGCCGCCGCTGTCGGGCGAACGCGGCGCACTGGAGTACTCCTAAAAAATGTCCATCTATCGAACACTATCGAAAGCACGCTTCCGTCCATCCTTCTCCAGACGTCTGCCGCTCCGACAAGTACCACTCAATACCCAGGCAGCATATTGTTGCGCCTCGAAGTAGTTATTCGGAATCCTTGAAAACCCTGTTCCGTCCACCTTGTTTCGCCCGATACATCGCTCGATCTGCGCGATCGACCCAGGCGAGGACCCCGCCTCCCTGATACTCGGCAACACCCGCAGAGATAGTCACGCCCAGCGCAGGCGCATCCGGCGAGCAGGAGGGCCAGTCGAAGCCTTGCACGAGCTCGCGAATCCTCTCCGCCAGTCCGACCCCGCCCTGCTCGTCACAGTTCGGCAGCACCAAAAGGAACTCCTCGCCGCCGTAGCGAATAGCCGTATCCGACTCTCGAATCGCCGTTCTCAAGATCGTGGCGATCGTCGAGAGTACCGTGTCGCCAACGCTGTGACCGTAGGTATCGTTGACTCGCTTGAAGTGATCGACATCGAGAAACACCGCCGCCATCGGCACGTGGGCTCGGTAGTAGCGACGAACCTGCTCGGGCAGGTCGTCGTCGAGGTATTGGCGACTCAGAAGCCGAGTAAGCGGATCCCGGCTAGAGCTGTCGAGCCGGCTGACGACCCGTGCGAGATGGGTGAGCTCATCCATGCCGAGGCGCTCGATGCGCAGGGTCACCGCGCCGATCCCGATCTCGTGGCCGACCTCGACGGTGCGAGATTCGACCACAGGCTCTCCATCGTAGGTGGTGCCGTTCGTAGAACCCAGATCCTCGAGACACAGCAGCGGGCCCACCACAGACACCGTGGCGTGGTGTCGGGACACCGAGACGTCGGTGAGAGGCAGCGCGCAGGCCGGGTCTCGACCGATTGTGGCGCTCTCTTCCGGGTAGATGCTGCAGAACCGGAGTGTGTCGGGGCCAGCGATGACCCGTAGTGTCGGCAAGCTCGTGCGTTCGGATTTGCGGCGCTTGAGTTCGGCGGCGATCTCGTCCCGCATGTCCGTCGGGGGAAGTGTCACCGTCCCAGGGTCGTCCTCGCGGCTCAAGCTGGCCTCCCACTGGACGCCAGAATACCGCAGAACCACTGCGATCAGAGGGCTTCCGCGAGAATTACGGCGTCGCGCCGCCAGCTTCGGGCGAGTGATAATACTCCCGATACCACGCTACAAACTCACGTACGCCTTCCGCAACGGAGGTCGATGGCTTGTAGCCCACGTCCGCCATGAGCTGCGCGCTGTCGGCCCAGGTCCGTGCCACGTCACCCGGCTGCATGCCCAGGTAGTTCTTCTTGGCCTCCATCCCGAGTTCCTTCTCGAGGGTTCCAATGAGGTCCATCAGAGACACCGGAGCGTTGTTCCCTATGTTGTAGACGCGGAACGGGCACGGAGCAGTCGCCGGATCCGGATTATTGGTGTCAAAACCCTCATTTGCCTGTGGCACGTTGGACATCAGTCGCTGAATGCCCTCGACCACATCGTCGACATAGGTCAGGTCGCGCCCCATGTCCCCGTGGTTGAAGACGTTTATCGCTTCGCCCGCCAACATCGCCTTGATGAACAGGAACAGCGCCATGTCCGGTCGACCCCACGGGCCGTAGACCGTGAAGAATCGAAGCCCCGTCGTGGGCAGGCCGTACAGGCTACTGTAGGAGTGGGCCATAAGCTCATTAGCCCGCTTTGTCGCCGCGTACAGGCTGATCGGGTGGTCGACTCCGCGATGCTCCGAGAACGGCATCATCGTGTTCGACCCATACACCGAGCTCGAGGACGCGTAGAGCAGATGCTGAACACCTCCGTGGCGACATTCCTCGAGGAGATTCACAAACCCGACGAGGTTGCTCTGCACGTAGACGTGTGGATTCTCCAGGGAGTACCTAACCCCGGCCTGCGCCGCGAGGTTGATCACAATCTGCGGTTGAACCTCGGCAAACACGCGCCCCATCGCCTCGCGGTCGGCGAGATCCTCACGGAAGAACTGCCAGCCCGGTTTGTCGGCGAGTTTCTCGAGACGCGCCCACTTCAGCTTGGGATCGTAGTAGTCGTTGACGATGTCGAGCCCCGCCACCTTGTAGCCTTGGGACAGGAGCCGATTAGCGACGTGGAAACCAATGAAACCCGCCGTGCCCGTGACGAGGATGGGTCGAGTGAGAGACTCGGGCCGACAATCTAGGACAGGTTTTTCCGACAAGGTCACGCTCCAAGGCTGCACCCACCCTCGTAAATGCGCGCCAGTCATGGGGCAACCGCAGCTGCTCTCGATATGAGGGTCGAGCACCCGCCACAGGAAAGAGGTAGATGCGGATCCTGTTGACTGGTGGCGCCGGCTTCATCGGCTCCCACGTTGTCGAGGCATACCTTCGCCTCGGCCACGAGGTGGTGGTCGTCGATGACCTCTCTTCCGGCTCCATGACCCAGGTCGACCCAAAAGCGACGTTTGTACGCGCTGATGTGGGTTCGAGCCAGATGAAGGCTCTCATCAGAGACTTCCGCCCCGACGTCATCAATCACCACGCCGCACAGAAGTCGATACCGCGTTCCGTCGCCGAGCCGGTTGCCGACCTACAAGCAAACGTGGTCGCTCTGGTTGGGATGCTGCATGCGGCCGTACAAGTCGGTGTGCCGCGATTCCTGTTTGCCTCGTCAGGTGGCGCGCTGGCGGGTCGACAGCTTCCCTCAATCGAAACCGCGAGCCCAGATCTCGCGTCGCCCTACGCTCTGAACAAGCTGACGTGCGAACTCTATCTAGCCCTCTTCGCGCGCACCCACGGCCTGCAGTACGTCGCGATGAGATATGGCAACGCCTATGGTCCACGGCAGCGCAGAGATGGCGAATGCGGCGTCATTCCAACCTATATGGAACAGATCGAGAACGGGCTGCCCTGTCGCCTGCATCGGTTCGCAGACATGCCTGACGGCGCGACGCGCGACTACGTGTACGTCTCGGATCTGGTTCGAGCCAACGTCGCCGCCCTCGACCGGGCCACCAACTGCGTGGTCAACCTCGGATGTGGTGTAGAGGTGAGTACACGCCGCATCTATGAGACCGTGGTCAAACATGCCCCCGGCCCGGTTTCGGGCGGGGTGGAGCTCCTGGCAAAGCGTCCCGGGGACCTGAAGAGGTCGGCGCTGGACTCTGGACTCGCTCACGAAAAGCTGGGCTGGGTCGCCGAAGTCTCCCTGGAGGAAGGCATCGAGCGAACCTGGCGTTGGTGGTCCCAGCGCGGCCCTAAAAACGCACCGGCTCCTGGTAGTGCCCAAAGACCTCTTTGAGGACGCCGCAGACCTCACCAACCGTCGCGTAGGCCTCGACCGCGTCCATGATGGCCGGCATCACATTGCCCTTTGCAGCGGCCACCTCTCGTAGGGTGCCCAACGTGCTCGCGACGACGTCGGCATCGCGCTCGTCTTTGATCCGCTGCAACCTCGCTAGCTGCGCGGCGGCCTGGTCCTCCTTGTAGGGGTGGAACTCAACATCGGGCTCGGCCTCTTGCTCCATATGGCAGTTCACACCGACCTTGCGGAAGTCTCCGGACCGTAGGCGCTTCTCGAGCTCGTAGGCCTGCCGATTCACGTCGGCCTGGGCGGAGCCCTCGGCGACGGCGTTGACGATGCCGCCCCGGGCGTCGAGCTCGTCCATGATCTCGACGATCAACGCCTCCATCTCGTTGGTGGTGGACTCCACGAACCAGGAGCCGGCGAGGGGGTCGACCGTGTCGCAGACGCCGATCTCCTCGATCATGATCTGCATGGTGCGCAGGCTCAGCCTGGCGGCCCGCTCGCTGGGAATGGTGTAGGCCTCGTCGTAGCTGCACAGGGCCATGGTCTGGGTGCCGGAGAGCGCGCTTGCCAGGGCGTAGTAGGCCCCCCGTACGATGTTGTTCTCGGGCTGCTGGATGGTGAGGCCGCCGCCGCCGCCGCCCGCGATCATGCGCAGACGCACTGTCTTCGGATCCGTCGCGCCGTAGCGTTCCCGGAGGAGCTTGGCCCACAGTCGGCGTCCGGCGCGGAACTTGGCGATCTGCTCCCAGAGGTTGCCGTGGATGTTGAAGTTGAAGGTCAGTCCCCGGGCCGCCTGGTCGATGTTCAGTCCCCGCGCCAGGCCGTGCTCGGTATAGGCGCACGCGATGGCGAGGCCATAGGCCATCTCTTGGGCCGGCGTCGCTCCGGACTCGCGGATGTGGTAGCCGCAGACGCTCACTGGGCTGTACTTCGGCACGTTCTTGGCGCAAAACTCCATGGTGTCGCCCACCAGACGGACCGACTCCTCGACAGGGAAGATCCAGGTCCCGCGGCCGATGAACTCCTTGAGGATGTCGTTCTGGGCTGTTCCTCGGAGAGTGGACAGGTCGTAGCCACGCTTTCGGGCCATCGCGAAGTACATCGCCATGATCGCCGCCGCCGAGCCGTTGATGGTCAGCGACACGGTGATCTTGTTGAGATCGATGCCCTCGAAGGCCTCCTCCATGTCGGCCAGGGTGTCGACAGCCATGCCCACGCGGCCGATCTCTCCCGCCGCCATGGGATCATCGGAGTCCAGGCCACACTGGGTAGGCAGATCAAAGGCGACGTTCAAGCCAGTGTTTCCGTGCTTGATCAGGTAGAGGAAGCGCTCGTGGGTCTCCGCAGCGGTGCCAAAGCCGGAGTACTGGCGCATCGTAAACGGCCGAGACCGGTACATCTGCGCGTGGATGCCGCGGGTGAACGGGTACTCTCCCGGATTGCCGATGCCGTCGAATCCGCCTGTTCGCTCTACGTCTTCAGCTGTGTAGACCGGCTTGATCTCCAGGCCGGATTCCCAGATCTTGTCGCCGCTCATTGCACACCCTCCCGGATGAACTGCACGATGTCCGCAAAGTCTGATCCCGTAGGAAATACGCCGTGAACACCGATGGCCCGCAGTGCCTCGTGATCTCGAGCCGGGATGTTGCCACCGACGAGCCACATCAGCTCTGCTTTGGCGTCGGCGGCCTTCAATGCTGCCGCGACCCGCTCGCACAGCGGCCCGTGTGCGCCAGAGAGGATGGAGAGCCCAACGACGTCGACGTCCTCGTCGACCGCGACCCGGGCGATGGCGTCGGGTGACTGACGCAGCCCGGTATAGATCACTTCCATACCGGCGTCTCGCAGTGCTCTGCAGACGACCTTGGCGCCCACATCGTGGCCGTCGAGGCCGGGCTTGGCGACCAGAACGCGAATACTCATCTCACAACCCCTTTGCGATGTTGACGCGCAAAATCTCTGAGGTTCCGCCTCCAATCAAGGTAAACCTCACGTCCCGCAGATAGCGTTCGACGGGATAGTCGGTGGCAAAGCCGTAGCTGGCGAGCACTCTCGCGGCTCGATCACAGATCCTCAGGGCGGCTTCCGACGCGAAGAGCTTGGCCATCGACGCCTCGTGGGCGTTGGCGAGGCCTTGATCGGAGCGCCAGGCTGCCCACCAGGTCATGCGGCGGGCGGCCTCGAGATCCACAGCCATCTCGGCGAGGTGGATCTGAATGGCTTGGAATCGGTTGATGGGCCTTCCAAACTGCTTTCGTTCTGAAGCGTACTGGATCGCGCTCTCCAGGGCAGCACGCGCGACGCCGAGGGCCAGGGCGGCCGTCATCACGCGGATCTCGGCGAGGACCTCGCGCAAATAGGTGGTGCCAGCGTCCTTTTCGCCGAGGAGCACTCCAGGAACGCCGTCGAAGGCGACCTCGGAGGTCAGGGACGCGCGCACGCCCATCTTCTCGATTGCGCGTCCGACCACCAGACCCTTGGCCCCCTTCTCCACGAGGAAGATCGAGAGGGAACGCTCACCGGTGCGTGCGAACACGGTGAACAGGTCTGCGGCCGGCGCGCTGGTGATCCAGGTCTTGCTCCCGTGAATGAACCACTGCCCATCCACACACTCTGCCCGGGTCGTCATCGAGAACAGATCCGAGCCGCTGTCGGGCTCGGTCATACAGATTGTCGCTACCTTTCTTCCCGCCAGTGCCGGTCCGAGGAGTCGGTCGCGGACCTCGCCCGTGGCGAAGCGCTGGATGAAAAAAGTGCCCATCAGAGACTGCATCGCTGCGGTGGCGGCGACGGCGAGATTGCCCCAGGCCAGCTCCTCTATGGCGAGGCAGTAGCTCATGACATCGGCGCCGCTGCCGTCGGGCTCCGGATACCGCATGCCAAAGAAGCCGAGATCTCCGAGGGCCTCAAAAACCTCCCGCGGGAAACGTGGGTTGGCGTCGAGGTCGTCCGCGATGGGCCGGATACGCTCGGCGGCAAAGTCGTGGAAGGTGTCGCGAATCGCGGCTTGTTCGTCACTAAGGTTGAAGTCCACGGCTACCTCGCTCCGCATCGAAGGTCTGCTAGTCAACCCCAATACCGAATGCGCGGCTCGCTGGCATCCGTCGCCCGCCGTACTTCAGAACTTTTCACGCAGGCGCGACAGCCGTCGGTCGTCTGTCTCTATCGACATATACCGTCTAAACTGCGTTTAGACGATACGTTGTGGTCGACCGGGCGCAAAATCAGTCCTCGACCCAGAGCCTGCGCAGGCAGGCGTCCTCGCCTTCTGGAAGCGACTCGATGGTTTCGAAGTTCACCTTGGTGCCCAGCTCGGCGTTCAGGTGAGCCATCGTGGAGCGGAACCAGGTGTCGCAGCCGGGACGACACTCGGACTCGAGGCCCATGCGCCGATGCCAGTGCACCCAGGGACAGTCGGAGTGCCGGAGGAAGACCTCGCCGCCCTCTGTTTCCTCGACTTCGGCGTCTTCGCCCATGCACTGGCTCGACCAGGCGATGCCATCGGCGACCTGGCGGGCCACGGGCTTCGAAGTGTCGAGGCGCTTGGCATAGGCCGCTGCAGTCTGCTTTCCGGTGATCTCCCACATTCGATCGACGACCGCGGCGGTGTCTACCTCAGGGGCCATCTCGGCGACGGCCTCGCGGAATGCAAAATGCTGCGCTCTAGTGATCTGGCACAGGATTGCGAAACGCTTCTCGACCGGAATGTCGCTCACGGGGGCCCTCCGATTCGCTGCAGAAGGATCCCTGTAACCAAGATCGGTTAGTGGGGCGCCATGCAATTTTCGAGCCGATTTGACCACATCCGAGCCTCCGCAGTCCGAGAACTCTTCGACATCGGGCGACGAATCCCCGACGCCGTGGACCTGTCCATCGGCCAGGTGGGGTTCCCAGTCCCGGTGGCAGCACGAGAGGCAGCGATCCAGGCGATCAACGCAGGATCTGGTCGCTACAGCCCCACCGAGGGGCGCCCCGAGGTCGTGTCCGCGGTCAAGGACCACCTCATCGCAGCGGACGGGCTCTCCCCAGATGAACACGTGATGCTCACGGTCGGCGCAACCGGGGCGCTCACCCTGGCTTTCCTCGCCCTGGCCGGTCCCGGCGACGAGGTCCTGATCCCCGACCCCCACTTCGTGATCTACCCGAACCTCGCCCGCATCTCGGGTGCTACGCCGGTTTTCTACGACACCTACCCAGACATGCAGCCCACAGCCGCTGGGATCGCCGACTTGATCACCGAGCGAACGCGCATGGTGGTCTTGAACAACCCAGCCAACCCGACGGGCACCGTGTTCTCGCGTAGTTGCGTCGAGGAGATCACGAACCTGTGCGCCAGAAAGGGCATCGCGCTGGTCTCCGACGAGCTTCACGCCCGCTTTGTGTACGGCCGGGAACACGTGTCGGTGAAGCGCTTCGACCACGACAACAGCCTACTGATCGGAGGCCTGTCCAAGACCTACGGGATGGCGGGGTGGCGGATTGGCTGGGCGGCGGGTCCGAGCGAGCTCATCGACAAGATGCGGATGCTGCAACAGTTCACCTACACCTGTCCACCGACCCTGGTTCAGGCTGCGGTCCCGGGGGCGCTGGCCAGCGACATGAGCCCCTGGGTCGAGAAGCACCGCAAAAAGAGCGAGCGCGCTTGGGAGGTGTTGACGGCGGCCGGCTACGAGGTTGTGAAGCCCGGAGGCACGATATTCATGTATCCCAAGGTGCCCGAAGGAACCGATCTGGAGTTCTGTCGCCGCGCCATGGAGCACAAGGTCATCGTCGTGCCCGGCAGTGCCTTCAGCATGCGAAACACCCACTTCCGGGTGTGCATCGCCGCCGAGGACGAAACCCTCGATCGCGGCCTCGAAGCGTTGGTCAGCCTCGCCCGCTGAGCTTCGGTCAATCAACCCGTGACCTCGGGTGGCAAATGGCATATCTGGAACGGTCCTGGAGGTCCGGATGTCGCTGCCCACCCTTGAGAGCAACCCTCTGATTTCCAAGCCGGAACGCCCGTTCCCGTCTAGGATAGGCATCGTAGGCGCCGGAACGATTGGACCGGACATCGGCTACTACCTGAAGTCGGCGTTGCCCGATCTGGAGCTGGTCCTCATCGACATCCGGCAGCCCGCCCTGGACGAAGCCGTCGCCAGGATCGCCGGCTACGCGGCAAAGGGAGTGAAGCGGCGCAAGATGAGCCCGGAGATGGCCGAGCGCGTCCAGCAGGGAATCACCGCGACCACTGACCACGCGTCCCTCGCTGGGTGCGACTGGGTGATCGAAGCGGCGACCGAAGACCTGCCCCTGAAGCGAAGGATCTTTGCGGACATCGAGGCGGTTGTTGGACCCGATGCCCTGATCACCTCGAACACGAGCTCCCTGCCCGCCCACCGGCTCTTCTCCGAGCTCGCCCATCCCAACCGAGCGACGGTCACCCACTTCTTCGCTCCGGCCTGGAGAAACCCGGCGGTCGAGGTCATCGCCTGGCCCAGCCTCGATCCGACCCAGCTCGCCTGGCTCCGCTGGGTGTTCTGCGCGACGGGCAAGGTGCCCCTGGTCACCGACGACGTGCTCTGCTTCATGCTCGACCGGGTCTTCGACAACTGGTGCAACGAGGCCGCCCTGCTGCTGGGCGACGCCACCGCAGCCGAGGTCGACTCGGTGGCCATGGAGTTCGTCGCGGCAGGTCCGTTCTTCGTGTTGAACCTGGCAAATGGTAATCCGATCATCGTGGAGACCAACACACACCAGATGGAGGAAGGCGCCCACTACGCACCGGCCGAGATCCTGAAGTCGGTGGACCGCTGGCAGACCGTGCCTCCGGGACGGCCGATCGAGGTTCCAGCTGAGAGAGCCTCGATCATTCGCGACCGCCTGCTCGGAGTCCTCTGGTCCCAGTCCTATGAGATCGTCGACCGCGGCATCGCTACGGCAGAGGATCTCGAGCTGGGTTGTCTCGTCGCGCTCGGCTTCAAGCAGGGGCCGTTCGGCCTCGCCGCCCAAGAGGGAGACGCCGAAGTCGAACGGATCCTGGCACGCTTCGCCTCGGACCGTCCCGGAATGCCGGTCCCGACGGCATCTGTGCCTTCCTACCAGAACTTCCGTCGGCACGTGATGGTCGACGACCTCGACGGCGTGAAGCTGATCACGATCCGCCGGCCCCAGGCCATGAACGCCCTGGACGACCTGGTCACCGACGAGATCCTGGGCGTCATCCGCGAGCACGAGGAGACCGCTGCCGGCTTTGTGCTCATCGGCTACGGAGGTCGCGCTTTCTGCGCTGGGGCCGACATCGGCCGCTTCCCAGAGGTCCTCGGAGATGCCGAGGCCGCCGCTGGCTATGCCCGAGATTGCTCCAGGCTTCTCCTGCACCTCGACCAGATGCACAAGCCAGTCGTCGCCGCGCTGAACGGACTCACCCTCGGAGGTGGCCTCGAGCTCGCCCTTCGCTGCCACGCCATGGTCGCCCTCGACTCGGCTTCGCTCCAGTTCCCAGAGATCAACCTCGGCATCGCGCCGGGTCTGGGCGGCATGGTGGTGCCGTATCGGCGCTGGCCCGAAGGCGCGCCAGTCTTCCACAGCATGCTGCGCTACGGCAAGAAAATGAGGGCGTCTCAAGCGCTCGAGCTGGGAATGGTCGACGAGCTGGCCTCGTCGATTGGCGAGCTGATCGCGGTGGCGGCCGCGCGAGTCCGAGCTCTCGGAGCAGCTCCAGCTCGACCCGATGGTGCCGTGCAGATCCCGGCACTGGAGCCCATCGACACCGGCAAGAACCTCAGCGCCGAGGTCGTCGGCCTGATTGGCCAGGCCATCGAAGACGGCGCGGCCGCCGCCACCTGGAGCGAGGCCCTCGAGATCGGGTATCGCTCCTTCGGCGCCAGTGCGTGCACCGCCGCGGCCAAAGAGGGCGTCGGCGCCTTCATGGCCCGCCGCCGCCCCGACTTTGGAAAGACCGGCTAGCCAGCCAACCACAACCATTACCCAAGGACGAACCATGGCTCTCGAGAAAACCTGGATTCCGTACGGGGGCTACTGGAGCTCCCCATTCTGTCGTTGGCAGGGCCAACTGGCCGAGCAGCACTCGCTGAAGCTCGCCGCGACGGTCACCAAGACCTTCATGACCCGGCGCGGGATCGAGCCCACCAGCTTCGACGCCATCGCCCTCGGCATGACCGTGCACCAGCGGCACTCGTTCTATGGCGCACCCTGGCTGGCTGGCCTGATCGGCGCTCCCGACCTCGGCGGCCCGATGCTGTCCCAGGCCTGTGCGACGTCGGCCAGGGTCCTGGCATCCGCGGCGCTGGAGGTCGAGACCGGCCAGCGGGACTGCATCCTCAGCGTGACCTGCGACCGCACGAGCAACGGCCCCCACGTCTACTACCCGAATCCAAAGGGTCCAGGCGGACAAGGGCGCGCACACGACCCTGTCATGGACAACTTCGGCAAGGACCCGTGGGGCGGCACCGCCATGATTCAGACCGCCGAAAACGTCGCTGCGCTGCACGGGATCACCCGCGACGAGCAAGACGCGGCTACGCTGGTCCGCAACGAGCAGTACGTCCAGGCACTGGCTGACGACCGAGCCTTCCAGCAGCGCTACATGGTCCCGGTCGAGCTCGCCGGTCGCCGCGGAAAGATGACGGTCATCGCCGAGGACGACGGCGTGTTTCCCACGACAGCCGAGGGCCTCGCCAAGCTACGCCCCGTGACTCCAGACGGCACAGTCACCTTCGGCAGCCAGACCCACCCTGCCGATGGAAACGCCGGTTTCATCGTCTGTACCAAGGAGCGCGCCGCCGAGCTGTCCACGGACAAGGCCATCTCCATCCAGGTGCTCGGATACGGCGAGGCTCGTGTCGGCAAGGCGCTCATGCCGACTGCCGTTGTGCCTGCTGCCCACGCCGCTCTCGCCCGCGCCGGAGTCGGGATCAGCGAGTGTGCGGCGATCAAGACCCACAATCCCTTCGCGGTGAACGACGTGTTCTTCTGCAAGGAGATGGAGCTGCCCATCGAGGGCGTGAACAACTTCGGTTCACCCCTGATCTATGGCCATCCCCAGGGTCCCACCGGCATGCGCGCGATGGCTGAGCTCGTCGAGGAGCTCGCCCTGAAAGGCGGCGGGATAGGCCTTTTCAGTGGCTGTGCCGCCGGCGACACCGCAATGGCGGTGGTGCTCAAGGTCGGCTGACACCAGCTAGTGGCTCTTGTGCTCCACCAGGTTCATGCCACAACGCGGGCATGCGCCATCGCCCTTCTTTGCCCGAGCGTAGTGGACTGTGCCCATGTCGCAGATCCACGCGCCTTCGGGTAGCGATGCCTTCTCGGCCGGTGGCTCGATGTTGGCGCCATCGTCGGTGACCTCGATGAGGTCTCCGGCCGGAGCGGGGGTCGCGGGTTTTTCGGTTTCGCCGCCACAGGCGGTGAGCACCATTGCAATCAAGACGAATCTGGCGAGCATGCGGTTGTCCTCGCGAATTCGCTTAACCAGTCAGCAGAGACAGGCACAGTTCAGGTGGCAGGTGCCGAACGTGTAGAACTCGTCTGGGTTTGCGCCATTTGCCCCCCAGTTCGTGTTGTTGTCGGTGGACGAGCACTCGATCTCTACCCAGTCGCCACCGTTGGCCTTCTGCGGCCAGAAGTGCATGCCAACCGGGTTGCCGTTGTGGACGGCGTTCACCTGATCGAAGCCACAGTGACCGGCACAGGTCTGGTTGCAGGAATCACCCTCCAGCCCGGAGTACCAGCAGCCGCCGTTGTTCACCCATCCAGCGCACTCTACCTCGAATACCGTGATCTCTACCGTGGCCTCGTTGGAGAGGCCGCCGTCCTCGTCCTCGACGGTGTACACAAAGGAATCGGCCTCGAAGCCCACGCCGCCGTGGCGATAGTTGACGGTGCCGTCGCCGGGGTTGTTCACGTTTCCGTTTCGCGGCGGCGTGACGATGTTGATGGTCTCGGGGAGGATCGTGCCGTCGGAGTCGTTGTCGTTGGCGAAGATATCGATGTTGACGGTCCTGCCTTGATCGACCTCGGTATAGTCGTCGACCGCAACCGGCGGTACGTTGGGCGGAAAGAACATCAGGACGACCTGGGCGGGCTCGGAGGTATTGCCGGCCATGTCCGAAACTGTGTACGCGAACTGATCCGGTTCAACGCCGCCCCCGTGCACGTATTGGACGGTGCCATCGGGGTTCACCGACACCGTGGCGTGCATCGGATCCGTGACGATGACCACCGTCGTGGAGTCGAGATCACCGTCGGGATCAGAGTCGTTCTCGAGTACGGCGAGCGCCGTTGACGTGAAACCCTCCAGCTCGTAGTTGTCGTTGCCCGGTGTGGGCGCAGCGCCTGCGATGCCGTCGTCGGAATCGACGACGTCGTTGGGGCCCGTGACGCCACTGCCGCAGGCAACGAGAAGGAAAAGACAGGGTAGTAGGTAGCGCATGGCGCATCCTACCCAAAAGATTTCCGCACCGAAAGAGATGCATTCATTGACCAGCTGGATTATTAATCACGTCGGGGGAGATTGTGGGTTCGACGCTGCAACGTGGATGGCTGCTGCTCGGGTTGTTTCTGCTCGCGGGGTGTCCCGGTCCGTCCGCGCAACACGCACCCAAAGGCAAGGATGATCGCGCGATCTTTTACGGCGATCTCCACGTGCACAGCACCAACTCCGTCGACGTCTTTGCGCTCAAGCTGCCGCTCTTTGGTCACGACGGCCGGGTCTCACCCATGGACCACTGCCAGTACGCCCGCTTCTGCAGCCAGCTCGATTTCTGGGCGATCACCGATCACCAGGAAGGCGCTCCCCCCTCGGCGTGGGACGAATCGGTACAGGCTGTCGACGCCTGTAACGCCGTATACGCTGGCAATACAGACTACCCAGAACTGGTGACCTTCGCCGGGTTCGAGTGGCAGCAGAGTGCGTCCACACCCGAGACGGACTGGGGCCACAAGAACGTGATCTTCCCAGGCACTTCGGCGGACAATCTTCCGCGCCGAGCAGTGGCATCGGCGGACCAGGTTGCGTCCTTGGACGAGGAACTCATCGAAGCGGCGATCGGTCTCGCGACGGCTATGGATCCCGAAAACAGGTCGGCCTACGACGAAATGGGCGACTTCGCCATCGATGGCGCCCTCGCACCGGCCTGCGCAGAAGGGGTCGACACCAGAGACCTGCCTGCGGACTGTGTCGAATCGGCCTCGGAGCCAGTCGACCTTTACGCCAAGCTCGACCAGTGGGGCTTCCCAGCGCTGGTCATCCCCCACGGAACCACCTGGGGTGCCCACCATCCACCCCTGATGAGCTGGGAACACCAGCTCGACCCCGTCCAGCACAGCCCGCACTACCAGACCCTGCTCGAGATCTACTCCGGCCACGGCAGCATGGAGGAGTACCGAGCCTGGCGCTCTGCCGAAGAGACCGAAGAAGGTACACTCCGCTGCGTTGAGCCGACGCCGGACCACGAGCCTTGTTGCTGGCGCGCCGGCGAGATCGTGCGCAGACAGAGTGCGGTGTGCACGGTGGAACCCGACGGTCTGCAATGCGAGCAGGAAGTGCTCGATGCTCGCCAGACCTTCTTGGACGCGGGCCGCGACGGCGTGAACTCGATCCCGGGAACCAAGCCCGAAGACTGGCTGGATTGCGACCAGTGTCGCGACTGCTTCCAGCCGGCGGAGGGACATCGGCCGCTCGGCAGTGCGCAGGCGGCCCTGGCCATGAGCCACTTCGACGGGGGAAAGGTCGACAGCCGCTATCACTTCGGCTTCCTCGGCAGCACCGACACCCACGCCGTCGGACCCGGTGCCGGCTACAAAGAGGGTCGGTACATGTCCGACATCATGGGTGCGGCACGAACCGAGTGGGAACCTGTCGTAGACCTCATGGTGGAGGAGATCTTCCCCAACTGGGTGCGGCAGAACTCCTTCTTCCACTCCGGAGGGCTGGTCGCCGTGCATGCCGACGGGCCCGACCGCCAGAGCATCTGGGACGCGCTGGAGCGACGGGCGGTCTACGCCACCACCGGCGAGCGAATCGAGCTCTGGTTCGATCTCGTCGCTGGCGCCGATGAACCCGTGCAGATGGGGAGCGCGGCCGTTGTCTCGACGACGCCGGAGTTCGAGGTCCGGGCCACGGGCTCCTTCGTGCAAAAGCCAGGTTGTCCGCAGTGGGTTCCCGAGGAACGTGCCGAGGCAACCTGCCACGGAGAGTGCTACAACCCCTCGCCCGAGCGACACGACATCGACCGGATCGAGGTGGTCCGCATCCGCCCACAGATCACACCGGACGAAGACCTCGCCGAGCTGGTGGATGACCCGTTCCTGACCTTTGAATGTGACGGAAAAGCCACCTGCGAGGTTCAGTTCTCAGACCCCGACTTCGCGGCTGGGGGCCGCGACGCGCTGTACTATGTGCGCGCGATCCAACAACCATCCGGACAGCTCAATCACGAGGATCTACGCTGTGAACGCGACGAAGACGGGGCCTGCGTCTCCGTGGATCTGTGCCAAGGGGGCGCGCGCGGAGAAGGCGACGACTGCATCCAGGACGGCGGCGAGCGGGCCTGGGCTTCGCCGATCTACCTGTCACCGGGCTAGTTACCGCGGCGGTCACCGGAGATGAACCGCCGCAACATCCGCCTCTCTGCCCGGATCGGCCCGCCGGGACGTCGACGCCACGCGAAGCTGGTGGTGGCCACGTCCCGCGCGATGTTGAACACCGGCTCCTCACGCTCCGATGCTCCCGGCACTCCAGGGCGATCACTCGTCGTCGTCTTCTTCTTTCCGAGCCGCCATCTGGCGTTTCATTTCCTCGAGCTGCGACCGCGCGCTCATCTCGGCGGCCTTGCGTCCCATCGCCTCGGCACGGCCTTGCACACTGTTCCCCTCCTCGTCCAAAAAGCCAGGATGAGCCTGACGTTTTAGGGACTGGATCGAGTCGCGAACACTATTGAGTGCTTGGGAGCTGGTGTCATCCGAGAACCCGCTGAGGGTGTCGTTGATCTCGATTCGGGCTTCGGCAACGGCCAGCTGCGCCCCTGCCACGACCTTCTCCCGCTGCAGCTCTTGGGTGTGCTCGCGCAGCTTGTGGAGCGCGGCTTTGGTCGCCTCCACCTGCTCGGCGATCTTCAACAGCTCCGCGGTCTTGGTCTCGACCAGCGCACTGACCTCTTTGCGCCGATACTGGAGCACCAGGGCGGTGTCGTCATCACCCTCCTCCAAAGCGCCCATGAGCGCTGTGCTCAGCTGGCGCAGCTCGACCTCCAGCTTCTCCAGCTGGGCCGTGGCGCGGTTGCGCTGAACAACGAGGGTCGCAGCAAGTTCCTTGTGTTCGGCCAGCGACGCCTTGCGGTCCTCTACAGCCGCCTCGAACACAGCCTCGGGATTGTTTCGCTCGACGTCCCCGACAACCTTGGATGCTTTTCCCTTGACGACGTTACCGATTCGGTCAAAAGCGGACATGAATCCTCCCGGCAGGCATACGCGGACGAACGTGTGCCGATTGCATCCTTTGTATCACGGCATCACGCTACAGCACCCGCTGTAGACGAGTCGGCTTCATCATGCAGACATCTTGTACAGCCAGTGTGCTGCGGGTCCGTTCACCGCGTATTCGTGCATCTCGTTCGTTCGGATCTGAAACTCGGCCCGAACACCGAGAGGCCTGGTATGGGCGACCGTATGAATGGACTGATAGCCGTTGGCCTTGGGATAGGCGATGTAGTCGTCCTCGCTGGCCTCTATCGGTTCGTGCACACTCTGGAGCAGATCGCGAACGGCGTAGCACTGGTCCTCGGTTTCGACGCAGATGCGCAATCCGATTCGGTCCTCGATGGCGTCCCGCGACAGTCCCTTGCGCCGCATCTTGGCGTAGATACTGTCCTGAGACTTGACTCGCCCGGTGACGGTCGCCTCGAATCCAAACGCGTCGAGGAGCGACCGGGTGTGCGCCACGATCTCGGTGAGATCTTGCTGATCGGCATCTTCGATAACGGCGACTTCGCGAGCGAGGCTGATCGGCCCATTTGCCGGGGCTCCCGCTAGGAATGAAGCAAAAAGTGCGCCGTAAAGCGTGGACATGAGCTGCGGTCTCCGTCATCTGTCGCCCCAAGCATGGGTCCGGCTGCATCAACGACAAGGCTTCGTGACGACTCGCGACACACGAAGAGCGCGACGACTGGTAGATAGGCGCCATGCAGAACCTGATCGTCGCCTTGTTGCTCGCCTGCGGAAGCCCAACTCCGACCACCGACGAACCCCCACCGCCAGAACCGGCGCCGAAGCGGGCCAAAGAAGACGGACCGGCCGCCCACCTCAAAGCGGCGGTCGCCAATCCGGCGCGTCCCGAGACCGACCGAGCGCGAGACCAGCACCGCCTGCCTGCAGAGGTCCTGGCGTTCTATGGCATCAAACCCGGGATGACCGTTGCGGAACTGATGGCGGGCACCGGCTACTACACCGAGATTCTGGCCCACGCCATCGGCAGCGAAGGAAAGCTCTACGTGCAAAACAACGCCTGGGTGATCGAGCGTTTTGCGGACAAGGAGATAACAGCCCGATTGGCCAAGCCAGGGATGACGATGGCGGTGCGCCACGACAGGGAAATCGACGCCCTCGACCTGCCCTCAGAAGAACTCGACATGGTTCTGATGGTGCTTTTCTATCACGACACCTACTGGATGAAGGCCGACCGCGCCGCGATGAACGCACAGGTCTTCGCTGCCCTGAAGCCCGGAGGTGTCTATGGCGTCGTCGATCACCACTCGGCGGACGGCGCTGGGGACAGCGTCGCAGAGACCCTGCACCGTGGAGATGCGGCCATGATCAAAGCAGAGGTCCTCGCAGCCGGTTTCGAGTGGGACGCCGCCAGCGACGTGCTCCGACACCCCGAGGACGCCCGTACCACCAACGTCTTCGACCCCTCGATCAGGGGACAGACGGACCGCTTCGTCTATCGTTTCCGGAAACCAGAGAAGTAGTTGCGCGAGATTTCGGTCACAATGTGACAATACAAGAAATTCGCTCCAGCGAAACTCAGTTCAGTCTAGAAGACGATGCCGACGTGCATTGTGCGTCGGGTGGGGTCGGCCCAAAACGCCACTGGAAGTTGAGACCTCGCGCGGCCGCCATTCACGCCCATCTGGGCGCCGGCCGCCGCATAGGACCCGATGAATGCCAGTGCACCGATGCCCGACAATCCCGCTGGTAGTGGGATCGCGCTCTGCAACATCGAATAGGCGACGGCACCACCCATCAGAGCCCACGAGGCATAGGAGGCACAGACCCCAACACCGACACCGCCTCGCTAGAGCGTCTTGCCCGCGCCCATCGCGCCAGCGTTCATGACCGGTGCACCGGCCAAGTAGCCGAGAGCGCCCCCACCCACAAGAACCAGGCCAGCCACCACGGCGGCGTCATCGCGAGCGCCGAGGATGAGTGTGCCACCAGCCACCATCGACACCACTCCCCCACCACCGAGCCCGAGGCCGATGCGGGCGGTGCGCATCTGTGCGTAGTACCTGGCCTCATCGAACACGACGCGCTCGCGAGCTGGCGGGGTCTCCACGGGGGTGTCTTCGGCGACAGGTCAGGGACAGGAGCACGAGCGTGGTTGCAAGCATTGAATGCCTCAGAAGCAAGGTGGGTTTCATAGCACACTGGAGGCGGCGGCGAGATAGTCCACACACAACCGAACGAAGAGATCCCATGCACAGAGCCCTGACCCTGGCAATCGTCCTGCTCAACGGATGCAAACACGAAGCGGACAAACCGCCAGTCGACGAAGTCGTGGTGCCCGACCTCCCGCTGGAGTTCTGTGGCGCGGACGCCTACACGCTCCTCGATCCGCAGGGTCAAGCACTGGATCACGAGTACCTCCCCCAGTGGGATCTCACGGCTGCGTCGCTCCAGGGTCTGATCACGCTGGCAGATATCGGCGACGTGCCGATCGTCTACGGGGTTCAGATGTGGCGCTATCGCTACACAACCCAAGATCGCGGCAGCGCCATCGAGGCCACGGGACTGATCGCGGTCCCCGCTCATCTCGAGGCCTCGCCAGACGAGCCGTGGCCGGTGGCACTCCTCCTGCACGGCTTCATGGGGGCGACAGACGCCTGTGCGCCCAGCGCAGATTCCCTGATTGGACCTGCACTTCCAGCCGCTCTCGCCAGTCAGGGATATGCGGTCATAGCTCCCGACTACATCGGCATGAACGGCATGGGCGAGCCGTCCACCGCTCCCCACGCGCCTCTGGTCGGCGAGCAGGTAGCCATCGGGAGCTGGGACGGCTGGCGTGCGGGTCGGGACCTCCTCGGCGACGAGCTCGCGCCGACGGGCGGTGTCCGCGACGATGTCGTGTTGTACGGAGCCTCCCAAGGAGGACACGCCGCGTTCTTCACCGAGCTCTACGGCCCGTACTACGCCCCGGAGGCAGACGTCGTGGCCATCGTGGCATCGACTCCAGCAACCGATCTCGGCGCGATCGTGCAGGACGCCGTGAGCCAATACAGTGATCGCACCGGTCTGTCGGCGCTCGCCATGGTGGGGATGCGGCGTTGGTATGGGATCCCTGCCGATCTAACCGGGACCTTGACGAACTCCGACCCCTACTACATCGCCGACACCGTCGAGGAGCTGCTGTCGATGGACATGGTGGAGTGCGCCATCGAGGTGGAGTTCGAGGCCTCCACGGTGGAAGAGATCTTCGCCGATCCCTTCCTCTCCGCAGCACAGAGCTGGGACGAGTCCGCCATGGTGCCGTGGGCGTGTTTCTTCAACCGAAGCTCGGTCGCCACCTCCGGCGTGCCGCGTCTGCGAGAAACCCCGATCCTGACGGTCTATGGAGAAGAGGACACGCTCGTTCGCCCCGACCTGATGTACGACGACTTCGACGGACTGTGCGCGGACGGCTGGCAGCTCGACTTCCTCGAGTGCGCCGACGCACCCCACGGCGAAGCCACTCTGTGGAGTCTCGGCGAGCAGATCGACTGGCTCCGAGACCGCCTCGATGGCGTCCCACAAGAGGAGTTCTGTGTCCGAAAGCAACCGACGTGTTGCTCGGGCTCACCGACCGACATCTGTGGCTAGACCCGATGAGTACTAGGGCACCATGGCCATGTTGAACACCAGCCCACTCTCGCTACCCGTGAGGAGACCGTTGAGATCGACCGGGCCGGTAGGCGCGTATTGCAGATTGGCACCGGCGGAATCGAGTTCATAGCAGTCGTGGTCGTACGCGAACACAAAGCCGTGCTGCTTGGCGCTGGCGAGCCCGATGTCGATGTAGGTACCGAGCACATAGGGCGCCCAATCGGCGTTCCAGGTCGCAACGCCAAACGCCGACTCGAGATCATTGTAGAGCTGACCGTTCAGCTCGCCGATGCCAATGCGGATGGAGCGCTGGGCAACCCAGGAGCGAACGTCGGTGGTGCCCCAGTTGCCAGCGTTGAGGTTGGCACAGTTGGTCCAGCCCTGGTTGGGATCGACGGCCACCTCGTAGCCCTCGTAGACAACGCCACCACTATCGGTCGACCAGCCAGTGGTGGGGATCAAGCTGTCGCTGGCGTCGAACACGGCCGAGCAGAGCGCGTTGGCGTTGGCGTCGTAGAAGTCGAACGCGATGTACGCGGAGAGCTCCTCGGCGTCGAGCACGAAGTCGTAGACATCACCGCCCTCGATCACACCTTCGATGACCACTCCGAAGTAGGTGGGGTTGAAGTTGCCGCCGGTGGGCCCTTGGGCGCCGAAGTCCCACAGCTCGGGGGCCTCGCACTCGTCGCCACCGGGAGCGGTCGTTCCGCCTCCGTTGTTGGTGCCGCTCGGCACGCCGGCCGTGCCATCGGTTGCCGACGGGTCCTCGCTGCCGGGATCGACGGCGTTCATGGCCGACATGGAGCCACAGGCCGTGACGGCCAGGAGAAGGGAAGCCAAGACTGGGATGCGAACACTCATCATTCACCTCGGGCCGACGGATTTAGCACCCCAGAGCCCCGCTCGCAGAAGAATCTCTCCAATCATGTCAACTCTCAATGAGAAAGGCAGGCAATCGAGCCGGTCTGTCTTTCAATGGATGACACGGCGATCGATCCGCCATTGTTGGAGTTTCTGAGTATTTTCTTTCCATTTGCCCCGCACATCGAGCTGCGTCCGCCTGGTATCTCGCAAAGAACGAGAGAAAGGAGTACATCCAGCTACTCCGAAGGGGAGTTACCACAATCTGTCGACTGCGTGACGACCGCGACACACTGGGCCCCGTCGGCGCCGAACTGGATCACGACGGCACCCGCACAGCCAAACTGGCGAATCCGGCACCGTAGAGCGAGACCATCGACAACCAGAGAGGCGCGCAATACAGTCCTCATACCTCACTTTTCTCCGCCTCACACTTCCGGCACCAGCCAGCCCGACAGGCATCATTCCCACCGCTACCTCAGCGAATGCAAAAGACGCCCAAACTGGACTTGGTCGTGCCTTCGAGCAGGGTGCCTATTGAAGTCCTCAGCCGGCATTGTTATCCGACGCTTTACTGCAAATATCTGGAGCGGACATTGACAAGACTAGAGCACACTGACGTCTGGCCGTCGATAGAAGCGGAACTGTCAACGACATCGATATTCGAGCTTGCCGCCAACTATGGAGTCACTGCGAGCCAGATCTCTGGTGCAGTTCGTCGCACAGGAATCGGCGACAACGTCCGCAAGGTGGCCCGACCCGTGAAGCCGCAGAAGGCCGCGCCAGTCAAGGCGAAAAAGGGTCGGACGTCGAAGATCGCCCCATTTCGAGATCTGTTGGGAACCGTTCCCGACGCCGTAATCGCGCAGAAAGCCGGGGCAACTGTTGCGACCGTCTGCCGGTATCGCGCGCAACTGGGAATCGCGGCGTACAGCAAGAGGAATCAGACCCCCGAACCACCCAAAACCGAGAAGAAGAAGGCCCGCCGCGGGAGAAAGCCAGGCAATTTGCCGTCTGTAGTCGCCGCCTACGAAGCCGATCTTGGCGTGTTGACCGACGCCGCAATCGCCCTGAAGGCGAACGTGACACCCGGTGCCGTGCGCAGCTATCGGGCACGGCTCGGCATCCCGAGCGCCACGGAAAACAAACGCACGGCGCGCGACACCTCAAAGAAACGGCGCAAGTCATCCAAAATCGATCCGTATCGCAAGCTCGTCGGGCGCCAACCCGACAAGACAATCGCGAAGAAGGCGGGTGTGACGATCTCGGCGGTCGGCGAGTATCGCAGGCGGCACGGAATCCCGGCCTACTCCACCACGAAGGCAAAGGCGGCCCCCAAGGCCCCTCCGGCCCCACCCAAGAAGGCAGTGGCAGTGGTTCCAGCGAGTCCACCCGAGGCAAAGAAACCTCGGAAGCGCAGGAAGGCGCGGTCCAAGATCGACCCGTACACAGCAGACCTCGGTGTCCTGCTCGACCGCGAGATCGCCGAAAAGGCCGGCGTAACACCCGAAGCAGTGCGACTGTATCGAACCCGGCAAGGCATCCCGAGCGTTACCCAAAACCGACGCAATGCAGCCGCCAAAGCCAAGTCCGAAACGAAGCCTATTCCAACGCCAAGAGAAGCCGTATCAACCGCCATCGAAGAAGAGGAACTGCCGCCCGAGGCCGGGTCGACCGAAGCAGACATCCAGCTCGAAGCAGAGGTCGTCGAGACCGTCGAAGTTCAGGTCGAGGCCCCCGAACCAGTGGTCGAGACCGCTGAAGTAGAGACCGCCGGACCGAAGACCGCCGAAGTTGAGGTCGAGACGGCCGAAGTAGTCCCCGTTGAAGTCGAGGCCGAGCCCAGGACGAGCTTCGTCTGGTCGGTCCGCTACGGCGACGACGAGTCCTGTTTCGTGCGTGGAGTCGACCTCGCATCTGCGGGAGGGGTTCTCAGAAGGGCCAGCATCGAAGATGTCCGCAGCGTGAAGCGCCTCGGCGAGCTTCTCTGAAGTTCATTTCCTCGAGGAAATATCTGACGAGCACGCCCTGAAACTAGGGACGCTCGTCGGCCCCGATGTCCCAGCTCCCGCCATTGACACGTGCCTCGCGGTCGATGTCCCAGCGCTGGTCGGTCCGGCCGGGATGCCAGTTCGGATGCCCGTTCATGCCCACCACGTCGACACTGCCTCCCTCGGCGGGTGAGCCGACGTCGATCCCGAAGTTCGCGCGGATCGTCGCGAGATTGGCGAGCGTCGGAATGCTCGTGTCGGGCACCGCGGGAGCGACGAGCAGCGGGTCGACGTTGTACTGGCTGTTCGCCTCCCCGGTGTATGGCGTGTCCGAGGCCACGATATTGCCAATATAAAGGTTGTTATCGTGCTCCCACGTGGTCGGGAGATCGTCGCGAACCCAGTAGAAGGCGGCCCCGCCATCGTCGGGTTGGTTGTCCTGGAAGAGGTTGCCGTAGAAGTACGCCGGACCCACCTGATGGGAGTTGCCGCGGAACATGACAACAGCACGCAACCCGGCCGAGTTGTTGTAGAAGGTATTGTTGTACACCCAGGTATTATCAGCGTTCATCACCGCAAATGCGGCATCCCCCTGCAGACCCACGAACACGTTGTTGCGAACGATGGCGTCCTGAACCACAGCGGCGGTCGCGTCGGGGATCCCCGCCTCACCGGTGCCGATTCCAACCGCGGCATTGCCTGGCGGACCGCCCGCCGAGGGGCCGAAGATGTTGTTCTCGTAGAGGATGTTCTCCGCGTAAATCTTGCTGTAGATGAGCCAGTCACCGCCTTGGTCACCGTGGAAGAGCCAAGAGTTGCGCAGCGTCACATCGCTGACCGGAGGAGGGTCTCCAGGGCTGGCTCCGCTTCCAAATACGTCGACGACCTCCTGCCTGGTGGTGTCGTCTGTGCGAAATGCAGGGTTCCAGGCGATGATCGAGTCCATGAGAAGACCGCTGACCTGTCCGGAGACCTTGATCACATCCATGTCGTAGGGCGCGTCGTGAGCGACCACCCTCAGCAGCGTCACGTCGGTGCTGTCCAACACGCGGATCAGGCCGTCGCCGGGGCTGCCCTGGTTCCAGTTGCCATAGACCTCGAAGCCCATGAGGCCCGCGTTGCTGACACCGTCGAACCGCACCGCGCTGCTGTCGCCGGAGTTGATCTTCGCGGCTTGATCGCCATCGACGGACACGACCCAGGTGTCGCTGGGAATCTCAACCCAGCTCTCGTCGTACGTACCTGTCCTCACGCACACGGCGTCGGCGGGAAGAGTCAGAGCGTGGCGAATGGTGAGGCAGGGAGTTGCCATGGGCCCGCACAGGTTGTTGTCGGTGCCGGTCTTTGCCACCCACACCAACCCGTTGGCCGCCGCGCACGGATCTAGCGCGACGTAGGTGTCGGTGTCGGTGTCGGTGTCGGTATCGGCGTCGGTGTCAGCATCGGTATCCGCGTCGCTGTCGGCGTCTGCATCGGCATCGGTGTCGGCGTCGGTGTCGACGGACAACGCGGAGTCTGTCTTTTCGCCCCCGTTGCAGGCCAGAGCGAACAAAACGAGCAGGGACAAACGCATATGGCACCTCGAGGGGGTCGGAGCATAGCGTAGATCTTCGGCCATCCGTCCCTGTTCGAGAAGAGCGAGGACGACCTGCTGATTGCCTTTGCCCTCGACTCTGTGTCCAGCGATGACAACGGAGCGGCACCGGGCACCGCCGAGGCGGCCGAGTTCCTCAAGGAGGTGCTCGCCGCCCGGACCACCAACGTCGAGAGCCTGCAGAACGCCACTCGGGTGGACTTCGAGGATGCCGAGGTCGAGGGCACCCTGCTCCGCGGCAAGCCGAAGAATGCCGAGGCGGACGGCGAGATCATCCACCTGAACTCCTACAAGAAGTAGATGTCGGTGCCCCTCGAGGATCGCTGGGGTAGGATCCCGGCGGAGGTCGAGGCCTGCGCATCATCGACTTTGGTCAGGAAGCCACCGGCTTCATCGCTGTTGGACAGCTAGCGACCGGCGTGTTCGCGCTCGGACAGGTGGCGGTGGGTTTTGTCGCGGTGGGACAGGGCGCGGTGGGCGTAATCGCGGTGGGACAGGGCGCGGTCGGCCTGATCTCCATCGGCATGGGCAGCGTTGGAATCTACTGGACCGGTGCAATGATCGGAATCGGTGGAAGTGGCTTTGGCGGCGTCATCCCGCTGTCACCATCGCTAGGACGAGGGGTCACCCAGCCGCCAACGGTGTCCTGGGACGAGGCAAGAGAGGGGGACTGGGTGGCCACCCGGATCGGTGTGAACACCACCACCCGACTCCAGCTGCCAGACGGAGTCCGTGTGAACGCTCGCCTGCGCAAGGCTCTGATCGCGGAACCCGAGGGCGCGGTACAGGTGCAGCTGGGCGAAACCGAGGCGGGTCTCCAGGTCGACAGGGTCATGAGGATCCCAAAACCCAGGTGGCTGAAGCCCAACTGGTATGGGATCTGGGCCGGCCAGTTTGCGGCGCTCGTCCTCCTCTGCACCGCCTATATGGGCCTTGCAATCTTCCCTTGGCTCCTAGCGCTGTGGCAATCATGAGGCACCTCTGCGGCACCTGTGGGACTGCGCTGCGGCAGCATGGACCCTGCGTGGTCTGCGGTGCGCGCCGGCCATCACCACCGATCCCGACTCCGAGCGAGGAGCTGCTGATCCTCGGCGTGAGATGTACCTTTCCGTGCCGCGCCTGTGGATTCGACTCCCCTCTGGATCAGCTGGACCTGTCCGGTTCGGCAGTGTGTCTGAAGTGCGGGTTACACCAGGCATTCCCGGCATCCGCGTGGGAACAGGTCGTGTCCGAGCTGCACGCCGTCGCGGATCTCGCTGGCCCCGACCCCGAAGGCGCCGAGCGGGATCCGGTCTGGTCCATCGCACCCTCCGGATACGAGCAGCTCGGGGTCACCGAGAGTGTTCGAGCAGTGCACGCTGGCCCCCTCACCGTGCACGCCGGGCCTGGACACCCGCTGTGCGAGGCCTGCGAAAAGCCCGTGAGTGTGCTCTCGAAGGGCAAAGGCGAGCTGGCTACGCACTGCAAGAGCTGCGGCGCCGAGGCGTCCTATTCCAGCCCGGCGGCGGATCTCTCCCCTTCCCTGCTGGGTGTCATTGGCCCAGAACACAGGTCCGACCAGCTTGATGCGCGGATGGAATCGTCGAAGTTCCACTGTGGCGGCTGTGGCGGGCCGCTGCCAGTGGACGGCCTCGGGAGACTGGTTCGTTGCGAGTTCTGCCAGGTCGTAAGCCGGATCCCCATCGCCGCACTCCAGGGTCTGGCCGCCCCTCCGCCGCCGGACGTGTGGTGGTTCGTCTTTCAGGGTCCGTCGGATACTCGCGTCGGGCTCCTCCTGGAGCGCTCTGACGACGCACTGACACTCGAGGATCCCGAGTACGCCCCGTTCAGCAAGCCCCGCGCCGCGTTCCGGTTCTTCGGCACGACGGTGGCCTTGGTCATCGGCACCCTCATCGCCTTTGCCTTGTTCGCACTGCGCGCCATGCTCTGACAACCCGTCTTCTCAGGGGCCGTAGTGCCCGAGATAGATGGCGTTCTCCCTGATGACTCCGTCGACACCCCAATAGACGAAGTCCACCTCGGTCCCGGTGAGGGCGCCGCTGATGTGGTCTTCGGGCCTACCGAAACAACCGACCACGCTCATGTCTTCGATGTCCCAGACGTTCACCCCCTGCAGCACGTCGATGTCGGTGAAGCCAGCGCCTCCGAGGGGTGCCGTCTGCATGACCACCGGATTGGCGGGATCGGCGTTGTCGAGGACCGAGCCCTCTACGAACGGAGAGGTGGGAAAGACCACATCCCCCACGTCGAGCCAGCATCCATCGGGAAGCTGGTAGACATAGAAGTCGAATGAGAGATCGACGGGAATGCCCTCCATGCTCCAGTCGAGGACCATGAAGAGCCGCAGATTCGGGTCGGCGAGCGCACCGGGAGGCAGGTCGTAGAACCACAGGTACTCGACGTACAGCCCCATCGGCATCGGCCACCGCATCGGTGGCACTGCCAGGCTCGCGACCTTGTAGTCGAGGATCAGGTCGTAGGTGGGACCGCCAGTGTCCGTATCTGTGTCGGAGTCGGTATCTGTGTCGGAGTCAGCGTCCGTGTCCGTGTCCGTGTCGGAGTCAGCGTCCGTGTCTGTGTCGGAGTCCGTGTCGGCGTCGGTATCGGAGTCTGAGTCGGCGTCCGTGTCGGCGTCGGTGTCGGAGTCTGAGTCAGCGTCGGTGTCGGAGTCAGCGTCCGTGTCGGAGTCAGCGTCGGTGTCTGAGTCAGCGTCAGTGTCGGAGTCAGCGTCCGTGTCGGAGTCGGAATCGGTGTCCGTATCGGTATCGCTGTCGGTGTCCGAATCGGTGTCAGCGTCCGTGTCTGCATCGGCGTCAGTGTCCGTGTCGGCATCCGCATCCGCGCCGGCATCCGAGGTGCCATCTGCATCCTCTAGAGGCGAGCCCGCAGGAGAACAACCCGCGCTCAAAACGAACATCATCATCAATCGTCGAGCAATGGGCATGGCAACTCCGTGCCACCAATAGGGGTCCTCGCAACGAAGCGGTGGAAACTGATCGGAACTTGATCGTCTATGGACGGCCTAGCGACGGCCGGCCTCTACCACGAGATCGGCCACAAACGCGGGGGTTTGCTGGAAGTTCAGCCACTGCTGGAACGCCGTGGGTACTCGTCCACCGAAGTCCGCACAGGATCGATACTGCAAAGCCGTGCCAGCATTCACCGGAATGAACGTCCACTCTCCATAGTTCGTCGGCAGCTCGATGGCGTTCGAACTGATCGCCCGCACCTGCTCTACGGCCTCTGGATATCCCTGCGCTTCGACCCGATACCAGCGATAGGAACCCCGATCTCCAGTCAGACGTGGCTCGCCGCGAACCACCCAGTATCGATCCGCGGCAAAGCTCCAGCCCGGCGAGTGCAGGTACTGAAGTACCACGAAGGAATCCTCGTCCGATGCCAACTTCTGCGACATGCGTAGATCCGCCGACGACCAGTCGATGGCGCTCGCCATGTCTCGGGTGATGGCGACGAGGCGTTCCGGGGAGGGCTCGACGACCACCCGCGCCTCGACGCAACCCACTCCGGCGATGCGCTTCGACCGCAGGGAGATCTCTCCGATGCTGGACTTCCGGGTTCCGACCTCCTTCCACTCGGAATCGTCAGACAGGACTTCCCAGGCTGGTTCTGCGGCACTCGCGCTCAATGCGGCCAAGAGAATGAGCATATCAACCTCCTCAGGCTACGGCGGTCAGGAGCGTGGACGGTCGGCGGACGAGGTGCAGCCCCATCAGGCGTCCGAGGACGGCATCGACGACCCAGCTGGGCAGCCAGGTGGCCAGCCGCAGGAGGATCGCGTCATGCCACGGCGCGACGTACCGGACCCGCGGCCAACTGGCTTCGACGGCCCTTGTCAGGACCTTGCTGATGGGCGTGGGGTCTGGCGCAAAGCGCTCGAAGGAGGCAAGCAACTCGTCCGTCCTCGCTTGGATATCCCCCCATGGCCCGCTGTGGGCGTCCTGCAGTCCGGTGGCGACCGTCGAACCGAAGTTCGAGCGGATGGTGCCCGGCTCGACCAGAATCACCCGGATGCCCAAGGGCGCGAGCTCGGCACGCATTGCGTCGGAGAGCGACTCGACGGCGTACTTGGTGGAGTTGTAGACACCGAGCAGCGGGAACGTCATGCGACCGCCGATGCTGCTGATGTTGATGATTCGGCCTCTGCCGCGCCGCATCATGGCCGCCGCAAAGGCTCTGGTGACCTCGACCAGACCAAACACGTTTGTCTCATATTGAGCCCTGATCGCATCGATTCCCACGTCGAGGACGGCTCCGCCCTGACCGTAGCCGGCGTTGTTGATCAGGGTATCGACTCCCCTGCCATCGGTGAGTTGGTCGACAGCCGCAACCGCTGCGGCGATCGAAGCGGCGTCGGTGACATCGAGCCTGACCGCGTGCAACGCCAGATCTCCCGCTTCCTGTACCAGGCTGTCCAGGGCTCCCTGCCGGCGGCCCGACGCGATGATGTGATGTCCGCGTCGCGCCAGCCAGAGTGCGGCATGGCGGCCGATTCCACTGGTAGCACCGGTGATGAGGATGGTCTGTCTCGACATGGTTTCTCCTTGGGATTGATGGAGCGGAAGGAACGTTCATTCCGCTCGTGGGGTTTTCGGGTCAAAAAAAAGGGGGGTTGAGTCAGGGTTTAGCGGCGGATCATCGCCCAGATGCGTTCGAAGCTCGCGTCGATGAAAGCCTCATCGATAACAATATGGCCCTCGTGCTCTGCGCGCATCAGGCCCAAAAAGGCACTATAGACCATAGCAATCAGCGCTGGGGGCGACATCTCGACGATGGCTTCATCGCCTTGCCCCTCCACCACGATCGCAGCGAAGGCCATGGAGGACTGGGCTTCGAGCGCCTGGCTCTCGGCGTCGAGGTATCCGCTGTGATGGTGCAGATCGAGGAAGTCGATGGCTCCTGGATGTGCCTTGTTGAACCGGAACAAGGCGCGCCAGAGCTCGCGAACACGGGCCCGCCAGGGCAGATCGGAGGGCACCGACTCGATGACCTCCTGGCCTAGCTGCACCTTCCACCGCTGGAAGAGCGCATTGACGACGCCCTCTTTGCTCTCGAAGTGGCGGTAGATCGTGCCCGCGCCCACGCCCGCAGCGGTCGCCAGGTCCGGGACGGAGGTACCGTGGAAGCCCCGCTCTGCGAACAAGGCCAGCGCTGCGATCTCGATGTCCTCGCGCTTGGTGGACGCCACGGCTCTCTCCTCCGGAATGAATATTCCTTCCGGAGGAGGATCTGTCAACCAGAAAGAGCGGATCCTTTGGCGAGCTAGCGGGGCGGAGTCTCTACGGCGATCATCGGCTGTGGTCGCGCGGCAAACCCGATACCGTGGTGCCGAGGAGAGCAGAATGGACCAATGGAAGACCATGGCATCGGAGTCCCCTGCCCCCAAGGGCGGGTTCCGATCGCTTGTGACGTTGAGCAAGATCGTAGCCGCTCTCGTCGCACTTCGGGTGGTCTGCCAGGCGCTCCTGGCGTGTGGGACTGTGGGAATGGCGATCGCCTTTCCCGGCGCGATCGATGACCCGGAGGCTGCCGGCTCGGCGGCCCTCCCGCTTCTAGTGCTCGTCGGACTCACGGCAATAGCCTGGTTTGGCGCCGTGTTTATCGCGCTACCGTTCTGGCTGTACTGGCACTACCAAGCCGGGCAAAACCTGCTGTATCTGGGTCGGGAGGATCTGGACTACGGACCCGTCGGACAGGTGATCTGGTGGTTCGTGCCGTTTGCCAACCTCGTCGTGCCCTATCGCTGCATGGAAGAGCTCTACACCCGGTCGCAGCCGGGGGATGAGATGAACCCACCTCCGGCGCTGTTCCTGACGTGGTGGTTGTGCTGGATTGGCTCGAACATCGCGTCGAACCTATCGGGACGCATTGGAGACGGTGGGATCTACCTCGATGTATTCGCGCTGGGCGTCGGCATCTATGCAGCCGTGCTCTATGTGCGGTGGGTCATGGCGATCTCGGCGCTCCAGGAGCAGGCTTTCATCCTGGAGCAGCCCGCGGATTAGCATGCACCCAGGAAACTCGGGTAGTCTGCGCTGCATGAATCGTCGTTCATTATGCGCGCTATCCGCGGCACTGCTCATATCCGCCTGCAAAAGTGATCTGTCGTCCTCGGTCCAGCTCGACGTAGATCGGTGGGCCAAGGGTTGCTACTCGCTTCGGGACGGCGACAACTGGTTGGCCGCAGACGGGAAATCCTACGCCTTCAATGCTAAGAATTCCAAGGATGCCGCACGGTTCTTCATGCAGCCCTCGGACCTGGGCACATACCTCTTCTACGACGAAAACTCGGGATACCTGGTCGCCGAAGAGGGCCCGCTCACTCGCGAGACCAGCCTGCAATCCGACGTCCTGCTCGTGGACGATGACTACGTCTCGGGCGCCGAGTGGATCCTAGAGACCTCCGAGAACGCGTGGAACCAGTACCAACTGCGCAACCGGCGCAACAACCTCCTGCTGTCGCCCGGCGGCTTGACGACCAACGCCAACAGCGCATCGTCGGTTGTCTTCGTACCGGCTGAGGGCTGCATCGAGCACCCAGAGCTGAGTCTCGACGCCACCGGCGAGGTCGCCAAGACGACCTTCGAGGACGGCGATCTGTACGGCATCGTCGACACCCACTCCCACATCATGTCCAACTTCGGATTCGGCGGCGGCGGCATCTATCACGGCGGCCCCTACCACCGACTCGGGATCGAACACGCCCTACCCGACTGCGAGCCCTTCCACGGTGTCATGGGTCGTAGCGACTTCTTTGGCTTCGCCTATGACGCTGGCAGCGGCGATCTCGGGAGCTTGCTGCCTTCCCTGATCTCTGGCGAGCTGCCCGAAGACAATCACTTCACTGCAGGCTACCCCGACTTCACCGACTGGCCCGACGCCCGAAAGCGCACCACCCACCAGACTCAGTACTACCGCTGGCTGGAGCGAGCCCACCTCGCCGGGCTGAGACTCGTCGTGCAGCACGCGACCACCAACTCGGTGATCTGCAACCTGAGCGCCGGCGAGGGTTTTCAGCCGACCCGCTACGACTGTGAGGACATGACGGCGGTCGACCGTTCCATCGAAGAGACCTACAGCATGGAGCGCTACATCGACGCCCAGTCCGGAGGCCCCGGCCAGGGTTGGTTCCGGGTCGTGCAGACCCCAGCCGAGGCGCGCGAGGTGATCGAGAAGGGCAAGATGGCGGTCATTCTCGGCATCGAGACCTCCGACCTCTTCAACTGCCACCTCACTCCCAGACCCGACGGGCCCGTGTGCGACGAGGCCTATGTCGTCGAACAGCTCGACACCTACTACGAGCGGGGAATACGGGTTCTTTTCCCAGTTCACAAGTACGATAACGCCTTCTCGCCCGGCGACGGAAATCGGGACTTCATCGAGGCAGGCAACTTCTTCAACACCGGTCACTGGACCAACAGGACCGAGGACTGCCCCGACGAGCCGGACATGCCGCTGGGGTTCGACAAGGGCGGGATCTCGTTCGGTGGCCTGCAGATGCCCCGCGACGAGTACCAGTCCGAGGCGCCAAACGACTTCAGCAACTTCCCCAACGAGCCTATCCTCACCGCTCTTCCGTTCCTGTTCACGCTGCAGGAGCCGTCGATCGCAGGAGATTGGTGCCAGAACGCCACGATGACGCCCCTGGGCGAGACCCTGATGCTGCAGATGATGCAGCGCGGCATGATCATCGAGGTGGACCACTTCCCACAGTGGGCGTACGTCCGCGCATACGAGCTCCTCGAGGAGAACGACTACCCGGCGGCAGCAACCCACGGTCGCAACTGGAATGGGCGGCTCTTCGCGCTGGGCGGCGTGTCCAAGGGCGGATTTGGTCGCTGCCAAGACAGCGCGAACCCCGGCTCCACCATCCAGGGCTACCTCGACCGAATCGACCAGATCGCCGAAAATGGCGGTTATCCCGCCCAAGGTTACGGGTTCGACCTGAACGGATTCGCCGGGGCACCGCGCCCCCGCTTCGGCGAAGAGGGCTGCTCCGAGCCGCAGGAAAACCCCATCACCTACCCGTTCACGTCCTATGACGGCGGCGTGGAGTTCTCCCAGCCCTTCGTCGGCAACCGCCAGATCGACTTCAACACCGAGGGTCTCGTGCACATCGGCATGCTGCCCGAGCTCCTCCAGGACGCCCGAGCCGACGCAATTTCGGACAAGGATATCGAGCCGATGTTCAGGTCCGCCGAGGGTTACATCCGCATGTGGGAGCGGGCCGAGGAGCGAGCGGCGGCGCTGCGGACAGACTGATCACGACGGCGACATCTGTTGTTCAATACCTGACCCCGTCAGTGAGGACGTCTGGACCAGAACCCGGCGAGAGTCATGCCGGCGATGATGTGCCAGATTCCCCACCACGCCGCGATGAAGGCCATGCCGCCGAGGCCGTCGAAGAACTCGAAGACCAGCAGCAGTCCGAGGCCGGAGTTCTGGATGCCGACCTCGATGGCGACGGCGCGGCGCTGATCGGAGGGCAATCCCGCTGCTCGAGCGGCTCCCCAGCCGGTTCCGAGGGCCATGGCGTTCTGGAGCATCACCGGCAGGAAGGCCAGGTGGATCCACCCCACAAAGTGGTCGACGTTCTTCTGGAAGAGGATTCCGATGAACACAAAGAAGAAGATCAGCGAGCCGATCTTGAAGGGCTTTCGCAGCGCGGCGGCAACCCGAGGTGCCTTGGCGGCCACGGTCATGCCCAACACCAGAGGGATGCCGAGCACCGTGCCCACGGTCATCAGCATCTGCAGAGGATCTACCGATACTTCCGCCAGGAGCGGTGCTGTGCTTGGATTGAGCGATCCCCAGAAAGTGATGTTCAGGGGAGTCAACAGAATTGCCGCAGCGGTGGAGATCGCGGACATTCCCACCGAGAGCGCGGCGTCGCCCTTGGCCAGCCAGGTGAAGTAGTTGGACAGGTTCCCCCCTGGACACGCCGCCACCAGGATCATGCCCAGGGCAATGCTCGGGGCGGGATCCAGGATGAGCGTGAGCAGAAAGGTCATGGCAGGCAGGAGCAGGAACTGACAGGCCAGACCGATGGCAGGCGCCTTGGGAGCGGCGAGCACCCGCTTGAAGTCGTCGATCCCCAGGTCGAGCGCGACGCCAAAGAGCAGACCGCCGATCACGACGTTCAGCAGCTTGAGACTGCTCGCGTCGAAGGCGAGCCGGACCTGGTCAATCCCTTCCAAGGCGCAGAGGATACAGCACGGGCCCATCCCGGAGTAGACTGAGAGCCGTTGCGAACCCAAGGTGGCATACAGGTTGAGTGAGGAATCGCTACTGAGCGAGCTGGAGTCCGCAGTCGGAGCCCAGCGAATCCCGGTCCTCGCGGAGCTGGTCCGCAAACACTCGACGCGTGTGACAGATCAGGGCCGAACCACGAGCAGCGCGACGATTCGCGCCGAGGAGGCCCTCGCGCTCTGCTCCGAGACCCAGGATCCGCGGTTGCACGCCGCCGCCCATTCCGCGATGACGTACGCACGCTTCCTGACCGACGACATGGCGGGGGTGGATCAGTTCGGATCTCGAGCACTGGAGCTCTACGGCGAGAGCTCCGCTAGCTACGGCTATCTCGACGCTCTGCTCCTGGTTGGGATCGAGCGAAGGCGACGGGGCGAGCTGACCGAGGCCATCGCGCTGACGACGCGGGCGCTCGGGGTATGCCAAGAGCTGGGTGACCACATCCAGGAGGCGACCTCCAACAGCAACCTGGGCCTGATGTACGTCGACCTCTCGGACTACGACGATGCCCTGGTTCACTTCACCGCAGCCGTGAAAGTCCTGGGAGAAGGAAAGGATCCAGCGACCGTTTCCCTGCGGGCGGGGATCTACAACAACATCGGCCTCGCCCACCGCTCCTGCGAGCGCAAAGAGGAAGCCGTGAAGTGCTTCGAGCGCGGCGTGCAGTGCATGGAGGGCTCCGGAACCGAGGTTGAGGCCCACCTGCTCTCGAACTATGCGGGCTCGCTCCGAAACTTCGACAAGCTGGAGCAGTGCCGGGAAGTGTCGCTTCAAGCAGTGGAGATCTACAGGCGCATCGGCGGCGCCACCAACCTGGGTCTGGCGGAGCGCATCCAGGGAATGCTCGCCAACGATCTCGACGACTCAGTCGAAGCCTGTGGCCACTTCGAACGCGGACTGGAGCTGTTCATCGAGGGAGGCCACGGCCGCATGGCTACCGTGTGCCGGATCGCCGCCGCCGCCTGTCACGACGAAGCCGGAAACTCGCCGAGAGCCGAGAAACTACTCGCCGACGCCGAGAGTTGGGCCACCGAGGCGGGCAACGAACTCCTGCAGCTCCAGGTCATGGATGCGTGGGCGACGCAGGCGCAGCACTCTGGCGATCTGGAGAGGGCGCTCATGGAGGCACAGCGAGCGCGGGAGCTTGCGGTCCACCTCGCGGAGTCCGGCGCAAACAGACAGACAGACGCCCTGCGAGCGCGACTCGAACAGCAGCAACACGAACATGAAACCGAGCTTCTCAAGCGACGAACGGACGAACTCGAGGCCCTGGTCACCGAGCGTACCACCGAGATCCAGGCCGCCAACCGTCAGCTCCAGCTGGAGATCGAGGAGCATCGACGAACCGAGGCCAGTCTACGGGTCGCCCGAGACAAAGCCCAGGTCGCCGATCGCGCCAAGACAACGTTCCTGGCGGTGGCGAGCCACGAGCTGCGCACGCCCCTGAACGCCATCAAGGGCTACACCGAGATGATCGTCGATGATCTGGGCGCCGCCATCGAAGTGGACGAGATTCGGGGCGACCTGGACCGCATCCTGGGATCGACCGATCGCCTGATGGCCACGGTCCAGCGCATCTTGAGCATGGCGGATCTCGAGGCCGGTAACAGCGCAATCACCCGGGTGGCCTTCCATCCCGCTGGGCTCGCAGAGAAGGTCGTCACCGACTGCACGACCCGAGCCGGACTCAGCAACAACGAGCTGCTACTGGACTGTGGAAGCGCCGGTGAAGAGGTGTGGGGCGATCCCGAAAAGACCGAGCAGATCCTTCATAATCTCCTCGACAACGCCACTAAGTTCACCCGCGACGGCCGCATCCACGTCGTGGTGAGCACGCCAGAGCTAGACGGGAGACGTGTGCTCCAGCTGGAGGTCCGGGACACCGGGGTGGGGTTCGATCCGACCTCCATCGACCGACTGACCGCGTCCTTCACCCAGCACGACGGCTCTTATAAGCGGCAGTTCGAGGGGCTCGGACTCGGACTGGCCATCGTGAGCCGCTTTGTCGAGATCCTGGATGGAAACCTCGATGTGCGCAGCGCTCCGGGAGAGGGCTCCTCGTTTGTTGTCACCCTGCCAGCGGAACCGGCTCAGGCCTGAGGCCGCAGCCCCTCCAAGTCGCGAACCAGCTCGCTGAAGGAGATCGGGTCGAGCTCACCGAAGGACGCGGGGCTCCCAGCACGCAGCAACTTCGCTGCCTTCAGCGTCTGGTCCCCATCGTCGGCGAGGTAGGAGATCTCGATCCCCGGAGAGATGGGCAGCTGGACTTCGAAGGCGCCAAAATCGCGCAACCAAGCGGTGATGTAGCCAGCTTCAGACCGCCTCCAACCCCGTGATTCAAAGAACCCCAACATCCTCTTGCCGGGCTTCTGGAGCCCGACGTGCCGCTCGAGAGTCTGCGCAGTCTTCTCCGCTTCGGTGATGGCAAAGGTCTCGCGAATCAGCTGTGGGAAGGGCTGCATGAGCTCGTAGTCGGAGAAACACTCGGACCAGGCTCTTGCCGCGTCACCGAGGTCCAGGGGATGCGCGATCCGAACCTGGGCGCCGACGGGAAGCTCGATGCTTTCGTCGGCTACATCCGCGAAGCTGTGGTCCTCCGCCACGCGAAAGGCGAGGTTTCCCGCCATCCAGACCAGTCCCCGTGACATCGCCGCCACCACCGGGTGAGAGACGAGCTGGTGCTGAAAATCCTCCCGAGACCACGAGCGCCTCGAGACCATGGCCCGCTCGAGGCGTCGCCGCTGCCGGTCAGAGATGGACTCCAGGTCCTTCCTGAAGGCTTTGAAGCGGTCTTTGGAGGCCTTGACCAGTGCAGCGTCGTCTGTCTTCCGCTTTGGAGGCATGGTGCTGATCCGGTCACCAGCCCCGTCGCGCACGATCAACGACAGGCACTCGTCGACACCGACGGTGAAGTTTCGGTCCCCATAGGAAAGCTGCACCCAGCCCTTTTCATCGAGGCCCAGATCGGGAACCGTGCGGTCGCCGAGCTCTTCGAGGGTGAGGCCGCGACGCTCGGCAACCTGGGTCAGCATGCCACCAATGTGCGCTCGGATCGCCGCAAACCGGGAGGTCTCCGCGACATGGGCCAGGTCGAGCAGGGCCAGATCGGTCCCGAGCTCGGCGAGCACATTGGCTGCCCGCTCTGCCCACGCCTTCTTCTTGGAGCCCCAGGCGCGCAGGAGCAGGCCGATCTTGCGCGTGTTCTCGTCGGAAGGAAAGGCCAGGGCGGCGTTCAGCATCCAGTCGTGGCGACCCATAGCGCCGTTGCTGACCCACTGATCGATGAGCGCAGCAACGAAGGCCTGGATCGAGCCGGGGTCGCACACCTGCGCAACCGCAGCGAACCCCTGGTAGGGCGGGTCCAACGGCGCCGTGCGCAGCATCTCGAGCAGGGAGTCGACGGCGTCCTCGGGAAGCCGGGTCTCGCCGATCAGAACCGGCGGCAGCTGCCGAGGAAGCAGATAGCTCGGTGTCTTTGGGGGTTTCTTGCCTATGGACAGCGGATCGGCACTGACGAGCTTCTCCATCACCTCGGAGGCCTGGGCGCCATAGTCCCTGGCGACGTCGCGCACGACCTGGGCGTGACCCGAGCGAACGAGAACCCGCAGCCCGTTCTCGGCCTCCACCCTCGCGGAACCGAGCGGGCCAACCGCATTGGGGATCAAGCCGAGGGCGGACATCCGCGGATCCGCCAGGAGCCAACGCTCGGCGATCCGCCGCTGTTTCTTGCGACGCAGCGCCATCTTCGCGAACTCCGGCGCCATACGCGGCGAACGGATCCGAAGCGCCGCCCGCAGGAACGCTGGCCCCTCGTCGTAGTCGAACCAGAGCATCCAATTCGACAGGGCGAAACCCGGGATGGCCGCACAGCCGTGCCTGTCGAAGAAGCCCTCGATGCGACTCGGAGTGTAGCGCCCCTCGTTCCACGTCCGCAGTCCTTTGTCACCTTGAACCGGTACAAAGCGCCGGTCGGTTGGCTCCAAGGACTCCTTCGCTCCCGGGGGAATGCAGACACCGGATACGACGATTGGCGGCTCTCTCCTGCCCTTTCGAGGCCGCCATGGCCTATCCCGGAGCACTGCCGGGATCGCTGTCTCATCCGCAGCCGCCGTGGTGTCTTCCGCAGCGTCCTGACCCGCCCGCAAAGACTGCACGGCCTCGAGGGCGCGCTTGGCGGTACAGAGGCGCTCGGCGACGGGGATGAACTCGGAATTCTCCTGAAAGAATGCGAGGACCTGCGCGCCGAGGATGCCGTGACCGAGGTACGGTGCCAGGATCTCGGCCGTGCCCTGGGTCCGGATACACGACAGCGCGGCGACGACGTCTCGGGGAGGCGTCTTCATCACGGGTCCGTAGCCCGGCTTCTCCAACAGCACCGGCAACCAGCTCCCGAGGAGATCCACGGCTTCCTCGGCGGCCAGGCTTGCGGCGAGGTCGAGGGCATTGTCGGAGAACCAGTAGCGTCCCGACGATGCGGAGAGGAAAGCGCGCACGACTTCGAGATCGGTGGCCGACGCCAGTAGCAGGCTTAGGGACTGCTCTTTGCCCGGTGGCACATCCCGCAGATCGTCGTTGGCCCACGGTTCGTCCGGGAAGACGTAGCCGAGCTGAGTGCGCTCGGACAAAGGCGTGGTCTCCCGGATCTGGCGCGCGCGGGACAGTGCCTCTTCGTAGTCGGTCTCAGGAGCCGAGCAGACGGCGTGTCGCAGGGCGTCGAAGTTGGGCCTGAGGTGACGCGTGTGACCGGTGATCACGAAGATCGATCGGGTCCAGTTCCCGTCGGAGTCGAGGCCAAAGCGCTCGGACCGGATCACGGCTTCGACGGCGTCGCCGAGCCCGCGGGCCACCCAGATTGCGTGAGCCAGGGACACGTCGTGGGCGACCCGAACCAGCATGCGCTCGGCGGCGGACAGCACCTCCAGCTCGGCTGCTGCAATGGCCTCGACCGTCGGCTTGCACAGCAGTCGGTGCGCCGCCTCTCGAATCGGTCGGAGCTCGGGCTCCTTTTCAGTTCGGCATCCAACCTCGAAGACTCCGGAGACCTTTCGGTATCGAGCCGGAAGCTTCCGGAGGCGGGAGAGGACCACCTTGGGCGAGAGCGCCTTTGCGGAGCCGGGTATCGAACGCCTTGGGCGCAGCCTCTTCGCGAGCTTCTTGGAGCGGATTTCGAACATGCCGCACTATACGACCGGGCTGTCTTCGACCGCCTTGGCGAAGGCGTCAGGGGTGAGCAGAGAGGCGCGACGAGTGTCCCGGAGCTTGCCTTTGGGCTCTTTGACGGCAATGTATCGCCAGCACTGGTCGAGCACATGCTCTCGATCGATGCTGGTGTCGCCGGTCGTGCCGTGGCGATACCAGAGCTTCTCGTGTTCGGGGCTGTAGTACAGCTGACCAAGCCAGCGCGCCCGCGAGGCCGCCGACGTCTCGGCTTGATCTTCGGCCGACTGTAGAGAGTGGAAGTGCTCGGCCGCGTCCTTCTTGGTCTCTGCGATCGCAGTGAAGGATTTGTAGCCGACCCAGTAGGCGTATGCTTTCAGCTTTGGCATGGCCGGAGCCTCTCCAGTTGCCGGTCAGGTCCCTCACCTGGCACCCATAACCTGCAAACTGCCGAACATTGATCGTTCAACCTGCGTGAATCCCAGGTCACTCCCGACAGGCCTTCACAGCAGCTCACAGCCCATGGGTTTGACAGCACCGGTCACCGGAGATGATCCGCCGCGACACCGGCCTCTCCACCCGGACCGGCCCGCCGAGACGTCGACGCCACGCGAAGCTGGTGGTGGCCGACGGGCGGAAGGGGTGAGCCGAAGGCGAGGGGAAAGCGCGAGCGCTTCCCCTACAATTGGAGACAGTGGGCGTAGAAGTCGACAGGGGCGCTCGGAGAATAGACCCGCCGCCGCTTCTGCCGGTCCCGGGGTCCTCGAATCCGACTCCGTCTCGGTCCGAGACGACCGCCCGTGCCGATGCAACATCAAACGCCACGTCTCGTGCGAGGTGGGACACCGGCTCCTCTCACACGGGGTACGCCCGGATCCTCCCGGCACTCCAGAGCGGTCACAACACTGATCGGCGCTGCTGTCAGAACCGACCGACGACCCCGCCCAGCCCCAGCTCGATCGTGCGCTTCTCCCGTTGCCGACCGATGGCGCTGGTGGTGACCCCAGCGACGGTGACCACTCCACCGATCGTCGCCAAACCAACAAACGTGGCTGCGCCAAAGAGGGGGGCAGACATGCACTCTTGCTGGCAGTTCAGAGAGAGAACACCCGCAACCCCGAGAGCGGCCGGAATCGAGGCCGTCACGATACCGGCTCCGACATAGGTGGTGGTGCGTCCCCGCTGGCGGAGGACCTCCCCAGGCACTTTGTATTCCTTGGGCGTATCCGACAAATCGAGCTTCAGATCGTCGAGCTGGAAGGTGGGTGGCTCGAACGGAACCGGGAGTTCCTGCGCGAAAGCGGCGTTGGCGACAAACAGTGCAAACAGGGCGAACATAGAATCTCCTTCAGATATGCAACCAGACAAAGCACAGACCGTGCCACCCGGAAAACCGGCGTTTGCACATCACCGAGACGACTGACACACCCTGGACCGCGCCATTGGCGCCGCGATCTGTAAGGAGTAGGATCCTGGAGCGTTCGGCGGCGTACGCCGCCGGGGGAGCCGAATGCTGATCATGTACCTCACCATGACACTAGCCTGTGTCGACCCGTCACCACCCGTCCCGCCCGCCCACACGGAGGTCGCCGAGGTCGAGACCCCAGACCCTCGCGAGACCGATCTGGCCATCGAGGTCCTGCATCGCGGCGCCTGGACCGACGCTTTTGTGAACATGGTCGGCGTCGATACCCCAGGCGGGCGGGCGCTCATCGAGACCAGCTCGACCCAAGGGGGCCGGTTCGGGTTCGAGGTCGTGGACTATGTCGAGGGTGTGCGCGAGGAACGCTGGGAAGCAAGCCCGGAATTCGCCCCGTCCTGGACCCCGTCGGGGAACCAGTTCGGACCGATCTCGAGCACCCTGGAGGCCGACCTCGCCCGCCTCGGCGCCCTCGTTGTTTCCATGGATTCCCCTCACCTCTCGGGCTGGCCCCCGGTCGCGGCTTCGTTCGATGGCGCACACTTCGCCTACACCGCCGACGACAAGCTGTGGCTCACAGATAGCAAAGGCACGCGGCTGCGACGCCTGTCGACCGGCCAGATCGCCGGCTATTACCCTGTATTTTCGTTGGACGGAGGTCGAATTGCGTGGATCGGGACGGCACGCGGCCAGGGCTACGGTCTCTACGTCGCATCCCTCGAGGGAAAAGCGCGACGCGTGGAGGCGACAGACTCCGCCGCTATCCGGCCCTATTGGGCGCCGGATGGCTCCCATGTGTACATCCAGGACACCCAGATCCAGGTCCGCGAGCACGGTCGGGTGTGCCTGTCGATCGTGCCTCTGGATGAGGCTGCGCAGCCCGGAGAGATCCAGAAGGCCGGCTGCCTCCAGGACGTCACCAGCGCGCACGTATTCTTCGATCCCTCTGGTTCGACCGCAGTACTCGCCGGTCGCCTCGCCGGACCCGAGGACGAGATTCCGAGTGAGGGCACCACGCGCTATCGGCTCATCGCCCTGCCATCTGGCGAGGTCCTGGCCACCCACGACGAGGTTGCCGGCGGGCTCCTGCCGCTCCTGACCGCTGACGGCCGAATCCTCACCGGGGCCGCTGGGAGCACCTGGTTCATCGACCTGCGCACCGGTGACAGAGCCGAGGTCGAGGACATGGGCCGGCTGTCGACGGGAGTGTTCAGCGGCCACGAAGCCGACGGTGACTTGATCCTGTTGCGGAGCTACCTCGATCGACCCGAGGCGGCCTGGGCCTGGGAGATCGTGCGGTTGAACCCGGACGTCTTGCTGCCACGCCCGGAGAGGTAGCTCAGAAAGGAGGCAGGATCTGCACCAGGAGATCGGGTCGATCCGACATCACCGCGTCGACGCCCATGTCCACCAGTGCCTGCATCTCGGCGACGTCGTCGATGGTCCACACGTGCACCTTGAGCCCACATCGATGGGCCGCCGCGACGAATCGCCGCGTCACAACCGGTATTCCGCGGTAGTAGTGCGGGACTTGGAGCGCGTCGTAGGCGGGACGGAATCCACGGGCGCCCCAGCCGTGAGCCCGCGCCCAGAACGCCGCGATCTCCAGCTTGCCGGCTGACGTTGCGAGGCGGCCCCCACACAGAGAGCGAAACGCAGAGACCTCCGCATCCATTGCCGAGGCGACGAGTACACGATCCTGCACACCGAGACGACGGATCTCCGCGAGCAGGGCCTCGCGCATGGGCGGAGTCTTTTGCTTGATCTCCAGGTTCAAATGTAGATCTGGCCCAACGGCAAGGGCCTCGGCCAGCGTGGGAATGCCGATGCCCTGCCCGCGATAGGACAGTCTGCCCGGCGCCTCGAAGTGCCAGGCCGCATCGAGCCTCCGTAGCTCCTCCAGCGTCTTGTCGCGGATCAGCCCGGTCCCATCTGTCGTTCGCTCGAGGCTGTCGTCGTGGAAGACCATGACCTGCCCGTCCGCCGACAGGTGCACATCGGTCTCGATCCACCGGATCCCCAGTCCATAGGCCTGCTCGAAGGCAAACACCGTGTTCTCCGGCCACAACAGTGCCCCGCCGCGGTGGGCGATGGGGATCGGTCCGGGGGTCTGCAGATAGGCCTTGGGTGGCGCGAGGATCCGGGGCTCGGAAGCGGAGGGCATCTACCGAGAGTCTATTCGGCCCGGGGGCGCTGACGACCCTCACTTGGATACTAGAGGGCATGATCCGCATAGAATCCGATTCTCTGTCACCCAGCTGGTTTGTGGCAAGTTTCGCACTCGCCCTGTTGTTGTGGATCCCCCCCTTGGCCACCGCGCTGGAGTGGTTGTCGGGGTGGCCACTCTTCAGCTATTCGACACCGGTGTTGTTGGTAGCCGGCCTTGCAGGTGTATTCCTGGCGGGCGGCGTCGCAATCAACTTCCGGGAGTCCCGATCGCTTTCAATGCTGGTGTTTGACGGCAGCATTCCCGTCCTCTTGCTGGGTCCGGTGGTCGTCTGGTTTCTGCAGTTCGTGATGCCCATGCCGAGTCCGGTCGTGCAGCTCCTGATCTGCGCGCCCCTGGCGTTGGCGGGCCTGTTGTCTCTGCAAATTCGTCGGACCCTGAAGAATCACCATTCGGTCGTCGAGATCGATGGGGAGCGTAGAGAGGTGCGCCACACGACCCAGTGGACCGGGGGAACCAACTCGACAGTCGAGCCGTTCGACGCCTATAGCGGCATCGAAGTGCGGCCAGAGAAGAGGACGCCGCATCCCTCGTGCTGGGTTGTCTTGGTCGGTCCGACACCACTGAATTTGGAACTGGTCTCTCCCGAGGCAGCCCTGCGGCGAGCCGAGAGCGTGTCGGCGCTGACTGGGCTGCCGATAGCCCAGGGGTAGGCGCGAGCTCTCCGGAGAGTTGCCAGTCAGGTACGGGCTTTCAAGCGGATCAATACCGCAAACGAGCTAGCGGCTCCACCTGGGACGGCTGGAGGTCGTGGGCATGATCGGCAAGTGTGCATATACAGTAAGCACACCTGATCAGCAGGCCACCTCGGAGGTGATCAAACCCGGCCGCAGGCCTCACTCGCCAGCTGTGTCAGCGCTCGCGGTGGTGGCTTCACGGCGACCCGAGGCGACCGCAGGTGCTTGGCCCACGCCTCGTGGAGCAGGTCTGCCACGTGCCCGAGTTCTTCCCTCCCCCGGACGGCCGGTTGGACGACGAAACGCTTGGATCGGGAGGTCTCGATCGACAGATTGCCATCGACGACGCCCAGCTTGACGATGTCGGACCACGCCAGCTCGATCCGGCGATGCGGCCATGAGGGCGCCAAAGTGATTCCCCGTGCGTCGGCAGTGACCGTGCTGACGCGCGGCTTCCGAACGATGGGGACAAAAGCCAGCAACGGCGTACACGCCACCGCCAGAAGACCGAGAACCTGCAAAGGAGCGACGCCGATCTGGGAGAAGATCCATCCGAGCTGAACCGCCCAAGGCCACGAAAACACCGCTGAGCCCACGAAGATCGCCGTGGCAACCCCCCATGACCACTGCGGGACGTGCTCCACCCGCCACTGAAGGCCGGTGGCGTCAACCTGGGCGGAAGTCCCGCGCTGCGAGATCTCGAGGACCCCGCCGACGACAACTACGAGAACCGCAGCGAGGATCGACGTGAACAGGAGGGCGGCGAGCATTCACCATCATAGCCAACGCGCAGCTCGGAACACTCGGATCGATACCGGGTATCGTGCCAGCGTTGGAACCAGCTCGAGGTGAGAGATGTGGTGGATATTCGCAGCCCTGGCGCTAGCCGATACCTGCGAAGAGGCCGCTGATCGCTACGAACATTGCGTGGGAGAGATCCTCGGTGACGAGATGGCCGCGCTCGCTCATAGCAAACGGGGCCAGGGCATTCCCGCGTGCCGGAAGGACCCCAGGACCCAAGAACTCTACGAGGTCTGTCTTCCGACACCGGGAGGGTGCCAGGCGTTCTTGAACTGCCTGACCGACACCGCCGCCTCGATGATGGGAGATCTGCCAGAGACACCGGTTGAGGAGCCGGTGCAGGAGGGCTCCGGGCCCGTCACTGTGGATCGGCCTGTCTCCCCAGCGGTGCAGCCAGGTAGATCCGGAGCGGTCACCGGAGCCCTCTTCGACCCCGCCTCCCGCTGGGTGGTCCCGGGTGCCAGCCTGATGGTGGGCTCCGACCAGGGGCTGGTCCTGGTTCACGGCACCGATGTCGTTCAAGGGCGCGGTCCCGCGGCAAAGGGGGCGTTCTCCCTGTCAGTAGAGGGAGAGGAGGTCGCTCTGGCTGTCAGCGGGAATGGGTCTGTTGGCGCGATCCGGGCGGCAGAAGAGGTCCGCCTCATCGATGCCTCGGGAGCATTGATCCGGGCGCTGCCGGCGGGCTTCGAGCCAACCGATGTGGCGCTGTCGCCTACGGGCAAGCTCCTGGCGCTCGGGAACGCGGACGGACTGCACCTGTACGAGGTGTCCAGCGGCAACAAGCTGCGCACGATGCGGCCCGAATACAGCCCGGATGCTGTCGGTTTCCATCCAGACGGGCACATCGTCTACAGCAGCGATCCCTTCCACCACAACGCCTTTGACGTTGCCTCGGGCAAGCAGATCGCGGAGTTCGGCGGTGGTCTCGCATACGAGTTCGCGCTGAGTCCCGACCGCAAGGTGCTCTGGACCATCGGCGATGGCGTCGATCCCCCGGTGCGCTGGAACGCCGAGACCTATGAGCGTCTGGAGCGTTTTCCCTACAGCGAGCTGGTGTATGTGGCGGCGATGGGCCCCGCTGGAGAGCGCTGGCTGCTCGATGAATACCTGTTCGACATGGGCTCGGGCTTCAGCTGGCCCATCACCGGTGCCGAGGTGGTGGACGGTCGGTTTGCCGGGAGCGATGGCGTGCAGCTGCTCACCGAGGCCGGAGTAGAGCACTGGACCTTGGTCGGCCCCGAGCGCATCTCGCAGCTGGGCGGGCTGCGACGGCGAGAGGTGGTTGGAAAAGGCGAACCGGGCTGGGTCCTGGAGCAGCTGGCCTGGGCTCCCGACGGGCAGAAGTTGGCGGTGGCCTGGGAGGACGGCACCGTGCACGTCTGGGACGCCGCAGCAAAAAAAGAGCTTTGGAGCGGGGAGATCCCGGATCGCGAGCTCGGCAAATACGGCCTCTACAACTACCCGCCCGTCGACTTCGCGTTCAGCGCGGACGGCTCGGAGCTGTGGCTGTTGTCCTATGACAACCGGGTGGTTCGGTGGAATGCGATCTCAGGAAGGCCCAAGGGTTTACAGAAGCTCGAGGAGATGTCTGCTGGGCAGCGCTTGGCCGACGGTCGCTGGGCCATCTACTACGACGGGAAGCTGCGCATCGGCCCCAGACCTGGAAAGGGCAAGTCCACCCCCATCGACGGCCTCGACGACATCGGGACGGACCCCAAGGGAACCCACCTGGTGATCTCGGACTACGGCGGCGAGGTGCGCGTCCTCGATGGAGGCGGTCGCACGCTGTGGGAGCTGTCCCTCGGGGAGGAGAAGTACGCGCAGTCACTGGCGCTGGCACCCGGCGGCAAGCTGCTGGCCTACCACGACAGCGACGAGCGGCTGGTGATGCGCGACCTCTCCACGGGTCAGGATCGATTGGCCCTCGATGACCAGTACATCAACGCCCTCGGCTTCGATCCCACCGGCCGCTACCTGTGGGTGGGGTCCCAGGTTCTCCGGCTCTTCGATGCCGCCACCGGCGCCGAGATCCTGCAGCTGGCGTTTGCTGGCCAGTTCGCAGTGCACGAAGTGGCCTGGGCACCCGACGGCTCCAGGATCGCCGTCGCACAGACCTGGGAGACGGGCGACTATCTCTGGATGGTGGATATGAGAAGGCTCCTGGCCGACCGCATTCCGACAAAAGAGTGACCCCGTCAGAACACTCGGATCGAGCCCTCTCCGGTCACCGCGACGACGTCGATCTCGCCTCCCTCCGGGACCTCACAGGAGCTGGTGCCTCCCGTCGCCATGAGCCCTGGTTTGATGGGCTGGCCGTTGGGAAGATCGAGGACGATGTTGCCCTTCGCGCTGTGAAAGCTCAGATCTTCCTTCGGCAATTTATCGAAGGTAAGCAGGATATTGCCGATTCCTGCAGTCGCGATGCAGGGCCCATCCAGCGCTGTCATCTCGACATGCCCAATCGACGTCTTGAACTCGGTGACGCCGGACCAGGTCCCGCGGATGTTGCCGGTATCCGTCGTCACCTTCAGCTTGCCGACCCCCTCGAGGGAGACGTCTCCACTCCCCATCCGCAGATCGAGATCGCCCTGCTGGTCGGCAATGCGGGCCTGACCGGTGCCCACCGTCGCGCGAAGAGGCTCGCGGAGAGCCCGGGTATCGAGCATTCCCTCTTCCAGATCGATCGAGAAAGCCGTCCCCGGGAGCAGGTTGACCGCGAAGTCCATAGTGCAGTTGTTCTTGTCACCCTCGTTCATGGGCTTGAAGGTCACCCGGGCAATGGACCCGGACTCATCGATATCGAGGGTACAAGCTGTGTTCGACTGCCGGTCGGTGGCCACGAGCGAGTTTCGTTTCTGGTCGCCATCAATCCTGACCCTCACGTCGCCGCGAACGCTGGTGATGACGACGCTATCGACCTTCTTGCCGAGTTCGTAGGTGCCCCCGACACCGGCAGTCGCGTTGGCACAAAGCCAGAACCAGAACAGCATTCACTCCTCCATTGCACGACCAGTATCCTGTGTAGAACGCCCAGGGATCCTGGGGCTCGAGTTCGCTCGCCTCAGGGGCGATCGAGCCATAGACTGGCTCTGCATGCCAAATCCGTCCCTTTGCAGGAGTTGGTGTCGTAGCGGCGGTTCGGCTTCGCACGCGACCCTCTATGGAGCCATCCACGCTGGAATGTCGCGTTCTCCATGCAGAACTCGCCAGACGTCGATGGACTCGTCGCAGTCGACGTAGAAGACCAGGTACGGAAAGCGTCTCAGGCGCCAGCATCTGAGCCCGGGAAGCTCCAATTCCGCAGCGTAGCGAGGTGAACCACTCGCCGGATGCCGCGCGATGTGCCGGTAGGCCCCTTCAACGGCATCAATGAACGCCAGAGCAACCTCGACATCCGCCTCCGCTAGATAGTGGTCGATTGCGCTGTCGATATCTTCGATCGCCGCTCTGCGCGGAATGATGGGCTTGCTAGCCATGCTTTTTCGACGATGCTACGCGATCGCGCAACCCTCCAAAGTAGGCGTCGTCGGCAACACCGGCAGATGCCGAGCCAGCGCCGTCGAGAAGGAGGCGACGCAGCCGTTGTCGCCCCTGGTCCTTGCGGATCAACTCGCGCACATATTCACTGGAGGTGCTGTATCCATCCGTTGCGACCCGCTCCTCGACGAAGGACTTGAGGGATTCGGGCAGAGAGATGTTCATGGTCGACATACCAACAAGATACTGGCCTTGGCAAACATTGGCAAACCCCTCTCGGCGTCCAATCTCTCTACAGACACTTGACGAACACAAGGGAACAAAGGGTCGGTAGCCCTTGACTAATCATCTGCCGCCCAGAGCGCGGCAGGAGGGTGAAATGTCAAGACGCGCCGCAGTCGCGGTGGGCGTAGGGGTGATCCTGTGCCTGGGAATCGGTAGGACTTCGGGCTCCGGCCACGCGATGGTGAGACCGCTACCCACTCCACCCAAAGAGGCTTCGCCGGAGGCTGCACCGGAGGCCTCAGATGCTCTGCAGTCTCCCCCGACGCTGGCGGAGCTGATGGCCGACACCTGGCCCGAACGCCGTGCCGTCGAGCCAGACGCCGAGAAGCTGCAAGACGATGTGCAGGCCTGGTTCGCCGACAACGAGACAAAGCGCATCCACCTGATGCTGGACAAGCCGATCTACCAGCCCGGGGACGCGGTCTGGGTGCGCACCTGGAGCGGACGAACCGCCGACTTTGCAGGTAGCTCCGGATCGATCACCTACTCCCTCCTCGACCCAAAGGGTGCGGTCGCCGAGAAGAAGCGAGTGCGTCGATCGGCAGGATCGGCCTCGAACCACTTCTCGCTCCCGGCAGCGGGACCGGGCGGACTTTGGACGGTGCGCGCCGAGCTACCCAGCGGCGAGCTCGAAGAGAGGAGCATCGTGGTTCGCACATTCGAGACTCCAAAACTACACAAGGAGCTGGACTTCCTGCGCCGCGCCTACGGTCCCGGCGACACAGTGAATGCAACGGTGGCCGCCAAGCGCAAGAACGGCGAACCGGTCGATGGCGAGCTGGAGGCGGTGGTGTCCATCGGAGGCCAGGTGGTGCACTCCGCGACGTTCCCATTTGACGACGGAGAGGCCGCGGTGTCCTTCGCGCTGCCCGACTCGCTGGCGACCTCGGACGGTCTGCTCACAGCCATTGTTCGGGATGGAGGCCTGACGGAGTCCATCGGACGCCCGATCCCGATCGTGCTCGCCGACCTGGCCATGACCTTCTACCCGGAGGGCGGCGATCTTGTGCAGGGGCTGAGGTCCCGGGTCTACTTCGACGCTTTGGACCTCGATGGTTCGCCAGCGGACGTTGCGGGCAACGTGATCGACGATCGAGGCGAGGTGGTGGCCGAGTTCCGGAGTCTGCATCAGGGCCTCGGCCGCTTCGAACTCACCCCTGATCCGAACCGCACCTATACAGCAAGGGTCACCGAACCCGCTGGAGTGGATCGCTCCTGGAGGCTCCCAGCGGCGGCGGCGTCCGGATGTGTGCTCACGACCTGGGACGAGACCCTCCAGATCATGGTTCGCTGCAGCGAAGACCGGCAGACGACGGTGGTCGCAACCCTGCGTGAGCAAGTGCTCGACGTGTCTCCCCTGGTGGTACGAGCGGGCTCACCCGAGGTGGTGAAGCTCCGTGCAGATGGCCGGCAAGGGGTGGCGCGGATCACGCTGCTGGACGAGGATCGAATGCCCATCGCCGAGCGGCTGGTGTACCGCAATCGCGATCGAGGCCTGGACGTGAAAGTGGAGTCAGATCGCACTGAGTACGGTCCCCGCGACGAGGTCGTGCTGAGCGTGACGACCAAGACCGCCGAGGGAGAACCGGTCCCGGCCGACCTGTCGATCGCAGTGGTCGACGACAACGTGCTGGCGTTTGCCGACGACGACGACGCGCCCACCATCGTCACCCACCTCACCCTCGGCTCGGAGCTCCCAGAGCCCGTCGAGGAACCACAGACCTACTTTGACCCCGAAGAACCCTCCGGAGCCCTCGAGTTCCTGCTGGGGACGAGAGGGTGGCGCCGGTTCGCGTGGAAAGCCGTGGAGGACGGAGCCGATGAATCCCTGGCTGGCGAGCTACGCGGGCCGTGGAACGACGACGAGATGCGGGCGCATTTTGGAGTCTCGACACCGGTTGCCGACGGTTTGACTCCCGTACAGAAGGCCCGTGAGATCCCACCCGCCACCGTGGCGGCTTCCGGTCTCTTCGCGGACGCCTTCGGGAACCAGTTCGGGGCCGGCGGACTGGGCGCTCGGGGTTCAGGCCTCGGTGGTGGCGGCATGGCTGAGGGAATCGGCGGTCTGGGCGCGCGCGGCATGGGGGGTGGCAGGTCCGGCTACGGATCCGGCGCAGGTCACTTCGGCGCCAAGCGCGAAGGGCGCATCGTGTATGCCCAGTCCGACCCTCTGATAATGGGCTCCCTCGACAGAAACTTCGTCGACGAGGCGATCAAGCGGAACATGAACGCCATCCGGTACTGCTACCAGCGCGAGCTGCAGAAGAACCCGAAGTTGGCTGGCAAAGTGGTCCAGCGCTTTGCGATCAGCAGAAGCGGCTCGGTTGCGGCGGCCTATACCAAGTCATCATCGCTGCAAAACCGAATCGTCGAGTCGTGCATCGAGAAACGCATCAAGCGCATCCAGTTCCCGGCCCCTGGCGGCGGCGGCCTGGTCGTAGTCACCTACCCATTCATCTTCTCGGCCGGAGAGAACCAGGAGTGGAATGAGGTCGTGAAATACGAGGTTCCTGCCGAGTTCCCCAAGGGCGACCTCGGTGTCGAGGCCCCGGAGCGCGGAGATGCACGCTGGAACAACTTGCTGGACGAGCTCCACGACGACCGCAACCCGCAGCGAAGGGCCGCGAACCGGGCTCCCGCCGTTGCACAGGGCCGCAACGCGCCAAAGCGTGCTCGCTACGCCCCTCAGCGTGAGTTCCCCGCGCCGCGCTACCGCCACGCCGACGGTCAGGCCAACTTCGTGGGTGGGGTGGGTGTGGGCCTCGCAGGTGTGGGCCTCGCAGCCGTGCGCAACGACCACCGGGAGACCCTGGCCTGGAATCCGCGGCTGCAAACCGGTGCAGACGGCAAGGCAAAGCTCCGCTTTCATCTCTCCGACGACATCGCCACCTTCCGCGTGATCACCGAGGGCCTCGGCGGCGGAGCACCGGGCCGGCACGAGATGACGATCGTGTCCACCCTGCCCTTCTCCATCGATCCGAAGCTTCCGGTCGAGGTCGCTGCGGGCGACCAGGTGCTGCTCCCGGTCACCGTGGCCAACGAGCGCGACACCGAGGTGGCGGTACAGCTGGCTGCAGAGCTCGGCGACATGCTCGAAGGCGAGGAATTGCCCGAGATGAAGGTCCCTGCTCGAGGCCGCAATACCGTCTATCTGCCCCTGCTGGCGAAGGCCGGAGAGGGCCAGGTGGCTCTCAGCGGAACGGCGGCCGGCCTCACGCACGAGGTCTCCCGGACACTGTCGGTGGTTCCAGCGGGCTTCCCCGTCGACTGGTCCACCAGCGGTGAGACCGACGCCAAGACGTCGTGGCAGGTCCAGGTCTCCGACGCGGTTCCGGACTCCCTGGTCGCCGAAGTGACGGTGTTCCCGGGACCCCTGGCCACGCTGATGGCGGGTATCGAAGGCATGATGCGCGAGCCCCATGGCTGCTTCGAGCAAGCGAGCTCGGCCAACTACCCGAACGTGATGGTGCTTCGCTACATGCGAGAGCACGGTACGGCCGATCTGGCCTCCATGCGTCGCGCCCGAGGACTCCTGGACCGCGGCTACGCAAAGCTGACCAGCTTCGAGACCGAGGGCGGCGGCTACGAGTGGTTCGGCCGCAACCCAGGCCACGAGGCGCTCACGGCCTATGGCTTGGTGCAGTTCGCCGACATGGCGGAGGTCTGGGAGGGCGTGGACTCGAAGATGGTGGACCGAAGCGTGGAATGGGTGATGGCGCGCCGTGACGGCAAGGGCGGCTACGCGCTCTCGAACACCGCCCTCGACAGCTTTGGCAAGGCTTCGCCCGAGGTGACGGCAGCCTATGTGACCTGGGCGCTCTCCGAGCTGGAGCGCGACGGCATCGACATCGAGCTGGCCAGGCAGGCCGCGGCGGCGAGGTCGACCAGTGATCCCTACCTGCTCGCGCTGGCCACCCACACGCTGGCGAACGGAGGCGGAGGTGCGAACGCCGCGACGCGCCTGGCCGTAATGCAGTCTGAGAGCGGCGCCTGGCGTGGAGCGAACCACAGCATCACCCGCAGCTCTGGAGGACCTCTGGACGTCGAGACCACGTCCTTGGCGGTCATGGCGCTGATCGAGTCCGGCGGCCACGAGGGCGCCGTGCGTCGAGGCGTTGCGTGGCTGATGACCCAGCGTCGCGGGAGCGGGAGCTTTGGCCCGAGCCAGGCAACGGCACTCGCCCTCGACGCGCTGACCGCCTATGCCCGCACCACCCGGCGCTTGGCTCGGCCGGCCCGCCTCACGGTCCATGTCGATGGCGTCGAGGTCGGGGTGCGGGATCTACAGCCAGGACACCGCGACAGAGTCTCCTTCGACCTCGCTCCGTACCTGTCGAGAGGCGCTCACGACATCGAGCTGCACGTCGAGGCGGAGCGCGCACTCCAGTACAGCGCGAGCGTGCGATACCGGACGTTGCTACCTCCTTCTGGCGACAACGCCCCCCTCGGCTTGTCCACCGAGCTCGCAACCACAGACCTGCGGGTGGGTGAGACCGTGCGCCTGACGGCAACCATCGACAACGTCAGCGGCGAGGCCGTCGCCAGCCCCATCGCGCGCATCGGTCTTCCCGGGGGGCTGGTCTTCCAGGACTGGCAGCTGCGGGAGCTCAAAGAATCCGGCGCCCTCGCCATGTTCGAGACCGGACCTCGGGAGGTCGTGGCCTACTTCGACGCCTTTGCGCCGGGTGCCTCGAAGACCCTCGAGCTGGACCTGGTCGCCGAGGTGCCGGGTCGCTACACCGCGCCGGCGTCGAGTGCGTACCTGTACTACTCGGACCCGGATGTGCGTTGGGTAGCGGGTCCAACGGTCACCATCGGGAAGTAGGGCCACAGTCCACCCAAACACAAGTTTGGTGTTGCGTATTTCCGCTCGTGTGGGCAATATGTCCTGGGGCCAGGAAAAGACATTGACGGCAAGCCAGCCACACCCTGGCAGAGCCCTCGCGCACCCCCTGTGGATTGGGGCTCTGGTGCTTGGTGCAGCGACCGGGTCAGAATCAATTCAGATGTGGCGCACGCAGTGCGTCACTTAAAGTGAAGTTTTGAGGGGCACAACCGGAGCCTGCGACGGGTGAGCGCGTCGATTCGGCTCGGGAGCGCCTCCAAGCAGTTGGACACCTGGCTGCGAGAAAGCCAGGGCAACGAGTACGGATGAACCGAAGAACATACCGGGAGTATGGCATCTGGAGTGGCTCTGTTCCGCTACGGCGGAGTGCCGCTCAGGTTCACCTGGACGAGCTTGTCCATGTCCTTCACCGACAGCAGAAGCTTGTGGCCGTCCTTGGTGACGTCTACGAAGATGTCGCCCTTGTTCTTGTTCTCGTACCCCTTCTTCCATCCCTCGGCCTTGAGGGCAGCCACCCACTTGTTCCGCACCGAAGACACCGACCCCTGACGCTCGTAGACCGTGAGCGATGTGGCGTTCGATCCGACGACTTCGCCCTCCGGAGGCAGGTTCATGCTGGACCACGGGTCACCGCCGCCGCCACAAGCGAGTGAGATTCCGGCGACCAGAATGAGTGCGATGAAGCTCTTGCGCATGTTGCTCTGCCCCTATGAGTGCTGTTGTGTAGGCGACCAGCCGCCCGTCATACAGGTCAATAGGCCAGCGCAGAGTGAGACGATGACACAGAGTTGTGACAGACCGACGAGCCGGTCTCCGAGGGGCAGCTTCAATCCCGAGCGAGGAGCATCTCTTCGACTGTGCTCAGGGTCCAGCCGTCCCGGCGCAGCAAAGGGATGAGCTGGTCGACCGCTTCCACTGTCTGGGAGCGGTCTCCTCCCCCATCGTGCAAGACCACGATGGAGCCCGGTTCGATCTCTTCGCGAACCTGGCTGACAATCTCGGCTACGCCCGGCCGAAGGTAGTCGGTGGGCATCACATCGAACAGGATGTTGGGACGATCGGTCGCGCTGAGGACCCACTGCAAGCCGAGGCCCTTCTTGCCATAGGGCGACCGGAATGCAAGCGCGCCCTCGTAGCCACCCCGCCGAATCGCCTCGTCCGTTCGATCCAGTTCGCCACGCGCAAAGGAGGGGAACTGGAAAACGAACCGGGGGTGCGACCAGCTGTGGTTCCCGATCTGGTGTCCCGCGGCGGCCACCGCACGAACCAGCTCGGGGTGTTTGTCGGCCTGCTCCCCGGTCATAAAGAAGGTTGCGCGCACGTCATGGCGAGCGAGCACGGCGAGTAGATCGCGAGTGGACGGATCCCGCGGGCCGTCGTCGAAGGTCAGGGCCAGCACGCGGTCTTGGGTGTCGACTCGCCGGATCGAGTCGCCGAACACAGTCGGAGCCGAGTACCGCGACAGCCCGACCATGCCGACCACACCGACCACCAACAGCGTGGGAATCGACAGCCACGCCATCCACGATTTGAAACGTCGAACAGCTGCAGCGCGACGACTTGTAGATACCAAAGCAAGCATGAGACCTCCGCGGTGCCATGCTTCAAGAACCGTGCCTGGGTGCTCAGGCTCATCGAGCTGCACCGACATGGAGGTAGGAGGCTTCCGTGCCGTCGGCGCTCACCACGGTCATGGTGGGGGGGTTGGGGGACCAACGCTCAGTAGCAGCTGATCGTAATCGTCGGGCCTTACAGGAGGAGGTGCATGATCACGCCTCCGGACTATCGGCACCTCGCGCTCTGGGCAAGAACCGGTGAGCTCGTTCAAGTTCAACGTCGGGCGGTGTACAGTCGGTGCAGGAGGTGTGTATGTACCACCGGATCTCTCTGTTCGCGGCCTTCACAGCCGGAGCCCTCGTTGCGAGCGCCCCGAGCATCTTCGCCGGGGAGCCCCCCTCCGAGAAGCCTGAGACCACCGGCACCGTAGTTGGGCCCAGCGGCACGGGGACCCGCGTCAGCCCCAATGGCAAGGCCACCGTCACCTTCCTGGCGCGCGGCGAGAACGCCTTTCTCGCCCGCATGGAGATGGAGGGCGGCGCCTCCGTGCCGGAGCACCGAGACGAAACGGAGGAATACATCGTGGTCCTGCAAGGCAGCGGTACGCTGACCATCGAAGGCCAAAAGCACGTCCTGGAGCCGGGGAGCGCTGTCTTCATGCCGGCCGATACCCAGGTTTCCTACCAGAACGGCGACGAACGGCTGGTGGCGCTCCAGGTGTTCTCGGGCCCCGCACCCGCGAGCAAGTACGACGCCTGGTCTCATCGCGCCGATCAGTGAAGCTCACACGTCGTCAGTCGTTGGGGTCTGACACGTCGTCGGTCGTTGGGGTCTGACACGTCGTCGGTCGTTGGGGTCTGACACGTCGTCGGTCGTTGGGGTCTGACCCTCCCATGCGAACCCCTAGCGAATGTCTAGACCCCGAACGACTTGGCGGCTCGGGAACCTGTTTCGTGGTCGATGACTGTCACATGTAGGCGAGACGGCCTCGCGTCCACTTCGATGAGTAGCGGCCGCATGGCTTCATCGATTGCAGATGTCGCGAGTTCGATGCGTCCTACGGCCTTCGCCGAACCCCAGTACGCATCCAAGTATGGCAAGACCACGAGCTCCAACGGGTGTGATGCATACACCGGTTTGAGGTTGCCGGTGAGGCATAGGGCCGGACTACATTCGTAAACGGAGCGTGAATCGTGTAGTCGAGGGGATCGACCTCTGGTTGAAGGGGCGGTACACGAGCGGCCCTAATCAACCCAAGCAGGCCCACCACGGGCCGCCGGAAGCCGCTCATGACCGCCCCAGACCTGATCACCGACGAGGTGCGCGTCGTCAA
>PJEL010000315.1_pt1 | contig 57720 bp, 44 predicted proteins | sample 1853271 | NCBI WGS metagenome assembly PJEL01 (sample SAMN08108733, study PRJNA415343) | Invertebrate metagenome, whole genome shotgun sequencing project. | host: Globobulimina | place: Sweden: Gullmar Fjord | collected 2015-08
GATCTGTACGACGACTACTCTGAAGGCGAGTTCGACCGCTACCACGCCGGGGGCAACCGCTAGCTGCTCACCGACGACGGTAGAGCAGACATGAAAGCGGCGAGAAAGGCCTGGGAGGCCGAGAAAGACGCGGTCGATCGCCAGATCACCGCGACCAAAGACAGCATCAATCTGCTGGTGCTCAACGTCACCGCCGCCCGCAACGACCTCAAGCCGGCAGTCGGCATTTTAGTGAGGTTGGCAGCCAATGCTGCGTGGACCGAGACCGGCACCATCGAGACGCACCTCAAGCCGCAGGTGCACAAGAAGGACCGCAGCGTCCTCGACGATCAGCTGACCGACGACGATGCCACAATCGACGATCTCGACAACGTCGGCCAGACGGGAGATCTGACCGGCGCCGACCTGAAGAGCCGGATGGAGGACGTCGAGAATGTCCGGGACATGAACAGCAACCGAATCCTCCTCGCGGAGGCGAACAAGCTGATCGGCGACTACCAAAAGAACTACAACAACTACCTCTGGAAAGCATCGGCTCGTCTCTGGGATGCGGGAGCGTCGAGCTACACCTTCAGCGACGACTGGAGCAGGTTCGAGGAAGCCATCGCCGACGATGCATACGCCCTCAACGAGATCGCCGCGAAACACTGTCCCAGCACCCGGCTGATCGGCACGGATATGGCCGACGGCGGCTCCTTTTTGCAGGCCGTGAAGAGCGCCATCGCAAAGATCAACAACAAGATCACCAACAAGGTGAAGAGCATCGAGCCACGCGCGGCGGCCGCCGAGAAGCTCGAGGCCTTGGTCGCGGAGCTAAAGCGGGTGCAGCCCCAGGAAGAGGCCGCCTGTTATGCGGCGCTGCCTTCCATGAAGGAGGCGTTGGTCCGCAAGCGCACCGCGGACGAGATGGGGCGCCTGTTGACGAAGGCCGAAGCCGACCTGAAGGCGTGGAGCGAGAGTTCGACGATCAACGGAACCGCCGCCTCGTACACAGCACAGCAGACCGCGCTCGAGACCCTTCCCGCCAGGATCCGAGCCCAGGTGGAGCCGAAGTGGTTCAACTACAGCACCGACCTCGAGGAACTGGCGGCACACATCGGCGCAAACCTCGACGACGAAGACGGCTTCACCATCAAAGACCTCGCGCAGGCGAACACGCAGATCCGGCTCGCCGCGCTGCTCTACAAGTACGACAACTGGTTCGAGCTGATCAAAGGCGCGCGTTCCGCCATCGAGGAGGACGCCGACGCCGAGCGCCAGGCGAAGTCGAAGAAGTACCTGAACGAGTTCGAGACCCAGGTGAACAGAGACCTGAAGACCGAGCTCGGGGGCCTGATCGACCCCGACAAGATGCAGGACATGTGGGCCAAGCTCGACTCGATCAAGAACGACGTGGAGCTGCTGGCCAGCGGACCCGGCGCCAAGGACGCCATGGAGGACTTCGACAAGAAGTACCTGCCCAAGCTGGCCAACGACGCGGCCTGGAAGCTGGTCATCAAGGAAGAGGGCTGGCGCAAGAAGCTGGGCACCTTCCGGGGTGGAATCAACAAGGCGACCAAGGGGGTCGGCCTGTTGCTCAACGCCAAGAAGATCGTCAGCTCAGGCGACACCGTCTCTCTGGTGGACGGGAGCGGTCACCCGGCCATCGATGGGCTCTCCGCCTGCCTCGACGCCATCAACACCTTCAACAAGGTGCCGGTGCTCAACGTGCTGATCGATTTCTACGTCGTCGCACTGGGCACCATGACCAAGTCTCTGGCCGTGATCAGCAAGAAGATGGCCGAGAAGCGACTTCAGTTCGCCCAGATCGACGGCTACCTGACCGGGCCGGTGATGCGGTAGGGAGAACGCGGCAAATCGCCGTCTAGAACGCCGATTCCCAGCGATCTTCCTTTGACCTCCACGTCCATCGCGTGGCTCCGTCGCTGCCGACCGTGATGGCTTGGGTCCCGGAAACCTCACCCGACTTCATCTCGACGATGTGCTCTCCGTAGTCGAGAACCACCACCTTGGGCGCGTCGCCGTTGCTCTTGCCATCCACCGTGATGGACGCACCCACCGGGATCGAGACAAAAGTCACCGTCGCCTGTGCCTTCTCGTCGTGCATGCGCTTCATGCACTCCTCCTCGCTGCCGGCGGCCGAGGCACAGAGCTGGAGCGCTTCCTTGTTGTCCTTGCCGAGCTGGACGCGATTGTTCAGCCAGTCAACCGCCCGATTTCTGGCCGCCACTCTGCGTTTTTCACTGTTTCCGGACGCTTGGAAGCGTTTGTAGGAAGCCTTGGCGCCGACCTCCAGGAGCTGGTCGACGCGCTTCACATAGTCCACGCCACGCCAGCTCTGCTTCCGCTCCAGGGCGCGATCGACCCAGGCCAGGACCTCTTCCCGTTGTTTGTCGTCACCGGCGTCAGCGCTGTTCAGGTACAGCGCCCACTTGAAGAGCATGTCGGCGTCGGAGCGATCGATCTCCGCGAAGAAGTACCGTTGCTCGGACTCGTAGGCCGCGCACCCGCCGCCGTTGTCACAGCGCGAGGTAGCGTCGACGAGCAGCACCCGGCCGAGCTTGGCACGATCGGTCTGGCTCTTTGTGGTGTCTCGGACCCCGGCCGCCAGGCAAGCGCGCTCGGGCTCGCTGAGCTTTCCGAGTATGGCCGCGGGCTCCAGCGAGAGGGGATCTCCACAGTCCGCGGATGGCGCTGCTTCCACATCCTCGACGTCGTGCACTTCGGCGACACCATCGTCGTCTCCGACTGGCTCGGCACCGGGCGTCGAGGGTCGCGGCTCGGTGTTCCCGGGTTCTTCATCATCGTCGGCCACCGGCTCGGCCTCTGGGGGATCGTCGGGAGCGGGCTGGGCCACCACGGCCATGTCATCGCCGCCCCCCATCGTCAGGGCTGCGACCGCCCCTCCTCCCAGCACGAGCACTCCGAGCACGACCGCAAACACCAGCACCGCCACCGCGCCGAGGAGCAAGATCTTCCCCCCGACCCCCGTGGATTCCCTCGTCGGAACCGGTGCCATGACTGGCGGCTCGGCCACCTCGGGCTCTTGAACGGCGGGCGGCGCGACGGGTGGAGGCGCGGGCTCTTGGGGCGGCAAGACGGAGGTCGGCGGCGCTGGGGGACGGGGCAGCTCTGGGAGATTGGTGATGTCTTGGGAGCCGGTGAGCAGATCCGTCGTCTTCGAGATGCTCGCCTCGGTGATGGTCCGACCGGCGAGCGCGCCCTCCTCTTCGGCGGTGAACACGGGCCACACGTGGCGACGGGACCAGCGGCTCAGGTTCTTGCCGCCCACCTCGTCGGCGATGTCTTCGCAGCGGACCCCGATGCTGTCCAGGTTGGGGCGGTCTTCCGGCTCAAAAGACAGCATCTCCCTCATCATCTGGATCACACTCGGATGGATGTCCGAGACCAGGACCATACGCTCGTCGATGCGAGCATCGTGCTTCTCCTGGACCATCGCGAGCCCGAAGAGCTGTCGGACCTCCAGACCTTCGTGCAGACGCTGGCTCGCCAAGGCCTCGAACAGCACGCAGCCAAGCGAATAGACGTCGGAGGCGGTCGTGTCTCCGGAGTCGTCAAACCGCTCCGGCGCCATATAGGGGAAGCTACCAATCACGGCATTGGTCTGGGTCTTTGCCTCGCGATCGAAGCCAGTCGCCTTGGCGATGCCGAAGTCGAGGAGCTTGACCTCGCCGTGCTTGCCGATTCGAATGTTCGAAGGTTTGATGTCCCGGTGCAGCAGATTCAGCGGCTCGCCGTCCGGTCCCAGGGCGGTGTAGGCCGTGTTCAGGGCATCGGCGACCTTTCCCAGCACATCGAGGACCGCAGCGAGGGGGATCGGATCGTCGCCGCCGACACACTGATCGAGGTCGGCGCCATCGACGAACTCGGTGACCAGGGTGACGCGTTCCTCCAACAACACGAGATCGTGAATGCGCAAGATCGAAGGGTGGTTGAGGAGTCCGAGCAGCTTGGCCTCGTCCTTGAGGCGCTGAACCGCCTGGCTGCGCGGATCCAGCCCCTGGTGCAGGACCTTGAGGGCGACCTCGGAGCGCACTCCGCCCGCACTGGCCATGCTCGCCAGGTACACCTCTCCAAAACCTCCGGCGCCTAGACACCGGCGGACCTCGAACCTGCGTCGATCGGTAATGGGCTCGCTCAAGGCCTCTCCTCCGCCGGAGCCTATCAAACAAAGCCTGCACTGGGTCTGCACAAATGACCCTGGAACGCTGCGCGGCGTGCTCACGGGACCTGCAGATCCAGACCCTAGATTGCCTACATGCCCTCCGCGCGCGCCACCGTCATCGCCAATACCGCCCTCATCGGCTCCTGGCTCTGGGTGCACGGCGCAGCGCTGATCTGGCTGATTCAGTCCCTCGGACGCCCTGATTCCGAGCTCAACCTCGTCTTGGCAGCCGGCCTGGGAGCCCTGGTTCTCTGGCACACCGACCCCAGCGCGGTCGCCGAGCGAATGACCAGACCACCCGAGACAAATCCTCTCGCCGCCCTGCTCATCCTGGCAGGCGCCGCAGGGTTGGCCCAGAACGTCGTGTTTCTCCAGCCGGCGTACGCCTGCTTCGCGGGAATCGGAGCCTATGGACTCGCCGGGCTCTATCTGCCCCGGCCGATGTGGATCCGCGCCCGACCGGTAGCTGCCCTGGCGATCCTGCTGATGCCGATGGCGAGCTACCTGGATGTCTACCTCGGCTTTCCAGCGCGACGATTCACCGCCGAGGCCGTCTCCAGCCTGCTCTGTACCCTGAACATCTCCAACATCACCTCGGGCATGGTGCTGACGCTGGAGGGCGGCGCAGCCTATGTCGACTTGCCGTGCTCCGGAGTGCGCAGCCTTTGGACCGGCGCCGTCTTCCTGCTCGGCGCGTCGCTGCTGGAGGGACGCACCGTAGACCGCTGGTTCATCGTGACCTCGGGCGTCTTCACGGGCCTGCTCCTGCTCGCAAACACTGCGCGGGTCGCCGCGATCGTGCTCATCGAGTTCGTAGCTGGATACCCACTCGTGGCAGAGGTCCTGCACGCTCCAATGGGCGTGGTCGGCTTCGTCGTCTGCTGCGTCGTTGCCTGGCTGATGCTCTCGATGAGCTCTCGCTCCGAGCCCGCGCCGACAACGAGCCGCCGCGCACCGATCATGTGGGCGCTGGCCCCAGCACTCCTGCTCTTCGGCAGCTTCTCCGCTCCTCCAGCTGCCGAGGCCTCGATGATCTCAGCGGTGGAGATGCCGGACGGATTCGAGCCGCTCCCCCTCACCCAGGCCGAGATCGAGTTCGCCGCCGATCAGGGTGGACAAACCACAAAAGCCACATTCAAGCGTGGTGATCTCACAGGAACCGTCGTGTTCGTCACCAGCCGTTCCTGGCTCGCTCAGCACCTCCCGCGGCACTGCTTGGAGGCTGCGGGCGCCGAAGTGAGCGGCGAGGCCCCGGCCCTCATCGACGGTGATCTCGTGCGCTGGGCCGACGTGGAGCTGGCCGGTGCACGCTCAGGCCGGGCCATCTGGTGGTTCCAGTCCGCCGAACGGATCACCGACGACCACACCGCCCGCATCTGGGCCGGTCTCGGCGACGACACGCCGTGGACCATGGTCTCCGTCCTCCTCGATCAGTCGGTTCAAAGCAACGATCCACAAGTCGTAGCCCTCGTGACCGAACTCCGTCAGCACATCTCCCTCCCCGTGGAGCTCCCATGAATCGTGTCTTCCGCATCGCTGGCCTCGTCGGCGCTCACACCCTGTTCTGGGGCTGGAATCTGCTCTTCCTGTCGATCGTCGCCTTCGGAATCGGCCCCGTCCTGCTCTTCGAGACCCTCCAGGCGGCCTGGATGGGCATCATTCCCTGGTCCATCGCCATCTTTGTGCCGATCCTGATCAGCATTCCGGCGCTTGGAATGGTCGTCGGTGGCTGGAAGCTGCGTCACGATCCGGGCCGACTCCTGAGCCTGTTCTTCGGGGTCGAGTTCCCGCTCATGGTGCTCGTGATGGTGCGGATCTTCGGCCTGGGCCAGCTTGTGTGGAGCACGACGATCCTGGTCGTTGCGTTCTTCATTGGCGCGCTCTGCCTGGTTCGCACCCTCATCAGCGGCTTCTCCGAAGAGCGGAACTCGGCCCAGATCGCGCGGCTGGTCGGACAGTCCGCCTATCTGTGGATCGGGATGTGGATCTGCGCATTCCTCGGGATCTACCTGATTCCAACAGCCCTCGAGATCGGCGAGGAGCTGCTGCGCTGGCCCTCCTACAGAACCTCCTTCGCGACCTTCGCACTCGAAGCGCTCTTCCGGGCTTTTGCGCTCTTCACCGTGGCCGTCTTCCTAACCTTCCCCGTCGCGATGATCGGAATCACCCTGCGAGCCTGGCAGGTCGTTCACCGGGAGAGCATCCCCAAGATCGGCCTCCGCCCGGCATGGGCCTGGTCCGTCGGCACGATCGTCACCCTGACCGTCGCAACCGCGATCGCCAGCCACCAACCCCAGCGTCGCGCCATCGAGCTCCTCGACGCAGCCACCGACGAGGCGGGACAGCGAGAGGCCATCGCCAACGAAGCGCTCATCCGCCGCGGGCTGCTGAACATGAGGCTGAGCGGCTACCGCTACCTCGGCCATCACTCCTCCGACCACGTGCGGCAGATGTATCGACGCTCACTGGGCGCGTGGCCTGGAACCGCTGCCGCCGCAGTGTGGAGCGTCGCCGCCTGGCCCGTCACCTACCACCCGGTCTCCGCGAACTCGATCTGGCAAGAGACAAACGACGCCAGCCGACGCTACCTGGAGTTCTTCGACGTGCCCATGGACCGGGCCGAGCGCGAGGTGATCAAGGACGTGATGCGCACCACCTGGAACTGGCGTCAGGCCGCCGCCGGACTCCTCGACATAGGAGAAGAGCGGGTCTGGCTCGAGTCCCAGGAGATCGATGTGACGCCGCACGGCGACCACGCCACGGTCACCATCCACGACGTCTATCGGAACCGAACCTGGCAGAACGAGGAGGTCCTGGTGTCCTTCTCCCTGCCGGAGGATGCCGTTGTAACCGGACTTTGGCTCGGATCGATGGACGACCAACAGGAGGCCTTCAAGCACGTCGTCGCCCCCCGAGGTGCGGCCCAGGAGGTCTACGAACGCCAGGTTCGGCGCAGTGTCGATCCGGCTCTCCTCGAGCAGGTCGGCCCTCGCCAGTATCGTCTGCGCGCCTTCCCGGTCCTGCCGCGAGAGGGGGACATCGACGAGCTCGCTGGCATGGCCGATGACGGGCCACCGCTGCACGTGTGGATCCAGGTCGATGTCTGGGGCACCGAGAATGGCTGGCCCCTTCCCCAGAGCACCGAGGTCCGGAACCTGTTCTGGAACCGCGCCACCACCTGGACCGTAAACGGTGAGACAATCTGGGATCCCAGCGACTGGACCCCCGAGTTCGTCGCCGACTCGAGCGCAGTCGTGAGGCCCGTCGCGACCTATGCGCCCACCTCTGGTCCGAAGCAGATCAGCGTGTTCGTGGACACCAGCCGGAGCATGGCGACCGTCGAGGATGAGCTGTACGACGCCATCGCCGAGCTGGAGGGCCTCGATCAGCACGAGATCACCTGGGTCAACCTCGACGACCGCGACGACATCCTGCTCTGGGGCAACCGTCAGCTCGAAGACGAGCTCTGGACGGTGAGCGTAAACCACCGGACCGATGCCCTCGTCGTGATCACCGACAGCAGCAGCTACGACGTCACCGGACTCACGCGCCGCAGCTTCGAGTCGGCACCGCTGTGGATGGTGCACCTCGGTGGACTGCCCCACGCCTACTCCGACCCCGTCTTGGACGCCATCACCCAGACCAATGGCGGCATCGGTGAGTCGGTGAGCGAGGTGATCCGGAGCATCGAGCGCGGTCCTGGGCTGCACGACTACACGCTGCCCCACGCCGATTCGTCCGTCGAACGACTGGCGGCAAAGGACAAGATCACCGCCCACATTCGCAACAACGGCACCCTGGACGAGGTCCACGAGCTCGCGGTCGAGCACGATCTCGTCACTCCGTGGTCGTCCATGATCGTCTTGGTGAACGCCGAACAGCTCAAGCAGCTAGAGGACGCCTCGAACGCCGAAGATCGCTTCGAGCGGGAGGCGATCGACGGCAACAGCCCCTTTGGCACCCCCCTCACATCGACCCCCGAGCCCCACGAGTGGGTTCTGATGGCGCTGGCGGCGCTGATGCTCGGCGTGCGACGCAGATCTCGTCGGGCGGTGTAAGGCCGACAACTCACGCTCCGTTGGGGAGGCGAATTCCGCAATGGAGCCCACCATGGCAGCGCGACGTACCCCGATCTTCTTCTTCAGCACCCTCGCACTGGCCGCGCTCTATGGCTGTGGCGCTTCAAAGAGCTTCGAGCAGGCCGAAGGACCCATTCCCGCCGCGCCCTCCGTGGTGGCGTCCGGCGAAGAGGCCCCCGTCGCAGAGCCGGCCGACGCAGCGGCAGCGATCGACGATCTGATGGTGGTCGAGACCGAAGCAGACACGAAGGGTGACCGCGCCGACTCGAGCCTGTCCCGATCCACCAGGAAGAAGGCCGAAGAGGGCAGGATGGGCGAGGTCTCTGGCAACATCGCCATGGTTCCACCGGCCCAGCCCGCCACCCAGGTAGTCCCCGAGGGCGGCTCCACCAACTACGGCGTGAACGGCTTCGATCTGACCGCCGAGGACCACCTCTCTACGTTCGCCATCGACGTCGACACCGCGTCCTACACCATGGCCCGCAAGAACCTCACGAACGGCTATCTGCCCGGCGCTGCTTCGGTTCGCGTCGAGGAGTTCGTCAACTACTTCCCCTACGAGTACAAGCGCCCCGACAGCAACGAGCCCTTCACCGTGGACTTCGAAGCGGCACCGTCTCCGTGGGACGAGCAGTACACCCTGGTCCGCGTCGGCGTGCAGGGCAAGAAGGTGGCCTACGACGAGCGCAAGCCCGTGAACCTCACCTTCCTTGTCGATGTGTCCGGTTCCATGCGGTCTTCGGACAAGCTGGATCTCGTCAAGCAGAGCCTGATCATGCTCACCGAGGAGCTCGAGGACGGCGACACGGTCTCCATCGCCACCTATGCGGGCGCCACCAAGGTCGTGCTGCAGCCGACGCCGATCTCCCAGAAGGGCAAGATCATCAAGTCTCTCAGCAGGCTCACTGCCGGCGGCTCGACAGCCATGAACTCCGGTATCCAGCTGGCCTATGACCTGGCCGACCAGCGCTATCGGCAGGGCACCGTGAACCGGGTCATCGTCTGCTCGGACGGCGACGCCAACGTCGGCCAGACCAACACCGACGCGATGTCGGACGGCATCAAGGGCTACGCCCAGAAGGGCATCACCCTGACCACCCTCGGGTTCGGCAACGGCAACTTCCAGGACAGCCGCATGGAGCAGCTCGCCAACAAGGGAGATGGAAACTACTACTACATCGATTCGAATCGCGAAGCGCGCCGGGTCCTCGTCGACCGCCTCACCTCCACCCTGGAGGTCATCGCCAAGGACGTCAAGATCCAGGTCGACTGGAATCCCGAGGCCGTGCACGCCTATCGCCTCGTCGGCTACGAGAACCGAGACGTGGCCGACCGCGACTTCCGCAATGACAAGGTCGATGCCGGCGAGATCGGCGCCGGACACCAGGTCACCGCCCTGTACGAGGTTGCTCTGACGGGCCACGAAGGCGAGCTGGCGACCGTTCGCGTGCGCGCCAAGGCCCCGGGTCCAGATGCGCCCGCCGCCGAACGTTCCTGGACCTTGAGTTCCAGCGCGATCCGCCCAGACTTCGGCGAGACCAGCCGCCAGTACCGGATCGCAGCGTCCGCCGGCTACTTCGCCGAGATCCTCCGGAACAGCCCTCACATCAAGGAAATCAGCCTCAGCCAGGTCGCCGAGCTCGCCCGTTCGGCTCAGCGCGTCGAGTACGCCGAGGACGCCGAGCTGGTGGAGCTCATCGAGACCGCCGCACGCCTCCGTGGCGAGGGCATGATCAGCAGCAGATAGCCGAGGCTGGACCCGGCTAGCTGAAGAAGAAGGCGGCGCTCGCGAGGAGGATGCCGCCGACAATTATGAGTCCCGCGTTCACGAGAGCCGGGAAGGTCGCGATGCCGCCGCGGTACATGCAGGCCCCGGCAAAGATCAAACCGACCGTCCCGCTAAAGATGCCCCAGCCCATTCCGACCGAAGCAACGCCAGAATTGGCGGGCATCACAAAGCCCACATAGACGCCAGCGCAGACCCAGCCAAGCAGGCCGACGACAAAGGCGCCCCAAGAGACGGCGAGAAAGCGGGTGCTCCAGGTCATGCCTGGGAGCCTTATCTCGCGGCGCCGACGCGCACCTAGAAGATGAAGAAGGCGGCAACCGTGCCGACGGCCAGAACGGCGATGGCCGCTGCGGCCCCGATCGCAAAACCGCCACCGACAAAGAGGCCACCGAGGACCATGCCGAGGCGGCTCTTCTTGGGGGCGGGCTCGGCGACTTCTTCAGTGACCATGAGCTGAAGTTCGTCCAGGGGGATGTCATCGGTGAGGTGGGCGGCGAATTCCATGAGTGACTCCAATCTTGAACCGTATATGGCCCTGCACCCTCAGAAATGCTCGTTTCAGGTTGTTACGGTGCGTGACAAGTCTTGGAGAGATCAGGCCTTTCGCATCGTCGCATCGGCCACGAGCTCCCACCGCTCCCCGGTTCGCGTGAACATGAGCAGCGACCATCCGGAGCGATCTTCGGCCGATCCGCTGAGCCAATACTGGACCACCGCCGTCACTGCGTTGCCGTGATCCATGATCTGGTCCACCTCCACAGTGAGGGTGCCGCCCGGCTTCGACCGCCAGTCTCCCCGGTAGGCCTCTTCGAGGGCCTCGCGACCTTGTACCAGGCCACCGGGGGTCACATAGACGACATCCTGGGCGACATGGGAGAGGAAACCACCGATATCACCGTCATTCCAGGCCTGGCACTGGGCGTAGACAACTTCGTAGACGGGGTGTAGTGACGACATCGTTGCTCCGGGGCGAGATATCCCTATCCCATGTCCGTGCTCACGAACCCATTTGCGCCGCAACCCGACCGCATCCCCGCCGAGACCTCCGGCAACCTGATGGGCATGAGTTCGAAGTTCGAGGTCGGCGGCGCCCGAGTCGAGATCCAGACGAGCCACTGGTCGGGCACCGAGGTCTACCGTGTTGACGGCGAGGAAGTCCTCCGCAAACGGAATCTGGGCTGGCACTCCCGCCAGGAGCTTCAGATCGCCGGGCACCTCGTCGAGGTCTCCGGCCGCTGGTATCCGTTCATGCCGGTCGTCGTGCGGGTCGACGGAATGAAGCGCATCGATGACCTGTTTCCACAGCTGCGGCTGCCCCTGGCCGTACTCACCGCTCTGCTGTTGCCGGTCTTCCTGATCTTGACAGCGAGCATCGCCTGGGACCTGTGGAGGCTCGCCGGGTTGTGATCGCCACGACGATCAGCAGTGCATAGATCCGAATCACCGGTCCTCCCACCGGAACCCCGGCACCCGCAGTGTAGTCTCTGTTGACCACCGCCCTCGCCGGCACCTGCAGGCGGAGATAGGGCCGGCTGATGCTGATCGTCGACTCCCTCACCCTCTATGAATTCTGCGACGACCTGCGCGGAGCACCCTACATCGCTGTCGACACCGAGTTCATGCGAGAGCGGAGCTACGAACCCCACCTCTGCCTGGTCCAGGTCGCGCACGGAGAGCACTCCGCCGCCATCGATCCCCTCGCCGAGGGCATTGACCTCACCCCGCTCAAGGACCTCCTTCGGGATCGAAGCATCGTCAAGGTCCTGCACGCCGCCGACCAGGACCTCGAGATCTTCTTGAACCTGCTCGGTGAGGTCCCGGGACCGGTCTTCGACACCCAGATCGCCGCGGCCGTCTGCGATATGGGCGAGCAGCCGGGCTACGCACGCGTTGTGGAGTCGCTGCTTGGCGTCCACATCGACAAGTCATCCCAGCTCACCGACTGGTCGCTACGGCCGCTGTCCCGCCGACAGATCGACTACGCAATCGGCGACGTGACCCACCTGTGTCACGTGTACGAACGCCTGTTGGCGACGCTCGAAGAGGCTGGGCGCTCGAGCTGGGTCACCTCGGACATGGAGAGGCTGGTCGACCCAAGACGCTATACGGTGCGCCCAGAAGAGGCCTTCCTCCGCGTGAAAATTCGGCGTCCAAAGCGCAAAACGCTCTCTGTCCTAAGGGAGGTCGCCGCCTGGCGGGAGTCCGCTGCAAAGCGCCGAGACCTGCCGCGCAAGTGGGTGGCGCCCGATGATGCCCTCGCCGAGATCGCGCAGAACCTGCCACAGAATCGCAAGCAGCTCGGGCGGGTGCGAAAGCTCAAGGTCAGCAATGACGACGCCGACGCTCTGTTGGAGGCGGTCCAGCGCGGACTGGAGGTGCCAGCCGACGAGTGGCCAGAGCTCCCCGAGAGGAAGGTCACTGTCGACGCCGATGATTCACTGGTCGCACTCCTGCAGGCGCTGTTGCGGCTCCGCTGCGAAGCCCATGGGGTGGCCATGAAGATGGTGGCCACGCGAAGCGATCTCGAGAAGCTGGCCGGACTTAAGTCCCCCGACGTACGGGCCCTGCGCGGCTGGCGTCGCGAGGTCTTTGGCAACGACGCCTTGGCGCTCCTCGATGGCCGGCTGGCTCTCACCGGTCGAAAGGGCCGCGTGGCGACCCTAGATGAGCCATGATGCCGACATGCGTGCATCGATATTCTTGTTGTTGATCGGCTGCGGCGGCGGCGAAGCGAAGCCCGACAAAGCCGGCACCTATCCCCTCGATGACGTGCTCTCCGTGGCCCAGCTTCAAGCCGAAGGCACGCATAACAGCTACCATATCGCCATTGAAGGCGGCATTCCGCAGTTCGCCTACAGCCATGCTCCGCTGTCGGAGCAGCTAGCCGAGCAAGGTGTGAGGCAGTTCGAACTCGACGTGAACTACGTCGACGGTGTCTTCGAGGTCTTTCACGCCGCCCTCATCGACGATCGCTCGACCTGCCCGCTGCTGTCGGATTGTCTTGCCCAGATTCGGCATTTCACCGATGCAAATCCTGGGCACCACCCACTCATGGTGCACATCGAACCCAAGGACCCTGTGAGCGCGCTGGACCTCGATGTCTACTACGACGATCTGGAGGACGCACTCGCCTCGGGCATCGGAGCCGACCGAATCGTAGACCCCGGGGAGGTGGGCGCCAACGGCTGGCCAACCCTCGGAGAGTCCAGAGGGAAAGTCATCTTCGTGCTCCTAGATGGCGGAGATCACCGAGACTTCTACGCCGAGCGCGGCGGCACGCTCTTCCTGGAGGGCAACCCCGGCGACGGTGCAATGGTGGCCAGACGGGACGACCCCTACAACGTCGACAGCATCCGCGAGGCCCTCGACGCCGGCATGCTCGTGCGAACCCGAGCGGACACCGACGGAGAGGAGGCTCGAAACGGCGACTACAGCAGGTTCGAGGCCGCACTTGCGAGTGGTGCCCAGTTCATCAGCACCGACTTTCCAGCACCGACGGACCTGGACTACTTCATCGAGATCCCCGACGGCCATCCATCGCGGTGCAATCCGATCACCGCTCCTGAAGAGTGCGAGAACCTCGCCATCGAGGATCCCGCCCTGCTCTAGCTACTGTCGACGTCGGATGGCGAGCAATCCGAGGAAGAGGCCGAGGCCGCTTGGCAATCCCGGCGCGCCATTGCAGCCGCAACCGTACTCGGAGGGCTCGGCGGCCGGCTTCTCGCCCGCTCCATCCACCGAGCCATCGTCGAGGAAGCCAATCTCACCCTCGGCGGCGTCCGCGGCGCCATCGCCATCGGAGTCGAGGTCGAGATAGTTGGGCTTGCCGTCGCCGTCGAAATCCTCGCTTCCCTCCGTCAGGGTCGGGATGCCGTCGCCGTCGTCGTCCGGGTCATTGACGTCGAACTCGCCATCCCCGTCCGAGTCTTGTGGATTGGCAGGATCCGTGACTTCGTCGCCGTCTAGGATGCCATCGCCATCGCTGTCCGCATTCTCTGGATCCGAGCCGATGGCGATTTCCTCAATGTCGGTGAGCCCGTCATTGTCGGTGTCGAGATTTGGGTCTCCACCCGGATCGCCGTCACAGTTCTGATCGATGCCGTCGCCGTCGATCTCCTCCGCGTCGGGATTGATGGAGGCGTCGCCATCGTCGCAGTCGCCGGTGTTGTTGGACTCGCCGGACCCGGTGCAGAGCATATCGTCACCGGGTATCGGTGTGTTCACGCCAAAGTTGTCGTGGTCTGCGTCCTCCCAGCAATTATCAGCGTCGTCGCAGTTCTGATCGATCCCGTCGGCCGGAACATCCATCGCGTTGGGCCGAATGGTGCCGTCGGTGTCGTCGCAGTCATCGCAGGACCAGAAGGAATCGTTGTCGAAGTCGGTCTCGTAGGCGTCGTCGGGGCACGGATCGCAGTCATCGGGCACCAAGTCGCCATCGGCGTCGAGGGTGTCGTCGCCGCCGGGGCAGACATCCTCGTCGTCGCAGATGGTATCGCCGTCGGCGTCGGGGACACCAAAGCCAGGGCAAACGTCGCAAGCATCGGGGATGCCGTCCAAGTCGAAGTCGATGGCGTCATTGAATCCCGGGCACTGGTCATCGAAGTCGCAGACCCCGTCGATGTCGGTGTCGTCTGGGTTATCGAAGGGACAGACGTCACAGTCATCGGCCACGCCGTCGCCATCGCCGTCGAGGTTGTCGTCGAATCCGGGACAAGCATCGCACATGAACGGAACGCCATCGCCATCAGGGTCCAGGGTGTCGTTTTCGCCGGGGCACAAGTCGTCGGAGTCGCACACGCCATCGCCGTCGGAGTCGTCCTGGAAATCGAAGGGACAGGGATCGTCCGGATCACAGGCTCCGTCACCGTCGTAATCTGGACATCCCCAGAATGCCCCATAGGGCACTTCATCGGACAGGAGGGTCCCAGATGCCGCACCGACGCCCCACCCGTAGTCGTAGAGCGCTGTACCGACCACCACTGTTCCCGCGCCGTGGTATCGCTCCATGAGAATGGGGAACATCGTCGAGTTGTCGCGAATGATCGTCAAGTCGTAGGCACCAAAGGTAGCCTCGTTGAGAACGTCGTACGCAAGCGGCGAGCCAAAGACAGTGGGACCGACACCGAGAACAAGTTCGTGGAAGGGGACTTCGACACTCGCGCTGACCACATCGCCGAAGTAGGCCCGGCTGATGCTTCCTCCCGGCACCCACGGCATGATGCCGCCCCCGCCGCACCCGCTCACGCTCACGTGCATCGCCAGGAAGCCGCCGCTAGCGACAAAGGCGTCGAACTTGCCAAGATTGTTGTTGAAACTGGTATATATGGCGTCTGGCTGACACTCGGTCACCCAGATCATGTGGTACCTGAAGAGATCGACGTTGCCAATGTTCACAGGACCGACGTCGCTGACCACGTCGTAGGTGTAGCCTTGGAGGCCAAGCTCTAGCAGCAGGCCGTCGTTTCCCGCCGGCGCAAACTGCTGGATGACCAACGCGTGCTGGGCGAAGGCAGAGGACGGCGCGAGAGCCGCCAACAACAAAAAGCTGCATACACGATTCATGCTCCCAGCATATGCAAGGCTCGCCTCTAGCTCCACTGGTATCGGTCGCCATGGCACAAACAGCACCCTGGATCGTCTCCGTTTGGGGCGTGTCCGGCGTCCTCATCCTGCTGTCCACGTCGGTCTTTCGTCTTGCTGAACGCGCCGCCGGGCTGCAACTAGACGACCTGGAGCCGATCCACTGGGCCTTCGAGGTCGTGTGGCTGTTCTTCATGCTCTACTCCGAAGCCTGGAAGGGTTTTCACCAGCGCTTCTCGCCTCGCGTGGTGCAGCGAGCACTCGAACTGCCCCGCAAACCGCTGCTCATGTTGCTGGCGCCGCCGGTGTGCATGGGCCTGATCTACGGCACGCGAAAGCGGTTGGCGGTGTCGTGGGGCGTCATCATCGCCATCGTGATCCTGGTCTTGTTGGTGCGCCAGTTTCCGTCGCCGTGGCGAGAGCTCACCGACGTGGGCGTGGCCGCCGGACTGTGCGCGGGAACGCTGAGCGTGGTCTGGTTCGCGGTCCGCGCCGCGATGGGCCACCCGCCAGGGGTCGACGCCGACTTTCCGAAGGAGTGAGGCAAAAGCGGCTACATTGCTTGCATGCTCGCCCTCGTCATCTCCTTGTTCAGCCCCGCGCTCGGCGCAGTGACCTGCCAGGACGGACAGGTCCACGACACCCTGGCGGCGGCTGTCGCGAACACGAGCTGCGAGGAGATCCAACTCGACCCAGGCCGCTATGTGGGGGACTTCGACATCGGTCGAACCATCGCGATATCCGGCAAAGGACCTGCCAATACGTTCATCGTCAGCCGGACTGGACCGTGCATGTCCCTGGCCGCGGGCGCCGAGCTATCCGTGACCGGCGTGACGCTCGCCAGCGACGGCGCCGTGATCGCGGCGCGAGATGCCACAATCCGCCTCACGAATCTGACCATCACGCCCCTCGAAGACTCGGTCCGGGGACTCCTCCGCCTGTTCGACACCGACGCCATCATGCGTCACGTGACCTTCAACATCCCCGGAGAGGGATCCCTCGCGGTCGATGCGGTCTCCGGGCGGGGTCACGACATGCTCTTCGAGCGGGTGGACTTCTTGGGAACACTCCCAGCGCCCGAGGGAATGGGCGCGGTGTACGCCCTGAACTACGGGGTGACGTGCACCGACTGCACCTTCGGTGGGGCGCTGAAAGCGGTGAAGATCCCCGGTCTCAAGTGACCGGTTCGGGTTGATCCACATTGTTCAGCTTCCCGGTTCGGAAGTCGTACACCAAGCCGCGAATCCGAAGCTCGCTGCCGGAGCGACGCACCTGACGCACTAGGGCGAACTGCTCGAGGTGCTGCATCTGCCGACGCACGTGGTACTCGGTGAGGATCTCCATGCGGCGGGTCTCATCGAGCTCTTCAAAGTCCGGACGGGCACGCACGAGGGCGACGGCGTGCGAGGCGACGTTGAGCCAGTCGTGAATCACCGGGTTCTCGATCTCGGTGGAAAGCGCTGCCAGACCACCACAGAAGTAGTGGCCGCAAACCGCAATCTCGCGGATCCCGAGGTGCTCGAGGGCATAGGCGAGCACGGCTCCGAAGTTGTTGTCGTTGAAGGACACCACGTTCGCCACGTTTCGGTGAACGAAGATCGTGCCGGGCCGGGTCTGGGTGATGGTGTCCACACTCACTCTGGAATCTGCGCACCCGATCCACAGCACGTCGGGGTTCTGTGCCCCGGCGAGGGGTTGGTAGTGGTCGGGATCCGTGAGGAATTCCTCGGTCACGAACCTGGCATTTCCCTCTAGAAGCTCGTCGATCCCCACCGTTTCTCCTCTGTCGACTGCGAAGCTAGCACGGAGGAAGTAGCGACATCCTGACGTAGGCTCTCCCAACCAGGAGCCGTCAATTGTCTGTACCCGAAGGCTACACCCGCATCAACGCCTACATGCTGTATGCCGACGTCAACGCGGCGGTGGCCTTTTTGACCGCGGCCTTCGGCTTCGAGGAACTCACAGAAGAGAGGTACAAGGCCGATGACGGCGAGACGATCCTGCACACGGCGATGCGGTACGAAGGCCAGATAATCCTGCTCGGACATCCCGGGGGCGACTACACCGGACCCGCTGCAAGAGGAGGACCGACGGTGCATATCTATGTATACGTCGACGATGTGGACGCCCACCACGCGCGGGTCGTGGCCGCCGGAGGAAACGTGGTTCGGCCACTGGAAGACGCCCACTACGGAGACCGTCGCTACGCAGCACGGGATACCGAAGGCCACGAGTGGTGGTTTGCCACCCACCGAGGGTGAAGGTCAACTGTTGAGGAAAACCAGATGGAAGAGATAGACGTCGCCGTCGTCGGACTCGGGACCGCGGGAGCCGCCGCCGCCGCCCTGTGCGCCGAGCGTGGCCTGTCAGTTGTCGGCTTTGAACGCTCTGCTCTTGGTGATGCGGGCGCGCGTTGGGCCAACGGTGTGACCGGCTGGTCCTTTGACGAGGCCGGGATCCCGCGCTCGACGGGTGACGAACTCCTCGGCGACGGAATGCAAAACTTCCACCTCATCGCCGGCTGGGGGCTCACCCGAGTCGTCGTGCACGGACGAGATGTCCTGGAAGTCGACATGCGCCTGTTGGTGGACCGCCTCCAGGGCATGGCCGCCGACGCTGGCGCCGACCTGCGGCAGGACTGCGCGGTTCGCGGCTGGGACGGCCAGGTCCTCGACACCGACGCCGGCCCCATCCGCCCGAAGTGGGTCGTGGACGCCTCGGGCATGAAGGGCGCTGGACTGGTCGAGATTCCGCCGATCCGGGAACGGAACATCTGTACCGCCGCCCAGGAAGCCCGCAAGCTCGCCGATCGGGAGGCCGGCCTGAAGTGGTGCCACGACAACGGCGGGGAGGAAGGCGACAGCCTGTGCTTCACCGGAGTGGCGGGCGGGTACTCGATCATCAACGTGCAGATCCTGGGCGATCGGGTCTCGATCCTGACCGGCTCCATGGCAAACCAGACCTCCGGAAGAGCGCTGCTGGACCAGTTCGTAGCAGACCACCCCTGGGTCGGTGCCAGGATCTCCGGGGGGGCGAGGGCCATCCCAGTGGGAATGCCGAGACGCCGCCTGGCCCACGGCAAGGTCGCCCTGATCGGAGACGTCGCCGGGCAGGTCTACGCCGCCCATGGCTCGGGGATCGGGGTGCACCTGGTCGCCGCTCGCCTGCTGGCCGATGCCCTCGCCAGCGGGCGTGGACCGGCGAGCTACGGGCGCAGATGGTGGAGACGTTTTGCGGCGCCGATGGTGGTCTCCGCAAGGTTTGCCCGGTTCTCACGCACCCTCTCGCCGGAGACAATCGGCGCCTTGATCGACAGCGGGATGATGTCCGAGGCCATGTGCCGGGCAACGATGGAACAGCGGCCACCCCGGCTTCGCGACCTGCCCCCACTGGCGAGGTCGACGGTTCGATTTGCCCTCAGCTCGCGAAGAGCCGCTTCGGGTCGGTGAACGCCTTGAACTCCAGGGCGTTGCCGGAGGGATCACACACAAAGAACGTGCGCTGCTCCCCCTTCTCTCCCGCGAAGCGCACGCGGGGCTCGATCAGAAACTCAACGTTGCGCTCCCGAAGCCGGTCGGCGAGCGCACTCCACGCGCTGACCTCGAGGATCAGTCCAAAGTGGCGGCTCGGAACGCGATCGCCGTCCACGGTCTTGATCGCGGACGGAGTCTCGCGGGGGGCGAGATGAGCGACGATCTGGTGACCTCCGAGGTCGAACTCCACCCAGAGAGCGGACGACCGACCCGCTGGACAGCCGAGAATCTCGCCGTAGAAGGTTCGGGCGGAGGCTAGATCATGAACGGGAAAAGCCAGGTGAAAGGGCTGCATTTCCTCTCCGTGGTCGGTCAGGGTGCGGGAGCCGCGAGCAGGGTTGTGATCTCTTCGTGCAGGGGGTCGGCGTCCTTGCGAACAAAGCCGATGTGCTGCGAGACGATGTTTCCGGAGCGGTCGACGAGGAAGGCGGTCGGCATGGCCGGAAGGTCCAAGGCCTCGGCGCCGGCGTGCTCTGTGTCGTGCCAGACCTGCACGTTGGGCATGTTCTGCTTGGCGAAGTTCGGGACGGGCCCCAATCGCTCGTCGACGCTGACCGCGACCACCACAAAATCCTCTCCGAGCTCTTGCTGCCATTGGTCATAGATGGGCAGCGACTCGCGACAGGGCGCGCACCAGGTCGCCCAGAAGTCGAGCAGCACGACCTTGCCGTCGTACTCACCCAGCGTCCTGCTCTCTCCAGAGAGGTCGGCAAAGGTCATCTCTGGCAGCGGCGTGGGCGTGGAGTAGACGGGAGGCTGCGCCGGCTTCGGACAGCCGGCCAGCAGAAACACAAACATCAGACGCGAATGCATGCGCGCATGTAACCGGGTCAGGCGTGGTCAATCGACGCGTTCGTCAGCTCGACCCGAGTCGCTCCAGCGCACCGCGTGCTGCTTCCCCGACGTGCTCGTCGTCGACGAGAGGCTGCAGAAAGCGATGCCCGAGCTCGGGTCTCTCGATCCGCACACACAACGCGACCAGCGCCTCGACGCCCGCCGCCCGCACAATCCCCTCCCCGTCGCCGCACAGCTTTCCGAGGTCGACGACGGTTCCCAAGGAACCTGTCGCCCCGATGCCCGTCGCGGCGGCAGCACGCACAGACGGATCGGAATCCCGACTCATCCTTCGCACCGAAGAGAGCCAGCTCGGGCGTGGCAAGAGAGCCGCGGCCAGGGCAATGCCCCGGGCAGTCGCGCGATCTGCGCCGGGTCGGTATCGACTGGGGAGACCAGCGACGGCGGCAGCATCACATCGGGAAAGATGCTCAACCACAACAGCGAGATCTCCAGGTTGCACGCTACCAAGCAGCCGCGCTAGCGCCACGGCTTCGGTTGGCATCTCGGCTGGCAAAGGTGCCCAGACCTCCACGGCGGGCTCCTCCTGGGGAGGCTCCGCTCCTGGCTTCTCGACCTCGCCACGGATCCGCTGCACCGCCAGAGCCGCAGCCTCGCGCACGGCTTGGTCGTCATCGGATTCGAGACGGCGCAGATCGGGCTGAACACCCGAGCCGGCCACCAGTCCCAGCAGGGTGGCGGCAGCGGCGCGAACCCGGGGTCGCGGGTCCTTCAGCAGGCGGCGCGCCGTCGCCGAAGCCGGCAGATCGGCAATCTCGACCAGCCGCTCGAGCGCGGTCAGGGCCAGCTCTTCATCGGCATCCGACGCCATCTTCCGCAGCACCGGCAGCCCGTCCCAGTCCTTTGTCAGGGCCGCAGTCTGCACGGCCTGGCGAACACTTTGATCGGGATCCATACACAGATCGAGCACGATCGGCGCACCGTGGAAGGAGCCAAGCGCCATCGCCACCCGGATAGCGCCGAGCTTGTCCTCCACCGACCCTCGTGACCTCTCACGGGCCATGGTCTGCAGCCAACGTGCCTTATGCATGGGGGCGCCCTCGGCCGTTGGACCGGCAGAGAGCGCTTCGTAGATCGCCTCGATGTCTTGCATTCGGTGAGACTACACGTTGACGGTCAATCCTGCTGTTCTCCAGGCACAACAGGATGTTCGAGATGAAGCGCGGCGGCTCGACGCTGGGCTGCGCTAGATTGTCGAGTGGAGGAAGTGGACTTGAGAATTGGCCGTCTTTGGTTCGGTGCGATGCTGGGACTGGCGACGGTCGCCAGCTGTGGGCCGCAAGAGACTCCCGTCGAGACGGACACCACAACGACAGATCCGCTGCCCGACGACCCGATGCAGGCGTTCCGCGAACTCTTGAGCCGAGCCGACTGGACGGTCCAGGACGGGGCAATGGCCTTCTCGGACTACGCGGGATGCTGCGACGAAGGGGCGGAGTGCCTGGGCAACAATCCAAACACGCCGTACCTGGCCTACGCAGTGCCGCCAGCGCCGGGCTCCGAGAATCCTGCTCTGGACCCCCTCGCCGTGTGGGGTCCGGTACCCGACGGGATGGCACGCACCTTCCGCCTGCGCCACGACGAGGCCCTGGTCTACGTGGGCACACTACCGCCAGCGTCTCGGTATTACGGGCTGAGAAGCTACCTCATCAACCGGTTCAGTGACGACGGCGTACCGCGCGAAGTCCTCGGCAGCCTGGGCGCCTCCCTGAATCAACTTGTGGTCGCCGCCGCCCGTGGAGTGTCTCCCGACGCGGTCTTCGGGGAGCCACTCGTCGTGGTCACGACCGCTGATAGTGCCGTAGAATCCTGGGTAATGGACCAGTTGCACGACGCCGGGTTCCCGAGCGAGCTCGTTCACTCCGACCGAATCGCGACCGAGACCGTGCGCCTGGGGCTGGATGAACTTGCGGACACCCTCCATGTCCTGATCCGCTCGGCGCTTCCAGAGGATCCGGTGGCAGACGCCGCCTGGCGGATCTCCGACGAGCACAAGGTCCTGCGGCTGACGCCTCCCGAGGTACTGGAGGAGGCGCCTTTCCCGTGGCCGGATCTGCCGCCACACGGCGCCGATACCGATGAGGCCGCTTGGGCGGAGGCGCTGGATGCGCTGGCAGCCGCAGTGGACGCTGCCCACAACCCTATCGGAACGCCGATTCCCGTGGCCCTGACCCCTGTGCTGGGGCTGGAGACGCTCGTCTGCATCACCGAGCAACCGAGCTGCATCGGAGACATTCGCGATCGGTATACCGAAGTGACGCCCCCATTCCTGCTCGAGGGCGACGACTACCTGGTGGTGTTTGGGGTGAACCATGAGCGAACGGGAAAGGGCAGCTACAGCAACATCGCCGTGATGAACAGCCAGCGGGAGCTCGGCATCACCTCGTTCCACTCCGGTCAGATGGTAGGCAGCGCGAGCTTCTATGTGCCCGACCATGCCCAGGTGGACGATCTCTACGCGGTGACCCTGGCCCGGGATTGCTCAGCCCATCTCGAGGCCTGTCTGGAGATTCCAACTGGGTGTCCGGGCGCCGAACTGGACGAAGTCATGCACGTGACTTCCCGCGTGTACCTCGAGCCAGGCACAGGGGCGGCCCCAATCCATCAGGAGATGCTGCGCGACCGCGCCACCAAGTACCGGGTGCCCGCCGCGCGGTGACCACTGATGTCGACAGTCAGCAGTTGCAGGCGCAGTTGAGGTGACAGGATCCAAAGCTGTAGAACGCGTCGGGAGCGCCGCCGTTTGCTCCCCAGTTCGTGTCGTTGTCCGTCGAGGAGCACTCCAACTCGACCCAGTTGCCGCCGTTGGCCTTGGCAGGCCAGAAGTGGACACCGACAGCGTTGCCCGTATGTTGAGTTCCGCCCTGGTCAAATCCGCAGTTGCCAGAACAAACGCTGTCGCAGGTCTCTCCCTCCAGGCCCGTGTACCAACAGGCGCTCTGATACTGCCAGCCCGCACACAGCACCGCCGGATTGACGGTGATATCGACAGTGGCTTCGTTGGACTCGGCGCCCGCGTAGTCCATGATGGTGTAGGTGAAGCTGTCGTAGGCGGATCCGTCACCGGAGTGGGTGTAGTCCACGGTACCGTCTCCGAGCGGGATCAGCGTTCCGTGGGCTGGCATCGCCACCGGGATCGCCGTTGCCGGAGAGATGCCGTCATCGGGGTCGGTGTCGTTGCCGGCCAGATCGATGTTCACGATCTCGCCGTCGGTGACGACCGCCACGTCGTCGTTGGCGACCGGGGGCTGGTTCACCGCCAACACGGTGACCTCGACAGTCGCTACGTTCGAGACCCGCCCGCCCATGTCGGAGATGGTGTAGGAGAAGGTGTCACTGGGCGTGTCGGAGTCATCGTGAGCGTACTGGATGGTCCCGTCGCCGTTGGGAACCGCTGTGCCACGACCGGGGAGAGTCACCATCAGGATGCTCGCCGGATCGATGTCGGCTTCGGGATCGGCGTCGTTGGCCGAGACCGCCAGGGCGCTCGAGCTCCCACGGTCCACGTCGAAGAAGTCGTCGGCCGCAGTCGGCGCTTGTCCGGGTACTTCGGTTGTATTCGTCGGATTGGTGGTGCCGACATCATCGTCGTCACCGGTGATGGAGTCGGTGTCGGCGATGTCGACGGACACCGTAAAGCCGCCGCAACCGCAGAGAAAGGCAAGGAGGATTGGAACAGGCAGGCGCATGGGGAACCATACCCCACCGAGCAACAAAACCGAGGTCACTTGGCAATTCTGCACGCAATGCTGCTGAAACGGCACACGGTTTGTGCAGAAGTGGATTGTGTCGCAGTGGATTCCGGGGCAGGATTTAGGTCAGGGGGTTCCTATGCGGTCACTGCGTCACCAATTCCTGGCCTCGATCATTATGCTGAGCGGCTGCCTGCTCGGCGGTCAAGAGGGCTCTGACTTCAGCGACACGGACCTGCCCAGCGACGGTGACGCAGACACCGATACGGACGCCGATTCCGACACCGACTCGGACTCGGACTCGGACTCGGACTCGGACTCGGACACAGACTCCGACACAGACATAGACACCGACACCGACACCGACACCGACACCGACACTGGGCTCACGGACACCGGGAACACAGACACCGGGCTCCTGCTCTGCCGCCAGCAACCGCCGTTGTCTCTGTGGATCTCGCCAGACGACAGCAACTCCATGTCGTCGGCCGTCCAGGCTCGCTCAAACGCCCTGGCGAACCTCCCTCTGCCCCATATCCGCCCCTACGAATTCATGAACTACTACCAGTTCGACTACCCGCCAGCGGTTGGCGACGATCTCAGGCTGCACGCCGCCGTGGTTCAAGATCCGGGCATGGCCAGCGGCGACTACCTCTTCCAGTTCGCAGTCTCCTCCGCCCACCTGGAGAACGCCTACCGGCCCCCGATGAACATTGCGCTGGTAATGGACACTTCAGGGTCGATGGGCGGCGTACCCATCGAACGCGCCAGGGACGTATGCCTCGCAATCGCCAGTAGCATGAAGGGCGGGGACACCGTGTCCATGTCGACCTGGGACACCAACAACAACGTGGTCCTCGACGGCCTCGCAGTGACTCAGCCGAACGAACCCGCGCTGACAGCTGCATGCAACGCCATGTCCGCAAATGGCGGCACCGACCTGCATCAAGGGCTGGTGGAGGGGTATCGCATGGCCAACCAGCACCACGTCCCCGGCCAGATCTCGCGGGTCATCTTGGTCAGTGACGGCGGAGCCAATACCGGGATCACCGATGAGGATCTGATCGCTCAAAACGCCGGCCAGGGCGACCGGGCCGGGATCTACCTGGTCGGAGTCGGCACCCAGACCTCGGCCAACTACAACGACCTCCTCATGGACACCGTCACGGACAAAGGTCGAGGCGCCGCCGTCTTTGTCGACAGCACCGCCGAGGCGGATCTGATCTTCAGGGAGCGTTTTGTGAACACACTCGGCGTGTCCGGACGCGCCGTCCAGGTCCGGGTCGATCTGCCCGCCGACTTCCGCATCATCCGGTACACTGCCGAAGGGTTGTCCCCGATCCAGGCGGATATCGAGCCGCAACACATCGCGCCCAACGACGCGATGGTCTTCCACCAGACCCTGCGCACGGACCAGCCGGCCTGCGTGGACGAGAACATGGAGATCACGGTCGCCATCGACTGGTTCCATCCGCTCACCAACCAGCCGGACCACATGGAACAGACCTGGACCCTCGCCCAGCTCATGGCCAACGACCCGTCACAGCTGCGAAAGGGACACGCAGTCTACCTCTACACCCAGGCCCTCGACCGTTGGAGGGATGGGCCGAACACTCCGACTGCCGTCACCGCGAAGACACTCGCATACGGCACCTTGGACGCGGCAGATCTGGTCTATCCGGGCGACGCCGAGCTGTCCGAGATCCGCAGCGCCCTCGACGCTCTCTAGGCGATAGCCACCGTTCCGTCACTGCCGGGTGGGCTTGCACTTCATGATGAAGCTGGAGCAGTTCAGCGACACGACATCGCCGCGCGCAACGGTGACAGCGGCGGCCTCGACGGTCCTCTCTCCGAAAGTGGCAAGGACGCCGTATTGGCCAGGAGGAACCTCACCAATTTCCACACGGTCGCCCCCATGTTCGAGCCAGACGGCGTCGGCGTCGCCCTTGTCGAACGAGATCGTCGCCGTCTCCGGAAGCGACGGCTCGGGCACTGGCTCTGGAGGTGGATCGGGCGCGGCGATCGGCGGATTGGGGACCGGCGGATTGGGGACCGGCGCGGGAACAGGCGGATTGGGGACCGGCGCGGGAACAGGCGCCAGGGCAACCGGATCCTTCGGCAGCAGAGGCTCGGGGGCCGGAGTTGCCACCGATGGCACGACCTCTGGAGGCCGCACCGGAGCGATGGCCGTCTCGGAATCGAGGAATCGGGCGGCGCCAAACCCGCCAAGCCCGACGCACATCAACGATGCGGCGGCCGCCAGCAACAACCAGAAGGAGCGAAACCGCCGATTGGAATCGTCCCCCCAACCCGCCTCGACATTCAGGGCCTGCGCGGTTCGCTCGACCTTGTCGAACTTTCCAGCTAGCACCGTGGCCGCCGAGCTGTCGGAGGGAGTACTCACACTGGAGTCAGCGCCGAGCGTGATGTTCCCGGCATCCTGGGCGCGGAAGTCCCGAATGGGGATCGCCTCGAGATCGTCGACATCGTAGAGTATGTCAAACATGGCCTGACAACTGGCCAATCGCTTGTCCCGATCCACTTCGAGACATCCCTCGATTGCGCGAATAGCGCGCTCGGGAACCCCTTCCACGCCCTCCAGCCTGTCCCACTGGCCAGTGGTGATGCGCTTGTATACATCAAAGTTGTTATCCGCCTGAAACGCCCTCTTTCCTGCAATCAGCTCATAGAGGATGCATCCGAGGGTGAAGATGTCGGCCCGCTGGTCCACCGAGGAGGCATCGGCGATCTGCTCTGGGGCGGTGTAGTTCGGTGTGCCAAGAGCCATGCCGGTCCGGGTAGCCGAGTCCTCCATGCCCACCGCCTTCACCAGCCCAAAGTCCGTGACCTTGGGCACCAACCCGTCGGAAGTAACCGCGAGAAGAATGTTCGCGGGCTTGAGGTCCCGATGGATCACGCCTCGCCGATGAGCGTGACCGATTCCCCTGAGGATCCCGCGAAAAAGCGCTAGCGCGTCGGTTGGCGTGAGCGGGTTCTTTGGCAAGAAGAGATCGAGGGGCGGACCATCGACGTACTCCATGAGCAGTGCGGGAACCCCATCCACGTCGAGTACGTCCGTGACCGCCACCAGGTGCGGGTGACGCAGCGAGGCCTGCGCTCGGCCCTCGTTGATCAGGCGCCGGCACACGTCCGGTGAGGTGTTGAAGAGCATCTTCAGCGCGTGGAGAGAGTTCAGATGGATGTGCCGGACCTTGTAGACCAGCGCCATGCCCCCGCGACCGAGCAGGTCCTCGACCCGGTATTTGTCTACTACATCCCCGCGCTTCAGCACGACGACCTCACCACACGACCGCCACCGCGATGCCCGTTCCGACGGCCAGGAGTCCGGTCACGCCCGAAGCCGCAACGAGCGCATTTGTTCGGGCACGAGCAGCCGACAACTCTTTGTATTCGAAGTGATCCTCGTCGAAGTAGTTCGAGCGGCTGTGAGCAGATGCGGCGACCAACGACCCGGCGGCCACTCCGGCGATCGCCGTGACCGATATCAGGGGGATCCGGAGCTTCCGAGTGTCGAACTTCACCGATCCAGGGTAGGCGGGCAGACGATCCTGTGGCAGCAGGTACGCCGTCTCGCTCAGAGTGCTCGAGGCGTCGTAGATCTGGAGAACGGTGGGCCAATCGGCGCTTCGCTCGAGTGTCGCTCGTCCGTCGAATCGCAGGCTCCCCTCGGTGGGTTCTCTGACCAAGACCGTGCGCCGATCCGCTGTGTCAACTGCAGCATACTCCTCCAATACCGGACTTCCCTCCTGAATCAGGCTCTCGGGGAAGGAGTAGTCGGGCTCCAGGAAACGGGCCGCGGCGAAAGCGACCCTCGCTCCCCCAGTCCGCTCGCCGAACAACCGGAGCCCGTACACGCGGTGAAGCTTTGCCACGAGCGTCGGCGACAGGTCCTCCGAAACACAAGGCACTATGCCCTGAATGGCGTCTGTTTCGGTCTTGAAGGCGTCGATGTCCAGGTCCGCCAAGCGCGCCAATGCGCCGTCGAGCTTCGCACCGAGCTCATCGGCGCCAACAGAAATCGGGCAGCCGCCCCAAGCGGACTGCGACAACAACGCCCCCAGTGATAGCCCCACCACGACTCTCATCGCGCACAACATACCAACACCACAGCGGTTGTCCTGCCGCCTGAAGAATTCCGCCTCAGCTCGCTGGCTTCTCGTGCGATGATGCGGTGGGGGAACTCTCGATGCGGAAATGGGCCGCCGCACTTCTGTTCTTGGTCAGCGGCTGCCTGTGGGTGACCGATGCTGACGAGGCGCTCCGTCTGGATGTGGACGAAGATGGGCTGCTCTGGCCCGATGATTGCGACGACGGCGACCCCAACCAGAAGGGGCCACGGACCTGGTACAAGGACGCCGACGGGGATGGTTACGGCGATCCATCCGAGCATGCCCTTGACTGCAATGGTCGCGAGGGCTTCGTCAAGAACAGCGAAGACTGCGACGACGGCAACGACAACGCAAGCCCCGAGGGCGTCGAGGAATGCGACGGCGCGGACAACGACTGTGACGGCCTGTTCGACGACGACGACGACTCGCTCTCGGACCCCGACGCCATCTGGTATCCCGATGACGATGCGGACGGTTTCGGTGTTTTATCCGGCTTGATGGTGGCCTGCGAGCAACCCGATGACCACGTGCACGAGCCGGGCGACTGCGATGATGACGACTCGGCGATCAGCCCCGCCGAGTTCGAATACTGCGACGGCTTCGACAACGACTGCGATGGGTTGATCGACGAGGGAGATGCCGACGACGCCGAGACCTGGTTCGCGGATGCCGACGGCGACGGGTTTGGGGACGGACAGAACTTCGTGACCGCCTGCGAACGGCCAGCTGGCTTCGTGGACAACGCCCTCGACTGTGACGACGCCAATGCCGCGATTCACGTGGGAGCACTGGAATACTGCGACGGATTCGACAACAACTGCGATGGGTTGATCGACGACGACGATCCCGTCGTGCAGGACCGGGACGACTGGTATCGCGACGAGGACGGCGACGGCTTCGGCAACGATGTGGAGGTCATTCCCGCTTGCTCTCCCCCGACAGGGACAGTGGACAACGCCCTGGATTGTTTCGACCAGGATCCCTACGTAAACCCGGAGGCCAGCGAAGTCTGCGATACGATCGACAACGACTGCGATGGATTCATCGACGACGCCGACGACAACCTCGACAGCGCCCCGTTGTGGTATCTGGACGAGGACGGCGACGGCGCCGGCAACGATCTGGTGTTCGTCACATCCTGCGACCGGCCCCCCGGGTACGTGGCGGACGGAGGAGACTGCAATGACAACGACGTCGCGGTCGGCCCCAACGCCCCCGAGCTGTGTGACGGGCTCGACAACGACTGTGACAACCAGGTCGACGAGACCGCACCAGAGACCTGGTATCGCGACGGCGACGGAGACGGTTTTGGAGACCCGGCCGACACCTGGGTGAGCTGTGATGCGCCTCCCGGGTTTGTCTTCGACAGCGGGGACTGCGACGACGACGACCCCGACACGAACCCCGATGCCGTGGAGGCCTGCGACGGGATGGACAACAACTGCGACGGACTCGCAGACGACGACGACCCCAATGTGGACGGACTTCCCTGGTATTTGGACGCCGATGAGGACGGGTACGGGGTGAACTACGACGTGACCGTCAGCTGTACTCAGCCCCTCGGATATGCACCGGACGGAGACGACTGCGACGACGACGACCCCGATATCCATCCCAACGCGGCCGAGCTGTGCGACAACCTCGACAACGACTGCGACAACCGCATCGACGACGACGACCCAGAAGGTGCGGTGTACGACACTTGGTACTCGGACGCCGACTTCGACGGGTTCGGCGACCCCGACGTCGAACACATCGCGTGCACGCAGCCCCCCAACTACGTCGACGACAACGGCGACTGCGACGACACCGACTTCGACGTCAACCCGTCCGCTGTCGAGGTCTGTGACGGGCTCGACAACAACTGCGACGGCCTGGCAGACGACGACGACCCCAATGTGGACCAGACCACGGCCTCGAACTGGTATTCGGACTCGGACAGCGACGGCTATGGCGACCCTGGCGCAACGTCGCTCAGCTGTGCGCCCCCGGCCGACTTCGTAGGCGATGACACAGACTGCGATGACGGCGATCCAACGGTATTTCCGACCGCGCCCGAGCTCTGTGACAACCTCGACAACGACTGCGATGGCGCCGTCGACGAGGACACTCCGAGCTGGTATCTCGACTCCGACAACGACGGCTATGGCGACCCGGCTGACGTGGTGGCCGACTGCAATCCGGTGGCGGGGCGCGTGCCGAACGACGACGACTGCGACGACGGCAACGGCGCGGTCTTCCCTGGCGCCGACGAGATCTGCAACGGGATCGACGACGACTGCGACACCGCAATCGACGACGACGACTTCGATCTGACAGAAAACGACTGGTACGAGGATGGCGACGGGGATGGCTTTGGCGATCCCAACCTCAGCCAGCGCGCGTGTGCGCAGCCCTCCGGCTGGGTAGCGGACAGCGGGGACTGCGACGACAACAACGGGGCGGTGAACCCAGACGCGACCGAGACCTGCAACGGCCTCGACGACGACTGCGACGGACTCACCGACGACGACGACGTGGTCACCGGACAGACCACCTGGTACGCCGATGCAGATGGAGACACCTTCGGCGACCCGACGGTGAGCGTTCAGACCTGCGCGGCTCCGCCGGGGTTTGTGACCGACGATCAGGACTGCGACGACACGGACTACCAGGTCAAACCCGGCGCCGACGAGGAGTGCGACGGCATAGACAACGACTGCAACGGAGACATCGACGACGACGACGCGGGGGTTGTGAACCCGACACCCTGGTACGCCGATACCGACAACGACGGCTACGGCAACGATAACGTGAGCGTCATCAAGTGCGACCCGCCTGGAGCATTTGTGGCAAACAACGCCGACTGCAACGACACCGGCCTCGGGGCGGGCGACATCCATCCGGGAGCTGAACTCCTGCAGGCCCACGTGGAGGACGGCATAGACCAGGACTGCGACGGCTTCGACGAGTGCTTCTATGACGGCGATGGCGACCTGTTTGGCTCCCTGAACATCGTCGCCGACGACGGAGACTTCGTCTGCGACGGAATCACGGAGGAGACCTCGAATACCGACTGCGACGATGCCGATCCTTCGGTCCACCCCGGCGTGGTCGAGGACTGCATCGACGGCAAAGACAACGATTGCAACGGGTTGACCGATGTCTTCGACCCGACGTGCACCTCTTTCTGTTTCGAGGATCTCGACCTCGATGGAGCGGGAACAGCGATCGTGATCCCCGACGACGGCGACGGGGTCTGCACCTCCCCAGGCGAGTCAGCCCAAAACGACGACTGCGACGATGGCAATGTGGCTGTTTTCCCCGGCCAGATCGAGGTCTGCGAAGACGGCATCGACAACGACTGCTTCGTGGGAGATGCGTACTGCAACCCGCTCACCGGCCTCATCTTGCTTCAGTTCGAGGACCTGCAGATCGACAGAGCGGCGGTCGGCGACTCTGGTGGGTCGGCGGTCTCCGCCACCGGGAACGTGAACGGCGACGCCTTTGACGACATTCTCATCGGGGCACCAGCCGCCGCGACGGGCGGGGCGGCGTATCTGGTTCATGGTCCGGTCACTGCGGCGATGAGCGCGCTCGCAGCAGACGCGATCCTCGACGGCGCGACACCTACCGACGAATTCGGAGCCGCGGTCTCCATCTTCGACCTCGATCTGGACGGTCAAGATGAGGTTCTCATCGGGGCACCTGGCGCGCCGACTGGGGCCGCCTACTTGTTCAACGGCCCCGTCACGAGCGGCAACGCTACGAGGGCCGACATCGTCCTCACTGGCGAAGCGGAGGGCGAGAGACTGGGCCAATACCTCTCCTATGTCGGAGATGTCGATGACGATGGCCTCGGCGACTTCGTGGTCAGCGACCCGGCCTGGCAGCTCTCCGGTGACAAGTGTGCTGCCTACTTGATCCTGGGCGCGACCGCGACGAGCGGGGAGATCGGCCTGGTCGCGGACCTGAGAGTCATTGGCGCCGGCCAGGACGAAGCCATGGGCGTATCTGTGCACGGAGGAGATCTGGACGGCGACGGCATCGACGATCTGGTGCTGGGCGATCCTTTGCACGGCGGTACCGATCACGGATCAGCGGGAGTGTTCTTCGACCCGATGGGACTCGGGGGTCAAGGGCGGTACGACAACCCGGATGTAGACATCCAGGGCGGCAACTGGGACGAACTTGGTGCAGCGATCTCTGGGGCGGCGGACGTGAATGGTGACGGGGCAGATGATCTGCTGATCGGCGCACCGCAGTACGACACCGGCGGTGGTGCCTTTGTCTTCTATGGCCCCCTGACGGGATCCTATGGCCCCGCAGACGCAGATGCGACCTATGTCGGGGCATCCCAGGAGGGAGCTGGATCGGCTGTACAAGCGGCCTTGGAGATGAACAGCGACGGGTACAGGGAGATCGCAATTGGCGCCCCGGATGGGCCATTTGCCTCTATGGAAGGCAGGATCTACCTTCTCTATGGCCCAATCTCGGGCACGCTCACTTCCATGGACGCCGACGCGATCATATATGGCGAGGGCCCGAACCACCTCGCAGGCGCCGCGTTGTCCGCCGGAGATACCGACAACGACGGTGTCAAAGATCTGATCATCGGTGCCGCTGGTGACGGTGCCCTAGGCGCGGTGTACTTGCTTCTGGGCAACGGGCAATGAGTCGACGCCGAAATAGTGATAAGAAAGGTCCAGGAGGGACGCTTGGGCGGGCATAAGGACGCCAAAACCAGTCCATTCGACACTCGAACGTTAGAGCGTAAGCTCACGCCGCCAACAGGTCAGGAAGGCTACGTGCTCCTGCTTTTGCGCGGCAAGGCGACCGGGCGCTCGTGGCCGTGCACCGACCGCCTCACCATCGGCCGAGACTCGCGCGCCCAGGTAACGGTCACCGACGACAGCGTGTCGCGGCGACATGCGCAGATCCAACGCCACACAGATGGAGAATGGCGGGTCCACGATCTCGACAGCCGAAACGGCGTGTTCGTGAACGGCGAGCCCATCAAGAGCGCCGTCCTCCGGCCCGGGGATCGGATCCAGATCGGCGAGCACTGCATCTTCAAGTTCTCCCGGGTGGACGCCTTGGAGAAGCAGCTCGTCGAAGCCCAGAAGCTCGAGGCGGTGGGCCGACTCGCGAGTGGGATCGCCCATGACTACAACAACGTGCTCATGGTCATCTCCGCCAACGCTTCCTATCTGCAGGAGTCGATGCGCCTGGGGGTGTCGCCCGACGTAGAGGACGTGATGGAGTCCATCACGATGATCAAGAGCGCTGCGGACCGCGCCGCGGACGTCACCCGTCAGCTCCTCGATTTCGCGCGCAAGGGCACCGAGAACCGGGATCGCGTCGATCTCGCAGCCGTGATCCAAGGCGCCATCGACATGGCGAGCAGGGCCGTGGGACCCAATGTGCAAATCGAGTCCAGCATCGACAAGCGCATCGATGTCGAAGGGGCGGAGAGCCGGCTCACCCAGATCCTGCTCAACCTGTGCATGAACGCCGACGACGCCATGCCAGACGGAGGCGCGCTCGAGATCTCCCTGACCTCCATGGTGATCGATGCGCCCACCGGGGGAGCGACCGAAGCCATCCCGTCGGGGGACTGGGCGGTCATCACCGTGGCCGACAGCGGCACGGGCATCGACCCCGAACACCGCGATCGGATCTTCGAGCCGTTCTTCACCACCAAAGCCGTCGGTCAGGGCACCGGCCTGGGGCTTCCCATGGTGTACGGGATCGTCACCCAGCACGGAGGCCACATCACGGTCTCGAGCGTGCCAGGGAGCGGCACCGCCTTCACGATCTATCTCCCCAAGATCGATCACCGGCGCTCCGAGAAGGTAACGCGAACGGCGACAAATCCTCTCCAGAGCGGCCGGGTCCTGCTCGTCGACGATGACGAATATGTACGGCGCGCAACGATCCGCCTCCTGGGGGCGGCAAACTACGAAGTGACCGAAGCCGATGGCGGCCACCAGGCAATCGAGCTGTTCAAGCGGGATCCAGACTCCTTCCAGTTCGTGCTCCTCGACCTGGTCATGCCCGAGATGTCCGGCCTCGAGACCTACCGCCATCTGCGGAAGATCTCCGAATCCGCGATCATCATCTTGTGCTCGGGTGGCGGGAAGAACCGGGCAAATGTGGCCCTCGCCGAGGGTGCCAACGGCTTCATCAACAAACCCTTCGGCCTCGAAGACCTCGCCGCAGCCTTCGCCGACGCCCAGATGAAGCAGTTCGGCTAGCGCGGCGACCGGTTAGGATTCCCGCGAGCCGCCATGGGAAACGTCTACATCCTCGCAGGTGACTACTCCTCCCTTCCCGGAGAGCTGGAGTATGGGCCGCTGATCCGCGCCTTCCGTCCCTCGGGAGATCCAGAGCTCGGGGATCGACCCGTAGCGCTGGAGGAGCTCCTACGAACCGCCGCAGAGCGAGCACTTCGCTCCACGGGCCTCGACGACAACGTGCGAGGCACCATCTCGGACCTGCTCGTCACGACCATGCCGGGAACGAGGCCCACCGGCCTGGCGCTGGGGCTCTACGCCACCCGCCTCAAGCGGCGTCTCGGGCTCGGGCTCGACTGTCGCACTCGCTTCGAGGTCGGCAGCTCAGATGCCGGGGCGTCGGTGTTTGCATCCGCCGTCCAGCAGCTCGAGTCCGATCCCAACCCACGCACCGCGCTCGTGGTCGCCGGGCAGACGATGCCTCGAGGCAGCGAGGCCATCTCCGACATCGCACGGGTGCTCGATCCCGACGACCGGCGCTACAACCTGAACATGATCAACGTCGGTGACCTCGTCTTCGACCTGCATCTGCGGCACTGGGGCCTGAAAGACGCCATCGCCCACCTCTGGCCCGATGGCGGCACCACCGAGTTCCTCGACACCCTGCTCGAGCACAAGCTGGATCTGGTCCGGGAGTACCCGGCCGCCTACCGCTACGGGCCGCGACCCGATCTCGACGGTTCACCTTGGTTCTCGCCATGGATGCGCCGCTGTGACATCGCCGCCGCCACCAACGGGGCCTGCGCTGTCCTGCTCACGTCGGACGCAGAGCTCGTGAACCGTTGGCTGACCAAGTCGGGGGGCCGCCGAGTCGTGCGCGTGCTCGGCGTGGGCGAAGGCGAGGCTGCGACCAGTGTCTTGGGGAGACCCGAGCCCCTCGTCTTCCACCGAGCCGTCCGCCAGGCGCTGACGATGCTCTGTCGAAGAACCGGGGTGAGCCTGGACTTCCTCCGAGGCGCCGGGCTGGCCATCATCCACGACGCCTTCCCCTCCATCGAGCTGGCGTTCCTCACCGCGCTGGGCCTGTCACCGCTAGACGCCATCCAGCGAATGCTCACCTACTGGACCAATCCCTGGGGGGGACTGACTACCTTCAGCCACTCCATGGGCGCCTCGGGCCTGGTTCAGGTCGTCAAGGCGTTTCATCTGTTTACAAGGCCTGAGAACTATGTTTTCAGCGACTACCAGGGTGGTGAGACCCGGACACGACACCCGGACTTCACGGCAGGAACGGGCCCCGTCACGTGCCTGGCCACATCCGTCGGCGGGCCGCTGTCCCACATCGTGGCCGCCCTGATCCAGTCCGTCGAGGTGACGCCAACCCAGCGGGGGCACGCTCTTCCCCCATCCTTCGAACCGCCGAGTCGGCACCGCTTCCACGAACCGCTCCGGGGAGACTTCGAGCTGCAGTGTGGCTGGGTAGAGCAACTGATCGAGCGGCATCTGCTCGAGATCACCAAGAGGCTCGGCCCCGACGCGGCGATGCTGGAGGCCAGGACCGGCCAGTATCTGCCGCTGCTCCCCCTCCCCCTCCCAGCGACCCTGCTCGAGCAATGGACCCCGGGACCGGTGCGCTATCGCACGGCAAACCTGTCGCTCCTGCCCGATGAGATCGACGAATGGAAGCTGCTTCTCACTGAATCCGCAGCGGTCAAGGACGTCGAGCGCATGGCCGTCTGGACCGACCGGTTTGCCGCCAAGGCCCGCGCGGCACTGACTGGCGAACAGCTCGAGCACTTCGAGGCCCTCTCCCCCAAGGCCGCTGCGAGAGAGCTCCGGGGCGCGCTCTTCAATCACCTCCGCCCCCTCACTGGCATGGCGCTGACGTGTCCCCAGGGTCAGCTGCGGCGAGTGCCCTGCCTGCTCACGGATGCCACCGCCGATTCGCCTCCTGGAACGCTGATTCGACTGGGAGGAGAGAAGCCCGTCCAGGTCGCAGCCGCGGAGATCGAAGCGCATCCACAGCTCGCGGCCCTCTGGACGCCCTGGATGCCCAACATCCGCCTCGATCCTGACGAACCTGCGGTACTCTTCGAGGAGGAGGCGGAGCGAGCGCGCGTGGCGGTCGACGGCCTCTTGGGGACTCGCACCGGGCACGACGAGCTCGAGGAAGCCCGAAGCATCGCACTGTTGATAGCCCAACGCGTGCGTGAGGGTTCGTCGGCTCCTCCGAGATCGGCGCGGGCGTTGATCTCACACCTCGCGAACCGCTCCTCTCCCGATCCGGCCGCAGTCGCCCGGGCGCTGGCCGCCACCGCCGGAGGTCGGGGCCGCTCGACTCCCAAACCCATCGGTTTCTGTCAGATCTCCCTCACGGACGCCGACGCGAGCAGTCCCGACGCCGCCGCCATACTCTCTCGCGTTGGCCAGGCCATGCGCCGGGCGGAGGGCTGGCTCGGCGCGGCCACGGCACGGCACAACCGCATCGGCGACACGTTCACCGTCTCACTCCACGACGCATCGGTGAAAGACAATATGGCCACCGCGGTCGCCCTGGTGCGCTTTGCACGCGACGTCTACCAGGACTGCGTCGGCATCGACCTCGCGGTGAAGATCGTCGTCTATGTCGGCGACGGCCGCGTCTTCCGAGATCCCGGACATCCCTTCGACGCCACCAGCCGTGGAGAGGCGGCCGCGAGGAGCCTGATCCGGTGGGGAGAGGAGTTCCAAGGCGGCTCCGGTGTTGCACTCCTGCGCCAAGGCGCCCCCGAAGAGGCAGGCGCCTGGATCGACCGCGTATGGAACACGGTTGGAGGGGAGCAGCTCGAGGCAGTCAGCGCTCCAAAATCCGGTGTCACACCCCGCTATCAGGATCTGGTCTACCAGGTGAGGCACCGCCGAGACGGGCCCGGCTCGGCCCAGCCCGCCCATCCTCTCTCACAGGCGCAGAGCGGACCGAAGCGTGTGCATCTCATCGCGCTCCGCGAAGACCGCAAGCTCACCGAGCCCCTGAGGACCGCCCTGACCGATGCCGGGTTCCACGTCAGCTCCGGGCACGACGAAGCGAACCAGATCGCAGGTGCCAACGTCTGTGTCCTTTGCTGGACCCGGCGTTCCTCCCGCCGAATGCGCCCCCTCCTCCGGGAGTTGCGCCTCGCCGAGATCCGACAGCTGCTCGTGGGGGTCGGCGAGCGCTACCTGGTGATTGCAGAGCTGGCTGCGAACCTCCCAGCCCCAACGAATGGCCTGTCGGCGCCGTTGGAGCTGGGTGCCATGCCAAGAGTAGACGCCAGCACCTCGCCAGACCCGCTCATCGAGTGGCTTCGGCGCTGAAGCCTGTGAAGGGGTGCAAGGTCACACTCATCATGTCTGCAAATGCGTGGCGGCAAACGCGCCGCCCGCAGACTATTGCCCGCTGGGTCACGCAACTGATCCACCTTGCGGATCCGGGCCTACACCGATTCCGCAAAGTATTGGCTTACATCGCGACGAATCTGGGCCGAAGTGTGTAAGCATCGAAACTCAGTAGTGGTACACAACGAGGAGGAAGCATGACACGCACGCTGGTCGCACTAGGAATCCTGGGTCTTGCCCTCTCGGGCTGCAACAAGGACGACGAAGACACCGACGCGTCCGACACCATTTCCCTCGGCTCTCTCCTGACCAGCACCGGCGCCCTCGCAGGCATTGGCTCGGACATGCTGCGCGCAGTGGATCTCGCCGTCTCCGAGGTGAACGACGCGGGTGGCCTGCTCGATGGAAAGACAGTGGTCCTCACAAACCAGGACGATGGAAGCGACGAAGGCCTCGCCACTGCAGCGGCCCAGGCCCACGTAGACGCCGGAATCACCGCATTTGTCGGCGCCGTCGGCAGCGGCTTCTCCCTTGCGGCCGCAGACGTGGCCACGCCAGCTGGCGTCGTCATGGTCTCCCCGTCGTCCACGTCCCCATTGCTCTCGGACTACGCCGACGACGGCTACTTCTTCCGAACCTGTCCCTCGGACGCACTCCAGGGAACCCTGCTCGCCCAGCGCGCTCTGGCCGCCGGCCACACGACAGCGGCAATCATCCACGTCCCCGGTGCCTATGGCGAAGGCATGGCGGACTTCTTCGAGACCACGTTCACAGGCGGTGGCGGCACGATCACGTCCAAGATCGAATACACCGAGGAGCAATCGGACTACATCCAGCTTTGGACCGACATCTTTGCCAATGCACCTCAGGCTGTTGTCATGCCCGCCTACCCGACGGACGGCGCCCAGATGATCAACGACTACCTCGGCGGCTTCGCGACCCAGAACGCGTCGTTCTACTTCGCAGATGCCCTCGCAAACGACGACTTCACCGGCCTGGTCGGCAACGCGAACTTCACGTTCACCCACGAGGGCACAGCGCCGAGCTTCGCGGGTCCCGAGGCCGCCCACTTCGACACCGCGTACGCCGCCGAACACGGAGAGGACCCCGGTGCATTCCTGGGCAATGCCTACGATGCAGCCATGCTTCTCATGCTGGCAATCGAGGCAGGAGGGAGCACGGACGGCGCCGACATTCGGGACAACCTGATCGATGTTTCCTCCGGAGGAACAGCCTACGGTGCCAAGGACCTCGCCGATCTCATCGCAGCCGCAGGCGCCGGTGACGACATCAACTATGAGGGAGCCTCCAGCGCGGTGGACTTCGAGGCGAACGGCGACATCATCGCGCCGTACGACATCTGGGAAGTCGGCGCCAGCGGAGTCGACGTCGTGGAAGAGGGCGTCGCCCCAACCCGCTAAGGCGGCGTTCTAGAACGCCTGGGTGACCGTCAACCAACCCCGTCTGCCGAGGACGGGGTAGTCGATGCCGTTGAATCCCGGCTCTGCACCCTGACTGTCGAGGAGATCCGTCACTCGGACCACAACCCGGGTGGGATAGTTGCGCGCAATGTAGAACTCGGGTGCCGCAGCCGAAACCGCCATGAAGACGTAGGGATCGAAGTCGTAGGCGCCAAAGGCCTGCAGGGAATTCGACTGGGAAGACGCCCGCTTGCTCACATAGGAGATCTCGGGCGTGAGTCGAATATCGTTCCTGGGCTCCTTGAGTTCTGCGAGCAGATGAACCTGCAGAGGGGGGTAGGTCGTCGGGATCTCGTCGGCCGTGAACAGCGCGAACTCCTTGTCGATCTCCTGCGCCGAGATCTGCGCGAGGCCCAGGCCCAGGCGCGCCATGAAGAACGGAGCGGGCCGAATCCGACCGGCAACCTCGGCGCCGATCACCGTCTCGTCAACCGCGTTCTCGGCAAACAGGTACAGGTCGTGCTGGATGTACTCCACGCGACCGTCGATCTGGGTGACAAACCCGTTGACCTCCACCTCGCCGAGGTCAGAGAAGGCATATCCCCCGGCAAGCTCGACGTTGCTGGCAGTCTGAGCGTCGAGCTGGCGGTTGCCAGTGATGTCGAACTGCTTGATAGGCTCGGTATAGAGCTGTTCGGCAGTCGGCGCCTTGAAGCTCGACCCGTACATCAGCTTGACGTGGTAGGCCTCGTCATCGGGAGCGAAGACCGCCGCCGCCCGCGGGCTCAGCTGATGACCGTACACGTTGTGCTGATCGACGCGCCCCCCAGCAGTCAGGCTGATGGCAGGTCCAAACTCGCCGATCAGCTGCAGGTAGACCCCGTGGTTCCCGAGCTGGCGACTCCTCTTTGCCTCGTCACTCGGGATCACCGTGCCCGCATTCCTGATCTTGGTGCCGGAGATGGGATCGAAGACGTCGAGCAGGAGCAGCTGATCATAGGACTGGAGGTTGTGTTCCTCGCGCTGGTAGTCGACGCCCAGCACCGTCGACAGCCAGGGCCTGGGCAGCGAACGAATCTCGAACCCCATCTCGTAGCCCGTCACACCCACATTGCGGAGCATGACGAGGTCGTCGCGGTCGAGCCCGATGACATCCGAAGAACCAGGCCTCGAGTCGAACACGGTGGCAAAGGCGTCCAGGGAGATCTCCTTGATTGGATCGGCGCCCCAGCTCAGCCGGTGATGCCGATTCGCGAGGTTCACTCGGGTCTCGTGAGTCAAGGGCTCGAAGGACTGGAACTCGCCGCCAGCGTCGAGGATCTGCATCGAGGTCCAGGCGGTCGCTTCACCGGTTGGTTTGTCCCGATCGCCGACGCCGACCTTGAAAATGATGGATCGAGGGTGCGATTCGTCCCTCCTCGAGTTCCCTCGCTCGTCGAGTGGGCTGGCCGTGCGCTGAAGTGCCGGACTCGAGTCGGCGACAAACAAACCGCTGCGGTCGGACGACCCCGCATACACGCCGACCATGGCCTTGATCGGTCCCTCTTCTCCGACGACGACGACCGCGGAGCCGATGCCGAGGTTTCCGCGCACCATGCCAACTTGCTGGCTGAAGGCCGACTGCCCGCTGTACCGGGTGATGACGTTGATCACACCCAGAAACGCGTTTGCCCCGTAGAGCGCCGAAGCGGGACCGCGAATAATCTCGATGCGGTCGACGGCCTCCAATGGAATGAGCTCTGGACCGAAGAAGTTCCCAGTGCTCGGCCGATAGGGCACTGGCTGTCCATCGATCATCACCTTGATGATGTTGCTCATTGCCCGGGCGCCACCGCTGACGCCCCGAACCCCGACATTGTGAGTGCCGAGATCATAGACATCGAAGAAACCAGGTACTGTGCGAATCACCTCAGCGAGCGACGTATAGCCGCGAGCGTGGATTTCGTCACTGGTTATCACCGTCACCACGGCCGGTGTCTTGCGCGCGGTCGTCTCAGACTTCGTCGCGGTGGTCACCGTCGTCGAGAGAAGATCCTCGAGGGACAGGTCCTCGATAGACCTGATGTCGCTCAGGTCGATCTCCTGTCCCCAGGCCATTTCGGGAACCAACGCCACCAATGCGAGAACTACAGGAGTGCGCACCATCGACCAACACTAGCACATATCCTAAGATGGGCGTCTGCACTGACCGGGGGAGCGTTCGAGCTTGAATACTGAGAAGACCACCGAGACGCGCATGAACGACGTGCCGCTGCTGCCCTTGCGTATCGGCGCCACATGGATCGCCATCCCAGCCCTGGCCGCCGCCGAAATCGTTGCTGACATAGCGCCGCTGCCTCTTCCAAAGGCTCCGGCGCACATCTCCGGCATCGTCAACCTTCGAGGCCAGGCGATCCCTCTCTTGAACCTCGAGCGCTTCTTGGAATTGCCCGCGGCCACTGCTGCAGACAATTCTCAAGCAGCGGGGCGAATCGTGGTCGTCACGGTCGGAGAGATGAGGGTCGGTCTGCGATGTGAGCAGGTCCTCGGCGTCGTTGCGGCCGGAGAATTCGTCGAGCGCGACGCCCAGATCTCGGTCGGCAAGCTGCTCAAGTTCGCGATCGGCGAGGTGGAGACCCCGGCAGGCGTGGCGACCATCGTCGACATCGGTGGGATCCTCGGAGTCGCCCGTGTCCGCGAATGAGGTCCTCAATCTTGTGTTCTGCACCTTGGACACCGTAACGGTGGCCATATCGGCCGCCGACGTGCGCGGACTGGACGTCATGACGGGCGACCTGCCGTGCCGAGATCTTGCCGACGTACTCGGGATCCCCATCGACGGTCCCCGGCGGCGGCTTCGCGTCCAAGGAGAGCCGGAGTTCGACGTGCTCGTTGGCGGAACGATCACCGTGCGTGAGGTTCCCAAGGCGGACGTGCTGCCGCTCCCAGCGTTGATCCGCGGATTGAAGGCCGAGGGTTTGGTGGGCCTGCTTCCTGAGAACAACTCCTTTGCCTTGATTTTCGACTCGCGGAAACTCACGCCCGAGGGCTCTGATGAGTGATATGCGAACCCGCATCGTCGGGCGGTTTCGGTCGATCACGACCGAGCGCTTGGAGCGGATGAACAACACCTTCATCGCGCTTCAGGACAACCCCCTCGACGCCGACACGGCCAAGGTGCTGAAGCGGGAGATCCACACGCTCAAGGGCGAGTCGCGGATGACGGGCTTCCGCCTCCTCGGCGATGTCGTGCACCTCATCGAAGAGCTGCTCAAGGAGCTGGGCCAGAAGGTCCTCGACCCGACTCGGGTGCAGCAAGTGTTCTCGGGCTTCGACCTGCTCTCTGACCTTGTCGATCAGGATCCAGGCATCTCCGGCGAAGAGGGTCCGGTGCAGGTGTGGATGGCAGAGGCCCAGGCCACTCTGGAGCCCCCAGAGCCAGACGACGCGGGCAAAGAGGTCGCACCGGCCCAGGCGCCAGAACCGCCACCCAAACCCGCACCCAAGCCGGCCCCCGCTCCAGTGGCGCAGCCAGCCCCCGAGCCGGAACCGGAGGAGGAGACCGGCCAGGGGGATGCCAAGACCAAGAAGAGCGACGACTACAAACAAGCCTCACTCCGAGTAGCGCTTCACAAGCTCGACGAGGTGACCCAGCTCGCTGGCGACCTCTCACTGAGCCGTCAGCGGGGAGTGCGATCGGGCGCAGAGCTCCAGTCCCTCCTGCATTCCTGGAACAAGGCCATTCGCGCCGCCCAGGGAACGCTGGTCCGACTCGGCCCTCCCAAGGCCGCCAAGCCGGCCGCGCTCGTGGCAGCCATCCAGGAACTCACCAAGCACTTCGACGATCAACGGCAGCTCAACAACGTCATCGGGTCGGTGGCAAAACGAACCGACGACGACGACTTCGACCTCGGGCTGAAGCTCTTGGAGCTCGACGACCGGATGCGAGAGTTGCGCTTCTTGCCTCTCAGTTCGCTCTTCGCCCGGTTCCCGCGTGCGGTGCGCGATGTCGCGTCCGAGCAAAAGAAGGTCGTCAAACTGGACATCCGCGGCGGCGCCGTAGAGATGGACAAGCAGGTCATCGACCGCATCGCCGAGCCGCTCCTGCACCTGGTCCGAAACGGCGTCGATCACGGGATCGAGACCCCAGAAGAGCGGATCGCCGCCGGCAAACCACCTGGCGGAACCATCGTGTTGCACGCCAGGACCCTGGGTTCGGCCGTAGAGATCACCATTCGCGACGACGGTCGGGGCATGGATCGCGACAAGATTCGCGCCGCAATCGTCCAGCGCGGCGAGCTGAGCGCGCGGCGAGCCAAGGATCTCAGCGACTCCCAGGTCCTGGATCGGGTCTTTGAATCCGGATTCTCCACCCGAAAGAAGGTCACGCAGATCTCAGGGCGCGGCGTCGGACTCGCCGTGGTCAAAGACACTGTGGAACAGCTGGGAGGTCACGCTCACGTCCGCAGCTTGCTCGGCCATTCCTCGACCTTCGAACTCCGCGTTCCGACCTCCGTCGTGCTCGCCACCGTGCTGCTCGTCCGCCTGGCAAACCGCTACTACGCGCTGGCGGCAGATGTTGTCGTACACACCCTCTATGTCGCCGAAGACGAGATCACCGAATCAGGAAACGGAAGGATGTTCCGACACAACAACGTGGCCCTTCCCATCACCAGGCTGGGAAACCAGCTCGGGGTGGCCTCCGAGGAGCAGGGCGGCAAAGCGGCGGTGGTCGTCGTCGAGCATCGCGGCAAGCAGATCGGCCTCCGCGTCGACTCTTTTGCGGGCCAGCACCAGGCGATCCAACGCCCCCTGGACCCCTTCATCAGCGGCCTCCAGCTCTACCACGGAACCATCGGCACATCCGACGGAGAGATAGCGCTGCTGCTCAACGTGGCCGAGGTCGTGCGACGGGCACAGCAGGGCGGTCGAGAGTCTGCTTACGTCGCCCCGGATGAAGCCGAAGCGGCCATCAAGGTTCTCGTGGTCGACGACTCCGAGTTCACCCGCGACCTGGTGGTGAACGTCTTCCGGGACATGGACTTCGACGTGGTCGAGGCGGTGAACGGTCGCCAGGGACTCGATCGCTTCCGGGATCACAGCCCCGACCTCGTCCTCACCGATCTCGACATGCCGGTAATGGACGGCTTTGGCCTCGTTCGGGGTATTCGAGCGCGCCCAGACGGCGGGTCTGTGCCAATCATTGTGTTCAGTACGCGCGGATCTGCCGATGATAAAGAACGTGCCGCAGCGCTCGGAGCAGACGCCTACCTCGTCAAGACCGAATTCCGAGAGGAGAACCTTCTGACAATGGTCCGCCAATTCCTTGATCTGAGCCAAGCAACGTGACTATTCGCGTCCTGATCGCCGAGGATTCCATCCTTTTTGCCGAGGCAATCGCCGAGGTAATACGCACCGGAGGCATGGAGGTCGTCGGCGTCGCCCCGGATGGGCGCAAGGCGGTGCAGATGTGCGCCAAGCTGCGACCGGATCTGATCACGATGGATGTCTGCATGCCGGTGATGGACGGTCTGGAGGCCATCGAGGCCATCATGGCCGCCACCCCGACGCCGATCCTGGTGATGACTGCCGATCCCCGAGGTGAGTCCGGTGAGATGAGCCTCGAGGCCCTGGGCCGGGGGGCTCTGGATGTCATCGCAAAGCCGCTGAAGTGGCCCGGAAGTCCGATCGAAGTCGCGGCCTTCCAGCGCCATGTTCGGCTGCTGGCATCGATCAACGTGGTCAGGCACGTCGCCGGAAAGCGCACGCGACGCGCCCCTCGCATCGCGCCGAGTCGACGGAAAAAGAAGGGTCGCATCCTCGGGATCGCGACGAGCACGGGCGGCCCGCCAGCGCTGGCGTCGATCCTGAAAGCGCTGCCGGCAGACTTCCCTTGCCCCATCGTCGTCACCCAGCACATCGCCGAAGGATTCGCCCAGAACCTCGCCAAGTGGCTGAACAGTGTCACACCCCTGACGGTACGCTTGGCCACCGACGGGGAGTCTCTGGTCCCTGGACAGGTCTTGCTCGCCCCAGACTATGCGCACCTGACTGTGACCCGGGTCGGGGCCATCGCCCTAGACGAGGGGCCGCCCATAGACGGCCATCGCCCATCCTGCACGCGCATGCTGGAGTCCCTCGCCCGCTCCTATGGTCCAAAGGCCATCGGGCTGGTGCTGACCGGCATGGGCAAGGATGGGGCGCGGGGCCTCGCTGAGGTGAGAGCAGCCGGCGGCCTGACGATGGCTCAGGATGAGGCGTCCTCCGCGGTGTATGGGATGCCCAAGGCCGCACGCTCGGCGGCGGCTCACGTGGTCTCCCTCGACGAGCTACCCAAGTTCCTGGAGGTCGTGTCCCGATGAGCTGGGAGGCCGACCTCTACGCACTCATCGAAGCCCGAACCGGCATCAACTTTGGCGACCGGCAGATGCAATCGGGCGTACATCGGCTCGTGGACGCACGCATGGGCGCCCTGAAGATCCCGTCGCCCGCAGCCTATGTCGAGCATCTCTATGGAGAGACCACGACCGGGCCAGAGTTCACGCGGCTGATCCAGGTGATCACCGTCGGATACAGCTATTTCTTTCGAGATCCCGCCCAGATCGATCTCCTGATCAAGCTGTGCTCGAAGATGGCTCGCCACTCCCAAGGACGCCCGATCCACATCTGGAGCGCGTGCTGTGCGACGGGCGAAGAACCATACACCCTCGCCATGCGGTGCGCGGCGGCCGGAATCTCCGTCAAGATCCTCGCGACGGACATGAATCCCGACTTCGTCCGTATGGCGGCCAAGGGCTCCTATTCCAAGAACGCCCTCAACCACGTACCCGCCGAGTTCCGGAGGTTCTTCATAGAGAAAGAAGAGCGCTACTCCATTGTCGACGAAGTCCGGAAGGCCGTTGCCTTCGAGCGCCACAACCTGCTCTGGAGCGGCCCCTCTCCGAGGCCGGCGGGTGCAGTTGGCTGGGATCTCATCCTCTGTAGAAACGCCTACATCTATTTCTCGCCGGGTGCACGAAGGGAAGCGACAGCACGGTTCGGCGGCGTCCTGGGCAAAGACGGCTGGCTGTTCCTCGGTGCCTCCGAGACCCTGACTGGCACCGAGACACGACTGGTCCCCGAGGTCCGCAGCGGCCGTGTCGGCTATCGGCAGCCGAGGCGGAAGAACCGCCCAGTCCTGATCACTCCGGTTCCAACGCCCAAAAGAAAGATCCCAACCAAGCGCAGGAAGCCCGAGCGAAGCGCCGTCGACAAGGCGATGGTCGTCGGCCACGAGCGCCTCGCGAGGCACGACTTCGACGGCGCCCTGGAGGCCTATGTCGAGGCCCAGCGACACAGCCCGCTCCGCGCTGACATCCACTACGCCTCTGGGGTCGTGTATCGAAAGGCAGGCGATCTGGAGCGCGCCCTGATGTCTCTGCGACGCGCCCTCTTCCTTCAGCCGGATTACTGGCCTGCAAGCTTCCTTATTGCCGGAGTCTACGACCGAATGGGTCGATCCGATCAGCGACGACGCGCCCTCTCCCAGACCCGAACGGCGTTGGAGTCGATGCCAACGATCATCTCCACGTCGCCAACAGCAGGCGCCGAGGCGTTCGAACTGGACCCGAAGATCGTCCTGGCTCAGTGCGTTCGCATGCTAGAGGCCTGATCAGCAGGCGAGCTGAAGGCTGTGCTCTGTCAGCCCTTCTTCGCGGGCAGCTGGAACCTGCGAACCCGCGTCTGGAGCCGATCCGCCAGCTCTGAGAGCTCCGAAGCCGACTGCGCGCTCTGAGCACTCGCCGCGACGGACTGCCGGATCGCTTCGCTGATCTCGCCCATGCTGTTGCTCACCTGCTCGGTGCCGGTCTGCTGTTGCTGGATGATCAGATTGATCTGCCTGGCGGATTGCTCGGTGCTGAGGGCGCGCTTGGTGGCGTCTTCAGTGGCGAGGACCGACGAGGTAGTGGCCTCCCGAATATCAGCCGTCAAGCCTTTGATATCCTCGACAGCGTCCATGACGTTGACGGTGAGTCGCTGCATCTGACTGGCAACCAGAGAGAAACCGCGGCCAGCCTCGCCAGCGCGCGTGCCCTCGAGAGCGGCGTTGAGAGCGAGCAGATCCGTCTTGTTGGCGATGTCCTTGATGACTTCCAGGAATCCGGCGATCCGGTGCGTGTGGCCGGCAAGCTCGGTGATCCTCTCTGCGATCATCTGGCTGTTGTCATGGGTTCTTTCTGCGTTCTCGAGCACCGCGCTGGAGACCTCCGAGATCTGGTTGGCGGACATCAGGAGCGTCTCCATGGTCCGCAACGTCTCTTCGACCACCGACGCCTGTTCCGAGGCCGTCTGCTCGAGCTCCAACGACGTAGCGAGGATCTGCGATGAGCTCGCGCCGATATCGGCCGAGGTCTCCATGATCTGCTGGACCAGGGAACGCTCTGCGCCCAGCATCCGGTTGAACGCGTCGGCGAGATCCCCGGCCACATCGGTGTCGCGGGTCAGATCTCCAGCGGCGACCTTGAGCACGTCGGACTCGAGTACCTTGAGCAGCTTGAGCATCTGCCCAAAGGACCTGGCCATCTGTCCGATCTCGTCTTCTCCGGCGAAGGTTGGTGGCTCGATGTCGAGACGCCCCGTCGCGATGTGCGACGAAATGACCGCCATCTCCTCGAGGGGGTTGCCGATGCGAGACGCGATGAAGAACGCGACTAGGACCCCAACCCCAAACACGACGGCGCCATACCCCATGGTCGCCCGCATATTGTCCCACTTCTTCGCTTCGATATCGGCGGTGGAGAAGCCGATGACCAGCCGCCCGGTCCCGCTTCCCTTCGTCACTACTGGGAGTTCCTTGTGCAGGATGTCTCCGCGCCACTCGGTGACCTTGCGGACCTTGCCCGTCTTCTTTGCATTCGCGGGAGGTGTCTTCACCTTGCTGAGCAACGAGCCGTCGGCGCGATACAGAGCGATGTAAGAGAGGTTTGGGTCGCCAATGACTCCCGCGAAGGTCTCGTCCACCATCGCGCTGTCGTCGAACTCGAGCCCGGCAGCGACGGTATGAGCCGTCAGGTTTGCGACCCCGGTCGCCTTGGCGTCGAGGGCACCTTCGAGGGCAGCGGCCTGCTGCATCGGGAAGAAGATGATCTGGAACGCAACGAGGAAAGCGATGATCACGCTCATCACCGCTACGAGACGCGCTCTTACTGATTGCCTGGGGTCCAGCCTCATCCGAGCCTCCAATACCGGAGGCTACCACGGCCCATCGTCATCGAATGACCTCGGCGAGTCTCAACAGCTCGGCGCTGAAGGACGCGCCCTCGGCCTTGCTGGCGGGAAGGTTGATCGCGAGCTTCGGTTCTCCGCCCTTGTCGAAGACCCCCACCGACATTCCCGCGTCGATATAGGAGCGCTCACCAGCCAGCGTGAGAATGTCGTTTTCGCGGGTCACGGTCTTGATGGCTTCGACCTCGTCAGTGAATCCAGTGACCACATAGACGGCATCGACGCCACCATCCTTGAGGCTGAGTTTCAAGGCATCTGAATCCGTCCAAGGAATCAGCGTAGACTCCAGCGGCAATCCACCCACCTTCACCCCGCCCAGAGCGGTAAAGGCGTCGTGAGCCTGATTGGCCACTTCACCGCCAGCATCAGCCTTGTATAGAATGCCCACGCTTACTGACGAACCCGCGCGATCGGGGAGGTTGCGGTCATACGCCAGCGCTCGAACAAGAACCAAAGCCTGGCGTGTGATCTCTACATCCGCCGCCAGGGCGGATCCCCCCGTTGTGGCCAAAAAAAAGGCCAGCATGGCCGCGAGAGGCGTGCCGATAGGGCCGATAGTGGGGAAACGTTTGATCATCAACGCACTGTACGGCACAAAATACCCCAAGCTCGCGAATCGAATTCCTCCGATACCGAGAAAGGGCGCTTTGAGTCAACGTTCGGCCAAAGGCGGGTACTCCATTTATCAAGGTCAGAGGACGATCCCACGACAATCAAACCATCGGTGGTTTCATGACTGTTGACTATATCTGCATTCGCCCGTTGGCCCGGGCAAACGCGCAACCCGGAATTGAATGCTAGAATGCATCATCTCTCCCAGGGCGAAGAGAGTATGGTTGTGGTGTCGCGAGACGTAACGACAGGCAGCGTATTGGTAGTCGACGATTCAGAAGTGATCGTCGCTATCGTCAGCGAAGTGCTTCGCGAACTCGGATGGAAAGTGCGAACAGCCGCCAGTGGTGCGGGCGCCTGTCGCGAAGTGCAGCGCAGACCCCCCGATGTCGTCGTCTGCGACCTGCACATGCCCGACATGAGCGGCTACGACGTGCTCAAGCACATCGAAACGATCGCACCCGATGTGCCCGTCATCATCCTCAGCGGAGACGACGATGTGACCGCTGTGCTTGCCGCGCACCGCAAGGGAGCTTTCGACTATGTGTTGAAGGCGTCGGACGAATTCGGGCCACTCCTCGCCGCCATTGAGCGCGCCGCGGAGCATACGCGCGTCATCAAGGCCAACCGTCGACTCGAAGCCGAGCTCGCCGAGAGACTCGAGGAACTGACCGTCGCCCGAGACCGCGCTCTCACCGCCAGCAGAGCAAAGAGCGCTTTCCTCGCCAATATGAGCCACGAGCTTCGCACTCCGCTCAACGCGATCCTCGGCTATGCAGAGATGCTCGCCGAAGACCTCGCCGAGATCGACATGCCCGAGCACGTCTCCGACCTCGAGAAGATCCGCTTCAGCGGCAAGCATCTGCTGGCGTTGATCAACGACATCCTGGACCTCGCCAAGATCGAGTCGGGACGCGCGACGATCTACCCAGAGCGCGTCATGGTCGGCGCCTTCCTGCGGGCCGTCACCGCGACCGCCGAGCAGCTGACCCAGGCCAACGGAAACGAGCTCGTCGTTCTCTCCGACCCGGAACTGGAAGAGATCGTCGTCGATCAGCGAAGACTTCGTCAGATCCTGATCAATTTGCTCGGAAACTCCGCGAAGTTCACGAGCAATGGCAAGATCACCCTCGAGGTTGGCTCCCTGGAACGAGGAGGCGTATTGTTCGCTTCCTTCGTCATTTCCGACACTGGAATCGGGATGACCGACGAACAGATCAAGCGCATCTTCGACGCATTCGTGCAGGCCGACAGCGGAACGTCGAGAAAGTACGGAGGCACCGGGCTTGGCCTGCCGATCACCCGCCAACTAGTGGCCTTGATGGGCGGGTCAATCCAGGTGAAGAGCGAGTTTGGGCAAGGCACGCAGTTCAGTGTCCTCCTGCCCGCAGGTGGCACCCTGGCAGAGCCGAACATCACGCCAGCACCCATGCCGTCGAGAAGGACCATTGCACCCGGAACCACGGTGCTGGTGGTGGACGACGACTCGGACATGCGCGAGCTGATGGAGCGCTACCTCTCCAACGACGGATTCAGGGTCGTAGCGGCAACCAACGGAAACGACGGCATCCGACTCGCTCGCGAAGAGAAGCCCTCGGTGATCTGCCTCGATGTCGTGATGCCGGGGCTCGATGGCTACGACGTGCTCAAGGTGCTGAAGTCCGACCCCGAGCTCGCCTCGATACCGGTGGTCATGGTCACCATGATGGACGATCGTGAGTCCGGGCTGGCGATCGGAGCTTCCGACTACCTCATGAAGCCCATCAGCCGAGCGGCCCTCGTTCGCGCCCTGGGCGAGGTCCACAGCGGAGAAAAGGGTACCGTCCTGGTCGTCGACGACTCCGAAGTGCACCGCCGCGTCGTGCGTCGCATGTTGGAAGCCGAGGGCTGGGTGGTCGCCGAGGCTGAGAACGGGCGTCAGGCCTTGACCGCCATGCGCGCGGACCGTCCGACACTCATTCTCCTCGACCTGCAGATGCCCGAAGTCGATGGATTCGAGGTCCTTCGCGAGCTGCGCGAGGACGACGACCTCTGCGATATTCCGGTGGTCGTGATCACGGCAGCCGACCTACCACCGAGCCAGCTCAAGGTCATGCGCGATCGCGTCGAGGGGGTCATCAGAAAAGAGGGTGGGAGCCAACAGCAAGTGCTGGCTCAGGTCCGCGCGATGGCGGAGGAGTTCGCCCGGATTCGCTAAAATGGGAAGACGAAGCCCGCTCCAGCGTCCACGCCTGGAACCAGGCCATCGCCGCGCACGAGTAGTGACGGACGCGCCCAGATCTCCGCCAACAGGCCCTCGGTCTTCACCAACTCGAAGCCGAGGTCGGCGGCGACAACCCAGTGTCCACGCTGATCGAGCCACGCCCCGCCGGTCCGAATTCCGAGGTATGGGTTGAGGATCTTGCGCTCACCCCGGCCGAGAAAGTCGGAGTACGCGGCATAGCCGACGGTACTGATAAAGGCAGGATCTCCCGGAAAGAAGGCCGTATCCAGCGTGAACTTGCGATCCAGGTGCACGGTCACGCCGGCCCCCAGCCGCGGCGTCGGGGTCTCCCCATCCAGGGACGTCCAGGTGCGCATATGAGGTCCTGGATACAGCTTCGCGGTTGGACGAAGCAGAGCTGGCGTCGTGTTGTGCAGGCGCACCTCGATCGTCGCCCACGCGACGCGGTCCGAGAGGTGGCGTTGTTCGCCCATGAGCAGCTCGATCTCTCCGCGAACCCTGGTGATCTCTCGCTCGACCGCGAGGATCTCCTCCAAGCTGGCGTCTTCGCGCCCCATGAGGGCCTCGAGTCGCGCCAGAGTCACCTCCAGGTTCCGGAGCCGGATCGCCCGATCTCGATACTCCTTGGTCACATCCTCGCCGCTGATGTGCCGGCTGATGATGACGGCACGCTCGTCGAGCCAAACCGTGAATTCCCCGACTCGCTGCGGCGGGATCCGAAGTGTGAGCGTCGCGGAGCTCGGCCGATCTCCGGGTCCGATGACGTGATCGTTGGACAGCCGTCCGCCGACGCCGACAGCCCACGCCCGGATCTGGCCCGCCAGTACCCCTACTTCGCGGGATTCGGCGACCAGCTCACCCTCCACGACGACCATTTCCTGCGACACATCCGGTCTCTCCGCCGAAGCGGCGAATGGGCCCGGAAGGTACTCTTTGCTGCACCCCACGACGAGAGTGACGACTAGGATGAGAAAGATTCGCATGGGCCCCCCCGGGCTGCTCTTGTACAGCGCAGACTCAACCCGGATCGACCCAACAAATCGCGTATATGCCTACGCTGGAGAGCGGGGAGTCCGAGGAGTACAGTGGGGGTAGGGAGGGGAAGGCCTTGATCCGGGAATCCGAGGAGTTCCAGGCGCTGTTGTTGGACAGCTCCGCGACGCCATCGGCCCTCGTGAACTTGGACGGCCTCTATCTGCGCGTCAACCAGCGCTACGCTGAGCTATTCGGCAGTGATTCGCCCGCAGCGTACGTCGGCACCTCCTCCTTCGAGCGCCTGCCGCCAGAGGCGCGGGAGCAGGCAGCTCTCGAGACCAAGGCCACCGTCGAGATAGGACGGGACACCTCCTCGATACGCTCCATGTCCCGCGACGACGGCCGCACCCTCGAGGTCGAGTGCCAGGTCCATGTCTTGCGAGACGAGCACGACGCGCCTTGGGCGTTGCTATGCCATGCCATCGACATCACGGAGCGACGGAGGGCGCAGCGACTCCTGGCCGAGACACAGACGCAGTTCGAGACCCTGGCCGACCTGGCGCCGGTCGGCATCTACATGACTGACGCCGAGGGGCGCTGCACGTTCGTGAACCAGCACTGGCAGCATCTCGCCGGCATAGACGCAGAGCGGGCTGCGGGCGAAGGGTGGAAGCACGCGCTGCACCCCGACGACCGCCAGAGTGTATTCGCGGCCTGGAACAAGATGGTGGCCTCCAACGGCGAGTGGGGGCTAGAATACCGTTTTAAGCTCCCGAATGGACGCGTCACCCACGTCTTCGGCACCGCGACCGAGATGCGAAACGAGCGGGGTGAACTCACCGGCTACATCGGCACAAACGTCGATATCGGCGCGCGAAAGCGGACCCAAGACGAGCTGAACGCCATCTTCCGCGACGCCCCTTTGGTCATGATGCTGGTCGACAACAAGCGCAGGGTCGTCCGAATGAATGCCGCCGCCGAAGCGCTGTCGCAGAATGCAAACATCCCCGCCTTGGGCAGTCTGATCGGCGAGGCCCTCCAGTGTGTGCACGCGCTGTATGGCGCGGCGGAGTGCGGCTCGGGTGAGGCCTGCCAAGACTGTGGCGTTCGCAACACCGTCTTGAAGACCATCCAGTCGCGACGGACCTTTCACCAGAGGGAAGCCTCGCTCACGGCGCAGGGCGTGCTCGGCCCGTCTCGCAGCGATGTTCTCGTCTATACGACGCCGCTGCGGGTCTTGGAGGACGACCTCGTTCTGGTCTGCCTCGAAGACATCACCGAACGAAAGCGGGCCACGGACCAGGCTGCGCGCTTCGTCCGGGTGCTCGAGCGATCCCTGAACGAGATCTATATCGCCGACGCAAAGACGCTGCGTTTTGTCAACGTCAACCTCGGCGCGCGCGAAAACCTCGGCTATTCGATGGACGAGCTCCAGCGGCTCACGCCACTGCACCTCCAGCCGACCCTCTCACCCACGGCGTTCGCGGCGATGACGGAACCCCTTCGCACGGGCGAGCTGGAGAAACTCGAGTTCAACTCCGAGCATCTGCGAAAGGACGGATCTCGCTATCCCGTCGAAGTTCACCTTCAGCTGATGAGGGAGGGCGCGCCGGTGTACGTGGCTGTCGTCCTCGATCTCACCAAGCGAGCCGCGGCAGAGGACGAGAAACTCTACCTTCAAGCCCAGCTTCAGCAAGCCCAGAAGATGGAGGCCATCGGACAGCTCGCCGGCGGGGTGGCCCACGACTTCAACAACTTGCTCACTGTCATTCGAGCCAGCTCGCACCTGATCCGGGCCGAGATGCCCGACCGTCACGAGTGGGCAGAAGACATGGATCGAATCGACGCCGCCGCCGCCCGAGCCGGAAGCTTGACCAGCCAGCTCCTGGCCTACAGCCGCCGCCAGGTGATGCGACCGAAGATCCTGGACCTGAACCGGCTCGTCCTCGACATGAAGCGTTTGCTCTCCCGGATCATCGGCGAAGACGTTCGCTTGGTCACTGAGCTGGCCAACGATCTCGGCAGCGTGCTCGCCGATCCCGGGCAGCTGGAGCAGGTGATCATGAACCTGACGCTGAACGCCCGCGACGCGATGCCCAGTGGCGGGACGCTGCGGCTCGAGACCCGAAACGCCCAGCTCAGTGTGGAGATGACGCGCCAACACCTGGAGTCGGTGCCGGGCGGCTATGTCGTGCTCTCTGTCTCCGACGACGGCTGCGGAATGAGCGACGAGATCCAGAAGAGAGCGTTCGAGCCCTTCTATACGAGCAAGGCCGTCGGAGAGGGCACCGGGCTTGGCCTGTCCACGGTCCACGGCATCGTGCACCAGAGCGGCGGCTCGGTATGGCTGGAGAGCGAGGTCGGTCGCGGCACGACGGTCAAGGTCCACCTTCCCCTAGCCACAGGTTCGGAGCTGTCGAAACCCCCGAAAGAAGCTCCCAAACCCACCCGACCCAAGGCGGAAACCACCATCCTGGTCGTCGAGGATGACCGCGCTGTGTTGCGGATCATCGAGCGGATCCTGACGAGGGGCGGCTATCGCGTGTTCGCAGCCGAGAGCCTCGCCCAGGCCCTCGAACAATTCGACGCCCAGGGGACCACCATCGACATGCTCCTCACCGACGTGGTCATGCCGAACGGCAGCGGCCGGCAGGTTGCCGATGCTCTGACCGCCAAGAATGCTCAGCTCAAGGTGGCCTTCATCTCCGGCCACCCCGACGACAGCATGATCCGCCACGGCGTCTCGGCACAGGGAGTGTCGCTGCTACCGAAGCCGTTCACGAGCAACGAGCTGCTCAGATTCGTCGAGGGCGTGCTCGAGGCGCCCGAGGTCGGGGTGCCCTGGCCCGCGTGATTTCACGAGAGCATCTGCGCCAAGCGCGTGCACGCCATGAGCACGGTCGCAGCTCCCAGATGCACGGCTAGCACGATGCCGAGCTTCTTGGTCCTCGCCCGCAATGCCTCGAGTTCCTGGAGCTTCTCGGGAGCGGGAGGCGCGCCTAGCGCGGCGACCTCTGCGCCCAGGGCCTGAAGTTTCATGGCTGCGGGGGCCTGGGCCATAGACCCGATGAACAGCCCGGCGATCGCCAGCAAGCCCCCCACCGTCAGCACGATCCCCTCGGGAGTCAGCGCCCACGCCACGGAGAACTTCAACATATACAGCCGCAAGCCGGCAAGAATCGTGATCAACGCGCAGGCCGTCATCACCGCCGGAAACCTTCGCTCTCCAACGAAGCGGTCCATCACCACGCCGCCCGCGGGGCCCGCGGCCACCACCGACGGATAAACGAAGAACCCCGCCGTGATCGCGCCCCCAGCCCAGATCAGACCGAAGGTGATGTGAATGAGCCGAAGCATCGCGAGTTCCAAGGGGCCTCCGTGGCAGCCGTACGACGTTTAACAGACATACGCCACTAAGCACGACGGAGGGAACTGAACATAGGGATGGTCGGGATTGCTCTCGTCGCAGACCCAATCGCGATCCAGGCAGTCTTGGCCCTGCTCCGGGTCGAAATCGCAGTCGGTCTCCAGTGTGTTCGACCACTCGGCTGGACTGCATTGCTCGGTCGGATCGCAGTCCTCTGTCTCGTCGCACACCTTGTCGCCGAAGGCGGCCTCGAACTGCCCAGAGGTCAACGACACCGCATCGTCGTCGTCCGACACGACGGCATCGGTGTCATCACCGTCCTTCTTGCCGAAGATGCAGGCGATCTGGAGGAGAGCGAGGAGGGCGGGCAGCTGGAGCTTGGTGAAGACGGACATGGTCGAACCTCGTGTTTCAGCGCGTATTGGCCTCTATGACGATTCCCACGTCCTCGTCGAGGAAGTTCTCGTGGATGGGTTCGAGCCATGTCGAGCCCGCCGAGGCATCGATCACGGTCGAGAACAGCCGACCCAGCTCTACGTCCTCGCCCTCGGGGGCCCTGCTGAACGTCGCAAACCGCCCATAGAACACATCGAAGGGAATCGGCTCGCCCCCCGCGGCCTGCATGCGATCGGCGAGCTCGATGTTCATGGCGTTGTAGGACCACGGCAGATGCAGGCCCATCTCGTGGAGGATCGGCGCAACCCGCTTGAGCACCAGCTTGTTCGAAGGCGTGTAGTCCAACCAGCCAGCTTCGAGCTTGACCTTCACCCGCTCGTTGTCCGGATCATCCACGAGGCGCACCAGTCGCGACACGAGGATCGGATTCAGCGGTTTCACCTTGAGGATGTTGCCCAACACAGCGAAATATCGGTTTACAACACCCACTTCCGGGTGATCCGTCCGCAGGTCGAGCCGCTCGTCGTACTTTGCACCCAGGGTCTCCAACATGCTGACTGCATCGGCTTTGGCGTCGAAGATGAAGGAGTTGAAGTGCACGCGGAATCCTAGCTCAGCGAGCCTCGGGGGATCTTCTTGATGAGCTTGAATGTGAAAGACACCTCGCCCACGCGGATCTTCTCGCCCCCGAGGAGCCGGCGCTCGACGATGCGCTCGCCGTCGACCCAGGTCCCGGTGCGGCTCTCGAGATCCTCGACGTAGTGCTTGCCATTCCTGGTGTACAGCTCGGCGTGAACCGGCTCGACGTGGGCGTCCCCCTCGATGCGGATGTCGCAGTCGGGAGCCGTCCCGAGCACGAGTCCGCGAGCCAGCGGCACCTTCATGTCCTTCTCGAGGTCGGGCTCGAGCACCCCGCCGAGCGCTCCGACGTCGGCGCTGCTGGTGTCGACGTTGATGGTCACCTTTCGGCGCTGCAGCGCTGCTCCGTCGGACTTCGAAGTTCGGGCGACCACCTCAGTCCAGGACGTTCCCGGCGGGATCTTGAGCACGCTGGCCATCGACGCCAGGGCGGCAGACTCCTCTCGCGACACTGCGCCGAGCCCAAAGAACCCGCCCGCGGCCTCAGCCACCGCCCGAGACAGCTCGAGCACGTCGTCCAGGGTCTTGTCACCGAGGCTGATCACGCCCTCGCGCTTCGCAAGAGCGATGAGAGCCCCCTGCCCCCGGGAGATATATGCCTCCGTCGGGCAGTGGGAGAGCCAGTTCCGGAGCAGGAGAGCACCCTCTTCGCCCACGAACCAACGATTCTCGGCGAGATCCATGATCAGCGCGCGCTCCTCGTCCTGGATGATGTTGTCGGCCCAGGCCACGTGCACCAGGGGCAGAAGGGGCAGCACCCGATAGTTGTGCTCATCGATCCCCAACGATGCGAGCAGGGTGAGTAGCTCTCCCTCGGTCACTGTGTCGCTCCTCCTCCCGCCGAGGAGCATTGTACGCCCTTTGAGAATCCTATGGTGTGGGCTCGATAGAGAGGAAAGAGACGAAGGTGTAGGCCCAGTTTCCAGACAGCTCTGACAGCCCGCCGACCTCGACCGAGAGCCGCCCGTCGCTCACGGTCACCGTCGTCGTCGTCACGACCACCGGATCGGCGTCGGTCGTGATCACGTCGTCGACCACCACGGTGCCCTCGACGGTCGCATTGTGAGGATCGTCGGGGTATCCCCTGGCGGGTCGCCCGAGACCGAGGGTCACGTCATAGGTGCCGTTCTCGATGGCGAATTCGAACAGGTTGTCGCGCCCGTAGTCGTCGTACAGATAGCTGCGCTCTGTCTCTGGATAGCCGCCAGCGTCGTCGTAGCCGTACAGGGCGATGCCGGGGTCGTCGACGTACTCGCCGTACCAGCCGTAGCCCGCCTCGTCGTCCCAGGCGCTCCAGCCGACCTTCATCCAGGTATCCCCATCCACCTCGAGGGGATCCGCGCTCGGAGATCCGCCTGGATCCTGGAAGTTGACGAAGTAGGCGCCTGCCGGCCTCACTCCCTCATCATCGGTCTGTAACACTGGAACAA
>PJEL010000316.1_pt1 | contig 57715 bp, 47 predicted proteins | sample 1853271 | NCBI WGS metagenome assembly PJEL01 (sample SAMN08108733, study PRJNA415343) | Invertebrate metagenome, whole genome shotgun sequencing project. | host: Globobulimina | place: Sweden: Gullmar Fjord | collected 2015-08
AGCAGACCGGGGGTGACATCACCGTGGAGAGTGAGGTCGGGGTCGGCACCACGTTCTTGATCTCGCTACCCAGACCGACCGGCGAGGCCTCGTCTCGTATCAAGGTCGACGAGCGGGACAGGGGTGGAAAGGAGACCATCCTGTTGGTGGAGGACGAACGAGCCGTGCTTCAGCTGACCAGGCGGATCCTCACCAGTGCTGGCTACGGGGTCATCGCCGCCTCCAACGGCGGGGAGGCCCTGCTGGCATGCGAGCAGTACGAGGGCATCGATCTGGTGTTGACCGATGTGGTGATGCCACGAATGAGCGGCAGGGCGCTGGTCGAGCGCCTGTCGGAGGTCCGCCCAGGCCTCACCGTGCTCTACATGTCGGGCTACAGCGACAATGCAATCGCCCACCACGGGGTGCTCGAGCGAAACACCAACTTCATCGCGAAGCCTTTCAGCGTACAGGATCTGCTGCGGAAGGTACGGCAGGCACTGGATGAGAGCTACCGTGTGTAGACTGCCGATGAGTCTGTACTAGCTCCACAGACAGATTCGACGTTTGACCGGGTTCAGTCATCCTTGTTGGTTTGCAAAGCGCAAACAGCAATATCGATACGATGCTGCGCCCAAAGGCGAGTGGCACCGAAGTGTGATGGCCCGTCCGGCAAAGAGCTGTCTGCGCCGATCGCCCTCGACCAAGCATTGATGCACATCGGCGGGGCGCGGGGCACGCTGACACGTTATGACATCTTAGCTCTTTCCACGTTGTGGCCCCGCTCTCAGGGTGTGGTCAATGCGCTAACGGATGGCCCACATGCGCCAGCTCACCAAAACAGGCGGGTTGCTGCTCGCACTCGCTTGCATCCCCACAACGGCACTTGCACTGCCCCAGGCTCCGCACGACGATGCGAGCGGGATATCGTGTGGAGATTGTCACGTCCCCTACGGTGGTTTGACTGGGGTCGTCGAGGGCACCGTCACCTCTGGCTCGACGTCATCTATGACGGACTCCAGTGCCTCCTGGGACACGAGCCAGTGGGTCACTGGTGTGGTCAGTTTCGTGTCCGGCGCGAATGTAGGTGAGTTCCGCCCGATCCTCAGCAACAGCTCGAACCAGCTCGTCTGGGACCAGGAGCTAGACGACCCCATGAGCGCCGGTGACACCTACCGCCTGGGTCTCTCCAGCCAGGCTGATGTCGCCACCCAGTGCAAGACCTGCCACAACCCCAGTGGCATGGCAGCTTCGATGCCAGATGTCTCAATGCACACCGACGGCAACACATTCGAGATTGGTTGCGGCGTGTGCCACGACCCACACAACACCGACCCCAACTCCGGCCAGGGAGCCGGGCTCATCCGCGACGAGCTCCGCTTCTCCGCCGCGAGTCAGGCCGTGGCCTGGCCCTCTGGTGGTGCCAACGACTACGTCGTCGGCGCCCCGCCCTACAACGGCGTCTGCGAGGTCTGTCACACGTCGGCGGGCAACCATCGGAACAACGCCACCGGCGATCACGGCCACTTCATCGGCATGGACTGCGTCGGGTGCCATCAGCACACCAGCAACTTCCAGGTTGGCGAGGGCTCTGACGTATGTGTTTCCTGCCACCAACCGGGCAACCTGGTCGATGCAGTGGACCCGATGACCACCAACGGCTCCGGCCTGTCAGGGAAGCACACAAAGCACGTTACAGAGCGGAATATCGGCTGCGTCAAGTGCCACAGCGAGTACATCTCGGCTCCGACCCACATCGACGACGCGCTCGACACGACCGACCCCTCGGTCACGCTGACCCTGTTTGACGAAGTCAACACGTCGGGCGTCTGGTCGGGGGACAGCGGACCCTCCACCGGCACCTGTGCGTCGATGAACTGCCACGACACCGACATGGACTGGTACGGCACCACTCCCTGGGTCCTTCCAGACTGCACGACTTCGTGCCACAACGCCGCGCTCGCAACTCGGCGACAGGTCACCGGGGCCGGTGGTGACTTCACGCGCTCGCAGTTCACCCACGCGGACAGCGTCGTCGCAGCGGACTGCCTGCTGTGCCACAACAACGACGAGCACATGGCCGGCACCGTGCGGCTCGCCAACGTCGACACGCCAGCGACCATCTACGACTACGAAGGCAACTTTGCGACTCTGGGCGAGTTCTGCCTGTCCTGTCACGATGGCGCTGCCGGCGGCGACAGCACGCCCTTCTCCGACGGGGTGACCGTGCCGGGACTGGAACCCGAGATTACGATCTCGACGCACTACACCACCGCCGAGATCTCCTGCTTCGACTGCCACATGTCGGGCATCACCCAGAATGCTCATGGCAGCGAGTCGACCAACCTCAGCCAGATCTCCGACACGGTCGATGGCCAGCCCGTCAGCTTCACGGCAAACCCAGGGGACGCGGCCGATCTCTGCATGGCTTGCCACGACGCCGACGGTCCCGGATCCGACGACATCGACTACATGATGTCCGGCACCGCCGAATACGTGCCCTTCTACGCCGACGGCGACTTCTACTACAAGACCTTCAACTCCAAGCACGACATGTCCGGTGCCTTCGACTGCACATCGTGCCACTCTCCTCACTACATCACCGAGACCGAGAAGGTCATCGATCCCGACGATCCGGCAACTGGCTACGCCTTTGTCGGCAACGAAGACGCATTCTGCCTGCGCTGCCACGACAACGACGCCCCCGGCGGCATCGACATGTCGGTGCATCTGCTCTCGGACGTGGCGGACACCTGGTACGACGAGGCGTTGCACGGCGGCGGCACCATCCGCGGCGATATCGGCGCCGACCCCAACCTCGGCTATCTGCTGGCCGTCAACGACGAGACCAACCCGTATTTCGGCGGGCGCACTGTCATCTGGGACAACGCGACCGACACCCTCGAAGTGGGCGACACCACCAACTGGCCTGCGAGCGGGGGCTTCCAGCTGAAGATCATGAAGACCTTCAAGGACTATGGGGCTTGCGAGGCGTGGGGATACTGGGCGTATGACCTCTTCGACTGCACCTACACCGGCGTCACCGGGACTGGGTTCACCGGAGTGACCGGCACCAGGAACAGCACGGTTGGTGGCACCCCGCTGCCAGACGATCTCGATCTGGTGGGTCTGCAAGACGCCGTGGGCTGCGAGCTCTGGTTCAGCACGGTCAGCGATCTATCGACCCCCGACCTCAGCGGCTCCGCGGTCCCCGCCATTCCCTGCGATGTCTGTCACGAGATTCACGGTTCCAACGACGCTCAGGGCGGCAACCCCTACCTGTTCAAGACGCTCGTGACCGCCGACTACAGCGCCGACGACCAGGGTGCAGAGTGGAACGGGACCTGGCATCCCAACCAGTTCGTCCAGACCAACTGGCCCTACCGGCCGCCGGATCCCCTCGCTCTCGATCCGACAGTCCAGATCCGGCCCGACTACCTGAACAACTGGTTTGGAAACTTCTACTACGACGGAGGAAACCCGGCATTTGCGGGCCTGAATGTCCGCAGCTTCCAGGGCAACATGTTCGAGCAGTGCTCGGCTTGCCACTCCACCTCTGGCGGCGTCAATGCGCCACACCACGACGACCCGACGATCTGGCCCTGTGGTGGCTGCCACGTGGCTCCTGGAGCAGTCCAGTGCAACGGCGATCCAGTCTGTCTGGCGGACTGGGGTACCTTCGACGACAACTGGGGCCCGGTCAGCAACTATCGCAAGGCCAACGGCACCTTCGATAGCTACCGCTGCAACAGCTGCCACTCCCATGGCAAGGCTTCAGTAGACCGAGGCGGGGTCGTCTTCCCCCTCTTCTAGGGGCGCGGCACTCGAGGGCTGTGAAGATTCCTGACCGGCGCTGCTGGCCGGTCAGGATACAACTGCTAGCCCAGCAACGGAGTGGCGGTCATGGAAGCCGACAAATCGGCATCTGAAGAGGGTTGGATCCTTCTCTTCGGCGTCTGGCTGATGGCCTCCGTCGGCACCCTCGGGAGTCTCTTCTTCAGCGAGGTCATGGACTTCGCCCCTTGCCCGTTGTGCTGGTATCAGCGGATCTTCATGTATCCCCTGGTTATCGTCTTGATGGTGGGCCTGTTCCCCCTCGACCCCAAGGTGGTCCGCTACGCCCTGCCTCTCACCCTGGGTGGCTGGGGGGTGGCGCTGTACCACACGCTGCTGTACGAGGGGTTCATCCCCGAGAGCGCAGCCCCCTGTAGCAAAGGGGTCTCCTGCTCCGCCGAATACATCGAGATCTTTGGCTTCCTCTCCATCCCGATGATGTCATTCTTGGCGTTCACCGCCATGTTGTTGATGCTGTTCACATTCCACAAGAGGCACACTCCATGAACAAGCAGTCCACCGTCGCGCTCACCGCAGTCGCACTGCTCGGGGCCTTCGCGTTCGGCACCGGTCTCTACAACCAGCAGCGTGCGGACAAAATCGGCTTTCTGGCGCAGGAAGAGGCGACAATTCTGGTGCCTGCTCACGCCCAGACCCTCGGAGAGGAGGACGCTCGGGTCTACATCGTCGAGTTCTTCGACCCGGCGTGCGAGACCTGCATGCAGATGTACCACCCCGTCAAGCAGATCCTCGAGTCCCACCCGGGCCAGATCCGGCTCGTGCTCCGCTACGCTCCCTTCCACGAAGGGTCCGACAAGGTCGTGAAGATGCTCGAAGCGTCCAAAGAGCAGGGCAAGTACTGGGAGACGCTGGAGCTGATGTTCGCCTCGCAGTCCTACTGGGCCAGCCACCACAATCCTCAGCCCGAGCTCCTCTGGGAGTTCTTGCCCAAGGCGGGGGTCGATGTGGATCGGCTCCGGGTGGCCATGGACAACCCCGCTATCGACGCGATCGTGGCCCAGGATGTCGCCGACGCGGCCACCCTCGGTGTGCGCATGACGCCGGAGTACTTTGTGAACGGCAAGCCCCTGCCCAGCTTCGGTCTCGCCCAGCTCGAGGCTCTCGTCGATGCGGAGCTCGCAGCACAGTACCCGTGACTGAAAGACGGTACACGGTGACAAATTGCTCTTCGGACGCTGGAACACTTGTGTGTCATTGACCACATCCCTTGCTACGCTGTGTGGCATGACCCAAGTGGGTAAATCGTCGCATAGAACGTGCCGAATTCGTTCTCTGTGCCACCGCGAGCCTCTCCGGAATAGTGCGTTCACAACCACCATGATGTGAATACACCGTGTTGCACTTGGGTTGGGCTGTCAGGGCCTTCGCCGCCCCCACAGAAAGAGCAGGATCCCCAGGGAGAACACTGCCATCGAGCTCAGTAGGATGGGGATGCCGTCGTTGCGACGCAGCACGACGCTGATGGCGGGCTCGGGCCTCTGACCCAGGAACCCGGTCTGGCTATCGATTGCTTTTCCGGCGACGAACCAGCGCTCGGTGCCATCTGGCTCTTTGGATCTCAGCAACACCGCGGGAGCTCGGAGGCTAGGGTGGTTGCTGACTTGGAGGACCTCGTAGGTTCTGCTCGGCGTCGTGAGATCCTCGCCGATCTTCACCTCGGTCTGGACGCCGGCGACGTCGAACACGGGTGGCCCTCCGGTGACACTCTCGGCGACCAGGAGCAGGAAGCGCCGCGTGCCGTCGAAGAAGATCGGCTGGTTGAACGCGATCGTGGTGGGTTCGCCATCGACCACCACATCGGCGGTGGCGGTTCGCATGGTCCCGTCGGGGTTCTGTACGGGGTTCCAGGAGGTCAGTCGCATCGGGTGTCCGCCGACAACGACCTCTTCAGAGCCCACGAGAGCGCCTTGCTCGACCCCCGCCGTGAGGCCGGCCGCCAGGTGAGAGAAGAGCGCGCCGATGAAGCCGAGATGCATCAGCGTCACCCCGACGAAGCGCGCTCCCCGCTGCTTGTGGACCAGCCAGCTGCGCAAGGTGCCGACAATGGCGTTGATGGTGAAGCCGGTGAACAGCACGAAGAGGAGGTAGAACCACCAGTATTCCGGCGAGACCGGCTCGAGGAAGGTGGTGAAGGACTCCGAGAAGGGCAGCGCATCTTTGCCGCGAGGGCTCGGCAGCAACAAGCTCGCGACGCCGAGAAGCGCGGAAGTCGCCAGGGCGAGAACGATGGCCACCCGCACTGACGCCAGCGCGCGGAACCAGGGCTTGTACAGGATCGACATCAGAATGCGTGGATCGAGCCCGTCATGAACGACGTGCCGATGTAGGTGATGAAGATGACAGCAACCCCGAGCAGGCCAAAGGCGGCGCGCACTCGCCCGGAGACCACGGGCCAGTACCGAAGATGGGCGAAGGCGGTGAAGTACAGCCACGAGATCACCGACCAGATGACCTTGGCGTCCCAGAGGAAGTAGGCCCCCCAGGACACCACGCCCCAGATCCCGCCGAAGATCATGGCAGCCGAGAACAGCATCAGCCCGTCGAGCACGTTTGGCTCTTGATGCAGTCGCAACTCCCCGGCATCGAACGACCCGGTGAGGTGGTCGAGACCATTCGCGGCAGCGACCAGCCAGAACGCATAGGCCGCGAAGGAGATCGGCACATGAGTCAGGTACCAGGCGGTATATAGTAAGGGCGACGGGTAGTTGACGGAGGCGTCGAAGTAGAGGGTCGCGCTCAAGAAGCCCAGCGTCGCCAGCCCCAGCAGCAGGCGTCCGGCTCGCCGAAGTGTGTGGTAGCGCACAGCTGAAACCACCAGGACAGCGAGGGACATGCCCAGGAAGGACTCGTACTTGTTGGTCAGGGGCAGGAACGCGATCTGCCAGGCTCGCCACATCAGCAGGGCCGTCAGCGCCGTGCTCGCCGCGACGGGGAGTCCGCGATGCCCCTTGCCCAGCGCCTCGGCCATCAGCCACACTCCGCAGAGCAGGAGTGCGACTTCACGCAGAAACGGTATCAGGTCGGCCATGGCCGTCTAGTATCCGATAGCTACGTCTTGAGCGTGATCAGATCAGGGGCAGGGCGTCGAGTCGTCTGGAGCATCGCCGAAGTCCAGGTTCTGCCAGTACTGTCCGTGACCGTGGCAGAACTGACAAGAGGTGCAGCTTGCGTGTGCCCACATGGCGTCGACCCAGTCGACGTGACAGGCCTCGCACAGGCCGTTTGCGTCTCCCCAGCCCACATCGAGCCCACTGACGCTAACCTCGACCGCACGGGCAGTGCCGTAGGTGTTGAACGGCGGACCGTTGAAGCCCAGGTCCCGTGCTCCATCGTCCACATACATGGTTCCATCGACATAGTCGCGGATGGAGTAGGGGTTGCCAGCCGTGTTTGACGGCGTCCATGAGCCATGCTGGTCGTGGCAGTCGATGCAGTTCATGTCGAAGCTGAGAGCGCCCGAGTAGCCTCCCCATCCGCGCTTGGAGTCTGGACCGTGGGCCGAGTTCGCGAAGGTGTAGTCGGTCCACCACGGCGCTGCTGTGTAGTCGCAGGAGTCCATCGGAGTCAGCGCGGCATCGGGTCCGCTGACGCCAGGCGGGAAGCCCGGGCTGGTGGGCCCGGTGCCGCCATTGTGGCACTCGATGCAGAACTCGTTGTCGGTGCCGGTGTACAGCGTGTTCACATCCCACGGGTCGCCCAGCGGGTTGGACTCGCTCACGTTGTGGGCGCCATGGCAGCTGAGGCACTCGAGCTTCGCGCCGCTGAAGGCCTGGTCAGCATCGGAGATGTCGTGGTGGCTGTTGACTCCCCGCAGCGTACCGTTCTCGCCGAAGCATCCATCGCCGAACCATTCGTTCCACTGAAGGGTGCCCTGGAACTGGCTGGCTACGTCTGGCGGAGCGTTGCCGTTGCCCCATGGGTCGAACGGCAAGGCGAGGCGGGTCGCGCCATCGTCGTCGTGGCAGCCCATGCAGAAGTCGGAGATGTCGGGGTCGGACGTTACGTCGGCGACTTCAACGAAGGATAGTGTGGTGCCGTCATCGGGATCGATGAGCTGGACTTCACCTTCGCGGTGTCCAGACATGTCGTGGCAGATTCGGCAGGTCGCCTCGCCCAGAGATGCCTGGTTGGCGTGGGCGTGAGCCAGATCGGCAAACGGGAACTCCAAGAGCACGGCTCGCCGACCGCCGACGGGCAGGTTGTCGCCGTTGTCGCGTGGCTGGTCGTGGCAGCTCAAGCAGTCGAACGTGAAGCCCTCTTGGTGCTCGTGGCAGGTCTGGCAGTCCGTCACGACCTGATGGGAGTGATCGCCGTCGGAGCTGTTGCGGTGGTGCATCGTCTTGGTGTGGCAGGTCTCGCAGATGCCATCGTAGGGCGCGCCGATGCGCACGTAGTCCGACAGTCCTGGCATGGGCCAGACGACGGGTTCCGAGGACGAACCCCAGCGCAGGTCATAGCGAATGAGGCCAGCGCCTTGTCCGGTATTGGGATCGTTGTTGTGCGGATCGTGGCACTTGCCACAGCCGATGCGCTCAAAGCCGGTGATGCGGTGCATGGCCACGTCGGACATGCTGGCTGCCATCCCGAGAGGGTTGTGACAGGTCTTGCACTGGGTCTCGATGTCGTATTCGGTGACCACGCTCAGGGCGTAGGCCTGCCCGCCAGCCACGCCGGCCAGCGGCGTGTCCCACGAGATCGTGTCGGACGTGTTCGCGGTGATGAGACGGAACTCGCCAGTGATGGCGCCCGCCGCAAAGGACACACTCCCGCCGACCCACTGGTCGGTGGTCCACGACATGGTCGAGTCGGTGAGGCTCTGAGTCGTACCGGACGTCGAGGTGGAGTTGGTGGCGCCACTGAACCCGCCGAAGGGCACATGGCAGTCTGGACAGCCAATACCGGCAGCCAGGTCATGAGGCGCTTGAGGAAGCGCCCAAGCCTGGGTGCTCGAACACAATAGAGTCAGCAGCGCAAGCCGAGCGACGCTCATGGTATGTCTCGCAGGTCCATTTCGACTGCCACCCAGCGGTTGCGCTCGGGGTCGGTCATGAGAAGGTTGCCCGAGGAATCGATTTCAAGACCCAGCGCCAGGTCGACGCAGTTGGCGCATTCGCCCCGCGAACCGACGTAGCCTTTGGGCTGCCCCTGTGGGTCGAGGACTTGGACGTGGCCGTAGAAGGAGTCGAGCACCAAGATGTCGCCGTCGTGAATCGCAACGTCCTGTACTCGGGTGAAGCGGCCGGCCAGCTCTCCAACGTTTGTGGCTTCGCCCGGGACTTCGCCCCCGACCTGGAACATGTAGGTCCCAGTGTGGTCGAAGACCTGGATCCGGTGGTTGATCTGGTCGCCAATGACGATCTGCGACTCATCGGCCGCCACTCCCGAGGGGAAGCGGAGCTTGCCGGACATGTCGCCCATCTCGTCGATCCGCCACAACACCGTGCCTTCCATATCGAAGGCGATGACCTGGTTGCCGAGGCTGTCGGCGACCAGCACCATCTTTCCGTCTGGAGTGATGGCGATGTCGTTGGGCATCGTCGCTGTTCCCAGGGTGCGGACCCAGGTCTCGCTGGCCAGGTCGAAGAGTTCGACGGTGTCGGTATCGTCGCAACCCACCACCAGCATGTCGCCGTGGACGGCCAAACCGAGGGGACTACCCAGGTCTACCAGCTGCTTGACTCGGCCACCGTTCTTGTAGCCATACACGGCATCAGAACGAGGGTCTGACACATAGACGACGCCGTCGGGACCGCTCGCGACACGGGCGGGGTACGTCATGGCGTGAGCGCCAGGCACTTCGAAGTGCGCCAGTGGCTGCTCGGGCGAGTCAGAAGGTTTGTCCTTGGTGGGGGTCGCATCGGGGTCTGGGTTCTTACACCCAGCGACCAACGTCGCACCCAGCGCCAAGCAGACCAGAGAACGGATCATTTTAGGTGACAAGTCAGGCACATTGCGCTCTGCGTGTTGGGCGTTACCAGGAAGCCCCCATACTGGTTGTCGTGGGGGTTGTGACAGGAGGTGCATTCCACCTGATCGCCCGTCACTCCGCGCAGCCGGACCGGGTCGCCGCCTGGTGGCAGCTGCAGGGCGCCGTCGGCACCGACGAGCGCGGCGTCGAACGTGAACGAGACCGGGTGATCGTTGCTGAGGTCATTGACGGTCGGGTTGGCGGGGTAGTTGCCACCGATGTTCTTGGCCATCCCGTAGGGAGAGCCCGGGTAGTAGACGTCACCCAGCTGGTCACCCAGCGCCGGCATCGTCGGTGTTCCCCCGTTGAGCAGTGCGTTGATGGCTATGACGCCATCGTGGCAGCTCAAGCACAGCAACGAGTCGCCCTGGGGCTGGTTGACCGTGGCGTTCAGCGTCGCGCTGACCGTCGTGTCGTACAGCTTGTATGTGTCTGTCGGCACATCTCGGTTCCAAAGGGGCCGTACATTCGGGTTTGCATTGTGAGGGGTGTGACAAAAGACACATACGCGGTCCTCGTCTGTCGACCCCCACATGCCTCCTCCTCCGATGGAGAAGTCATGATCTGAACCTACGACGCCCGCGTTTGCTGACTCGCCAAACATGAACGAGGCAGCACCCACTATCAACAATGCATTACACATCCTGCGCAACATGCGATTCCTCGCTCCGCGGAGATGGACAGTCAACTCAACTCTACACGCGCTATTGCTAACACAAAATGACGGTCCGTGCATCGCTCAGAAACGGCTTTCGACGCGCCGCCAGAAGGCCACCGCCCGCTAGCCAGGGTTTGTCGCGAGCATTGACGCCAAGACGGCGTTGCTGACTCGATCACAGCTATTTCTATTCCGAGTGATCAGGCCGGTAATGTGTCCGACTCAGGCCTCGGCACATCGCGCATTTCGTTGAGGAGGAAGCACCTCGCGAGGGCCTCGAGAGGCGTGAGATGGGCGCACACCGTGACATCCGATGACACGGGCTAGAAGTGCCTTATACGGCTATGAATGGGAATATTGTGGGAAACTGGTGCGTCTGGGGAGGGGGGCGCTCGGTTCTTTGGGACTTTTTTGCCCGATTCCCGCCGTCCTCGAGTCCGCGGATCCGGCGAGGGCGCACCTCGGCACCGCTCCGCGTTCTGAGAGCCCGCGCGGATGCAGCCATTCGTTGCGTATGACAAATGACATACATACACTTTGTTGGTTCGCAGTTGCGTTGTCGGTAGTAATGCAAATTCCAGATATTGTCAGCTCGGCTCGATGGGAATTCGGCGTTTGCTGGGCTGCGACAATGGCAATGTCCAGGGCTGAGTGGTCTCGCTGAGTAGCCTCGTTCATTGCGGCGGTCGGTCTCGAGAAGGCGGGATGCGCCATTGACGGCGGAGAAGGCGACCTTTCGCCGAGGGCGTGCTCTCGTGCACCGCCGCGTGAACGCGGAGGATATGGCTGCAGGATTCATTCTTGCAGGGTGAAGCCTGGCCTATTCCTCTTCGAACTCGATCTCGTCGTCCTCTTCGTCGTCGCCGTAGGTCGTCTTTGGCGGTTCATCGACGTCGAACTCGAAGTCCTCGGCCTCTTCGCTGAAGTCGTGGTTGGAGTCGTCGACAGGTGGCACTTCGATCTCGGGCCGTTTTGGCCGCAGCACTTCATAGGGCTGACCAGACCAGGGCTCCCGGTGTCCCTTGATGCGGCGATCCGGGATCGCCAGCACGTCGGAGTAGTTGTGCACGATCTGGAACTCCACGCGCCGGTTTCGAGCGAGCTGGCGCTCATTCTCCTGGTCGCTGAGGCTCTCGTCGACCATTGCCAGAGGCTCGACCTCTCCCATGGCGCGGAAGGAGACCCGGTCCGGGTGTACCCCGACCTGCAGCAGCTCTCGGAACACCACCTCGGCGCGTCCGAGTGAGAGCTCGTAGTTGGCGTCGTAGTCACCGTCTTCGGACGCGTGGCCCTCGATGACGAGGTGCCCGACACTGGCGTTGTCGTTCAGGATTGCGCCGACCGCCTCCAGGGTGGGTCGGGACTCCTCGAGCAAGATCGTCCTGCCGACCTCGAACTGCAGCATGTCGCGGATGACGATGCGGTCCAGGTCTGCGGTGATGCGAGCGAGCTCTCCCTCGTCCCACTCCTCCTCTGGCTCGGGCTCGTCGACGAGGGTCTCGATGGGGGGAGGCGGCGGGAGCGGCGGGGGCTCCTCGCGCACGATGGGCTCTGGCTTCTCCTCCGGATTTGGGGTTCGCCGTACCGTGATCGCGGTGAGGAAGCGATAGTCCGTCGTGCCCATGCCCTGGGTGAATCCCTGTCCGGCGCCGACGTCCCACGACAGGAAGTCGGTCGCCTTCACCTGGACCCCGAAGAGGCCCTCGACGGCGTTCTCGGCGCCCTTGTTGAGGAAGTTCGCGAAGCCCGACTTGGTGAGCGCCTGCACGTTGATCGAGGTGCGGGTCACTTCGGGCAGATTGACTCGGAGCGCGTTGCCCCAGACCAGCTCGGATCCGGTCGTCAGGTCGCGGCCGGTTTCCTCACGGGTGCGGCCGAGGAGGCCGAGGTCTGTGGCCAGCTCGACGGGGCCGATTTCGACGCTGGCCAGCAAGCCGATGGTGCCCCGGATCCCCTTGTCGCCCAGGAAGACCTGCTTGCGGCCGGTCGGCATCATCACCCCGGCCCTCGCCCCGCCGCGAACGGCATTGCCGCCGGACTCGATCTGGATGGGACTGAGTCGGAGGCCGACGGAGATGTCGCCGAGCCCGAAGCCGTTGCCGGCCACCCCACCTATCGGGTCGCCTCCCCAGTCGCTGGCCATCGGTACGACGAGGTTGATGGTGGTGAGATCATTGATGTCGAGAGAGGCCCCGAGGTTGAAGTGGGCGCGGTTCTTGACCGGGACCGCGATGACGAATCCATCCGGGTTGTAGAGCAAGACGGGCACGCGCTCGTACTGCATGACCAGGCCGCTGCGGAAGGTGAGGGGCCCGTCGAGGCGGGCCACGTCAACCCCGGTGAACGAGCCGGCTCCAAAGGATGGGCGAACGAACTCCACATCTGTCGACACGCCTTGTGCTTGGGCCCGCGTCCCGGGGGCGAGCAGGGCACAGGTGATGATGGCGGTAGCGGCTCGAATCTGCAAAGTCGTGTGCCTCGGTCGAGCAGCGTACCGGAATCTGCGCGTCGCTTCATCCGACAAATGGGCTCAACGGCCGTTCAGGATCCCATCGAAGGCGTCGTCGGGACCTCCGACCACGAGCACTTCCATGGTCTCCGCACGTACGAGGGAGGCGGCGGGCCAGTAACTAGTGTTCTTGATGGCGCCGATCCCGATCCCTTCCACGCTATCTCGGATGACCGGGACGTTCGGGTGATGGAAGTGATCGTCCCAGTTCGTCAGATCGAAATCCGAGGGGGTTCCGCCATCGGGGCCCTCGACCAGCATGGTGATGACTCGGACCCTGCCCTCGTCCACGTCCGTGCGGATGTCGCCGTAGGGTTCCTCGTAGCCCATTAAACCCTCGCCTGTGGCGAGCCACTCACCGATTGTGTGGCAGGCCGGATGCCAGGACGCCTGGGAGATGAGGACGATGAACTCTGGGCGGTCGGATCCAGCGAAGTCGTACAGATCCACCTCGTCGCCGAAGTGATCCGCTCCGGTCTGGCGCGGAAGGATGTCGCCAGCGAGAAGAGTGCCGCCGGACTCCGAAGGGATGATGGCGTCCTTGTCTGGGTTGTAGGGCCAGTATCCGACATAGATTCGATTCTCGGGATCGAGGGGGTCGTGGCCCTCGATGACCTCGTGTCCGTCCAGGTAGGTGTCGTCGTCGGAGTCCACATCCAGCGGGTCCGTACCGAGCTCTAGCTCCTCTCCATCCAGCAGGGAGTCTCCATCGCTGTCCGGATTGACCGGGTCGGTGCCGACCAGCAGCTCGAGTTCGTCGGGGAGGCCGTCGCCGTCCACATCGCTGTGGCTGCTGGTGCCATCACCACCGTGACGGCACGCTGCAAGGCCAAGAACCGCTAGAAACAGAAGGGCCGTAGATGCACGAGAATTCAGCATGTCTCACCAAAGGGGTGGTGCCCAGCCACATCACACTTTAACATCGGGGCGCAGAAGGGGATCTGCATGCTTCCGAAACAGACGCAGTGCCACGCCGCCGGCGAGTGCGGTCGAACTGCGCCTACTCGCGCGATGTCTGCAAGTTTCCCTGGTATTCGCTATCTTTGCCCGGAGCATCTGCTCGCTTTCGAGGCCTTCGGGTCGGCCAACTACCTCACTGGGCGGCCCGGTCGGGGACTGGTCTGCCTCTGTCAGCGGCGCCTCATCGTCGCCCAGGACTGGGCCTCCCAGAGCGACTACCTCATCGAGATCGGACGCTCGATCGGCCAGTACGTCTGTGACGACATAGACCGCAAGGTCGTGCACTGGACCACGGACTGCTGCCGATACCCGGTGTTCACGCTCTCTCGCCCAGACGGCTCCTTTGTGATCGTGAACATGTCCACGGCTCAAGAGACCCTACTCGCCACGTCTTTTGGAGACGAGCCCGCCACCAGCACCGACCCCGGTCTGGGTCTCGAGCTTCCCCAGGGGTGGACGCCGCTGCACTCCATCGCCCTGATCCTGTTTGGGGCTTCCGCCATCGATCGGCACATCGCCAACGTCGAGATCCAACAGATCCTCAAGAAGCTCGTGGAGTATCCGTCGCTGGACGAAGCTGGGGCCAAGGCGGTGTTCACAGTGGCCTACGAGCACGCCCATCAACTCATCGATGCGCGCGGGTTCGACGGGCTCATGCAGGGCCTGAGCGTGCACAGCGCCATCCTGGTGAACGGCTACCGTGAGGACACCCTGCGCGCGATCCTCTCGGACGTGGCCTCGGTGATCGGCGCCGACGGCGTGGTGGCACCGGCCGAGGAGGACTTCTTCCTGGCCCTCAAGTATCAGTTCGGGTTGGGCTGACGGAGGAGATTCGCTCGGAATAGTCCCGCAGTGCGCAGGGCTCTTCGTGCTCCTCCACCAGCGCCAGCGCCGCACCGATCGCTTCGTTCATGGCCGCAAACCACCTTCTTCGGGTGGGGAAGAGGTGGTCGGTTCCGAGTTCGTCGGAGATCCCGCTGGCGCGGAGGACCTGCATTGCTGGCTCGCGCATGCCAACGAGGAGGAGGTGGCGCCCTTGGCTCTGGAGGCGTTTTCCGGTCGCTCGGAGGACTTCGGCGGCGGTGATGTCGAGACCCTGCGTTCGCTTCAGGCGCACTATGAGCACGGCGATCCTCGGGTCGGAGGTCGCCTCGGTAAGGGCGGCCTCGAGCTCGGAGGCGGCGGCAAAGAAGAGCTGCCCTTCGATGTGCAGGATTCGAATGCGCTCGCAGCCTCCACCCCCGGCCTCGTCCAGATCGAACTCCCGGAGATTGCCCCGGGGTCCGAGGCGAAGATCCCGGGCTACCAGATGGCTGGATCGACGCAGGAAGACGACCAGGCTGATGATCACCCCCAGGTAGATGGCTTTGTCCAGGGGCAGGACCCAAGTCCCGACGAGGGTGGCGCCGAAGGCCATGGCGTCTCCGGTTCCGGAGAGCACGACCTTGCGGATCCGGTCGCGGTCGATGAGGTCATAGGCGACCACGAACAGCAAGCCGGCGAGCCCGCAGATCGGCGTGTAGTTGAGCGCCGGTCCCAGGACCAGGAGCACGCCGAGAATGAGGACTCCGGAGAAGACGCCCGCCCATCGGGTCTGGGCTCCCATCTTGTAGTTGAGGGTCGTCCGGCCCAGGCTTCCGCTGATGGGGTAGCCGCCGGTGAAGGCCGCCGCGACGTTGGCCAGCCCCTGGCCGCGGAACTCGGAGTTCAGGTCGAGGTGCTGGCCGGACTGCGCAGAGATTGCCCTGGCTACCGCCGAGCTCTCGACCAGGGAGAGCACCGTCGCGGCGACCGCGATCGGCATCAGATCCAGGACCCTCTCGGGAGTCAGCACCGGCAGGGTGAGGGGGGGCAGTCCGTGGGGAATCGCGGCCAGATCGCCTATTCGCTGCACCCCGAGGGCTTCGAAGTCGGCCGCCCAGCTCGCGAGAGTGGTGATCGCGATTAGAAGGGCGGCAGCGGGAAACTCGGGTTTGAAGTATCGAAAGCCGACGATCCCGGCGGCGACGGCCAGCGCGGTGCCGACAGCGACGGGCGAGACGACCACGTTCGGGACCTGGCCCACCGCGATGAGGACTCCGGCTCCCGTGATGTAGCCGACGACAACCGGCGTGGAGATGTAGTCCACCAATACGCCCAGCCGCAGCAGGCCCGCGCCGAGCTGGATCGCTCCGACCATGAACGCCAGGGTGAGCGCGGTGCTCGTGGGATCCATGCCCGACCCGATCACCGCAGTCCCGATCAATAGGGAGAGCGCGTTCGTGGGGCCGGCGACGACATGGTTCGAACTCCGCAGCAGCGAGCCGACGATGGCGGGCAGGCACGCGGCGTACAGCCCCATTGCAGGTGGAAGGCCTGCGATCAGCGCGTATGCCACGCCCTGCGGGGCCGCCATGAAGGTGACAGCGAGGGCGGCGGCAAAGTCGCGACGCAGATCCGGAGAGTCCAGCTTCACCGCGGGGTGCTGAGGCGAGCCACCGTGAAGTCGGCCTTGGGACCGAGCCCGGCCTGGCTGGGTCTGCCACATCCGGAGCAGTTGGTACAGTGCGACGGCATCATCGACGGTGGGCCGCCGTAGCGCTCGAGGCCCATGGTGCGGAGGGCGTGCGCTTCATCGGCGGGCAGTTCCTGGACGGCTCCGAGCTGACGGGCAGCAAGCAGGACCTTGGCCGTGTGCTCCATGGTCTCGAGGTTGCAGAAGGCGGTGAGGAGATCCTTGCCGACGCACACCGCGCCATGGCGGTCCATCATCACCGCGTCGTGCTTGTCGATCGCTTCTCCGACCTGCTCGGCGAGGGTGTTGGTGCCGGTGCGCTCGTAGTGGAGCGTCGGGATCGATCCCAGGGTCAGCAACACCTCTGGCAGGACACACTGGGCCATGGAGACCCCGGCGACGGTGTGGGCGATGCACATGGGGGGATGGGCGTGCACGATGGCTTCGACGTCTGGACGCCTCTCGTAGCAGGCGAGGTGGAGCGCCATCTCGGAGGTCGGTGTGCCGATCCCGCGGACTTTGTTGCCTTTCAAGTCGATGATGACGAGTTCGTCCTCGGTGAGGAGCCCCTTGTGACAGCCCGCCTGGGTGCACAGGATCAACTGGTCGGTAAGGCGCACCGAGAGGTTGCCGTCCTTGGCCACCAGCAACCCACGCTCGTGGCACAGGTGGGCGAACTTCAGGATCTGCTGGCGAAGGTTGCGCTCGTGAGGTCGTCGCACGCCGCATACTAAGCTGGTGGGTGGGCCGTGTCGTCGCGTGATGTGAACCGGCGCCTCCGAGGTGGCCCGATCGGGCCCGCAATGCTGTGCGCAATGCATTGCGCGGGCGCACAGCCGAGGGGCGGACGCGATCCATTGCGGTCCGCATTGTCGGCCTTTAAGACGGCATTTGTCGTAGAGGCCAAACGGCCCCCGGTTGGCTCATTTTTTGCATTGCTTGTGTCACAAACCCTTCTTCATCAGATGGGACTAGTTGCCAGCGAGAGCCCTCGACTGCCGTCGGCCGTAGAGGCGAACAAACCCGTGCGTCCGGAGGAGATGGCTTTATGCATCAAGTGTGCATTACTGGCATTGGTACCATCCTTCCAGGTTGCGATAGTCGAAGACAGCTCTGGCATCAGATGTCGAGGGGAGAGAGTCAGCTGCAGATAGAGCCGAGCCCGCTCGGTGGCAGTACTTTGCCAATGGGGGTTGTGCGGGGGTTTGACGCGGATCGCTATCTCGAGGAGTTTCCTCGGCGGTTCTATCAACGGTACTCACGCGAGATCCTGCTTTACCTGGCGGCTCTAGTCCGGGCTAGGGACGATGCTGAGCTGGACCTCGTCAAGGTCTCGCCGACCCGAATCGGTCTGTTTGATGGGGTTTCTCGTCCATGTTTCCGGTACTGGTATGACGTGGGGCTCGGTATGGCGGCCCGTGAGGTTTGGCCGAGCCGGGAACTGCTCTGCGGACTTCCCGGTCAGTCGATCGGGATCGCCGCCAGTCTCCTCGGCATCCAGGGGCCCACCTACACCTACACGTCAACCTGTACTTCGGGAGCCGTCGCCATCGGCCACGCCCTGCTGCATCTGCAGGCTGGCAAGATCGATGTCGCCTTCGCCGGCGGGCACGAATGCTCGCTCATATCACCTTTATACGCCACATATGGGCAAATCGGACTCCTGTCGGAGAGGCAGAATCCCAAGCAGGCCGTGGCCCCCTGGGGGGAGCACACCACCAACGCCTTCGGAGAGGGGGCGGTCACGCTGGTCTTGGAGACTCGAACACACGCCGAGGAGAGGGGAGCGCCCATCCTCGCGACCCTCGGCGCGTATGCCTACGGCAACGCCGGCTACCATCCGACGGCCATCGACGGCGTCGGAAGCCGGCCCGCTGCGCTGGTGCACGAGGTGCTCCGCGAAGCCGGAGTCGTCACCGGGGATGTGAGCTTCGTGGTCGGACACGGCAACGGCGTGCGTCGGTCAGACATATCTGAGGAGAACTATATGCGTCGTGTCTTCGGCTCTCGCTCCAGCGAGGTGCCCCTGGTGAGTGTGAAACCGATCTACGGGCACACCCTGGGGGCTTCCTCGGCTCTCAACGTCGCCGCGGCGACACTGATGGTCAATCACGACTTCGTGGTTCCGACAATCAACATCGATGCCGCGCTCGTGAAGCGAACCGCCAACCACATGGCGGGCCGCGGCGAGGCCCGTCGCTGTGAGCATGGCCTGGCTGTGAGCTACGGCATGGGCGGCCAAAACGCGGTGGTCCTGGTCTCGAAGAGGTGGGCAGCGTGAGCCAAGAGACCCGAAACGCCCGTGGCCAGCTCCCGCGGACCAGTGTGCTCAGTGGCGCTGGCTTTGCCTATCCGACGGATGTGGTGGACAACGAGACCTTCTTCGGACGCTGCGAGTTCGACATCACCAACGACCGGACTGCGCTGATCCGCGAGACTCGGATGCGTACCCGTCGCTGGTGTGGCCCCGGCGAGAACACCTGGACCTTGGCGCGGGATGCGGTCCGAATGGCGGTCGTCGACAGTGACGTTTCTCCCGACGAGATCGATGTTGTGCTGGTGTCCTCCTGCTCGACGATACCGGGGTACAACTATCCAAATGACGACAACCCGGTGGTCGCCGATCTGGCGCCTCTGGTCCTGAGTGAGCTCGGCCAGCAGGACGCGGTGGGGGTCGACATCAAAGGGACCTACTGCGCTGGTTTCGTGAGGGGTCTGCAGATGCTGGACGGGCTGCTCCAGAACCCGAACTATCGAGCTGGGTTGCTGGTTTGTTCCGATGTCGGCGGGCGCTTTGCCACCGCGCCCAGCAATCGCTCCTCCTTCTGTTTTGTGGTTGGCGACGCCGCTGGCGCCGTGATCCTGAAGCCATCCGTCGAGCCGGAGGCCGCTGGGGTGGTCGACTACACCGGGACGTTGCTCCCACGTCTCAGTCATCTGACCTCCTGGGGCGCGGACGGCCGCTCCATGCTGGTTCGAGGTGAGCGGGTTGGAGAGGCGACCCACTGGCTCCTGGTGCGAGATGCCCGGCGGCTCCTCGAACGGAACGGCCTGACCGCGGGGGACATCGACTGGCTCCTGCCGATGCAGACCCACCGGGGAGCCGTCGATGCCCTGATGAAGGCACTGGACTGGCCCGAGGAGAAGCTTCTCTGGTTTGGCGACGAGACGGGCTACTCGGCGAGCGCAAGCATTCCGGCCGCTCTGGCCTGGAAACGCCACACAGGCCTCGTGCGCCCGGGCGATCTGATTCTCGTGCTCGCGGTCGGGGCCGGTATGAACTCCAGCGGAGCGTTGCTGCATGCATGACAACGCAGTCAGCTCCCTCGCGGACGCGATCCGGAATCACGTAGAGCCAGGGATACATCTGCACTTTGCGTCTCTTCCGTACCGATCGAACGCCTCCATTCGAGCCGTTGCGAGAGCCTTTCACGGCGAGGACCCCGAGTTCTTGATCAGCACATCGGGTTTCCACTCCACCGCCCATCTACTGCCCGCACTCGGACTCGGCCGGCGCTATATAGCCAGTTTCTTTGGGGACAACTACCCGACTCCACGGCCAAATCCGCTCTATGACTCGCTCTACCGAGAGGGCAAGCTCGAGGTCTGGTCGCTGCTGTCCTATGTGGTGGCCCTGCGCACTGCCGCGGTGGGCCTGCCCTTCGGTGTGACGCGATCCCTGGTGGGCACCGATCTCGGCGCCGCCCTTGCCGAGGCGGGTCGGGTGCGCTTCGACGAAGGCCCATTCCGGAAGGCTCGAGTCGCTCTGGTGGCTCCGATGTCGCCCGATGTCGCCTTTGTGCACGGGCACCTCGGCGATCCGGACGGCAATGTACTCATCGCGCCGGCTGGATGTGAGGGTGCCTGGGGTGCGCTGGCGGCGCGTCGGGGAGTGATTGCAACCGTGGAACGTGTGGTACCGCGGGGAGGCCTGGACGCGTGGCCCCATCTGCGACCGATCCCGCCCCACCGGATCCTCGCGGTCTGTCAGGCTCCCGGTGGCGCGCATCCACAGCCCCTGGTGACCCCGGCCAGCATGGACCTTCCCGCCTATCCGGACGACTTTGACCACTACACCCGCTGGCGTCGACTGGCGGTGGACACTCGGGCGCTCCAGTCCTTTGTGTCCGATGTCCTCGAAGCGGACTTTCCGGAGGCCGCTTATCGACTCTGGGCCAAGGCCGACAACGCCAACGCCAACGCCAACGGTACGATCTCGGTCGACCCAGTCCAGAGTGACCTGATCGAATGCGCGGCACGACACATCGCCGTTCGGGTTGCCGTTCGGGGGTATCCGGTGGTCCTGGCGGGTATCGGCCAGAGCTTCGAGGCGTGCAGGCGCGCCAAGGTCCTGCTTCGCGAGCGCGGACTCGATGTGCGAATCCTGGTCGAGACGGGTCTCTATGACGTCGGGAGCATGACCGGAGCGCACCCCTTCCTGCTGGCCCGGGACAATGCCTGGTCGTCGCAACGACTGTCCGATATCGAGGATGTACTTGGCGTATCTGTCTGTGGTCAAGGAAACCGTGCCCTCGGCGTCGTCGGAGCGGCCCAGGTGGATCGCGACGGTTCCGTGAACACGACTCGCCTCGCCAATGGCCGCTTTCTGGTGGGCTCGGGGGGAGCGGCCGACATCTGTGCTGGCGCTGACGAGGTCGTAGTGCTCGCCCAGGCCCGGCGACTCGTGGAGCGGGTGGATCACGTGACCAGCCCGGGACACCGGGTGCGCTCGGTCGTCACCGAGCATGGCGTGTTCACCCGCGACGGGGACTCAGAGCCCTGGCAACCGGTATGGCCGGAGCAGCCCTGGCAGCAAGTTGGAGCCGGAGAATCGGCGAAGGAGGCCCGATGAGGACGATTCGGATCACCGGGATGGGATCGTATCTCCCGCGACGGATGCTCGCCAATGAGGAGCTGCCCCAGCTGGACAAGCCGATCTCGGATGCCCAGCTTGAGCGGATCGGGGTGTCGCGACGCGGGTGGGCGGCTGCCGACGAGACCGTCCCGGCGATGGCCGCCTCGGCAGCTCAGGTCGCCCTCGGGGACGCCGGCGTGAGTCCTGAGCAGCTTGACTTCATCATTTTGGCAAACTGGACGCAGCGCCGGATGCTGCCTGACTTTGCGCCGCGCGTTCAGGATATGCTGGGCGCACCCCATGCGTTCGCTTTTGACGTCGGTACAGCCTGCGCAGGATTTGCCTATGGGGTAGAACTGGCGTGGGGATTGTTACAATCGCGACGGCGGTTGCGGGGGTTGGTGGTCGCTTCCGAGACGACGAGCCTGCGGGCACGGCCTCACAGCGCGGCGACGCTGGTATTCGGAGATGCCGCGGGCGCCTGGGTCCTCGAGGCAGAGACAGAGCGGGGCGCGAGACTGATCGATGTCGAGCTCGGCACCGACGGCGGTCTCTGGCAGGCGATGACCATCGACGCCGCCGGCCACGTGCGGACCCACATCGATCAGAAGCAGCTTCAGCGTGCTGCCGCCGAGAGCTTCCGTTCTGCGACGGCTGCGGTTCTCGAGCGGAACGGTATGACTCTCGATGACGTGGACTGGGTGGTGCCGCACTCGGGCACGGCCGGGATCCAGGCGCTGGTCCTCCGAGTGCTGGAGGTCTCGCCGGACAAGGTGCTCACGAACTTCTCGACCATTGGCAACGTCTCTTCGGCCGCCATCCCAGCGGCGCTGTGTCAGTTCCGCGACGAGGGAGTCATTCGCCCCGGGGACATCGTGGTCTCTCCAACTACCGGTAGCGGCTGGTATTCCGCCGCCATGCTGTATCAGCTGTGAGCGCCATGTCTCGAACTGCCGTCGTGACCGGCGTGACGTCGGGGATCGGTGCTGCCCTCGCTCATCGACTCATCGCCGCGGACTACTCCGTGATCGGGCTCGGGCGTGACGCAGCTAGAATGGCGGAATTCGCCGAGGCCGGGGGCCATGCCGTGCTCGTCGATCTCAGCGATCCTCCCGCTAGGGCTTCGGCGATGGCGCGGATCCGCGATCGCTGTGACGCCATCGACTTGCTCGTGAACAACGCTGCGGCCATCGCCTATGCCAAGCCCCTCGATTTGCCAGTCGAAGAGTGGCGCTTCCTGTTGGAGGTGAATCTGCTCGCGGTGATCGACCTCTGTCAGGGGCTGGTTTCGCTCCTCGGTGGCGACGGGCAGGTCGTGAACATCAGCTCGGTGTCGGCGCGCTACCTCGCGAACTGCAGCTTTGCACCCTATGGCCTGACCAAGGTTGCGCTCGACCGGTTCTCCGAGGCTCTGCGCTTGCAGCTGTCCGAGCGTGGCGTGCGTGTTGCAACGGTGACGCCCGGGCTCGTGGACACACCAATCTACAAGAAGGTCTCCGGATTCGAGGGCACGGAGGCCAAGATCCGCTCGAGGCTGCCGGTGTGGCTATCGGCTGAAGACGTAGCCGAGGCGGTGGTGTGGATCGCGGGCCGTCCGGCTCACGTCGACGTTGCAGATCTAGTGCTGTTGCCCCGTGGCCAGGCTCGCTGAGGAGGATCGATGGACGACGACACGCTGCGTGAGCACTCCGAGGCCTACATCGATCGCCTGTTCGGAGCCGAGATGGGGCGTCGACACACCAGCTTCCTCGCCGGCCTCGGCCACGACAGACTCGAGGCCTCGCTGCATCGCTATCACGTGCTGGAGGACGACGAGAGGTGGTTGTCGGTGGAGGACAACTACCTGATCGGTCTGTGTGTGCTGTGCGCCCAGGGTCGCTATTCGCCCGCGGCGATGTTCGCGAAGACACTGCGCCACAGAGGTGTTCCCAAGGAGAGGATCGCCGAGGCCGTCAGTCGGCTCGAGATGTGGGTCGGCGGTGTTCCGGCAGCGGAGGCCATGGCGGTCGTGCAGCGGGCGGTCCGCGAGTACGACGAGACCGGACTGCGGTCGATGCGGGGCTGGTTCCCCGAGGGTGGCGAGCATGCCTGAGTCTCGAAGAGCGCTGGTCGTCGGTGTGTCCGATCCTTCTAGCATCGGCTGGGCGATCGCCTGTGGCCTGCGTAGGGGGGGGCAGGAGGTGACGGTCACGAGTCGCTTGAGTCGCGCCGATATCATGAAGCCCCTTGCGCGCGAACACGGCTTGAGCTGGATTGCGCTGGACGTGGATGATCCCGAAGCGGGTGCTCGGCTTCGGGCTGGCGTCGGCCCGGTCATCGATAGCGTCGTGCACTGTGTGGTGGCGGTGCCCGGCGAAGTCCTGAATCGGCCGTTCATCGAGGTTGGACGCGAGGACTTCGAGCGGACGCTCTCTGTCAGTGCCTGGTCGCTGGTCTGGCTCTGCCGCACAATGCTGCCCTCGCTCAGTCGTAGTTCCGCCCCCCGTGTCGTGACGCTCACAAGCGCCCTCGGGCATCGACCAGGGCCCTGCTACCATACGCTGGGTGTCGCCAAAGCCGCCTTGGAGGCAGCGGTTCGTTACCTCGCCTTTGAGCTTGGACCGGCGGGCATCCTCTGCAACGCCGTGAGCTTCTCCCTGGTTCCAACGGCCGGCGCCACCGCGGCAGTAGGGGAGCTCGCCTGCGCTCAGACCACCGCGATCGTGGCAAGGAGAGCGCCAACGCGTCGAGCGACCACGGCGGTCGATGTGGCGAGAATGGTCTCCTTCCTCTGCAGTCCAGACGCAGCAAACGTCACCGGAGAGGTGTTCACCGTCGACGGTGGATTCACCTCGACGTACTTTTGAGCGAGCCGCGTCCACCATTGGTATTGCTCGTCGACGACGACAAGGACCACCTCTACCTCGCGGAGAGGCGGCTTACTGCGCTGGGATTCGGCGCCATCTGCGCTACGGATGGGCTCGGCGCCCTCCTGGCAATGGTCGACTATCCGGACTGCCATTGCATGGTCACCGACTACCACATGCCCGGTCTCGGTGGGGACGAATGGATCCGGATCTTGGAGCGGTTCTGCGCGGACTGGCGAATCGTCGTCATCAGCGGCGGAGACCCCGATCCCGGCCCGTTCTTGTCCATGCCCAAGCCGGCCGACTTCACCAACATCGCCACCTTTCTGCATCCCACGGAGGAATGAATGTCCGAAGAGATTCCGCGCCCCAAGGTCCTGTACCTCGATGATCAGCCCGGCAACATCACCGTGTTTCGCGCAAACCTCCGTCGCTATGCCGAGATCCACACCACTACCGACCCCGAGGAGGCGCTGGAGCTGCTTCGCACCCAGGAGTTCCCCATCGTGATCAGCGACCAGCGAATGGACGACATGAGCGGGTCGGCTTTCCTCACCAAGGCGCGACACATCCAGCCGGGCACTGTGCGAATGGTCCTCACGGCGTACTCGGATTTCGATGCGCTGGTAGAGGCCATCAACGAGGGTCAGGTAGCGCGTTTCATCCGCAAGCCATGGGAGCGCCAAGACATGCTGGCGATTCTCGTGAGTGCCAACGAGCTGTACTGGCGGAGGAAGGAAAATGAAGCTCTGACGCTGCAATTGCTTCACCGTGAGCGGCTCGCAGCCATTGGCCAGGTCACGGCGGGGCTGGTGCACGAGCTCGGAAACATGGCCAACAAGCTCTCGGTGGCTTCCGAGATCCAGGAGTTTTGGTCGAGCGGCGAAGACCTCACGCGTGAGTTCGAAATCCTCATGTCTGGCGTGGGCGGGATCCGGGTCCTGCTCGAGACCCTACGGCTCTACTCGAAGGGCGGCGAGGAGCTCACGCCTGATCCTCAACTGGTCGAGATCAACGGGATGGTGGAGCACTGGATGACCATGTTGCGGCTGTTCCCCCACGTGCGTGATGTTTCGGAACTCGACTTTGTTCCTGCAAAAGAGCCCATCGAGGCCATGTTGGATACCAAGATGATCGAGCAGGTGATGGTCAACCTGGTCAAGAATGGCGCCGAGGCTGCTGGTGTGGGGGGTGCCGTTCACCTGTCCGCCGAGCGGGTGGGCAACCGCGCGCTGATTCACGTGCACGACAATGGTCCAGGTATTCCCGAGCGAATCGGCGCCAAGGTCTGGGACGCCTTCTACTCCACCAAGGGAGCTCACGGCACTGGGCTGGGGCTGATGATGTGCCGTCGCATCATCGACGCTCACGGAGGTCTGATCCGCTTCGAGAATCCACCCGTGGGCGGGTGCCGGTTCACAATCGAGATTCCAGCGCATGGGAGGCAGCGATGAGTGAAGAAACCGTGTTCGGTCGGATCTGGGGAGGAATGGCCAGTGCAGTCGCCGACCCCAAGGCCGGTCCCCACCACGAGCAGTTGGAAGACGCTCAGCGCGCTGCGATCCTGTCCCGGGTGAACGTCCTGGTGTGGATCTCGGTGATCGTGATGCCGACGACCATCCTCAGCTACGTCGCCGTCGTCGCACCGGAGAGGCTGTTCTCGGCGACCGTGATCGTGGGTCTGGCGGTGGTCGGGGTCCTGGCGCATCGCTTCGCGGTAGGCAGGGGATTGTTCGACGTGCACTACCACTTGGCGATGGTGCTTCTGGTCGCTGGCATCTTTGGCCCCACTGGTGCGGCGATCATCGAGGTCACGAGGCTGGCGGACGCGAGCTTCTTGTTCGCCTATTTCCTGATCTATTTTGCGTTCACGGCCCTGTTTCCAGCCGACCCACGGTGGGTGCTGGCCACCTGCATACTGCTCATCGCGAGCTTTGTAGGCGTGAGGTTCGGTCGCTTGGAGGGTGTGCAGCTAGATGCCGATCTCGCGATCAACGTGCTGTACCTGCTGCAGCTGTCCTTCATCGGATTGATCCTCAATCAGGTGGTTGTGAACCTGTTCTTCGCGGAGCGAACAGCGTCTATCGAGCTCTCGGCGGCCAATGAGGAGTTGCTCCAGCTCGACCGAGTGAAGACCAGCTTCTTCTCCAGCGTGAGCCATGAGCTTCGCACGCCACTTACGCTGATCCTCACGCCTGTGAAGCAGCTTCTCGGGCGCCCGGTGCTCGATCGGCAGACTCACGACAAGCTGAGTGGGGCTCACGCGGCCGGAACACGACTCCTGAAGATGGTGAACCAGCTCCTCGACTTCGCCAAGATCGAGGCCGGACAAGCGAAGGTCGTACCGCGCCGCGTGAGCCTGCACGACCTCACTCACTACGCGGGGGATCTGTTTCGCCCGGCCGCCGAGGAGCGGGGGCTCGAGCTGGTGGTGCGCGCGCCAGACAGCAAGCTGAGAGCCATCCAGGATCTGGACAAGCTCGAGCAGATCCTCGTCAATCTGCTCGGCAACGCGCTGAAGTTCACTCCCCGCGGCGGCGTCGTCACCCTCGAGTGTAGGGCTGCGACAGATCACTTCGATCTGGTGGTTTCGGACACGGGAGTCGGCATCGCACCAGAGGCACAGGCCAAGATTTTCGACCGCTTTGCCCAGGTGAAGGTCGACCACACGACCGGTGTTCGCGGGACAGGAATCGGACTGTCCATGGTCCGAGAGTATGCACACCTCCTCAGCGGTGAGGTGTCTCTGGTCAGCGAGCCGTCGGTCGGCTCTGCGTTCACCGTTCGCTTGCCGCTTCGTGTAGCTGGCGATGTCCAGGAGACGACGCCCGAGCACCGCGCCCGCCGCACCGAGGACATTGCCCTGGCCGATCTGCATCGCTTCGAGCGGAGCAGTGATCGCACGGTACAAAAGGCCGGGCCCAAGGCCCTGTGGGTCCTCATTGTCGACGACAACCCCGCCCTGGTGTCGCTGGTGAGCTCTATCCTTCAGGACCGCTTCAACCTGCATCTGGCCTATGACGCCGAGGAGGGCTTGGATGTGCTGGAGCGGGCGCCCCATGTCGACATGGTGATCAGCGACGTGATGATGCCCGGGATCTCGGGCTTGGAGTTCTGCAAGCGCATCAAAGAGGACCCTCGCACCCAGCTCGTGCCGGTGATTCTCCTCACGGCTCGCGGTGCCACCGAGGGCAAGATCGATGGTCTCAAGCACGGAGCGGACGACTACATCGGCAAACCCTTCGATCCCCACGAGCTGGTCGCCCGGGTCGATCAGCTGTTCGAACTGCGCCGCGTGACCCTGGAGATCGAGCGCAAGAGTGCCGAGCTCGAGGTGGCCCATCGACAGCTCCAGGAGGAGGAAGTCAAGCTCATCGCCTCCGAAAAGCTGCGTACAATGGGAGATTTGGCGGCAGGAATCTTCCACGAGCTCCACAACTATCTGAACATGATTCACAACGGGGCGGTTCCCCTCAAGGACCTGGTGAAGATGATCGCCAGCGGGGAGAGCACCCCTGACGACGTCGACGAGACGATGGAGCTGGCCGATCTGGTGCTCGAGGCAGCGGATCACGCGATGACGGTCACCGGCGAGCTGAAGGGCTACGCTCACACCGATGCCGGACTGCATCGGGTGGTCGATCTGCACCGTGTCTTGCAGTCGAACCTCCGCATGTTCGGCAAGATTCCCGGCACGCTCACGGTCGACATGAAGCTCGCCAAAGGAAACCTGCCGGTGTCTTGCGCGCCGACCCACCTGGTGCAGGTCTTCACCAACCTGATGAAGAACGCCTTCGAGGCCATGGAGAGCCAAGGCACCGTGACCATGACAACCCGGAGAGAGAACGGCGTCGCAGTCGTCAGGGTTGCCGACACCGGTCCGGGCGTGTCTCCGGACTTCGCGGATCGACTGTTCGAGCCCTTCCAGAGTACAAAGAAGCAAGGCGTCGGACTTGGGCTGGGGCTCTCCATGGCCCGAAAGGTAGTCGAGGAACACGGCGGGTCGCTGTCGCTGGACGATGCCTATCGGGAGGGGGCCTGCTTTGTCGTTCGCCTGCCCATTGCTCCCAACGATGGGGGCCGGGCGCAGCTCTAGTCAGCGACCTAGGGTGCCCGCCCCGTGACGGAAACGCTGTAGAAGTGCGTCTGATCCTCGAGGATCATCGCGACCTTCGAGCCGTCGCCGCTGACGGCCATGCCCAGGGGCACGCTCGGTGTGGTCTCGGAGCCAGCGATGCGCTCGCCGGTGCGGCCATCGAAGTACATGACCATACCCGCGCCGCTCTCCAGCTCGGCCATGACGACCGCGGCGCCGATATCTCCACCCGCCTCGACCTCGCGAACGATGCCGGGCACCGTGATCGACCAGCGCAGGGATCCATCCGACTCGATAGCCGAGAGTGTACTTTCTCCCTCGATCGCCACATAGGCCACCCGGCTGACGCGGTCGTAGACAACGATGTTTCCTGGCACCTCGGCCTCGAAGTGGGTGCCGGGGTAGTGCGTGACGTCGACACCCACCTCGAGGTCTCCGCCTGCATAGACTACGCCGACGGGACTGACGGCGAAGGCGTCCGGGTCGCAGCTGCCGACGGGGGTCGAGTGGTCGGCGTCGCCGAGAATCCAGCGAGCTTCGCACTGTTCTTGTTCCTGGAGGATGACGAAGCCGTCGTCGGCGAACTGTGCCGTGAGCAGACCGGGGACGTTCATGCTCTCTTCTCGGAAGCCGTCGTCGTCCTTGTTCAGGACGTAGAGGTTGTCTCCCAGCGTCAGCAGGATCGAGTCGAGTCCGAGGTGGTGGGGGCCAACATCGACGACCTTCTCGCCGGAGCCGGGCAGGGGGTAGTCACCGGTGACTGTTCCCGACGTGGTTTCGAAGGGACAGTTCGTGCCCATCATTCCTGCGTGGCCCTCGCTGCCGGTCTCGTGCAGGACGAGGCCCCGGGTTGCGGTCTCGAGCGTGGACTGATGTGCGAGGGAGGCGTGGCGCGGCCCGGCCTCACAGGCGACGAGGATGGTGGCGATGAGGGCGAGAGAGGCGATTCGTTTCATGTATTCTCCAGTTCCCGCCGACCCCTCGCTGCTACGGGTCGTATTGTCCGATGAGGGCCATCTTGAGCGGGTGGTCTGTGGCTACGATCGCGGCCCGGGCGGCCCCACGGTCGACGTTGACGCGGCGAAGATTGACGTTCACCGTGCCGTTCGCTCCTTCGACTATAGCGTACTCGGAGTGGCCCATCAGAGCGGGCGCGCCGCCGTTGACGTACTCCTCGAACGGCATGCCCACGCTCCCGGGGTTCACCAGCAGGATGCCCTTGTGTTGGCGCAGCATCTGGATGTGGGTGTGACCGCCGGCCATCACCGTGGCGCGATTGCCGTCGAGCATCTCATCGAGCTTGTCGGGGGTGGTGGTCGCGAGCATGTCGATCATGTGAGAGGTCGGAGTGCCGTGGAAGAGCTGGAGCGTGTGGCCGTCTCCGAGATCGATGATGAGGCCGTCGACAAAGCCACGGATGAGGTCGAAGTCCGCTTCCACCAGTCGTTTGCGGCACCACTCCACCGCCTCGACGATGATCGGCGCCTCGGTGTAGGTGTGGATGAGGTGCTCGTCGAGCATGAACGCGTCGTGGTTTCCGAGGATGCAGGGGCAACCGAGCTTACGGAGGATGTCGATGACGCCGCGTGGGTCTGGCCCCAGGGTCGCCACGTCGCCGAGGCACACCACCTGGTCGCACCGGTTTGCCTCGATGTCTGCCATCACGGCGTCGAGTGCCACCTTGTTCCCGTGGAGGTCCGAAATCAGCGCGATTCTCATGGGAACCCATTATCTACTACTGCTCGGCAGGAGTAGCGATAGCTGATGAAGATTGCCATGAAACACCCGATCGATCTGGCAAAGGGCATCACCGCGCCGGTGATCCTGGGTCTGATGTGGTGGTTCGACAACTGGACGGTCGGGCCATGGGTATATCTGGCCTTACATGGCAGCTATGGCGTGATGTGGGTGGTGAAGAGCTGGACCTATCCAGATCCAAACTGGGAGGTCCAGCTGCCGCTGTGGAAGGCCGCTGGCGTCTTTGTCGGGCTCTGGCTGTACTGGCTGGCGCTCGGAAGTACTACGTGCTGAAGGTCAGACGCGGGCTCATCACCGACGGGTTCTTCGCGCGGACCCGGAATCCCAACTATCTCGGTGAGATGATGATCTACGGGTCATTCGCCGCCCTGTCCATGCACTGGATTCCGAGCATGGTCGACCACAACGTACCGTCTAAACGCAGTTTCGACGGTACTTGTGCAGCGGGCATGTCGGAATCATTCCGATGTGGCGCGCGCAAGCGTGTCACTTAAAGTGAAGTTTTGAGGGGCACAACCGGAGCCTGCGACGGTTGGGCGCGTCGATCCCGTGGCTGGTGTGCGCAGCGTATTGGGGAGGAGTGTTCGTCCCCAATATGCTGCGCAAAGACCGTTCGATGTCGCGCTATCCGGAGTGGGAAGCCTATGTCGCGCGCACGGGCTTGTTGGTGCCGGCCATCTGGCGCTCGAGCTCGATCTGGTCGCTGATCCGCTCCGACAAGTCCAGCGCATAGTTCCGGGTCTTCGGTCGCTTCAGAGTGCGTGAGGCGCGCGAGGCCAGGTTCTGGGCACGCTTCAGGCTACCCTTCAGCTCGTAGAAGACGGCCAGATTGTGTTGGGCCTTGGCGACCACGCGAGCGTCATTGTTGTCCAAGAGGCGGGTCCAGATCCCAGAGGCTCGCTTCCAGTTGCCGGCCTTCGCCAAGCGAGCCGCATCGCGGAGCTCCGCGGATCCGGTCGCGTACCAGGGGCGCTGCGCGATGATCTGGTGTGGCGCGATCCGCTCCCCATAGGTCTCGCCCACGGCCCAGGCCAGGTCGGCTTGGAGTTGCTGGCCGGTGTCGAACGTGGCCATCGCTTCGTAGCGGCGCTCACTGGTGGCCTCCGCCATCTCGGTGCTGCGCAGCTTGGCACTGTCCAGCGTCGCGCCGGTGTCGCCGTCGTACACGCGGAATGTCGCGCCGATGTCGGACTTCGTCTGCCCGGTGAACTCTGTCGGTTCTCCCCGTTCTTTCTCCGCGATCAGCCGGTTTACGGTGTCGGTGTCCAGGGAATCCAGGGCGATCACAGCGTCGCAGTCGTGGCGCTTGCAGAGCTTGATAGCGGTGCGGGCATCGAGGGGTTTGTCGAAGATGCTGGTGTCGACGCGCTTGCCGTCGATGTTCAGCTGGAGCACGTCGAAGCGGTCGGTCTCGCCGAGCACGGCCACCAAGGCGTCCAGTGCCAGCACCGAGGTGCCGTAGTCGGCGTCGAATCCCTCTCCGGTGGCCAGGCCCTCACCGACGTTGAGGATGGTCTCACCGGCATTCTTCGGCTGGGAGCGGTTCACGACCAGGACCGTCTGAACGTCACCTGGAAGCCCGATCTCGGCGGACTCGATGAAGCTGACCTCGACCTTGTGGTGGCAGGCTGCGGCCAGGATTGTCGCGATGGACAGGGTTGCCAGATTGCGGGCGTTCATAGTGACCTCCGTCGTATGGCTAGAACGACGGTGGGCTCACCGGACGATTCGGACGTCCGTGTCTCCAGTTGTCACTCGAGGGCGATCTCGAAGGTGCAGGGACCGTAATAGGTCGGGTCCCAGGCCATATTTCCCGTCATCACCTGTCGCCTCACTTCGATGGCGCCGAGTGTGATGTCGTGGGACTGCATGGATTCGACATAGGCACGGAAGTCCTGGGTCACTTCGATCTCGAGCTCGACCTCGATGAGTGCGGAGTCCTCGTTTTCGGTCTCGATGGGCGCGATGGTGTTCAGGGAGCCGTGGCCCCAGGTGTCGAGATCCATCTCCATCGGCAGGCTCTCGCAGACCTTCCCGGACCACAGACCTTCGAAGTCCTGGCGCCCGCATCCAAGAAGCAGCACCGTCAGGCCAACCCAGAAGACCGTCCTAGTCACTTCACCCCCAGCCGCTGAATTCTACCCGCTTCGCCTCCGGATGGACAAGAGGGTTGCGAGGACGATGACCCAACCTGCCGATCCGCTGCCAGTAGCCGTGCAGCTGCAGACGCGACCGCCGAGGTAGGCTGTCTGGTCGCCCTGCTTGCAGTCGTTGTCCACCTCGTCGTTCGGTATCTCCCGCGCCTCGGGATGCACCTTCTTGTTGGTATCGTCGCAGTCACCGTTGTTATCCGACAAGCCCTCGAGGAGGTCGCACGACGAGATCGCCTCTCCAGTTCCCCAGCCGTCACCGTCGCGGTCTTCGTAGAGCTTCAGGCCGTCGATGGCGTCGTTGTCGATGAAACCGTCGCAGTCGTTGTCCACGCCATCGCAGACTTCGGCGACGCCGACATTGTCGTCCGGTATGCCGTCGCAGTCGTCGTCGAGACCGTTGCAGAGCTCGGGGGCGTCGGGGTACACATCGGCGTTGGCGTCGTTGCAGTCTTGGTCGGTGTACCAGCCGTCACCGTCGGAGTCCTGCAACGCATTGGGACCGCCGTAGGCGCCGATGTCGGAGCTGGTGCCGTCGCCGTCGGCCAATGCCGGATCCCCGGCGTCGATGAGCGGGCTGTCGTCGGCGGGGCGGAAGTCGTCGTTGGAGCAGTCGCCATCGGGGCTGTAGTCGACGAGGAGGGGGTCTGTGAAGATGTTGCCTACTCCGAGTGGTTGTCCGATGACGTCGGCGGGCGTGTTTTCGAAGAAGGCGTTGTAGGTGATGTCGGCCTCGTCCCAGATGTCGTCCGCCCAAACGGCGCCTTCTCCACCGGTATTCCAGGCTGCAAGGTTGTTGGTGAACTGCAACCAGGGGTTCCCGTACGCTGCCATTGCCGAGGCGTAGTCGTTGCCGCGGTTGCCGAGGAAGTGATTGTTGACCAATCTGACCGCGGTGTTTCCGTAGTGCACATGCACGCCACCTACTGCCGTATCGGAGGTGTTCTCTACAATCCAGCTCGACTCCACGTTCAGCAGGCCGTTCCAGTAGAAGGAGATCGCCCCTCCGTCGTATGTGGCGTTGTTGGCGCAGAGCAACGTGCGCTGGACGTCGATGATGGACTCTTCGGCAGCGATGGCCCCCCCTTCCTCGGCGCTGCTGCCGGTGATCTGGGAGTCGAGGAGCTCCAGCGAGCCCGACGAGACCAAGATCGCCCCGCCCTTGTACTGGCTGCTGTTGTCCGTGAAGATCGAGTCAGAGATGGAGGTCAGGCCGGGATAGCCCTCGACGGCCAGGGCGCCGCCCTCCGAGCCGGCGGTGTTCAGGGTGAAGTCGGACAGGTCGATGTCGTTGGTGCCTCCCCACTGGGCGTAGATCGCGCCACCCCACTGGTCGGCGAAGTTCGAGTCAAAGTTCCCCTCGAGCACGGAGAGATCACCACCATTTGAGACGTTGATCGCGCCGCCGCACCCGCCGAAGGCCGAGTTGGACGTGAAGTCCGAGTCTACGACCGAGAGCAGCTGTTCCCCCACGCTCACGGCGCCGCCGCTCAAGCCGGCGTCGTTGAGGTCGAAAGCCACCGAGGATATCGAGCTGATCCCCCGTATGGCGCCCCCATTTTGGTTGGCATAGTTGCCCGTGAAGGAGCCGCCGGTGACGCTGCCTCCGATGAATGTCGAGATAGCCCCGCCATTTTCGTTCGCTGTATTGCCTGTGAAGACACTGTCGCTCACCTCCAGGGTGCCCATGTACCCGCCGGCCTTGAGCGCCCCTGCTTCGCCGATTCGCGCCTCGCAGTTCGCGAAGCTGCTGTTGGTGACGGTGGTGAATCCGTCCCATGTGTCGACGCAGCCACCCTCGGGGGACGAGATCCCCTCGAACTCCGAGCTGTCGATGGTGACCGTGCAGCTCGAGCAGTACAGGCCGCCGCCATACCATTCCGACCAGGCGTTGGCGATCCGGCTGCCAACCAGCGAGATGGTGGCTTGGTCTCCGCCGATCAGGCTGCCATCCAGTGGCGGGTCGACGTCCTCGATGACGATGTCCTCGAGGATGATGTTCGCCCCGGCTTGCGCCCACAGCAGCGAGCCGCTGCCTTCGGTCATCCTGAGCCCCCGGAACGTCACGTCGACTGGCGCGAAAATCACGAAGGCGGCGTCGCCGGTGCCGGCGATGATGGTCTGTTCCGGCACCGGAGCGACGATCTCGAGGTCTCTGTCAAGGCCGACCTGCTCGCCGTAGGTGCCGGCACCGATCTCGACGATGTCGCCGTCGTCTGCCATGTCCACGGCGTCCTGGATCGTATCGGCGCTGCAACCGTTGGAACAGACGGTGTAGGTGGCCGCGGGGGCCTCCACAGAGAGCCCGAGCAGCGTCGCGGCGAAGATGGCTCTGATCAAAGGACGTCCCCGGAAGATGCTTCAATACCCATACCCGGTCTTTGGGATAGGTTGCCGACGGTTTTTGAGCAGGTACACTCCAATCGTGAAGCGCGTGGCCGCACTATTGACCTTGTTCTTCGTGTCCTCGGTGGCGCTCGCGGGCGACCAGGACGGCCACGGACCCATCCCGCCGGTCCCCAGTGAAGACCCAGCGGATCCGCTCCGAGCCTGGACTCCCAACCATACTGACGGCGTCTCGGTGAGCCTGCTCGGCGAGTACGTCGACGAGCCCGTGAACATGTACGTCGGCCCCGCGGGCGGCAAGCTGCGCGTCGTGCCCCAGCTCGACAATGTGGTGCTCGGGAACCTCGGACTGTCTGCTGGATTTGCCGGACGCTTCGCCATCGAGACCACGCTTCCCCTCGTGTTTTCGGCGTCTGGGGTGGCTGGGTCGGGCAATCCGACCATTGGGGACCTCCAGTTTGCGGCGCCCATTCGTCTCAGCGACGGCTTTGGAGTGGTGCCGTTCTTGCACCTTGCCACCGGCGATCAATCTAGGTTTCTCGGTGATCTCGGCCCGGGCGCTGGCGGCATGCTCACCGCGAGCCTGCAACCGGGGTCTTGGGTGTTTGCTGGAAACCTGGGCCTCGACGTCCGCGCACCGACCTACGGCGAGGCCACGACCGGTGGTGCCCAGGTGCGAACGGCTGTCACAGCTGGCTATCTGCCCACTGAGCGGCTCGGAATCCACTTCGAGACGGTCGCCGGCGTCGGTCTGCTCAAGGACGTGAACGGGCGCCAGATCCCGGTCGAGGGGCTGTTGTCAGTCCGTGGCAATTCGTTCGTGAACTGGTTTTGGTCGGCGGGGGCAGGCACCGCTTTCACCGGGAGCTTTCCAGCGGCACGGCTCCGGGTATTTGCGGGGATTGGTGCCCATTTTGGCGTGGAGAAGGAGCTCGATCCGATCGTCGTGGTCGACGATGAAACGCCCCCCGAGGACGAGGTCCCGGTCGCCGAGCCGATACTGGTCGTGGTTCGGGTCGCCGATGTTCGCGGCAACCCCCTCTCCGCCAAGGTCTCGAGCGGCCAGAGCACCGCGACTGGGGTTCGGGGGCAGTACACGCTCGCGCTGCCAGTGGGGTCTCACGCCGTCACCGTCGTCGCCGCCGACTTTGGTGAGCAAGTTCGGACCGTCGTCGTCGAGCCCGAGCGGCAGGCCGCCATCGAGGTCGAGGCCACGCTCCTCGGGGCCGGCGGCAACGAAGAGGTCACTGTGAACCTCGCCGACCTGGACGGGGCACCGGTCGACGGTGGCCAGATCCTCGTCGATGGCCTGCCTGTGGGCACGACCAGCACCGGCGGTGATGTTCGGATTAGCGGCCTCGCAACTGGTGATCATCAGGTCGCGGTTCGCGCTCACGGCTATCGCTCGGTCACCGAGGAGAGCTCGGGCGGGGCCTTGCCACTCACGCTGCTTCCCGTCGAGGGCTCACTCCGAGTCGTGGTCTCGGACGGCAGCGTTCCCGTTCCCGATGCCTTTGTGTCCTTCGATGGCTCCTCCCATCGCCCCGCTGTCGCCCTCGGAGGCGGGGGAGAGCGGGTCTTCGTACTGTCGCCCGGCAGCTGGGAAGCGGTGGTCACCTCCGAGGCCCACGGCATGCAGTCCCGCACGATCGTGCTCGAGGAGGATGCCTACACCGTCGCCGAAGCCCACTTCCTGCTCCAGGATCTCGAGGATGGCGACGCCGATCTGTCGGTACTGGTCGCCGATCCGACCGGCGTGCCCATCGCCGACGCACTCGTCACCGTCGACGGCCTGCCCTATGGTGCGACCTCGACCGGCGGAGCACTGACGCTGCACGATCTGGTTGTCGGCGAGCGAATCCTCGGTGTCCTGGCCGACGATACGATAGCCATGGAACCCAGGAAGTTGGTGCTCTATCCCGGTCTCCAGGAAGAGATCTTCTCCCTCGACTGGCTGCCCGGGAGCGTGAGGATCCGGGTGCGAAGCCCAGACGGTCCCATCGCCGATGCGGTCGTCATGCCCGCGGGACCGAGCGAGATGGCGCGCCTGGCTCTCGGACCTTCTGGCGCAGGGATCCGCCAGTTTGCACCTGGAGACTGGGAGTTGCTGGTGTCCTCGGCGGAGTGGGGGACACAGGTTCGTCACATCACCGTGAGCGAGGAGCCCGGGCCCTTGGTCGACGTGGACGTCGTGCTGTTCTCGGCGGAATCGAGCGCTGGCCTCTCCAACTTGCGGGTCGCGGTCACCGATCCCGCCTCCATCCCGGTGCCCGGCGCTTCGGTGCGGCTCGACGACGTCGACCACGGTGGAACGGCAACCGGCGGAATCCTCGACGTGAGCGGCCTGGTGCCCGGCAAGCGTCGCTTGGAGGTCATCGCTCCAGCCCTCGGTGACACTCGCCAGGATGTGGTCTTGAAGGCGGGAGATCAGACGGTCGACGTTGAGCTGGGCTGGGGTGTGGGTGCCGTGCGGGTCACCGCCACCTCGCCCTCGGGTCCGGTCATCGACGGTGTCTTGCGGGTCGTCGGTGATGGTGCCTCCACCAGGCCCCTGGGGCTCGATCTGGAGGGGCGCCGGATCGTCTCCCTCGAACCTGGGTCCTGGCAGGCTGTCGTGGTCTCCGAGAGTTGGGGCATCGCGACCGCTACCTTCGATGTTCCCCAGACCAGCGACCGTACCGAGGTGGCCATCGAGATGTCGGGCGGCGGCGGCGACGTGCTCCTGGTGGTGCGCGATCCGCGCGGGGAGCCGGTGACCGATGTCGAGGTCGATTGCGCGTGCAACCCCACTGCTGCGGTCGGCGGCTTCGTCTATCTTTCTGGGCTGGAGGGCGAGGCCATCGTGGCGGAGGTCTCCGCTCCATACTTCGTCACAGCCAGCATCGAGGTCCCGGTGGGTGCGGTCGAGAGGATCGTGGAGCTGGCTCCGGTCCTCACGCCCCTGCAGGTGAGCGCCGCGGATGTGGACGGTGGAGCGCTGGCCGCCGAGATCCGCTTCGAGGGACCCTATCGTCTGCCTGCAGCCTCTCTCGATGCCACCGGATCTGCAGTGTTCTCCTTGGCCCCGGGCGAGTGGACCATCACTGGCCTGGCCGCTGAGTATGGCGCGCAGCGACGGACGGTGGTCGTCTCGCCGGGCTCCGAAGATCTCGCCGTGAAGCTGACGTTCTCGACCGGCAATGTACGGGTGACCGCCGACGAGGTCGTCATCGAGGAGTCGGTGCACTTCGACGTCGGGAAGGCCGTGCTTCGCGCCGAGTCCGACGCCATTCTGCAAGAGGTCGCCGACACCCTCATCGCCTATCCGCGGATCGTTTCGGTGGAGATCGGGGGGCACACCGACTCGGTTGGCGATGTCGCCTTCAACCAGCGCCTCTCGGAAGAGCGCGCCGCCGCCGTTCGCGCCGCCCTCATCGACCGCGGCGTGGCGCCCTCCAGGCTCAGCGACCGCGGCTACGGTCCGACCCGTCCAGTGGCTTCGAATGACGACGAAGAGAGCCGTCAGCGGAACCGGCGAGTGCAGTTCGATATCCAGGAGGTGAGCGAGGGTGAGTAGCGGCGACTAAGCTGCCTCACATACCGGAGCTGACTGTGCTTGAGGCGGGAGAGAGGATCGATGTCTGGATCGTCGAGGAGCCCCTTGGGGTCGGCGGAACAGCATCGGTCTATCGTTGCCACCAGGCGGACTCCGAGCAGATCGTCGGGGCGGTCAAGGTTCTGGATGACCTCGCGTCCCACAGGGAAGATGCCCAACAGCGCTTCATCCGGGAGGCCGAGGTGCTCTTTGGCCTGGACCATCCGGGAATCGTTGGGATCCGCGGTGTGTGCGCCGATCATGCGCCGCCCTACCTCGTCATGGAGTACGTCGAGGGTCGCTCACTCGCCGAGATCGTCAGTGGGGGTGCTCTTCCCCTCGATCGCGCCTTGGACATCCTGCAGGAGCTCGCCGAGGCCGTCTCGTACCTGCACGATCGCGGTGTTCGTCACCGGGATCTGAAACCGGCGAACATCCTGATCCGCGAGGACGGCTCGGTCTGCATCGTCGACTTCGGGTTGGTTCTCGAGGCGGGCCGCACGCGGTTGACGGCGGAGGGGATCCGCATGGGCACGGTCTCCTATGTGCCGCCGGAGTGGGCGACACCATCGCGGATCAACCCAGTCGCTTGGGACATCTACGCGCTGGGCACGGTGACCTGGGAGATGCTCACAGGGGAGAGGGCTTTCCCGGGTCAGCAGCAGCTCGAGGATGGCCCGAGAGCGCTTCAGGTCATCGCCGACAAGCAAGGTCATCAGCCCCTGGACCCGGGTCTCGGATTCCGGCAGCCCCTCCGCGACCTCATCCGGCGCATGACGTATGCCGATCCGAGTGAACGCCCGAAAGCGCAGGAAGTTGCGGATGTTTGCCGCTCTCTGAGCCGTACTTATCTCCCGGCAGGGGAGGAGGGCGAGGGCATGCCGACCCTCGATGGTTTTGCCATCCTGCCGACCTCCGACCAAGGCGTGCTGCCAACGCTCGGGCTGGAATTGGCGGCTCTGGCGCCCGCGCCCGCCGCAGAGAAAGTCGGGGTCGAACCGGGACCTCCGCCGCCGTCAGTCCCTCCCGCAGCACCGTCAGGTCCATCTTCACCGTCCCGTCCGCCCCAGCGTTCGCTGCCACTCCTCGGCCTTGCCGTAGCGGCGGTCGCTGGCACCTCGGCGTTGGCGATGGTCGTCGCCATGGCAGTCGCCTGGCTGGTCTGGCCGCCAGCGGCTACTCATCGGCCCGCGCAGATCATCGTCACTGGCCTCTCCAGTGGCACGCCCTACGTCGTTGAGATCTCCGGGCAAACAAGCGTTCGTCGGGCGGGCTGGACGCTGACTTACGATTCCCTGCCGCTCGGGGAGCTCGAGATGGTCTGGGCGGTCGGGGAGGGCTGCTCGGTCGAGACCTGTGGGGAGTCATGTGTCTGTGGTTCCCGCGAGATTCAGCTGGACGCAGGCGATGGACCCTGGACCGACACCCTCGCCCTGCACGCCCCGACCGTGAAGGTTCCCGATCTCCCCGAGGCACCTCCTGAGGCGCCTCCCGACCCGCCTGTTCCGCCGCCCTCTGCAGATCCGGATCCGCCGCCCACGCGCTCCTCAGGTGTCGCGACCCGCGGAGAGTTTGCGGCCTGGCTCGCCGAACACCCGGCGTGGTTCGTCGACGCTGCCACCTCGAGAGGCGAGGCTGGCCCTGGCTATCTGTCCGGATGGACCGGAACCGAACCGCCGCGACCGGGACCCATGACTCACGTGACCTGGTATGCGGCGGCGGCATTTTGCGAGCGTCGCGGCGGCTTGAGTGGGGTAGACGACCCTCCGGCACGCTGGGAGGGCAGTCCGTTCATGGAGTGGCGACAGATCGACGGCAAGATGGCGTGGAGGAGTGGAGACAACCGCTCTTCGGATGCTGCCGATCCGCTCCAGGCGAGCGCTAGCCTCGGGCTAAGGTGTCGAAACTGACGCAGGAGAGCCCTAAGAAACCCTGGTATTGGCTGGGGTTCCGTCTCCTTGTCGCCGCCCTGGCGCTCGCCTGGACGTTCTCGATGGCCCCGTGGCGCGAGGTCCTGGAGGCCGCCACCCAGATCACGCCGCTCGCGTTTCTCGGCGGGGTAGTGCTCATGCTCGGGAATATGTGGGTGGGAGCCTTTCGCTGGTACGCCCTGTTGGCGGCATATGGAGCGCCGAGCCCTCCGAGCGTGCCCTTCCTGGCCCGCGGCTACTGGGTGGGAACCTTCTACAACACCTTGTTGCCGGCAAACATCGGTGGCGACGTGGTTCGTGGACACGTGACCCAGCAGGCCTTCCCGGACAGCAAGGTGGCCGCGTACGTGATTGTGGTCATCGAGCGCTTCTTCGGCTTGGCCGGCCTCATTCTCGTCGCCCTCCTCATCCTGTCGGTGCACCCGGTGGGCCAGGTCTCCGTGCCGCCAGCGTTTGCCCTCCTCGCGGTGTTGCTGGCTCTCGGGGCCGCGATCAGCCCGATGGTGGGCTCGGCGGTGGGGCAGCGAATCGGTGGTCGTCTCGGCGAGGCTCTGGTGGCGCTCCCCCCGCCGGCGCGACCCGCCTGGTTCGTAGTGGCCCTCGGACTGTCATTGGTGACTCACAGCGTGTCGTCAGTGGCGGGCTGGATGCTGCTGCACGACGTGGATCCCACCGCGCAACTCCTGGACGTGATGGTGCTGATGCCAGTGGCACTGATCTCGATCTACCTGCCGATATCGGTGGCGGGCCTCGGCGTCCGCGAGGCTGCGCTCGTAGTCTTCCTGGGCACCGTGGGCGTGAGCGCGGTGGACGCGACGGTGTGTTCGCTGGGCTACATGGGTGTGCTGCTGGTGGTTGCCCTCGGCGGCGGTCTCTCGCACCTGGTCGCGCCGCTGACCTACGTCACTCCAGATCAAATCCCAGATTCATGACTTCTGCGGGGTTCGACCACCGCCCGTCCAAGCTCTTTGGGAAGTTCCCGGAGGCCTCGATCTGATAGGCGCCCTCGGCGTTGCGCTTGGCGATGACCCAGTCTGTCGGACCGTGGAAGACCTCGTTGATCCCTTCGATCTCAGCGCTCTCATAGGATGTGTAGACGGTGACGGGCAGGCCTCCCTCGGGGTCGACGAAGGTCGCGATCAGCGCCAGTCCCTCACCCGTGAAGCGCCGAGCTCCGAGGGAGACGCCGTCGGGTCCCACGGTCCAGTTCAGTCGTGACAGGAGGTCTGCCAGAGGCGGGTTCGTCTCCAGAGTCCCGTAGAAGACGCGCCGCTTGCCTTTCGCTTTGGGGGCGTCGTCGACCGTGAGGATCCCGACCTTGTCCTCGGCCCAGAACTTCTCGTGCATCATCATCGCGTACATGGAGGCCCTGGATGAGGCTGGGTCGTCGGTTGCCTCGGGCAGGATGAAGACGGTGCCCTCGTCGTGAATCATGGCGTTGAGTGGGCCGAGATAGGGCGGCGTTCCCGGGTCGGAGGCCCAGTCCTTGAACACCTTGCCAGCGACAGCCGGGAAGCCCTCGAGACCGGTCGTGTGGTCTGTGCGGTACGCGTCGAGGGCGGCGGTGAGGGGCAGGATCCACGCGAAGCCGGCGTCGAGCTCTCGTGCTGCGGTTGCGCCGACAGCCTCGTCTCCGAGGTTGTCCTTGGCAAAGAGCACGGTGGCGGCGCGGACCCCGGACTCGTTGGCCACCGTCTTCCAGTCGCCGTAGGCCTGGGCCTTCATGGGGCTCGCGACCTTTCGGAAGAGCGCCTGCGCACCGGGAGCCAGCTGTGCTTTGTGGCGTGCGAAGAGGGGGTTCACATAGGCGTGAGCCACCTCGTGGACCAGGACCCAGGGCGGATCGTCGCCGATGTCTGGCAGACCGCGTTCATCGATGGCGGCGACCCCGAGGACCGGCCGGATCTCCACTGAGCCGTCTGGCAGCAGGACCGATGATCCATAGTTGTGAGGACCGAGGAGAAGCCCCGGATGCAGGGTGTAGGTGGCACCCTCCACCGGCCCGAACATGCCGTCGAACCAGCCGATGATCTCCAGCTTGGCGACCCACCGGCGATACCGAGACTCGATGTCGTCGATGGCCTCGACCTGGCGATCCAGGAAGCTCTCGAAGTCGCTGTCGGAGGCAAAACGGGCGAGCTGCTCGGCGTATTTTGCCGCATGTTTGCCGTCCCAGCGGCTGTCGAGGCGTCGGGGAAGCGGGGTCAGCGGCACGAGTGGCTGGAACGTCTCCGGGTCCAGGTGCAGTGCAAGATCGACAGGAGCGTTGTAGCCGATCCCACGCTTCTCTCGGAGCTTGGCTGCCTCTCGCACGGCCGAATGGTCCTTGAACGGTCCGAACTGGGCGTCGACGGCCTGGAGCCACGGAGAGTCCGGTGCGCTGTTGTACTCCGGGTAGCCCGCAAGCCTGCACACCACGGACACCAGCTCCACGCGAGGATCGACGGCGACCTCGATGCGGTCGTCCGCTCGTGCGTTGAGGGCCAACAGCAGCAGGAAAGGGGTCACGCGCGCACCGTACCGCTACAGTGCGCCAATGAGAAACGACTCGGTCGATCAAGCGAGCACAGAGCCGGGTCCTGGCGATCGGCGGGGCTTGGCGCTCGCGCTGGCTTGCGTCGCGGTCGGAGGGCTCGGGCTCTGGGCTCACGCTCGCTCATTTCTGCCGTTTTTTGCTGACGATTCGTTCATCTCACTACAGTACAGTCGCCGCTTGCTCGAGGGTGCTGGCCTCACCTTTGCCGACGGCGAGTGGGTCGAAGGCTACTCCAACCTGCTCTGGGTCCTGCTCGTTGCCCTCGGCGGCCTGTCTGGTCTCGACCTGGTGGTCACGGCGCGGCTGTTCGGGTTCCTCGGGATGTTCTTGGCACTCTCGGTGATCGCCATTCGGCACTGGGACGACGAAGTGCTCCCGACCCTCGGCATTGCTGGCTTCCTCGCCGCTTCGGGGTCGATGGCGATCTGGGCCATCGGCGGACTCGAGCAGGGGCTCCTCGCCGCTCTGCTCGCAATTGCCTTTGCCTCTGCCTGGCGGCTGCTGCGAGACGAGCCGACACTCCAACAGGTTGCGATTCCCGGGCTCGCCCTGGCTGGCCTGTGTGTGACCCGCCCCGACGGACCGCTGTTCGCCGCTGCCCTCGGCCTGGGGATCCTGGCGGCCCGCAGGGATCTCACCGCCCTCAAGACGGTCGCGAAGCTGGCTGTGCTGCCACTCGCGTTTGTCGCGGCCCAGCTTGTCTTTCGAGTGACCTACTACGGAGACTGGGTTCCAAACACCGCCCACGTCAAGCTCGGTCTCGGTGTCGAGGAGGGCCTGGCCTGGATGACCGCGGGCCTGTGGCAGCACTGCGCCCTGGTGGCCGCGGCGGTGGTCGGTCTCGGGGCTTGTTTCGATCCCGCGGCGAGAAAGCGACTGATCCTCGTCGCTCCTGCACTCCTGGGTTGGATCGCCTATGTCGTCGCCATTGGTGGAGACATCTTCCCGGGCCGGCGCCACCTGGTGCCGGTGGTCGTGCTGCTCGCCTTTCCCCTTGGAGAAGGCCTGCGCTGGGCCGTGAAGCGCAATCGGATCGTTGCCTGGATCGGCGCGGTGGTCCTCCTTGGCGGCCACGCTTGGATGCAGCACAACGATCCCGAGAACCGGCGCGCCAACAGGGAGCGTTGGGAGTGGGACTGCGCGGTCAGCGGCACGCTGCTTGCGGAGGCCTTTGGCGACGCGGATCCGCTGCTCGCGGCGGGTGCGGCCGGGTGCATGCCCTACTTCTCCGGGTTGAACACCATAGATTTGTGGGGTTTGAACGACCGCTATCTGGCGACCCATCCCGTGAAGAGGCAGAAGAACCGCCTCGGTCATCGCATGGGGGACCTCACCTATGTTGTCGATCGACAGCCGGACCTGCTCCAGTTTGGCGGGGTCAAAGGCGACAAGGCGCTCAAGTCCTCCATGGGCAGGCGGTTTGCAGCCGACCCCCGCTTCGTGGAGCGCTACCGGGTGGTCACCTTCGAGGGCCGCAAGCCTCACAAGTTCAGAGCCAACCTGTGGGTTCGGATCGAGGGCCCCATCGGCATCGAGCGGACCGAGGGGCGCATCGAGATCCCCGCCTTCCTGCTCTCGGAGCGCAAGTACACCGTCGCCCGACTCGACAAGCAGGGGCGGCTCGGCATCGACGTCTCGCCCGGCAAACCTGCACAGATCAAGGGACTGCGGCTCGATCCGACAACGACCTGGAACATCCAGATCGACGCGACGGGGGGGCCTGTCTCGGCCCGGTTGGGTGCCGACGGTTTGCTGGCGGTGAAGTCTCCGGAGAGGAAGGCCTTTGTGCGGACGGTCGTCCTCACCGAGGTCGGCTCTGAGTAGGTAGACTGTCGTTCAAGACCTGACCCCTCGGGAAAGGCCGATTTGAGGGCAACTATTGGGGCGCTCTCCAACTGTTGTTCAAGACCTGACCCCGGCCAGCGCCAGCCACCGGCCACCCCAAACGCCGCGCCTCGAGCGATTGCTGACCTCCCGCTCTGCCTCGGTGGCGTGCCCCCGCCGGCCCGGACCCTAAAGATGCGGCTCGGGCACCCCAGGAACCCCGACGTAAACCTCGAAGAGCCCACCAAACCGGTCCATGATGTACACGTAGTCCTCTTCCCAGCCGCCGAGGCCGGAGCCGAAGTGGATGGCGCTCGTGAACATGTCGCCGCCGTTCCTCATCACGTGCACAAAGGTCTCGGTGCGACCGTCCGGCTGGATGCGAGTCACTTGGCCATCGGTGTGCAGCGCATAGACGTTGCCGCAGACGTCGGTCGCCATGCCATCGAGCTCGCCTCGGCCGGGAGAGAGCTCTGCCATGAGCTCCTCGTTGTCCGTTCCATCGGTCCGAATACGATAGACCAGCCCTTGATCGTCCAGGTTGTACCACAGGTATTCGTAGCCAAGAGACAGCGTGAGCCCGTCGAGGTCGTGCTCGTTGTGCGACAGGATGGAGTCGATGTCCCCAGTGCCCGGGGTGATCTCGACGATCTCGTCATAGGCCGTCGCGAACACGGTACCGCCGGGATGCACGATGACCGAGTTCGGAGAGGGGAGTCCACCTGCGAGCAGCGATTCGACGCCCGAGAGCGTCATTTTCATGATCGTGCCGTTCTGCTCGTCCGCGAACAGGATGTCGCCATTTGGGAACAGGTCGACGCCGGCGAGCTCGTCGGACTGGAAGGGTGCGATGACTTCGACGTCGCCGTCGCGACTCTGGGCCACGATGGCGCTCGACCAGTCGGAAGCCGTGACGACGTTGCCCTTGGCGTCGAAAGCGAACTCTTCGCCCGTGTACTCGAGGTCGATGAAGTCCCAGTCGTCCTGGTTGTCCAGGTCATCGCAGTCGAAGGGCGCTTCCATCGGTGGGATGAAGCCGAGTTCGTCTTCGTTGCCGCCTCCGATGCCGCGGAAGATCCCACAAGCGGTGCAGAGGAGCAGGATCGTCGGGATGGAGAGGAGCTTCATCTGGCCACTGTATCGCACGCGGCAACGGTCGGAGGCCCGTTTACCTCAATGCAAGCTCGCAGTGAGCAGCGGAGAGGACTGGAGCGTCGCGGCAACAGCGCTGGTGCCACCCGTGTACCAGGCGGTCGTCGCGGCAAGGACCTCGCGGCGGTCATAGGACTCGAGGAGCTGGCCGCGGCCGTCCTCGACCAAGACCGAGCCGTCAGCGGTCGACTGAACGCGGCGGATGACCTGCTCCCCGGCGTCGAGGAGCTCGGTAGCGTCGGCCGTCCGGCGCAGGAAGAACACGGTCGTCTCGCCATCGACCACGTGCTCGAGTCGCAGCTTCCGCCCCCGCGGGATCATGTAGAGTAGGCCTTCGTCGCCTAGATCGACGACCCTGGTCTCCGCTTCATTGCCGGAGATCGGGTTGCTGCCCGTGAAGGTCTCGACGATGTTCAGGACGAAGGCGTCGATGAAGACCCCCACGCCGTAGACGGGGATGATGTTCAAGCCCAGGAACAGGAGCTCCTGAACGATGAGGTCGGGAGAGATCTCTTTGTTGAACTCATAGATCTTCTGGGTCAGGGCGAACTTGCCGATGCATCCGCTCCCGGGGAGCACGAGGATCAGGGCGAGGGCGGGGACAGCGAAACGACGCATGGCTGGGCTCCGGGGAAGGCCCGCATTTTACGTTCTGCGCCTCGTAATCACCAATACCAAGGCCAGACCGAGCCAGCTGGCCGGCAGCCCCGTCGACTCGCAACCGCAGCCGTCGTCCTCTCCCTTCTTGGGGTTGCCATCGTCGGTCGTAGGCGTGCCAGTGTCGGTGGGTTCTGTGTCGATTGCCGGGGCTGCTTCACCGTCGCAGTCCTCGTCGATGTCGTTGCCGGGAACCTCGACCCCACCTGGGAATGCCGTGACTTCGCCGTCGTCGCAGTCCCAGAGTACCGGCGATTGGTCACCGTCGGCATCCGCCCACAGCGCCGGGTCAGCACCCTGTCCACCGGTGGCTCCGAGGTCGGGAGGCGTGCTGTTCCAGTCGACCTCGCCGGTCCCAGCGTCGATCACATCGCTGTCGCAGGCCGGCCAGAAGACATCATTGCAGAGTCCGTCGTCGGTCCAGTCTGCGAAGTCTGGATCGGCGTCGATGGTGGACAGTCCGAGGTTGGCGAGGCCGGGGGCGTTGTCGACGTCGTTGCCCCAGAAGGCGCTCCAGTCCGCGAATCCGTTGCCGATGGCCGTCCCGTTGAAGGCGAAGATGCTGTTCTCGATCTCGGCGTTCATTCCGATGACCGCCGTTCCCGGGTGATCGACGAAGGTGCCGTGGCGGATGTAGGCGGCCTGCGGGCTCGAGACCTGGATGGCGTCGGCGTTCGTCGACAGGCTGGAGCGGTTGCTCGCGAAGACCACGTTGGTGAAGGTGCTCGGGACCTGGACGGTTACCGCTCCCACGAAGTCGGCTGTGTTGGCGCAGAACTCGGAGCGCAGCGCGGTCAGCTCCTGGGTCGCGTCGATGGCACCGCTGAACCTGGCCGCGTTGTTGTCGAAGACCGAGTCGGTCACCGTGAGTGGGACATCGGTGAGGATCGCGCCGCCCACCCAGAAGGCTCGATTGCCGGAGAAGGTCGAGCTGACGATGTCGAGGGTCCCGGTCCCGACGGCTCGAATGGCCCCACCGTCCTCGTCGGTGGTGTTGTCCGTGAAGCGACATCCGGTACAGATGGCGGTGCAGTCCTGCAGCGACAGGGCTCCGCCGTGATCTCCGGCAAAGGCGCCTTGTACGCTCACGTCGGTCATCGTCAGGTCGGAGTACTGCGCGTAGATCGCTCCGCCGCCGAAGGCCGCGGTGGGGTGGTTGAACTGCACGTTGGTGAGCGTGAGGATGCTGTCGCTTGCGTGGATCCCGACGCCGTAGTCGATGGCAAAGTTCCAGTCGAAGACGACGTCGGTGAGCTCGAGGGAGGCCCCAATCACCCTGAGTGCGCGGTAGTCGCCGGTGAGCGCGACGTTCTCCAGCGTGAGCTTCGCCGTTCCCACCACCTCAAAGATCTCGCCCAGGCCGTAGGAGAGGTCATTGACGATCACGACCCCCGGACCTGTGCCGACCACCTCGATGTTCTTGTCCACCGTCATCTCGAGGGCGGGGTAGGTGCCCGGATCGAGCTCGAGCCGATGACCGCCGCTCGCTTCGATAACGGCGGTTGCCAGGTCGTCGTAGGTGTCGCCCGTGTTCGTGTTGGTGACGCCGGCCTGTGCAGCTGGGACCAGGGCAACAGCGATGTGGATCGCGAGCATGGGGCAGTGTGCCACGGCGAGGCGTCGAATAGAGGCCGGTTTTTGCGCGTCTCAAGGGGGTCGTAACGGGCTGGAGAACGAGACGTATGCGCAAAATCATGCTTATGACAACGGTTTTCGCCCTCGGTACGGGGTGTGTCTACTACCAGGAGAGGGTGGTGCCGCGCCCCGACGATGGGCCCGAGTGTCCGGGGGATCGGGACTGTGATGGCATCAACGACCTCGACGAGCTGCTCGGAAACACCAATCCCGACAGTCCGGACACCGATCGAGACGGTATTCCCGACGACGCCGAAGGGGATCTGGGGACCGATCCTGCCGACGCCGACTCGGACAACGACGGGCTCGATGACGGCGACGAGGTCTCCGGCGGGACCGATCCGATGGACCCGGACTGCGACGACGACGGGCTCATGGACGGTGAGGAGGATCAACTCGGCACCAATCCTCTCGATCCGGACTCCGACGACGACGGCCTTGACGACGGCGAAGAACTCGACGCCGACACCGATCCCCTCGACGCCGACTCCGACGACGACGGACTGGCCGACGGTGACGAGGAGAGTTTCTTCTGCGATCCCCTCGATCCCGACACCGACGACGACTCGCTCCTCGACGGCGATGAGGTGGCCAACAACACCAATCCGGCGCTGCCCGACACCGATGGCGATGGCCTCGACGACGGCGACGAGCTCGAGATCGGCACCGATCCCCTCGACATCGACACCGACGGCGATCACCTCCTCGATGGAGAAGAGGGCAACATCGGCTGTGATCCGCTCAACCCCGACACTGACGGCGGCGGCGTCTCCGATGGGGCCGAGGTCGCGGCGGGCACCGATCCCCTCGATCCACAGGACGACGAGCTCGGCACCATCGATCCCAATCCGAACGGTGGTGACTTCGACCGCTCCGGAGACTTCGACGACGAAGGTGTGCGCATCGGCCGTGGCTGTGGCTGTGACAGCACGTCCACCGGCACGGGTGCCGCGTTTGTGTGGCTGGTGGGGCTCCTCGCCTTGCGCCGTCGCTACTCGACCTGAACGCCCTTCCAGAAGGCGACGTGGTCCTTGATCTTCGAGGCGGCCACACTCGGCTCCTTGTAGAACCAGGCCGCGTCGCCATTGGTCTTGCCGTCGACGACCACGTCGAAGTAGTTGGCGGTGCCCTTCCAGAAGCAGCGGCTCGTCTGGTCGCTGTCCTGGAAGAACTCGCTGTTCAGGCTCTCTTTGGGGAAGTAGTGGTTGCCCTCTACGACGACCGTATTGTCGCTCTCGGCGATGACTCTTCCGTTCCAGGTGGCTTTGGGCATTGATCCTCCGAGGGTTTCACCGAGGTTTCAAGTGGCGTTCAGGGCCACTCCGAACGGGCTGACGATACTCTTGTCGGAGGAAAGACCTTGTCCGTTACAAAGACCCGACGTGTCGCAGAGATCACCGCAGTCCTCGCCACTGCCGCCGGTCACCTGGCCTGCCACGTGCTGCCGATCCCCCGGCCGCTCTTCATCACCGTCGTGGTCGTGGGCTGGGCTGCCTATGTCATCTCGCGCGGAGGGATCTCGAACGACAACTTCGCCGAAGCCTGGCGTCCCCTCGCGATCTTCGGCGCCATCTCGGCGGTGGCGATGGCGATCGGCGGTCTCGCGCTCGGGAACTTCACCTTGCACTGGCACCTGTTGCTGGCCCTCGCGATCTACCCGATCTGGGGGATCATCCAGCAGTATCTGGTCCAGGGCATCGTCGCCCACAACCTGAAGGAACTCGGGGGCGGCACCCTGGCGATCACCCTGATCACGGCGGGCTTGTTTGGCGTGATCCATCTACCTTTCGCCGTGCTGATGGTGGCGACCTTTGGGCTCGGTCTGGTCTTCACGCCCCACTACCTGCGCTATCGCAACGTCGTCGTGCTCGGCATCTGGCACGGCTGGTTGGGAACGCTCCTGTACTTCTGGATTCTCGGCCGCGATCCACTCGCCTTCCTGGGCTGACGGTATCGTTGCCCATGCGCATTGGAATCGACCTCGGTGGAACGAAGATTGCGGCGGCCGCGATGGCTTCCGACGGAGCTCTTGGCCCTCGTCATCGTCGGCCTACACCCAAGGATTACGACGAGACCCTGCGAGTGCTGAGCGAGCTCGTGACGGCGATCGAGGCACAGAGCGGACCCTGCGATCGGATCGGCATCGGCACGCCGGGCGCCCTGTCGCCGTGGTCGGGAGTGATGAAGAACGCCAACAACACCGCCCTGAACGGAAAGCCCTTCCGGACCGATCTGGAGTCTGCCCTCGGGCGGGGGGTTCGAATGGCCAACGACGCCGACTGCTTCGCGCTCTCCGAGGCGGTGGATGGCGCTGCAGCCGGTGCGACGGTCGTGTTCGGCGTGATTGTGGGTACGGGCTGCGGGAGCGGCGTGGTGATCAAGGGCGAGGTCATCGGCGGTGCCAACGCGATCCGCGGGGAGTGGGGACACAACCCGCTGCCCTGGCCGAGTGGCGACGAAGTTCCAGGTCCAAGGTGCTATTGCGGTCGGGATGGCTGCATCGAGCAGTACCTGGCGGGCACCGGTATGCGGCGGGATCACCAGCATGTGACCGGCGTCGACCTGTCCGCCGAGCAGATCGACCGCGGTGCTGCGGCCGGAGATGCGGACTGTGTGAGCACCCTGGATCGCTACGTGAACCGGATGGCGCGCAGCCTGGCGACGATCATCAACCTGCTCGATCCGGACGTCATCGTGCTCGGAGGCGGGGTGTCGGCCATCGAGGCCCTATATGAGCGGGTCCCTGCGGAGTGGGGGCAGTACGTCTACTCCGATCATGTGGCGACGAAGCTGGTGCGGAACCAGCACGGGGCCTCCGGAGGGCTGCGGGGGGCTGCATGGCTCTGGCCTTCGTGACTCTCCGTGACTTCTTTGTGTTTCCGCTCCGGCGGGGTTCGGGTTCAATTGGGAAGCTGGAGGCTCTATGCGTTTTCTGTTCCTCGCTCTCCTCGTTGGATGCGGCAAGTCGGTAGGGATCGACGACAACGAAGAGGATCCCAACACCACCGTCGAGACGACCGATGACGAGACCGTCGGGACCGAGCGCTACGACCCGGAGCACCTCACCGTCGTCAAGGGCGCGCTGACCGAGGACGAGTGGTCGGCCCTCACCATGGAGAGTCGGCTGTTCACCGACATCATCCTCGGGCCGGACTGCCTGAACGAGCCCATCCCGCAGATCTTCACGTGGCACCCCGGGGAAGTCGAGATCGACGGAGAGACGCTGACCGAGGTCGGCTTCCGCAAGAAGGGCTTCATCGGGTCGATGTCGTGGACCCGGCCCAGCCTGAAGGTCGACTCCGATCGGTTCGTAGACAAGCAAGAGTTCGCCGACAGCACCGAGAACTTCACCTTCAACAACAACAACCAGGACCCGACCCGCATCCACACGTGCATGGCCTACTACGTGTTCCGAAAAGCCGGCGTGCCCGCTCCACTCTGCTCGTTCGCGACCATGGAGGTGAACGGCGAGGACCTCGGGGTCTACACCAACGTTCAGCCCATCAAAAAACCCTTCCTACGCCAGAACTTCGGCACCGACGATGGCGATCTCTACGAGGGCACCGCCTCGGACTTCAGCACCGAGTGGGTGGTCACCTTCGAGGTGAAGACCGACGAGAGCACACTCGACCCCCTCCAGGAGCTCGCCGATGCCCTCGATCTCGACGACGGCGCCCTCATGGCCAGGCTCGACGAGATCCTCGACGTCGACGGCTTCATCACCGAGTGGGCGGTCGAGGGCCTGATCGGGCACTGGGACGGCTACGCCCAGGGCAGCAACAACTACTACGTCTACCACGACAGCGGCGACGGCCTGCTGCACTTCATTCCCTGGGGTGCGGACGCTGTGTACGAGGATCCGCAGTCCGACGCGCACTACACCGCGAGCCTGCTCGTGCAGCGCCTCTGGAACCATCCCGAAGCCCAGCAGATGTACCTCGACGAAGCCCAGCGCCTCCTCGACGAGGTCTGGGACGAGCAGGAGCTCATCGCCGAGATCGACAGGATCGAGGCCTTGATCGAGCCTCACCTCCTCGATCCTGAAGTCGCCCTGGAGGGCATCGACGAGGTCCGCGGTTTTGTGCAGGATCGCGCCGCGACCTACCAAGCCATCATCGATTCTCCACCCTTCAGGCCGAGGACAGGCAAACCCAAGGGCTGCATCGAGCCCATTGGATCGGTCACGGCGACCTTCGAGACTGAGTGGGGAAGCCTGGAGGACGACCCCTTCGCGTTCCCGACGACCCTGGCCGGTGAGGTGTGGGGCCAGCCCCTGAACGACTTCTATGTGGGATCCACAGCCGGCAACGACGAAGAGGGGAACCCGGTGCTGTCCATCGTCGGCCTCGACGAACCCTTCGTCGCCGTCTCCCAGGTCGTCCTCATGCTCCCGGACGGGGTCCAGCCGGGCACCTATCCGGTCGATATCGCTGCTATTACAGGATATCTCGTCGCTGCGGACCTCACGAATCCCGACCCCGAGGCTTGGGTGTTGCAGGGCCTGCTGGGCGGAGATCTGATCCTCGACGAGGTCTCCATGACTCCCGGAGGCACGGTGCGCGGCTCCATCGACGCGATCCTGGTGCCGAACATCTTCGAGTAGGGCGGGCCGTCGGGAGGAGATGCTGGGCATCGTCGGGCGGGAGGGTGGAAGGCGTTGGGATTAGGGGCGTGGAAAGGCTCTTTTTAGCGGCCTCTGGCCGGCGAGGAGCAAGCCCCTCTGCACACCCGGCAGCATGAAGGCCCGCGGGTTTGATAGGTGGCGACGGCTGTTGTTCGGGCGGACCTCTTGCTGGAAAGGGCTGCGCGCCCCTTCACCCGCGGCAAAGGGGCTCGCCCCTTTGCAATCCCGGCAACAATCTCACGACGATGTGCGATTCGTCGGGCACGATCAGCAGCCGCAGTCTAGATCTAGGGCCATTCCCAGAACATCCCGACTCCGGCAGGAGAGGCGACCGCGATCGAGTTGATCTCAACATCCGCGGGGCTGAAGATCGCCACCCGGTCGTCGTCGTAGCACCCCACATACAGGTTGTCGGCACCGTCGATAGCGATGTTTCGGATCTGGCCCGCGCAGGCCACCGGTGTCGACGACAGAAAGACCCCATTGGCGGTGTACGTGTAGTACGCGGCATTGTTCTGCGACGCGACCACCACGTCTCCGTTGCCTTTCACAGCGATGCCGAACGGGGTGCCGAGCCCGCCACCGGCGAAGATGCCCTGGTTGTTGAAGCCGGCGGTCCACCACTCGACGGCGTTGGTGCTGAAGGCGGTGAGGTAGAGATCGCCAGCGGGGTTGAACGTCGTGGACCGGAGGTTGGTGCCGGTGAGTACGTCGACAATGCCGCCGTCCGTCCCGTCCGCGTTCAGGATCTGGATGTCGGCCATGCTCGAGCCCGAGGTGTAGATCTGGCCCAGCGCGCTCACCGAGGTGCCATACAGGTATCCGCTCACGATCCCGGCACCCATGGACGTGACCCCGAGGGTGACCGGGTCGATCTCGAAGGCCTCGGCGTTGCCTCCGGCGTAGATGAGACCCTGACCGCCGGCCACCGACTGGACGTTGGTGACTCCGGGAATGGTGGCGGCGACCGCCAGTGTCACCGGGTCGTAGATGTAGACGGTGTCCGTCGAGGTGCTGCCGACCAGCAAGCATCCGCCGTTCCCTTGCTGACAGAAGCCGCCCGGACCGCCGGTGATGGCGAGGGTTACAGTTGCCGTGTTCGAGGCGGCCCCGGAGAGATCGGAGATCTGGTAGGTGAAGCTGTCCGCACCGAAGGGCGAGCCGTCGTGGGAATAGTCCACGGTACCGTCGACCTGGGGCAGCGCCGTGCCCCGGAGTGGGGGCGCGACGATGGTCACGGTGGCGTAGTCCAGGCCGTCGTCGTCGTCGTAGTCATTGGCGGCGACGTCGATGTTGACGTAGCCCGCGTTGACCGTGCCATCGGCATCGTCGACGGCCACCGGTGGGTCGTTGATGGGATTGATCGAGAAGCTCACCGTCGCGATGTTCGAGGTCTGCCCCTCGGCATCGTCGACGGTGTAGGTGAAGGAATCGTACGCGGTTTCGGAGCCGTCGTGGCTGTATTGGGCGCGGCCGGTGGCGTTGACCACGGCTACGCCGTTGATCGGATCGTCGATGACTGTGACCGTGCTCACATCGAGATCGCCGTTGATGTCGGTGTCGTTGTCGACGACCACCACTTCGACCACGTCGCCCTCGTCTACTGTCTCGGCGTCGTCCACCGCCACAGGGGCTGCGGGCACGTCGGCGTCGGTATCGGCGTCGGTATCGGCGTCGGTGTCGGTGTCGGTGTCGGTGTCGGCGTCACCCTCGGTCTCGGGAAGGTTGTCGACCACCTTGGTCTCCATGCCACAGCCCAGCAACGCTGTGGCACTCACAAGGGACAGGAACCAGACGCGCGATTGCATGGAGTCTCCGAGGCGGCCCCCATTGTACGACGTCCGCCCGTCAGCTCACTTGACCGCGAAACCGGATCGCAGGATGCAGTCATCCTGTGACATTTGATGCCAGGTTCTTCTTATGGAATCGGGCGTTGCTTTTGTTAGCCTTCACCCCATGCAAGCTCGAAGACTCGCTCCAGGCGTTCTCGTGGTCCTCTTCCTTGCCGGGTGTGCCGGCCAGAAATCAGCGGAGAAGCCCGCTCTCGTGGAGACGCCGGCTGCAGAGGAGTACACCGACTACGGCCACCGGGATGCAACCCGCGCGAGCATCGATCCGAGCTCCACCTTCGCTGTGGACGTCGACACCGCGTCCTATGCGTTGACCCGACAGAAGCTGAGCTCTGGCGTCCTGCCGCTGCCCGCCGCCGTTCGCGTCGAGGAGTTCGTGAACGCGCTTCCCTACGACTACCGGCCCCCCAGCACCGAGCCGCTCTCGGCGTTTCTCGAGGCCGCTCCGAGTCCGTTCTCGGCTGGTGGGCACCTCGTGAGAGTTGGCATTCAAGGCAGGAGAGTAGCCTTCGACGAGCGCAGACCCGCCCACCTCACGCTGCTGGTCGACACCTCGGGGTCCACGGCTGTAGGCAACAAGCTCGATCTGGCCAAGACGGCCTTGAACCAACTCATCGGCGAGCTCGGAGAAGCGGATACAGTCGCGGTCGTCGCCTTTGGAGGAACCGCAGGTCTGGTGCTCGCCCCGACCTCTGCAGCGCAGTCCGCGGAGATCGTCGGCGCCATCGATGGGCTGGTGGCGGGCGGAAACTCGGCTTTGGAGTACGGGCTGGATCTCGCCTATGACCAGGCAAAGAGGAGCTTCCGGGACGGCGACATCAACCGCGTCATCCTGTGTTCCGACGGTGATGCATCGGTCGGTGCCACCACACACCAGTCCCTGGTTTCTGTCATCTCCGAGCGGGCAAAGCAGGGGGTCGAGCTCACGGTCCTCGGCTTTGGACCCTCTAGCTACAGCGACACGACCTTGGAGAGGCTCGCCGATGATGGCGATGGAAACTACTTCTACGTCGACACCGAGAACGAGGCCCGGCGCGTGGTCGTCGATCGGCTCACCAGCACGCTGCAGGTCATCGCTCGGGACGTGAAGGTCCAGGTCGTTTGGACGGAGGCCGTCGAGTCCTATCGGCTGGTCGGCTACGAGAACCGCGAGCTGGCCGATCACGAGTTCACCGACGACGGCGCCGACGGGGGAGAGGTGGGCGCCGGACACCAGGTGACCGCCCTGTACGAGGTCGCGCTCGCTCCGGATGCCTCTGGCCCCATTGCGACGGTTCGGATCCGCAGCAAACCTCCCGGTGCCGACAAACCGGCCACCGAGCAGTCCCATGTGCTGGCGTTCGAGACCTTCAAGCCGTCGACCGCCGAGGGGAGCCCGTCCTTCCGGATTGCGGTCGCCGCCGCCTATTTTGCGGAGATCCTGCGGCACAGTCCCCACACGCGCAGCCTTCGCTATGACGATGTCCTGGCCCTCGCTCGCGGTGCCGAGCGGCTCGAGTATGCCGAAGACGCCGAGCTCATCGCGCTGATTGAGGCCGCGGCGCGCCTCTAGAAGAAATCGAGCGCATTTCTAAACGCCACCGCCCCTGCTGCGTAGGTAGGTTGGAGCGCAATGGGCGAAGACCGAACAGCAGAACAACTGGCCACCGCCGCCCAGGGCGGAGATCGACGTGCGCTGGACGAGCTCGCGGAGCGTTGGTGGACCCGGATCCGGCAGTGGGCTTTCGTGGAGATCGGGGACCGCGCCGCCATCGACGACGCCTCCCAGGACGCCCTCGTGAAGCTCCTCGATCGCATCGACCGCTACGACGCGAGCAGGCCCTTCGCTCCCTGGTTGCGGGCGTTGGTGCGCAACACCTGCCGCGACCAGCGGCGCAAGGCGCGACCCACTGCTCAGGTCGCCGAGCTGGCTGACTTCCGCGATCCGGGCCGCCAGGTCGACCTGCACAGTGGGGCCGAGCGGGCGCTGCGGGCGTTTGCTTCCCTGACTAATCGGCAGCGGCAGGTCGTCGAGCTCTGCGACCGACAGGGGCTCTCCCCGAGCGAGGCCGCCGCCGAGCTCGAGATCGCTCCCGGCACCGCACGTTCGCTGCTGCACCAGGGCCGAAGAAGGCTTCGACTCGAACTTCTGGCCGAGCGTCCCGAACTCCTCGATCTGCTCCGGGAGACCGCATGACCTGCCACGAGATGCGCTCCGAGCTGCTCACCGGATCCCTGGACTTCGACCATCCTCACCTCGAGCAGTGTCCCGACTGCCGGGCCATCGCCGAGGTGATCCGCGCTGGCGTCCGCGACCTCGACTTCGGGCTCGACGACCTGGGAACCGCCGTTCCGTACTCCGTCGCCCGCGCGCGACTGCCCACAGACACCTTCCGGAGGAGATTCGACATGTTTGGACTTCACAGCTTCGCTATCGCCATCGCCGCTGCTGCGGCTCTCGCTCTGGGGTTGCCCGTGCTCCTGCCGAGCGGTGGCGTTCCCTCGACGGCACCCATCGCGAGTCCCGCCCGGCCAGACCCGGCCCACCTCGAGGCGGCGAGAGACCTGGCCATCGAGACCAAGCAGATAGAGTGGAACCTGCTCTCCGAGAGGGACTGGGGGCTCCGAGCCGACGCCCTGTGGGAGGCTTTTCAGCACATTGATCCCTATGTTCCCAGCGATGACCCAGAGATTGACGACGTCGCCTTCCTGGTCCTGTCGGAGGTAGGGCGCGCCGCAGAGAACCGAAATGCGCCCACACCGCCTCTGTTTGCGAAGCTGGGCTCGGGAAAGACCGTCAACCTGGGCTGGTGGCTGGCGGCGACCCTGGCCACGCCAGAGCGGGTGGCCTCTCTCTCCAAGGATACGGCGCTCTCCATTCGGCACCACGTCGACATGCAGGCAAAGGAAGCCGACTGCGAGCTGCCAGCCAACCGCGTCCCGCTGGTGGTAGGCCTCACCAAGATCAGCCAACGCCAGCTGGCGGGTACCCGCGTCGACCTGCTCGTCGACGGCGATGTGATCGCTGAGGATCTGCGCATCTACTGCATCGAGGGGGGCAAGCTCAGCCTCGAGGCGACGACGGAGACTGCGCCAGCCCTCCAGCGGAGCGTGCATGCCGGGTCCGTGGTGGATGTTCGGCGTCATTGATCCAGACGCCCGATGGGGTAGCAGCTCTACCAGCTGAGGACAAACCCGCACAAGGCGGCCAGGCCGATTCCCAGGAGCAGATCGCAGCCGGCCCATGCGGCATGACCCACGGCGCCCCACCAGCCATGAACGTTGTCTGGGTTGGCGTTTCCGGTCGCTCGAGAAGCTGCATTGCCACAGAACCATCCAGCCACTGCACCCGCCGGAGCGAGTGGGATCAGCACACAGACCAGCGCGACTTGCAGCTCGGCCAGTCCCGCGCTTGCGCCCCCCAACGCCCCCAGCAGGACTAGCAGGGTGCCAATGGTCAGCGCGCGGGACAACTCCAT
>PJEL010000317.1_pt1 | contig 57625 bp, 44 predicted proteins | sample 1853271 | NCBI WGS metagenome assembly PJEL01 (sample SAMN08108733, study PRJNA415343) | Invertebrate metagenome, whole genome shotgun sequencing project. | host: Globobulimina | place: Sweden: Gullmar Fjord | collected 2015-08
CAAATTAACATACACGTAGACGACACTACGCTTTCCATACAATAAATTAGTTAATATTATCTTCTTGAGAGATATAATATATCTAATTATGGTGTGAAATGAGCATTTGTTGCCTGTTGAGGTGAGAGGACGACACGTCTCTTGGTCGTTGGTCGACGCTCCAAGGAGCCCACAACGATGCGATTCAGATATCTGAATCCCTGGCTGCAAATCGAACGTGAGCACTTTAGTGGACGATAAATGCACGTGATATGATGAACTAATACGATCAAAAGGGTCTCATCAATATCCGAAGATATTGGCCTGGGTAAATTCCTCAGAAAGGATTATGCATGTCGTACTGCCTCCGTGGCAGTGCCTCTCTTTGAATGAAGAAACAGAAAAATTCTTTCACAGCCACTCTGACCTTTATGCTGTACATATTTACAGTGCAAACTGATGTCGGAGTGACCGATTGATCTTACGATCGCTTGCTGGCCAGAAAGATCCCTTGTGAAGGTTCTCCCAAACATGCCATGAGGTTAGCGTATGGTTTCAGCTATTGGGAACCAAAAAATGTTGAAAAAATGCCGTGGCCACACAAGTTCGAACAACTCGCGAATTTATTAATTTATTGTATTTATTATTGTATTTATTATTTATTATTTTATTATGTATTTTGTGTTTGATTTCTGAAGACAATTGATCGAAAACCCCACCAGTGGTGTTGATAGATTCCAAGGTATCATCCATGTTTAGCTCTTCATCACCAGACATTGTATGTTTACCAATATCCATGATTGAATGAGCTTCTTGGTTTATCTTTTTGTAATATCCATCTATAAATAAAGGGAAAAGGATGAATCCAGCAAGCTTAGAACGCCAGACAGATACTTGCTGTTCCTGCCCTATGTATCCATGCTTGGCCAAGTATGACAGAGCATGAGCTTTTCGTTTCCATTTTTGCTTGAGATGGACTAAATACACCCCCAAAATCACATCAGTAACATCTAAATCTGCTCCACCAAAAAGAGTAAATAAAAGCCTTCCTATTTCGACAAGCGCATCCACTCCATTATCTGTGGATGTTGCCTGTAGGTCTCCACCATAGCCTAATCTCTTTGCAAATCCACTGAGAAGACCCTGCCAGGATTCCTGACTCTCGTAGTCAGGAAATGCATTGAATGAAATAAAGAATATCAACCCAGTCAGAATACATTCCGCTAAAGAAATGAACATCACTGCTGCAAACCACCCAGCCAATTGGTGTGTGTCTGGTAAAGCAATGAAATCCCTCCACTGTGAGCAAGAATTCTGCAGTAATTCCTTGCACGAGTCATCTAAACAGTCATTCCATGGTATTTCAGGCTCTTTATATGATATTCCATTACTGATGACGTTTGTGGTCAAAATTTGGTATGCATTTGGCAGTGTATCCATCAAGGAAATATTCTCTGGGGCTTGAACTCGTTGTTCATCATCAATACGTTCTAATTCTTCACCGATGTACCAGAATATATTCTGTTCGGGATCAAAAGGATTCATCTCAGACAAACGCTTGTCAGTTTGCCACGGGACATCTGTCCTGCATGTCAATGTCCCAGGGAAGGAAAAATTCACATATGGAGGATCCAGGTTTGAAGAAATGAAATTATCTAGCATCCACCCAGCGCCGAACTCTGCCCACCTTTCGAAACAGGTGCTATATTTATGCTTATTTGTAAATATTACCTGACACTCTGTGGTCAACTGGACAGCACCGGTCGCCCCAGGAACACATACTCTAGGAAGTTGGTCAACATATGACTCACAGGGGTTATTAGACCAACATTGACTCGACACAGTAGGACTGTATACGACAACAATACCCCAGATAGTGAGAAAAAACTTTAAAACTTCGATTGCGAACCATACGTGAATAATGACAGTCATCTGAGGCATTCTCTTTCGCTCATCAAGACATGAACCCTGCCATCCCAGTCTCACAAGGAAGAATGACACAACTATCTCCAGAAAGTAGACCCCTGTCATCCCATACATTGCCACTGCAACTTTTGGGAACCCTTGACACTCATAATCACTGGACAACGTCACCCCCATAAGACTCAACAAAAGTATGAACATGACAATGCAAAGTGCTCGAAGCAGTGGGTAGAATAAGAGAGGCAGAGAGTCTGTTGCCAGTCTCCAGCGCCTTCCTAGGAATCGAGCTTGTGGCATCGTATAATTTTATATCGAGCTACATTCGATGTTATAGATTGATCCCTGAAACCATAAATCATCGAGTGAAGAAAGAGCCAGGTTTGCTCTTGTCTCGTCACAGAACTCGCTCTGCATTCGAAAGCAAAATGAACTCGTTACAGGTTTCTTCTTACCATAGCATGCTATTCTATTCGGTTATCATGCGCACGAGAACCGAATAAATAAATTCTCTAATTCATTTGGTATGAATGAATATGCCGATCATAATGATGGAAATTTCCACATTGGTGAATATCAGGTATTCTTACATGGTCAGAGTGTTGTCATAAATAATCAGTGCCTTGTGCAGTTTATACACAAAGCCGTACTTAGGGAGATGCCTCAAATACAGCATCACTTAGAACATGAGACTGAGTGCCAGCTCTACTGGATTGCATGATTGAGCTACTTGCAATCGATCGGGCTCTACTTTCTGAATGTACCTCAGAATTCATGTCATCGTCATTTATGTTGAGCCGTGGAACAATTGGAGGGACAAAAGTACCCGCAGCTTTGACCACTCCATCATCATCAGTACCAAGATTCATTTCTTCATCGTCGGCATAGTCTTGTGACAAGAGAGGATCCAGAGCATGCGATTCTCCCAAAGATTGTAGAGATAGATATGCTAAATAGGCCACAACTGACAAATAACCCAAAACCACAGCCCAGAAAAGTAGGTGGACCATCATGCCACATCCAGACAGCACACTGAGCGCAGTCTGATATGCTGTTAAAGCATTGATTATAATGATCACAGAGGCAGTAGCCACACATACTACGTTTGTCACGTAGGAATTCACAAATCCTAGACCTACAACGGATGCATTTGCTGTGAGCGCAAGAAGAGGAATGATTGCAAAGGGAAGTTGTATTGCCTGTAGAATATTTAGCCACTGGTTGAGGATGTCCAGTCCTGTGAAAGATCCACTCCTTTCGGCATCATATACCAAGGCAACAATCATTGTAGGCACCAAAGCAACTGCCCTTGTCATCAGTGCTCGATTGTATGGTCCCATTTTTAAGTCTAAAAATCCAGACATAACAAATTGTCCAGCGTAAGTACCCGTCATTGTGCTACTCTGTCCTGCTGCAAGCAACCCAACTGCCCATACCATGGCAACACCTGCACCATATTTATTTCCGAGAAATTGTCCGGCATTATAGAGTCCTATCTTTTCGTCCGTCCCATGGAATCCATGCGCAAATACTGAAATGACCGACGTATTTATGGCCAGTGTCACAAACAGGGCCACTGCGGACTCTACTTTGTAATACCACAAGGAATGCTTTGCAGTGGACCTATGCTCAGGTGGTATGCCTCTCTCGTGAACTAGAGCAGAGTGTAAAAATAAATTGTGAGGCATGATAATAGCACCCAAAAGTCCCGTCGCCGTCGGAAGCGATGCCGAATCCAGTTTCGGAATGGCAAGTCCTTGAAATACCTTTCCATATGGTACCTTGGCAGCAAAAAAGAGTACTGCCATGCAGACTCCAAGGGTCCCAACCAGTAACTGGAAAAAGCCTTCCAGCCACTGTAGCCCGAATTTTTCTAGGAAAAGAAGCAGGTATGCAGTCACTGCTCCAGTAATCACACCAGCCCACAATGGCATAGCCCCCCGTGTCAACAGCATGATTGCAAGAGACGACCCAATCACTTCCTGAATATCACTACCTATGATGGCCAGCTCCGCCATCAACCACAGCAATATACGCATCGGTCCAGGGTACATATCTCGACAGTGTTGAGCCAGATGTCTAGACGTAGAGACACCCAACTTTGCAGCTAGGGACTGCAGCAGACCCCCTAGCACCGTCGACCACAGTAAAACCCACAAAAGCGAGTATCCAGTCACGACGCCTGTTTGTAAGTCTGCCTCGAGATTTCCAGGATCGATATATGCTATGCACATGAGAAAACCAGGACCCATGTGAACAAGAAAGGATTGCCATGATTTCCTGTCGTCCCGTTGATCTGTTCGAATCCCTCTGGATGACCTCTGTGCGTGGGTAGAGATGCCCTGTCTACCTGTAGATGATACAACAATGACACCTTCATCTTCATTGTCATTACTAACTAATTCATCATCAGATAGAACCTGACCAACGTGTTGCAAGGCTTCTTCCTCCACCCACCGTGAGGTTTCCATGAACCTCACTGGAACCCTGTCGTTATGCTCGTCTCTCATGACATTGATAGTTTCTATTTGAGAATATTCAACTATTTATACAGCATTGCATACAATAAAGTAAACATAAAAAGGTACAGTTGGAACAGCTAACTCAAAATTTTGACCTGTACAGGTCAACAGCACCATGGGGTGGATGGTCTGTATCAATGTACAAAGAGTGGGCTATAGATTGATATCAGGCATCAGAGATATCCCTGAAATGCATCCATGCCCATATATATGCCATATGGTAGTACCATCATGCATGAGTCATGATGAGTCATGTCCATTGTATAGATATGGTATGGTGCAATAGAAATACATGTGCTTTAATCACATTCAAATTCATACATGTGCTTTAATCACATTCATTTGATTTCATCTGATATACATAGATTTCAATTGATTAAAGTGAATGGATCAGGGAAGACCCTGTCTCACATGTGGTGATCGCATGTCTCTGGTTCTGATTTCAATATACAGGATATTGGGGACTTTCTAAGGATATATTTCATCTATATAATTCATATACATCCTTCTATTTGGTGATTTCAGACCTGATTGAGGACACAACCGGGTGTGCCATGTGTGTGGTGGAGGACTCGGTGGTTGTGACGAGTAGCACCATGCATGGTCCTGGAAAGCGCCAGAAACGGGGCATGGACACTATCAATGGTACATGTGATAGTAGTAACTGTATATATTGTCAGGAAAATGCCCAACGTTTCGGGGAGATTGTGAGGCAGTATTACCACCACCCAATACCCACAACCACAGAATGTGGTAGAACATCCTTCAAGATGAAGAAAGCGGGATGCCAAGAGTGTCGATCGATGAAGGCTTCGAATAGCAGTATTTGGGATTATGAAGCAGGTGATGCTGATCGACGGTTGGTAGATGTGGTGCAACAGAAGGAAGGAGATTTCAAGGTGAGACATGTGGATACAAAGCAACGTGGGTTCCTCGACGTGGGGCAATTTTCTGGATGCTGGGGAAAAAGCAATCCTTGTCACAAGAATGTTGATATTGTCTGTGGATTAGAGTTTGAAGAGCGGGGATGGCTTTTTGCTGCGGCTGGAGTGTCCAAGCAGGTGAGAGTGTACTCTCTTGCAAAGCTGCTGGAGGAACAGGTGCATGAAAATGAGCCTATTCGTATGCACCGGCTTGCAAATAAATTAAGTAGCTTGTCATGGAACCCTACAAAAAACGGTGTGGTGTCGGTTGGTGATTATGATGGTGTGGTGACAGAAATAGATCTTGAGACTGGGCATATTATCAATGAATCTGATGGACATTCAGGACGGAGGGTCTGGAGTGTATCACATTCGGTACTACAGAAAGATATGATGGCCTCAGCTTCAGAGGACGGTAGTATAGCTATATGGGATGTTGGCAAGGAAGTTGTGATGAGGATATCTCCAAGTACAGACATTGGTGGATCCAAGTCTCCCATTACTGGTGTACAGATGTCTCCATGGGATAGTAATCTAGTCGGTATTGCATCGGCTAGCTCTTTGGGATATGTGTATGATATTAGGCAGCATAATAGACCACTTAAAGTGCTTCGTGGCCATGAACGCCCGGTTTCATACATCAAATTCCTGGACCAGAATACTGTGGTAACAGCAGGCATAGATTCGTCCTTGATTGCATGGGATCTTTGCAATGGAGAGAAGATACAGGTATACAAAGGACACTGCAATAATAAACATTTTGTTGGACTCTCGGTTAGACCAGAAGATGGCTTGATTGCCTGTGGGAGTGAAACAGGCGAGGTATTCTGTTATGAAAAGGGTCATGAAACATCAATAGCAAAACACCTTCCTCGCAGATTCGAATCTTCTGAAGGCTCAAACGTTTTCTGTAGTGCCATAGCATGGCAACCTGCCTCGACATCGCCACTGAATAGACCAATTCTTGCGAGTGCTTTTGCAGACGGGAGTGTGGATGTATGTGCTTTGAAGCAATGATTTGTACCACGGTGTAATCTACTGGGATGTATTTTATTTCTAATATTTCATTTAAAATGTCAGATTTCAATACTAGTATTATGTAAGACGAATAATCGCAAACAATTGTGAGGTAACATTTGGCACAAAAGTTTCAAATCATCCTGATCACAGTTGTGCCAAAGACGACAAAAAAGATGTGAGGTCCTCAATTGAATAAGTCCTGACAGCATTTTCTAGTACTTTGTTCAAATTTTCTTGGACCTGTGTTGGAATATCTCTGCTTAAAGTGACTTTGGGGGTACATTTCAATGATGTGTCTCCATCTGGCCAAGATGTGTGGTTAATTTCAACATCCCCCCAGCAGACTTTGGCCTCACAATGGAGTTCTGATTCGCCATCTCCGTTTGTTCTATCAATGTCAAAATGTATAGAATCGATATCAATCGACTTCAGTTTCACATGTTTCCTCTCATGGAAAGTACACTCTCTAATATCATCATGGTAGATTTTACCCACCAGACTGGTGGCAAGCCTTTGACATTCCACAATGCGAAACAAATCGGATATTTCACCCCAAATACCTTTTGATGCTATTTTCGATTCATCTTTGTATCCAATAGTTATCGAAGAACCACTTACAGAGCATGTACTGCCAGTTGATGACTGAAACGTTGTCTTGTTCAGTGCAGACACTATTTCTTCACCTCCTGTTAGAGTCATTACTAAGGAGGACATCTGATAATTGAACTGCACCAATGCATCGAGAGATTTTTCATTCGATAAAAAGCCTTGCTGTGATTGAAGAATACTTCTTGGAATTTTGCATTCAAAAAGAATGAAGTCATCATCCGTTGGCTTTGTCACAGCTTTGATCATTAGATTTTCAAATTGCAGTGCCACTGTCTCTTCAGCAAATTTCTTAAGAAACACGTTTTCGAGTTTCAAAAGTTCCTTTCTTGTTGATTCAGAGAGTTGAGAATGAAGGTAAGGGGAGGACAATATAGCCTCACTTCTTGAACGCTTGTTGCCTGAGAAATCTTTACTTGAAGCCTCATCTAGGATTCTTTTCCATGACTCCCCACCACTGAATATTTCCCTTTCTTTAATTATAACAGATGATTCATTTTTTTCGTATACATAGAACTTAGCGTCCTGAAAGCCGAGATTTCCCAGATCTGTTTCAAATGTGAGATAGCCAACCAAGTGGTCCATGTTTTGTTGCTTTGCTCTTGGTAGTAACCCCTTTGGAACTTCAACCACTCTTGAAGATTCGATCTCATAGCATATTATATACTTTTCTGCCTTCTGTAAAACACCTGGAACATGTAAGCAACGTGAAAGGTGCAAAAATGGATCAGATTTAAGTAAATGGCATAAGGATGTTAAAGAAACAATCTCAGACCAGATCCCTAGTGTGTGCTTTGCTATGATTTTGCACAAGTACATCGCACGGGTTGTTTTTTCTGGTACAGAAGAAACTTTAAATTGTCGAATTTCTGCCGATAACTTAGTACTTGCGCTCTGCATTGCAGTAAATGCCTTTTCATAAGCAACCCCGTCTTCTAAAATAGACGATCCTAGCATGTATAGTGGGTATCCAGTTTTCAGATTGATTGATAACGAAAGTATCCCCTCGTTGCATGTAATCAAATCAATCCTTGGAGATTGCTTGCCAGTAGTTTCACCTGCACGATAAAACACTGATGAATACTGATGAAGGCTACTGTAATGTTGCTCCACCTGTCTTCTCAGAGATGCCATAATTCCCTGCAGCTGGTTCGCAGCAAGACTGGATGCTATTTTCAAAAGAATGTTATTCAAATTTTCATTCCCATAGCTATCTGGTTTGCACAACTCTCGCACCCTGATAGTGGAATCACCGTTATAAATTGATGGGTAGATATGAGTTGAGAGGGAAGTGGATGAAGCGATATGTATCTCCAAAGCAGCCTGAGTATGACCTTCCGCGACACTTTCCACTTCATCGAAACAATCAGAATCTTGTATTTTCTCATATTCATCCTGCGTGAGTACTGGCAAGCCGCACCATATCTCAATTTTGATGCCATTTGTCTCAGATGGCTTTCCAGCCTTGAGCGAGCTCTTCCAGCTTCCAGCTTCTAATTTTCTAGCCGCATCCAACAGTATCACGCCTACCAAAATATGGTTTGAAACTGATCTTAATAACTTTTCTACCTCAAGAAGGGGTGATTGTATGCTTGTGACTTCGAAGTTGGGAGAGAGTTTGTCTTGTAATCCCAACTGGCGTAATACCTGGAGATCAGAGCTCGCCCATATCCTTTCATCGAGAGATTGTTTCACAAAATCGATAGTCGTCGAAGATACATAAGAGCTTGAAACTTCAAGATCTGGCAGGATTTTCGCCGACAAAGTCCTCCATCTCCACATGTTAAAATGATCACCTTGATGTTCTTGTTCTGCATCATCCAGCATGACTTCGTCCCCATCTTCCTGTTCGTGCTCGTTCTTCCACTTTTGCAGGATATTTTGAACGGTAGGTGATGGTACTAGGCATAATGTAACCTGATACAGCGACTCCTTGGAAGTCAAAATGATTGAAGAGTTATCCCTGTCAAACTTGATTTTGAATGGATACTCTTCAATCTCCTCCTGGATCAATTTCGATTTCAAAATAAACAGCATCATTTCCTTCATCCCATCATCATCTTGCCATTTATTAGGACGAAAAGCTAAACTTCGTGAACTAGCAGGATCCTGAGTCATGACGTCTTTCCAAATCCTGCTTGGTAAAATGTTTACATTACCTTCCCCCAAGATTCTGAATGACAGAGGGACATCAAATATGGGAGTTCTCGTGTACAATAGCTCTGAATGTAAATATGCTAGTTGATCTGCTGCCCCGACCAATGCATCGCCGTCTTGGCAGCATGAATCCAAAACTCGTTTGCACTGTACTGCAGCTTTGGCTTTTTGGGCCCACTGACAGAGTATGTCCAATCTAAAAAGCTTCTGCTTTGCCTCGTGCAAGGCCAGGAGAAGATTCTTCTGAGAATTTGTGCTTGCGTCATCATCTTTATCAAGGCTTGCATTCAGATTTTCGTAAGCCTCTTCAACGAAACCTTTCAGAACGTTGTCAACTCGCACAAGCTTCAGACTATCCATCACCTGCTGCTGAGAAGACGTCATACTTCATCCTAACTGTTACATCAATCGAAGAACAAATATAGTAGTATTATTTTGAGCACACGTGTAGTAAAAGAGTCAATTTGTGTCAGATGGTCTGCATGCGCACATATGTGGGATCCCAATATTGGGACAGCACGAATTTTCGAATTTAAGCTTTTTTTTGTCAATGAACAGATTGCAATGAGACGACGCCACCCATTACTACGACGCATATAATAAATAATTTTATCTAGGTTGTGGCATTGGAATGAGTATCTGTGCTTTAATTGCTTAGAGCCAATAGGTGCACATGCATGTCTGCTCAGTTGTCTCAATCTCTCTTAATTCCAAAGTCATTCTTGTTTAGGGGAATACAAAGCTATATTAATGCACTCGATAGCATTATAATATATCTCCTACGCGCCTCATATTAAAAGAATGCTTAAATCCAAAGCTTTTGTAAAGAAGACCAAACGAGGCAAAGTGCTCAAGGTGGTTCGTGAACATTACCTTCGAGATGACATATATTCTGGTTCAGAAATAGATCCAGAATGTCCTACAGAATCTGCTGTGCTTTCTGGTTCGGCGAAGTGGTATCTCATTGTAGACACAAACGTTGTCCTCCATCAGATTGATCTCCTTGAGCATCAAGATGTTCAAGATGTTGTGATTCTTGGTGTCGTTTTGAATGAAGTCAAGGCCAGAAACTCCTCTATATATCAAAGAATAAGGAAAATAATTAGCTCGAAGGACAAACGGTTTTATGTATTTGCAAATGAGCATCATAAGGAGACATATATCACTCCCATGCAAAATGAGTCTCCTAATGATCGCAATGATAGGGCTATTAGAGTGGCCACCGAATGGTATTCTAGGAAACTTCCTGATATGAAAATAGTAATGCTATCTGATGATCGTGAAAATCGGTTGAAAGCAAAGGAAATGGGCATAGATGTGATGAGCTCAATGGCATATGCCAAAATGAGAGAAAGTGATGTACCTAATTTACTAGATCTTGTGGCTGGCTCAGTCCATCAGGACGATGAGAATGAATACGGAAATGATAAGTCAAAGAAAAAGAGAAGCAAAATATACCAGGAATACATGCCTACCAACATGATAATGTCTGAAATCAAGGCAGGGAACCTCCATCAAGGTTCTCTTCGAATTGGAAGATTTAATCCTTTTGAAGGCTGGGTAGGATCGCAAAGCATTGGAAAAGACATATATATAGGCAGCAAAGTTGATATGAATCGGGCGATGGACGGCGATATCGTCGCAGTAAAGCTGCTACCAGAAAGCCAGTGGAAACAGCCCAGTACGAGAGTTCGACATGATGATGGCGAAGGGGAACAGCTAAACGATGTTCATGTTGCGATGATTGATCCTGAGGAACAAGACGTTGGACTTTCTAGCCAATCAAGACCAACTGGGGTCGTTGTTGGTATAATAAAGAGGAGCTGGAGAAGTAGAGGTTATTGTGGGTCTTTACTTCCACCAAAGGAAGGAGCCCCTCCATATAAAGACTCCCTATCAACATCAGTACTCGTCTGTCCAATAGAAAAAAAATATCCTATGATCCGGATACAGACAAGGCAGGCGGCTACACTGGAAGACAAGAGAATTGTTGTTGCCATTGATGGATGGAGCTCTGATTCGCCCTACCCAGATGGCCATTACGTGAAAAACCTCGGTAATATTGGGGACAAAGATGTCGAAACGGAAGTTTTGATATTAGAGAATGACATCAATACTGCTCCATTCACCCAAGCAGTCCATGCATGTGTTCCCCCACTCCCATGGCAAGTTACAGAGAGTCACCTCTCTGATCCTCATAGGAAAGACTTGCGGAATTTACCCATCTGTAGCGTTGATCCACCTGGATGCAAAGATATTGATGACGCATTACATGTCAAAAAAATTTCTGATGGGCATTATGAGTTAGGTGTGCACATTGCTGATGTTACTCATTTTCTGCATCCAGGTTCTGCAATGGACATTGAGGCATCAGCCAGAGCAACAACAACGTATTTAGTCCAAAGGAGAATCGATATGCTTCCAAAGCCTTTGACCGAAGATATTTGTTCATTACGAGCCAACGTAGAGAGGCTTGCGTTCAGTGTCATCTGGGAAATAACTGACAGGGCCGAGATTTTGTCCACAACGTTCACCAAGAGTGTTATAAAGAGCAGGGCAGCACTTACATATGGAGAAGCTCAGGCTCGAATAGATGATAATAGAATGCAAGATGAAATAACATGCAATCTGAGAATCATGAATTCCATCGCAAAGCAGTTGAGGAAAGCTAGAATGGCGAGGGGCGCTCTGGAATTGGCCTCCCCAGAGGTCAAGTTTGAAATTGATACAGAAACGCAGGACCCTTTGGATGTTGGGATGTATCAACTAAGAGAGACAAATCAAATGGTCGAAGAAATGATGCTTCTGGCAAACTGTGCAGTGGCAGAAAAATGTCTAGAGCATTTTCCAGCCAACTCTCTTCTCAGAAGGCACCCTGTTCCTCCTCCAAGACAGTTTGAGCCCTTGATCAAGGCAGCGAGTGCGGTGGGTGTATCTATTGATATTGAAACATCCAAAAAGCTAGCAGAATCTCTTGATGCAGCAGTCAGAGAGGAAGATCCTTATTTTAACAAGCTCATGAGAATCATGGCGACGAGATGTATGACCCAGGCTATTTACTTTGGCTCTGGTGAGGTATCAAGACCAGAATACTATCATTACGGTCTTGCTGCACCTCTGTATACTCACTTCACTTCTCCTATTAGAAGATATGCTGATGTTGTCGTTCACAGAGTATTAATGGCAGTCTTGGGACTGCAATCTCTCCCAAACAACCTTCGAGACAAGGAATTCATGCATCAGGTTGTTGACAACTTAAATATCCGTCATAAGAACGCCCAGTACGCTGGTAGAGCTTCAGTAGATCTTCATACGTTAATCTTCTTCAAGGATAAAGAAATCTTTGCGGATGCTCGGGTCACAAGGGTGAAATCAAATGGCCTAATTGTCTTTGTGCCAAAATATGGCATAGAGGGAAGCATCATGTTGGAGGAGCAAGCAGTCACACTGGACGAAGAGTCGCAAACGTTACGGAAAAAATCCGACGGATCGGTGTTGTATAAAATATTCGATCCGTGTGCTGTGAAAATTCATGTCGAAGAGGGATTTGGAAGAAGGAAAACCCTTATCCTTGAACTTGTTTCCAGAGACTTACTGGCAGAGATGAACACGATGTAATCTTACACATGCAATAATCAACCATAATTGAGCCTGAACATATCATTTGTAACAATAAAGTTACCCCCAACAGGCATCAAGTGAAATGTTTGACTAAAGTTAAGGGGCTTGGACTCTCCATCAGTCTGCAATACCAGAACCGTGGGTTACATACAATGCAATCATACAATAATCAAAGAAATGACACGTACAATCAGCTGTCCAGTTACAAATACAAGAAGACCTCCTCCCACCGATGGCTGCGCGTCCAGAGACACAACTCGGTGTTGACAAGATTGAAAAGGCAGTCCCCCCAACTTCTCTGTGATCTGCTGAGTACCTTGGAACTTTTGCCCTTCGAATGTCAAAATAGACTGATCTTGATATAAACTTGCAAGATTTGGCCTATTTGTATCGAAAGTACTGTAATAATGATCAGTAAATGCTTTTGCAACAGCGTCTGGGTCACTCATGATACCACAACCTATGCTGATTTGTCAGAGTAAGATGGTCAAATATACAATGATGATACAATAAAAGAATATTGAAACTCCATTCTCAGAGAGTATATATGCCTCTGGCCAGAGGCATCCGATTAAAAAAAAATCTACAGAGATTCAAACAAACATAGCGCTATGGTTTTCTTATGATACCACACTCCTCTAATAAATTCTATATATTGTTGTTGAAAGGACGAGAAAATACATATTTCATATTACTGTCAATAGTGTGGAGGTGACCCAACTGTTCTCTTGAGAACTTCCTTCACCATGGATCAAGAAGCAGCCCAGATAGCAGAATACACGGGGGGTAGGAATAGACACCATCGTGGTGGACGAATTCGTCGTAAAATGAATATAGAAGATAAACATGCTACGGAGGAGTTCGATGCCATGCATGATTTTGCCAGGGCTGCCTTTGAGGCAACTATTAGTTCTGGGCTAAAGCCTGGTATTCTGACGTTGGCAGCAGAGAAGAAGAGATATGGGGGGAGGCGAGGTCAGTATCTGAAGGTGAGAGACTATGTGCTGGGTAAGTGGCACAAGGATACGAGTGTGTTTCTGACCAAGTCTGCATGTCTCGAATCATACCCTGGTGATGATCCCGCGGAAAAGGAATTTGTGGGAGAAGTGTACGAGTTCATGCACCAACAGGGATGTATCAACTTTGGTGTTTTGAAAAATGATCCAATAATACCTATTCCTGTCTCACAATTCCCTGACTATGACAATGACATGACCATTCAGCCAGATCCAAGCGATGAGGCTGTTGAGGGTGCATTATATTCAATTCTGAAAGATGTGAACATGGATGAGACAACAGAAAAGCTGCTGCGGAAAATGCTTAGTGACCACTTTGGTTTGAATATGAAGTCCAAAAAAGCCCTGATCAAGAGTTTGGTTGGATCATATCTGGATAACAGTGGACCACCGAAGGAATACAAGAAAAACACGAACAAGGGCAAGGTGGTGGTGGTGGGGGCAGGCCCTGCAGGTCTTACAGCTGCACTTCACCTCAAACGACATGGATACAATGTTACTATTTTAGAAGCAAGAAATAGGGTAGGAGGTAGGGTGAACTCTTTGGAAAGGGATGGTTTTCATGCTCCTATAGATTTGGGGGCATCAATCATCACAGGGACACAAGCGGATCCTCGAAAAGGTTTGAGGGCAGACCCTTCTTCTTTGCTTTGTACACAACTTGGACTTAAAACACATGAATTGAATAGCAAAATATTGCCGATTTATGATGTAGAACATCAAGATTTGGCGGATCCGAACCTCGATTCGATTGTTGAGAAAGTGAGGGATGAAATGATGGATAGGGCTGCAGCATATTTGGAGGACATGCCAGTTGAGGAACAAGGCACGGTGTCATTCGGAGATTTACTGGAGCGATCAAGTAAATTTTGGACAGAAGAAACGCTGGATAAAATCTCAAAACGCATGAAGAAAGGGGATTCGGTTTCTGCAAAAGTTATTTTTGATATAACACAAGATGGTGTTGTTCGTCTTGAAATTCTTCTTCATAGCGTTGTTGACTCGTCCTCCGATGACGAATTCCCCCCTGAGCTCTTACCTCAGACATTAAGTGAGGATCAAAACCGTCTTCTGGGATGGCACTGGGCGAACCTAGAGTATGGTTGTTCAGCTCCTTTGAATGCACTCTCTGCTGCACACTGGAACCAGGATGAAGAATATGGAGGATTTGGAGGCCCCCACTGCTTTGTAGTTGGAGGATATGATCAGCCATTCAAGTATATATCTCAGCTTTTAGATGTTAAAGTGGGCGAGGAGGTGTCTGAGATTATTGTGAATGATGCAAAAATGAAAAATAGTGTATTGGTCTGTACAAAATCAAACACAAAAATTGCATGTGACGCAGTTGTGGTTACAGTTCCTCTCGGGGTCTTAAAACAGCAGTCAATTAAATTTATCCCAGACTTACCTGAATGGAAAAAGGATACGATTGATAGGTTGGGATTTGGCAAGTTAGACAAGGTATTCCTCCAGTTTGAAGATGTATTCTGGGATGATTCAGTCGATTTCTTTGGAGCTGCAAAGGGCATGACAGAGTCATCTCGTGGGTGCTGCTTCATGTTTTGGAATATACATAGATTTAGTGGTACTCCTATACTCGCTGCCCTTGTATCTGGCAAGGCTGCTCATGTGAATGAGTCTACCCCTGAAGCAGACCTGAAAACCATGGCTGTGGAAACCCTTGGTTCCATTTTCAAAGACAGGAAGGTACCCGATCCCGTGGCATACTACGTTACTAGATGGTCATCAGACCAATATGCATCAGGATCATACTCCTTTGTTTCTGTAGGGTCATCTGGTAATGATTATGACCTTCTGGCTCGTCCTGTGGGGAGAAAGTTGTTCTTTGCAGGGGAACACACCTGCAGAGAGCATCCTGATACTGTGGGAGGGGCCATGCTCACAGGGATGAGAGAAGCATCCAGAATAATTGAGATATTATCTGATCCTCGCGCAGAAAAGTCAACGCAGGCCATGGGAACGATAGAGAACGATTTAAGGCCAGAAACGGCAGATGTGGATATTGAATATCAAACCCGCCAAGCGATGGGCAGAGATTTTGCAAAGATGGAGGAGGAAATTATCTCAAGGAATGCGAAAAGAAATGCTGCTAAAGACATGTGGAGAGGTCTTCTTTCAGCAGAGACTGGTGACACTTCTATTGTATTATCTAGCTTAAAAGGGGCAGAAGGTGCTTCAATGCAACAAGCACTTGTTCAGTGTTTAACAGAAGCTTCCCATGATGCTTTAAAGAAAGTCTTTGAAGAAGATGAGTGCATGAATATTCTACTGGATTGGCTGGAAGATGCTGCTTTGATCCAGATGTTTTCTCATCTTGTGAGCTCTCTTCTCAAAGCTTTTACTGCAGCTGATTGGAGCAAGATTGCTTCGAGGCCTGGGAAGAATCGGCTCCTATTAGTGTCCAAAAAGATTGGTATGCAGCATCCTGATGCAGAGATTAAACTGGATGCCAAGAGGCTGATTCAGAGGATGAATGATATTGAGGCAAACAGTGATGATGACTACATTCTTTCTCCAGTGCTTAAGAGACAAAGAACATACATCAAACCTGAAACCGTTGAAATTGACGAAGAAACGAAGAAAAAGATGGCGGAAACCGAGGCAGAATTGAAAGCATTAGAAGAGGAGGCCCAGAAACTTAGAGCTGAGGCTGAAACTCATGCTCAAGGTGCTGCCAGTCTGGAAAGTGAAACACCCATATTCAGTACATTTGAGGAATATCGTGATTCTCTGAGAGCTAACAAGAAGAAACCAAGGTTAAAGGTATCTCCAGTTCAAGTAAGTGGAAAGGACGCTTTCAGGAGGAAAATTGATGGCTATATTGCTGAAGCATTGAAGGCGCCTTATGAATCAAGAGTCATATCGAAAGATACGTACAAGACCATTATGAGAAAGGCAAGCGACAAAATAATGTCCAAAACAACTGATCAAGACCATCAGGATTGGAGAAGATTCATTCATACTCGGAAAGATAGTATCAAAAAGCTTGTTGCTGGATACGTCAGCTCATATAAATCTCGTTAGTTTCATGGAAAGAGCTGATACTACATCCACCCACCTCCCGTAACTTCGATTGCTTGTCCTGTTATGTAACTTGAATATGGGCTGGTAAGCATGAGCATCGCGCCTGCTGCTTCTTCAGGAAGACCAGGCCGCTGCAAAGCTGTCATATTGCTCATAATATCACCCAAACCTTGGAATGGGATGCCAAGCTGAACATCATTGCCTCTAAACCTTATTGTCGCTCCTTTGCTTTTTTCCTGGGTGAGTCTTGTTTTAAAGTGCCCAAACACAAGCGAATTGGCTCTTATATTGAAGGGCCCCCATTCTTTTGCAACTGCTTTGGTCAGCCCTACTACTCCGGCCTTTGCTGATGCATAATTAGCCTGGCCAGCATTCCCATGCATTCCAGATACTGAGGATACGGTGAGAATACTTCTTGGGCGGGCAAATCCTTCAGATTCAATTTCATCTTTCGCAGCTCCTCTCATGTATGGTGCTGCATGCTTTATCATCATGAATGGGGCAGTCAGGTGCACGTCCTGCATCGCATTCCATTGATCCTCGCTTATCTTATGCACTGCGCCGTCCCAAGTAAATCCCGCATTTAAAACAATGTCGTCTATCCCTCCAAAGCTCTCTACTGCCAAATCAATGACTTGCTTGACGTAATCAGGGTCAGTCACATCCCCTGCAATGGCCATACATTGAGGTAGTCCCTTTGGTGCCCTGTAAAATTCTCCACAATTCTCCTCACGTAACCATTGCCGGTGATCTGTACCCGAGGAATTTCTAATGAAATCAACTGTTGCTTGTAACTTCTCCTCATCCAGATCGCAGAGCACTAGGTTTGCGCCATGACAAGCAAATAAAATAGCGGCAGCATACCCAATACCTGACCCAGCTCCCGTCAGTATGATACGCCTATTTAACAAAAGTCTGCCTGGTTCGAAAACAGGCACTTGCTCCCCAAGGCTCTTTAGATTATTTTTATTCTTGGAATCTACAGGGGCAGAGTTGCTCTGACTGGATCCGCTGGCTTGATTGCCGTCAAAAATTATTTCCAAGTGTCCTTGCAGCACTTTGAGCCTCTTTGTCCAACATTTACTTTCTGCTTCCGACATGATACCCAGGCATTATGGAATTATATGTCAAGTAAGTAAAATTTTTACAGGAAATGTCATAACTACTCCCACTGCTTATAATTAGATGGAATTGAATCAAGAGAAGTAGAATGTTACATGGTGAATGCTAATGATTTTAGTGGGGTTCTTCCCTGATCAGGGGTTGCTTGCATTAAAACATATGTATAGATCGAGATCTCTAGAGGGAGAGGGCATCAATCTAGGTAGCAATGTAGAAATCATCTCCATCCAAACTGATCTTGTCAGCGCGTTCAAGCTCCTTCAAGACGTCACGGACCATCTCTATGGACACCTCGAGTTTCTTGGCTTTGAGACTTGCAACAAGACCTGTGACATTTGCATTTCCGTTATTGGTGTCTCCAAGATCTAGAACCATCTTCCTAATATCTTCTTTTGAAGCTTTTTTCCCTTTAGAGACATTGTTTCTATTCTGGATGGGAGCACCATCATCTGCGTCATCCTCACTGGATTCATCACTGACATCATCACTGTCCTCATCCTCATCATCCTCGTCGCGAGTTCTTTTTGTTCTATTATCGCTTCTTCTGGATCTTCCGCTCTTTTCATGAGTAGCGCTTGGATCGCTTTTGAGAATCATATCCACGATCGATTGGACTTCTTCAACATCCTTCAGCTCGACCTGTGGACTAAGTCGTACCTTTGCATGGGCACAAGCCAATCTAATGATTGTCTCAAGTGTACGAACAGTCACTGGAAGTGCTTGAACTTCAGAAGAATTTCTCAAATCCGCATAGTATTCTGCAATAGCTTCTGTTGCTTCAGGCGTCAATTCTGGGGCTGAGAATCTCTGCTTAGCATATGCGAGGTATTTCTTCAAGAAAGGCATTGACAAAGGGTCTTTTGCACCAGGTGTTCTTGGTCCATACAGACGAGAGTCATACTTCACCCTCATTGGAGTCTCTCCAACTTCATTTCCACTGTCATCAACTAGTTCCTCCATCAGAGAATCGTCCCGGACTGTGGTACCATCATCTCCTGCTGGCCTGTACCTGTGCTGCCCCAAGACATGATCAGCGATCTCTCTGTCTCTTGTGGCATCATTATTATCTAATACAACAAATAGAAGATCGAAACGGGAAAGCAAAGAGTCTGGAAGGCCTATGTTACGGGTGATAGAAATGGTCCTGTCATAGTGTCCATAAATTGGGTTTGCAGCGGCAACAACTGAGCAACGAGCGTTCAACTGCGTCAAAATGCCTGCTTTTGCGATAGTAACCGTTTGCTGTTCCATTACTTCGTGGATGGCCACTCTGTCGCTGTCATTCATCTTGTCAAATTCATCAATGCAGACAACCCCACGGTCTGCAAGAACCATAGCGCCAGCTTCAAGTCTCCTTTCTCCTGTGTCCTGATCAGTCACAACTGCTGCAGTTAAACCAACACCAGAACTTCCTCTCCCGGTGGTAGATACGCAGAGAGGTGCAATATTCATGATGGCACGCAAGAGCTGAGATTTAGCCACACCAGGATCTCCAACCAACAAACAGTTTATATCTCCACGAAGATGGGTTCCATTTTGAAGCGTCCTTTCCCTGCCACCCGCAAGCAAAAGAACCAAGGCTTTCTTGATCCAAGAATAACCGTAAATTGAGGGAGCAAGAGATGAGGCCAATTGTTCAATAACATCTTCCTCGTTTGCAAGGTCAATGATATTGTCGTAATCATTTTCCGTAAAAGTTGGACCAGATGCCTCTTGATTCATCAATTCGATACCAGTAGCTATTATTAGTGCGCGAAATACACCAGAGATTGATCCCGATGACCTTGGTGGGACGGGCTTGTATATTCCAACACAAGAAACACGATCTCCAGGTTTGGCAGCATCACGGAGATCGCCTTCCAAGACAACTTCCACAGATCTCGGAAGTTGTCCCGGGGGTGCAGTTTCAGGAAGTTCTTGCACGGTTAGGACCTGTTGGTCAATGAATGTACAGAGTCCAAACTGGGTTGTCAATAGATTTCCATCTGGATCCCTTGTCGGATACACTGTAGGTGTTGGCAATCCCCTATTAGAGGTAACGTCTCTGTATTCACGAGAACTTGTGAGACCAGTAGCTTGACAGAAATGCACTGACTTTACCATCTTTGGACGCACGAGAGTGCATCTTGTCACAATACCTCTCAATTCAACAAGCTTTCCAAGATGCGAAGAATTCAAACATCTTGGAGTCACCTTATTTACTCCAAATTCTCCAGAAAACGTGACACTGTATGAGTATTCATGCTCGTCTGCAAGAGTTTTCTCCGCATCATTCTGTTCATGCATCATTTCTTTCAAGGCATCTTCAAAAGCCGGGAGACAGTCGACAGGTGTGGAAAGGGTTCTGCTGTGCAAGTCTTCCTTGAAATCGGCAAGATCTGCACATATCTCATGAAAAGAATGTATTAAACAGTATAAAACAATGCATATATTCATTGTCTACGCACCTTGAAGATCCACATCGAGTCTCGCGGTCTTCGTGAGGGGGAAGGTTTTCAAAATGTTTTGCACTTGATCCACATATTTCCCACTTCTCGTTTGTGCCCCAAAATCATGCTCCAAGAAGTCTCTGAAATCTCTTTTCAGCTCAGAATGCAGCTCTCCACTCATGCTTACCGAGTCGCAACGCGAAAACTACAAAAATAAACAACGTAGATCGCAAGGTTCGCTTGTCTGGAAATCAGTCTACTCTGACTGATCAGCTCTCTCAAATAGACTATTAGTATTTAAATTTTCAAATATATTTTAAACGTGTTCTTTCCAGACGTAGAGATCAGATCAAATCAAAAGTGGAAATTTTTGAAATTTTGAAATTTTGAAATTGGCGCGAATTCCTCCATCAAGGCCTAGGCCTAGGCCGGAATCCTGGGATGGGAGATCCCCCGATCGGGAAGGTCAGAGCAGATCTGCCTCTAGAGGCCGGATCAGAGGCCGGATAAAATGCCCACTTGATGGTAGATGGATACCTACTATCAAAGTGAGCACTCGATAGGAATATTTAAACCTCTTTCATGACTCAAAAGAGTCGACTTCGTATTTTATGGTCTACAGTGAGGAGGATAAACGAGTTGCTTTCTTTGTTTGAACTTCCTCATGAAATTTCATCCATTTCAGAAATCTCGCCACCATAACCTGTGTGCGGGGAATGGCAACATATGCAGGCGTGGAATAGTGGTCAGAGCAAGCTCCTCAACCCCAGAGGTGAACAAATCCACGTCTATTCTCAGACAAGCTGCGAAAGATAAGAACGTGAATCCAAAGGAAGTTTTCAATGCTTTAAGAACCTTGGAGAAGGCCAAGCTGAAAAGTCCAGAATGGCCAATGATGGTGGGGGGGTCATCCAGCCCTGGAAAGCGTTGGAGACTAGTGTTCACAACTGGAACGAGCAAGGTTCGAGAAGCGTTGAAGGGGAATGGCGAAGGTGGAGGAAATTATTTTCCCTTGACAGCAGCTCAGAGATGGGATGCCTCGAATGGTGAGATCGAAAATGGAATTTTCCTTGGACTGGTAGCATCTCTAACATTCAAGGGCCCATATTCATTCACTGGCAAAAAATTAAGTTTTGATTTTGATACCCTCAAATTAAGAATTGGACCCCTGAAATTTGAGTTTAAACTGAAAGAGAAAATAGTTAACTACAAAGCGGACCCCAAAGATCCCTTTTTCATCATTTTCTATGTTGATGAAGATTTCATCGCAGCTAGGGGGAGGGGAGGGGGCATAGCATTTTGGACTTCTTGTCCTACTGATTTTGACATGAAACATCTGACATAATGAAGTTCTTTACATTAAAATATATTAGTACATTGCACGATCAGCACATTGTCATCCCTCCATCAATTGCAAATGTTTGCCCTGTGATGTAAGCAGCAGCTGGATCTAATGCCAGGAATCGGACAAGACCTGCAACTTCCTCTGGCTGTCCATATCGCCCAAGAGGAATGTTTCCAAGGATGGCCTCTTCATATTTTTTATCAATAGCAGCTGTCATATCGGAAGCAATGAACCCGGGACAAATTGAGTTTGCAGTGATTCCACGTCCAGAGAATTCCCTGGCAACAGTCTTTGTCATTGCTATCACCCCTCCTTTTGCGGCAGCATAGTTGGCCTGTCCAGCATTACCCACAAGACCAACTACAGAAGCAATGTTCACCACTCTTCCCTTTCTTTTCTTTCCCATGACCTTTGTGGCAGCCTGGGTGGCATAAAACACTCCACTAAGATTGACATCAATGACATCCTGCCACTGTTCTGGCTTCATTCTCATCATCAGGGTGTCTTTAGTAATACCAGCATTATTTACAAGAATGTCAACAGTTCCCCATTGATCAACAACTGTTTTAACAAGAGAGTCGATCTCGTCTTTCTGCATGCCAAAACAATTACTCATCATTCATTCATTCTAAGCTGCGATACATCCAGGGAGTTTCCAACGTTAGCTCACAGTATGCCATACGTACCTTTCCACAATTTGCCCCAACCACGATGGCGTCGCCTCCAAGGTCAATAATTTGCTGAGCAACCTCCTCAGCTGCTGCACTGGATGATGAGTAATTGACAGCTACTTTGCACCCTTTACTTCCAAGTTCCAATGCGATGGCCTTGCCGATACCACGTGATGCTCCAGTGACAATCGCAACATCGGAGGAAGCGCTCACACTGAAACCCCTCATCTGTTGAGCGGTGGCTCTTCTCTGTGGTACCGTCATGGCAGCTCCCCGGAGAAACTGTGATGTGCGATGGATGCGTCCAAACTGCTCCATTCCTGCATTTAGTTTACATATTTATGAATGCAAGTGAATCAAGTACAGTGACAGATAAATGCCGCAGAAGCGAATATAGTCCTTACCTGCTTTCATGTTGTGAAGGCTTTGAAGTGCTGGCATGATCACCGATGATAACGTAAATTGGGTATTGGAAATTTAGACGTAAGTATAGTATCAATTCCTGAATGGATGTGGATTGGGAATGTGACGTGTATTATCCAAATCTATTGATCAATCTCATGAGCCACTCCGCGCGGGTCTAGACTTCCGGATCTGGATTTGGCCAGAAATTTTGGCACGGCATGTTCAAAATATCCATAGCTAGAAAGGCGATTACAGGGTAAGTATGCCCCTTAATATTAACACGACTTCTTACAAGTAATTTGCTATATATTCCTAGATTCCAAATCCTCTGGATGGTTGTGGAAGGTCGCATAAAAGGAAGTTAGAATGAGGTTTTCACTGACTGCAATTCAGTCCATGTCAAAATGCTGCCCCTTCTTTCTATTCACCCCTACCCACTGAGTATGTACTGCTTTTGAGGCTTTAGATCCCTTTCGAATAGTACCAGGCTTTTTCCTGGGAGATTTTCTAGCGATGGTAGCAGTTGCTCTGGGTTTTGAATCCGGGTCTGCTTTTTCGCTGTTTGCTCCATTTGCATGATAACTTGTGACTCCATTCTCCTGTAAAAACGTTTCAGCATCCGATAGATTTTTGAAGGATTGAAATTTGTTACCCTTGAACGAATTTACTTGGGCAAGGCAATCTGTGTAGGAATCATACAAACCAGGTTTCCTTCCCCTGGCAACAGCATAAATTTTTGGCTTTTGCGAAGCCTTTTTCGACTTTTTCTTGAGATTCGTAGCTTTTACTCCCAATTTGATACCTTTTGGAGGCTTTTTCCTTTCTTGATTAACCCAATACCTCGTAGAGTTGCTTGTTGACCCATAAATTTGTTGCACCTTTTCTATTTTTCTTTTACTATTCTCTTCCCTTGCAAGAATACCTACTTCTCCCCTATCTAAAGCCAAATTCAAATTTATTATATCCTGTAGTAATGATCCTTCTACTAAAGGTTTGTCTATTTGACGAAATGTAATCTCTTGCTGTGAGTCAATGTCACAGTATTCTGCTAGTTGCTGTGAGAGCACTTGAAAATGATTCCTGATGATATAAATATCAGATGTTCTGCAGCAAACATCGTGTTTCGAATCTTGTGGGTCCTCAACAGTCAACGTCCAAGGGCTTTTATTTTGAAAGACTGGAGATTTTGGAATCACTCCACCTTTAAGGACACTGATGGCCATGTTGTAGAAATCCAACTTGCTCCCAAAAAAGTCGAGAAAATCCCACAGGAAAATTCCTAGATCGCAAGCATGACTTTCTATACTTTTTGTATTATGTTTGCTGATTTCCTGGGCGAAACAGATTGTTACCTGATTATAAATGGCAGAATCAACACCATCTTTTAAGATGTAGGCATCTTGAGAATTCCATGCAAACCCTTCAGCAAATTGACTCGTTCTGATTGACTCCCAAAATGATTTAATTACGTCCATTTTTCGATTTTGATGATTGAGATCTCTTGGTGAAATAGCTTCATATCCATTGATTTGTAAGTATGCAATGATGATGTTCATCAGAGCGTAGCTCCCTAATCCACCAGTGGAGACTTCGCTGAGATTGTTTTCCTTCAGCACTGACTTCAGAAACAATGCCATTGGCCTAAGTGCCGGCAAACTTATTAAGTTTGCTCTCACAAACTGGACTGCGTCGAGACCGTTCTTGGTTCCAAAAGATATGTCCACAGGAATAAGTTCTCCTCCTTCAGAAAATTTGGTATTGAATTTCAAGACTGGAATGCGTGCTTGTATGATTTCTGCAGTCTCGTGAACTAAATCTACATCCATCAATTTGTGTAGAAGCTGCAAAAGCAATTCTTTTATTTGACCTTTCTCGCGTGGAGAAAATCCCAAGGCTGAGCTCATAATATTTGGCCCTACCCCAAGTATGGTAATATCCAGGTCAGACCCAGGGAGTGACAGGCCTTGAGCATATGAGCCAAAGAGATACGTTTTTGACTTGGGCCAAATGCTTCGGGCAGTGGATTCAATTTTCTCTACTATTTTTCTAATCTCAAGTATCTCGGAGGCCGATGGCGTCGCTTCACGGGCGAATTGTTCAAGTTGATAATGCAGGGGTGAGAAAAAACTTTTGCTGCTTTTTGGAGTCTCTCCACCCCTATCTGAAAATACCGGTAGGATTTCAGCCGATTCAGACTCCGATACTGCTATTTCTACAGGCAGGATTGCTTTATCCCTAAATTCCCTCCGGGCTGCCTCAACCATGTCCTTGAAAGAAACTTGGTCGATGTCCCTATTGCTCAAAAAAATATCTGTAAGCTTCTCAAGTACGATACAGGTACTTTTACCCACATTCTCCCCTTGTGCTATACTTTTATCTTCCCATGTTGGGAGAATCACCATTGATTCCTCTTCCCCGGGCCAACTCTTGTGAGAAGAATCATCTATCAGTACCACCCGGACATGGTGACTCTGAAAATATTTCTCCAAAGGTTTGACAGTGTCCCATGGTTTCCCTCCTTCCCGAGTAAAGCCAGCATCAGAGGCTAATATACAGTGTTCTCTATGCAAAATCACATCAAAAAGATTATCATATAGCCGTCGTACTTGTAATATACAGTTGCCCATCTTGAGTCCATTCAAATGCTGCAGAGCTGATTTTGCAGAAGCCTGGTCCTCATACACGACGACACCTCGGCCTTTGGAGACTCCCGTTTGAATATTTCTAGTAAGTTTGAAGTATTTGACAGTACCGAAAGGAGAGAGCAATTCCATACACCCTTCCTCTGGCAGATATTCTGGGAGTCCTAAAATCAAGAGTTTATTCAGATTGCCATTGTATTGCGTCTGTTTCTCTTCTTTCGAAAGGCCTCCAAATCCTAGGCCTTTCTCTATTCTATTCATAGCAAATCTGACAGTTCTCTCCGTGGCCGAAGAATATATTCCTAGATCATAATATTCTTTCAGTCTGACCAAGTTCTCCAGGCCAGGCCGTAGGGAATGGGCGTGTGTATGTCCGTCAAAATGGTGATGAACCAACACTCCATTCAAGTCAAATAAAATAAGAGGACGGTGTTCCTGAAGAACATAGCGAGACTGGAAAAGAAAAACAGAATAGATTCGTCAGTTGGCGCCCATGCAGGGCCGTTTCCGTTACGGTTGCCAAGTCAACGTACCTTATCAGGTCTTAGGAGAGATATCTCCTTCTCCTGACCCAAGTCACCTGATACTACATTTGAATTAATCAGAGAAATATCCTCTGGATGCCCTTGTTCACTCGACTCCCCACTTGAGTCTCGCTCTGCAATGAAAGCAAGTTCTTCGTCTTCGCTAAAGTCGCCAGCCATCCTGCAACTATATGTAATAATCTATTACATTATATAATATATATAAATATGAATATGACCTACGTATGTCATGCTTCGAATCTTGTGTGCAATGGCATGATTGAGTAAGTTATTGTTGTGATTGACTCCTCATGATGAGGAGTCTAGCCTAGACTCTCAGACTAGATCTACAGGATTCACGTATCAACGCATAGATTATTTTATTTGACAATTTCCAAAGAAATTTACAGTATGGCAGAATTGAGCATCATCGGTACGCCTCTCCTTTCGTTTCTTTCTGACGCACCTGCAGGTGCCAGCTGGCAGTCTTTGACTCGCCGGTTTGACTCTTGATATTAATGTCATGCTCTACAGTATTTCACATGCTGAATCTTTATTTCATATATGTAGCTAGAAGTCCAGAAACTTTGGAGACATTGCGAGACTTGAAGGAGCTTGCAGTCAAGTCGAGCCTTGGGTACGATGTGTTCATCAGGTTTATCACCATCATTTGATTCTTTAGACATGAATTATCACAATAATGATATCAAATCTGCAGAATTGAAGCGCTAGTTGTGGATTTTTCAGAGGATGCGTCCAAATACCTGGTGGCTTGTGACAGTCACCTCAAAATATTTTCTTCAAATGATGATTCGTTGATACGAGAGATAGAATGTGCGGGCATTCGTGCAGCATCTTTTTCTCCTTTGAGTGGATATATTTTGACCTTCCAAAGGCCAACTAAAAACGAAGAAGGTCAATTTCATACCAATCTAAAGCTTTGGCGTGTACAAGATGGAGTGTGTATGATAGCATTGAATCAGAGAGAGCTTGATAGGGATCATTGGCCGAACATTCAATTTACATCGGATGAAAAGCACTGTGTTCACCGGGTAACGAATACGTTGCATGTCTATGATCTTTCAACTGATTGTAGATCTGCTCCTTGCCTGAAATTCCCCGTTAAAGGGGTCTCAAGATTTTCCCTAAGCCCAAAAGCATCAATGGAGAATCCAGATTCTATGATAGTGATGACATATGTTCCAGAAATCAAAGGTACTCCAGGATATCTGGCATTGCACCGGATCAAGCAATGTCACCAAGGTAATCCTCCAGCACCACTTGCAAGAAAGTCATTTTTCAGAGCAAACTCAGTCAGGTTCTTGTGGAACAGTACAGGAACTGCTGTCCTCATTATAGCTGCAGCTGATGTCGACGCAACAAATCAAAGTTATTATGGAGAACAAAAAATGTTCTTCTTCTCAGCAGATGGAACAAAGGACATGGCTGTGCCAATGCCAAAAGATGGACCTATCCATGATGTCCAATGGTCACCAAAAGGTGATTTTTTCGTCGCTATTTCTGGGTTTATGCCAGCAAAGTCAACCTTGTTCAATGACAAGTGTGTCCCAAAGTTTGACCTCGGTTCAGGTCCATACAGTCTCATCAGATGGAATCCATTCGGTCGATTTTTTGTTCTGGCAGGTTTTGGAAATCTTCCAGGTGATATGACATTTTATGATAAAAAAGCTGATTGCAGATGCAAGGTGATGGGGTCTACTAGAGCGAGTAATGGTGTGTCTTTAGAATGGTCTCCATGTGGTAGGTATGTCTTGACTGCCACCACTGCACCAAGACTTCGAGTTGACAATGGTTTCCAGATATTCAAATACAATGGAAATCTTCTGAATAAAAAAGAATACCCAATCCTCTATGAAGCTCGTTGGAAACCAGCTCAAGATGGTGTCTTTGAGGACCGCCCACAGACCCCAAAGGCCCAGGGTGCCCAGGTGGAAACCCTACCATCTATTCCTCAACCTACAAGATCAAAAGGGTATGTGCCGCCACATTTGAGAAGTAAGGGTATCACAAGTGCTCCGAAAGCTTCTTTCAGTCTCGCAAGGGACCAGTCAGACATTGGTGGGAAAATTAAGCCTGGGTCAATCTCAGCTAGCAGGGCTACTTCATCGAATCTGCCTCCAGGCGCAGAGGTGGTACCGACAAGCAAGGCAGCGAGCAAAAACGCGAAACGTCGTGCAAAAAAGAAACAGAATGCCGATGGAAGCTCTTAAAAAGCTTCTTTTGTCTCCATTTGAGATTATGTCGGGATATCAAAGGATCCTATTACGGTATGCAATATCTCTCATACCATGGAGATACTGTGAGAGGCGTGTACGACTACGTATATATACGTAGATATACGTATCCTGTCGAATGCCATGGTGGATAGGTTGTGCCATTGAAGACCATAAAGTATCTAAATATAGTGTTGCGTTCATGCCATTCACACCCGGGAGTTACTTTTCTGCTGGTTATTTTATTTTATTTATTTCATTTATTTCATTTGACGTTTTCAGCGGTTACGTGTGCATAGCATCCGGTTTTCATCATTCGGGTTGTGTCATCTTGTCCAGGTCAACGATTTGGAAAGTGCGACTTGTTTTCCTCTCTCGAGAGTATTATACGATTCATTTACGTATCTTTTTACTTTTACAAACATGTCTTGTCAGTTTTTCGAGAACAGAGGGCTGAATCTCTTGGAAACGTATTTGCCCCAAGCCTGTGTGCCCGCCCTGCCTGGTAAGCGCCCACGGCAGCAGGATGACATCCTTTCCGGACTATCATATATTCGTGATGGTGACAGATGCGGTATGCGTGATTCAAAGCAGTGGTTGACACGGGAATCACATGATATCATATTGAAAGATGCATTGCAATTTGCGCGTTGGTCTAAAGCCCTTGCCAAGAGTCACAATAACTGCAAGAGAATACCAGTGGATCTTGTACTCAGGATGGCAGTCAGAATGATCAGGTACGTTCTTTCCCGTATTATTTTCTTTGCCTTCCGCAGAAACTGACAATCAGTCTATCTTTACAGTCATTTGAGGTCCAAAGGTCACGAAATAAACAAGGAAACTCTGTCCTCGACCTTTTGGGTTGCGCTAAAATTTTACTCTTCAAGAGACACCATCCCAAATGCATCATTCATGGGAATGATAACAAAGACAACAAAAAGGGCATTGATTTCGTACGAACCATTGGTACTTGCAGGACTTGGATGGGACTTATATGCATTTTTCAAGCAGTGAACAGCAAGTCGTTGCATGAACAATAGATGCAGGAATGTACCAAAATGAAATGTCTTACAAAAACAATGAAATTCCTGAGAAATCATGCATCAGCCTTGTGAAGTATGATAGTTCCTCCGGATCGAAAAATCACGAGCCCTTTTGTCTTATGCTCTAGCTCGTTTGCAAGCTGCTTCATGTTGTTCGATGGCTTTCCTGAACAGTGTAACTTGACAATTTTACTGGTATTCCAACGTTTTTGAATATGCACAACCAGAGTGTCACAAGCCCCTCTGCGCCCAACTTTTATCACATCCTTCATTTCGTGCCCTATTTTTATCATAGTTTTGAGATATTCTTCCGATAAAGCGAGGCTGTGGTCCTCTTTCCCTTCCGGAGAGCAGACAACTCTCCACCCATGCCCAGAGTTTGACGCACGATACTGTCGAGGTATCGTTACATGCCTGTCTACTTGTATGAACTTGTTTGGTACTCTACAAAACATGTTTTCCTTAAAGCTGCTCTTCCGATTCTTGGTCGTTTCAGCAGAACTGTCCAACGGTCGGAGGTATGGGAGGTCGACATCACTTGCCGTACATTCAACTGTACTTTCTACAATTTCTTACATATATTCCATTCGTTCCATGGTGACTGTTGAATTTTTCATTTTGAATTCTTCAAATACTCAAAATGTGGGAATATTGGTACGACATATGCCATTTTGGAGGAAAAGGTCTTGTGATCTGCCTTATGGAGGACGTTGACGTTACTCCCTTTGACAAACTCAAACTTCTGATATACGTGCAGGGGAAGGAAGAAGAACTCCATCAGTGTTCCGGAGGATCTTCAAAGGCTAGCCCCAGAGCAAGGGCTTGCAGCGGTGGACGAAGTTACAGTCGTTCCAAACCTGCAAACTGATACTCAACATGATGGGCCACCTGCAGAGACAATTGGTTCCCGAGCTCATATATACTTCAAAGATCTATCTATTTCCATTCATCCTGATGATGAAAGTGAGGAAGAAGAATTGATTCCTGGACCTGGTTCAAGAGTAAATAGTGAGCAACTTTCTTCACCAGAGAGCAAAGGTAGTTTGACAGTACGTGATGAATGCATTCATATGTTTCTACTGTTCGTGTCACATGACTTTGAATTTGATGCAGCCATCTTTGATTCCAAAGATTAAGCCAAAACTCAAGCATGTGCATAGGCAAAAGCTTGTAATTATTCTTGTGGGATTGCCAGCACGGGGGAAAACATTCCTTTGTAACAAGCTGATGTGCTATTTCAACTGGCTTGGGCATCCAACAAAGCATATAAATGTTGGGATGTATAGGAGGAAAATACAAGAAGAAAATGTTGAGGTGCAGGACTCCAGCTTTTTCGATCCGAACAATGCAGCTGGGAATGTGGCCAGGCATCAAGCTCTCTGTGCTGCTTTGGAGGACATGGAACGCTGGCTTGCAGGAGATGAAACTCAGGTGGCCATTCTTGATGCTACAAACTCAACGAGTAGTAGAAGAAACTACCTGAGGGAGAGATTGCATGGTCGATTTGAATACATGTTTTTAGAATCTATTTGTGAAGATGAAAAGGTTCTAGAAGAAAACTATCGTCTTAAAATGAAGTATAGCCCCGACTATCGAGGTGCCAACATGGACGACGCACTGAGGGATTTCAAAGAGAGGATTAAAAATTATGAGTCGGCCTATGAGACAATTGCAGATCGGACGCTGCACTATGTTAAACTAATAAACATGGTTACAGGCAGGGGGTACATGGATGTCAATAGAATTTCTGGATACATACCAGGTAAAATGGTATTTTACCTAATGCAGATATGCAAAGCTCTGGGGAGGTCCCGTAAAATTTGGTTGACTCGTCATGGACAATCACTGTACAATGTCGAAGGTAAAATAGGGGGCAATAGTAACCTTTCAATCAGAGGTGCAGCTTATACGCATCTGTTGCCTTCTGTGTTGGCAAGCCGGGTCCCATCGGTCGGTGGAAAGCCCGTGCCTGTCGCGGTATGGACTTCGACTCTGAATAGAACGATTGCCACAGCTGCTAATCTTCCTTATCCAAAGGTCAGGTGGAAAGCATTGGATGAAATCCAGTCTGGAGTGTGTAACGGGATGACTTATGCAGACATAAAAGAGCTCATGCCTGAAGAACATGAACTGAGGAAAAAAAATAAATTACGGTATAGATATCCATCTGGAGAGAGTTACATGGATGTTATTCAAAGATTGGAGCCAGTTGTGATCGAAGTAGAAAGAGACAGGGAATGTATTTGCATTGTTGCCCATCAGGCAGTCTTGCGGGCATTATATGGCTACTTCATGAATAGAAGCCTCGAAGAGGTGCCACATATAGAGATACCGTTGCATACATTGATAGAATTGACTCCAAAAGCGGATGGCACAATGGCAGAAACAAGGTTCCGAGTTGATGTTGATAAAGCCCTACAGGAGATGGAATGGGTTGAGTCATGTGAGGATCTTGGTCCCAATCGTCAGTTTGTGAGTGATACCGAGAGTGAACTCAGCTCTGATCAGGCTGATCAAAATGCTATGGCATCGTCATTCAAGGATGGGGGATTTAGGCGATCACTGTCTCTCGCAGAGCTTGCGGAAGCACATCTGGTCACAACCCAGCAAATCAATGTTCAGAGGTCGAATGACAGAATGTGAGTCTTTTTTACAAGTATACATGAAACTTTATCAATTAACACGCTTTAATACTCTTTGAACAGCTCCTTTCATCGATTGTGCATCCATGCTGGTGCGTACATGTATCTCTTGGACTACACGTCCAGCTCTGGCAACAAGATTAAAACCATCTGGTAGCTGTTCTTTGCTCATCCATAATTCCAAATCCTGACTCACAGTCCTCCGTTCTTCAACTCTCCTTCCAAGTGTCACTTCCTCGATGCTACTTTCGTTTGAAAGCTCGTTAAGAATGTCCTCCACACCTTGCGGCATAGTTACAGGAACCACCTGCTCTACTCCAAGGTCATCTAGGGGCATCACATTATCAAGATTTTCTTTCAAAGGATCACCCTCCATTCTTTTCAGGGATACTACAACTTTGCACTGGGGCCCAGAGCTAACATCAACAACTTTTACTTTTACTTTCTCTCCTTTCTTCACAACAGCACCAACATTGGCAACCCAGTCCCATGACAGCTCTCTCAGAGGCAAAATGACTTCTGTACCAGCATATGCCCCAGGTGATGATATCTCGACAAATGCACCAAAGTTATGTAAGCTGGATATTTCGCCTTCTACAACATCACCTTTCTTTAGTTCAGAAGCCGCCTGCTCCAACATGACAGCTTTTTCACTGCATATCAACCTTCTTTCTGGGACAACAACCTGGGTGACTTTAACTGTTATTTCACGCCCAACAAGCTTTTCTGTCCATGCTTCTCTATCAATTGATGAAAGGGTATTTCTATTCATGAGTTTGTATGGAATAAAGCCACTCAACTTTCCCACAGGTATCAGTACCCCACTTTTGTTCACATTTGAAATAGTAGACGTGAAACTATCACCTCGTTGCAACAATTCGATTGCCTTCTCCCATGCAGCTGGTATTTCTGCTTCATTACTCGTGGTGTCTGCGCTCTGCTGATAATCGGCATTCACATCTGAAGAAGTTGAGCGCTCTGCTCCTGGTACCAAAGTTTTCAAAGAGCGGCCACAAGTTTCCCCTGCGCTGAACAAAAGACGACAGCGCCTCGCTGATGATTTGCTATGATTTTCTTTACATTGATTTGTATACGTCGCATTATTCAGCAGTATGGTCTCGGGAGATTTATGGACCACATACGCCCGCTGTTGAAAGCGGACAGAGCCACTAAAAGCATTCATCAGAGGCATGATGCGGCACAATGTATGTTAGAAATGGCAATTTAATTCAAATTAATGGATATTTGAATTACCGAAACGTACCATTATCACCTATATGTGAAGTTTTGGTAGCAATTACGGAAACGATGTATGGTTCGAATTGGCTTCCCATCAAAGAGGTCTGTTGATAGTACCAGATGAAAACGTAGCTGGCCCATATTATCAGAACTGTCACATGTTCGGAATTCGAGAATGATATTAAATCAGTTTTGTATGATAAACATTTGATATCTTTACCTGAGAAATCATGACTGGTACGTGATGTGCATCCTAGATTTATGTCTTGAGGGTTGATATGATGGAGGTTGACGCCGAACTTCTGGTATGGCGATTGTCGCCACAACTGTTCACCTCGGATCACTTTGCAGCCTAGATTTCGCTGCATTTTGATACTATATTCCAAGATCTTACTTATTCATCTCCTGCGAGGGACATCGAAGCTATCGGACGTCGCTTTGGTGGTGATATGCTCGAAAAGATAGGGCAGTTCGATCTCTTCTGGAGTGATATGCCATTGCCAATATTTACTAAAATGGACATCTTATTTGTAGGGATGAAAACTAGTATGGCCAAGCAGGCTGTGCAGGTGAGCCCTGCGCGAGGGCTGAGGACTGGAGTTCGCTCCGCCAAGCTCGTGCATCCAAGATCTGCTGGAATCGTTGCTCGTGCCGGAGAAGAAATGATGATGTGGGAATCATTGAGACAGGGCCTCGACGAGGAGATGGAACGCGATCCAAAGGTCATGATGATGGGAGAGGATGTCGGACACTATGGTGGAAGTTACAAGGTGTCTTATGACTTGTACAAGAAGTACGGAGATATGCGTTTGCTGGATACTCCTATTTGTGAAAATGGATTCATGGGAATGGGTGTCGGAGCTGCAATGACAGGACTTCGTCCAATTGTTGAGGGTATGAACATGGGATTCTTGTTGTTGGCCTTCAACCAAATCTCAAACAACTGTGGTATGCTCCATTACACTTCTGGAGGACAGTATTCCGTTCCCATGGTCATCAGGGGGCCAGGAGGTGTCGGTCGCCAGCTTGGAGCCGAGCACTCTCAAAGACTTGAATCTTACTTTCAGTCTATTCCAGGAGTACAGCTGGTTGCAGTTTCTACCCCAAGAAATGCCAAGGCTTTACTGAAGGCAGCTATTAGATCCGATAATCCAATCATCTTTTTCGAGCACGTTCTTCTCTATAATGTTAAGGGAGAGGTTGGAGATAAGGATGAAGTACAGTGTCTTGAAAGAGCCGAGCTTGTTCGTGAAGGTACAGACGTCAGTATTTTCTGTTACTCTCGCATGAGATATGTTGTCATGCAAGCTGTAGCTCAGCTTGAAAAAGAAGGATACAATCCAGAGGTTATAGACTTGATCTCTCTCAAGCCTTTCGACATGGAAACAATCTCTAAGAGTATTAAGAAGACCAAGAAGGCAATTATTGTAGAAGAATGCATGAAGACTGGAGGAATTGGAGCATCCCTGTCTGCCGTTATTAACGAGTCCCTGTTCGATGACCTTGATCACCAAGTTGTCAGATTATCATCCCAAGATGTGCCAACATCTTATGCTTTCGAGCTGGAGTCTGCTACTATTGTGCAGCCAGAAGCCGTTGTTGATAGTGTTAAACAGGTCTGTGGTGGAGTTGCTGTGTAAGTCCAGATCTCCCTGGATCTAGAACCTTGTACGGGATACCCCACCAAGAAATTGTTATTATTATAGGATACGTCACCAGTATTATAGATATTTTGTAAGAATTGATTTTACAAAAGAGGCCAAATTCTCTCCACCTGACTTTTGATACATTTCAGGCAAAGTTCAAACTTCTTTCTTTCACGATGCAATCAGGCACATCATCGTATCGTATCAGCATTTCATTCAAGATATCGTGTTCGTGGAGACACATCGACTTACAGGTTGAGTCCAACCTTGGAGAAGAAACCCTTGACGTCAGAAGTCAACTTCTCTTTCTCTCCATCGACAAGGAAGTATCTGTAGGCAGTCCATCCAGTGAAGATGATCCCAATCAATTCAAATACGTTGGAAACAAGTGGAAGTCTGTCGACAGCATTGACCAAGTTGCTGACAAAGTACAATCCAAGGAGGAGCCCAAAACCAGTGGCAACAATGGTTGGCTTATCATCGGACTCTTCCCAGTACTTCTGAACCTTGTCAGCCAAATCTTCAGCTCCAGAAGAGATGTTGTCCATCATCTCTTCTGCTGTGTCCTTAGCATCAGCCTTGACGACCACGCTTCTCCTGAGGGTAACACCTGACAACATTGCCTGGCGTCCTCCAACACCTCTGCGACGAGCAACACGGAATTGTGAAATATTTCATACAATAATGCATAAAGGATCTCATATGTTGTCAGTTCGTTGATCATCGAAGAGAATCAAGTTTTTTTATTTCCCGCCAGAAAGCCGTTCCTGATCAGGACAGCAACGAGTTGCTGGCAACCACACGTGGAAGCACATGATGATCAAATAAAGCGAAGTCAAACTCGCTCGATTTTAATCTGTAAGATTGTAGTATAGGGTATCATGATCCATACCTTGTAGAGAGTGTAGGGGCAACGGTGGCACGAATGGCAGAGCAAGCGATCATGGTGAAGTAGTTTTAGTTCGTAGTAAGCCGAATGACAACTGTAATGAATAGTAATGATAACTGTCCAGGTGACAACTGTGTCCTACTCATGTTTCTCTGTCATCCAATTGGATCTTGAAAGGTTTTGAAATTCATTGGGTATTTCGTGATAGATTAGAATCTACCATCGATGGAACTGTTTGATGGGATCAAAACTGCCACCTTGTGATGTTACTTTTGATCTTTGAAAGATATTAAGAAGAGACAAGAAAAGAAGAGAAATTGCATTGCTATCCGAATGTAAGACTTGAAACTAATACAAATATAAGTGATAGAAGTCAACATGGTTGGACTACCATTGCGGGGATGGGTCACTGCATTTGAACCACAAACCAAGTCGCATGCAGCAGTTTGGCGACACGCTATCCCAAAGAGTGGTCGATACCCCGCCCATATACAACTTTATAGATATAACAAGTATTCATCTGTTGTTCAGTGCGTGTCAGGGCAAGATGAGCATAGACTTTCGGACAATGATGGGCAGAGAGGAACGGGACGGTCTTCTGCATCGATACGACGGAAGCACCAGAGAAAGTCTGGTGCTCGGAAGCATAGCCCTGATGACGTTAATGTTATACGATTGAATAAGGCTCTAGCATCGATGGGACTAGCCTCAAGGAGGGGGGCAGATGAGCTTATTATACAAGGAAAGATTTCAGTGAACGGAGCCATGGTGAGTACACCTGGGGTTATGGTGAACATAGCGAAGGATGAAATACAATACGACGGGAAAGTGATGACAAAGACCGCTGTAACGAATAAGTATTACTTTGCTATGAACAAGCCCAAAGGATATATCTGTACAAATGCAAAGGATGGACAGGGAGGGTCTGGAGATAGATTGGTTGTTGACTTGTTTGATGGATGGGTATCGGCATGGAAACGTAAGCACCCGAAATCTTCTTTGGTGCCTCGCCTTTTTACGGTGGGCAGACTTGATGTACAGAGTGTGGGATTAATCTTTGTGACCAATGATGGGGATTGGGCACATGCTGTGCAGCACCCATCATCAGGGTTGACGAAAGAGTACAGTGTCACTCTCAACAAGAGGCCAGGTAAGGTAGAATTGGAGAAGATGTCGAAGGGATACTTGGACAAACAGGCAAATATTCAGATCGTTCCGGTTGCCGTTGCTTTGGATGATAGTGATAGTTCAAAGAAGAATAGAATCCGTGTCATTGTGTCAGAAGGAAGGAATAGAGAGGTGAGAAACATTGTAGAAGCGGCAGGCTTGGAAGTTAAAGTATTAAGAAGGATTAGAGTTGGTGGGTACAGAATTCCTAGAGATTTAGCATTTGGCAAATATGTTGAATTGAAGCCACATGAGGTCCGGAGAATATTAAATATTGGAGCTGACAGATCTATGTGATTTGGAAGCAGATCAATCTCACGAGCAGGTCATTAATATCAATCTATACTCAATGAAGCATATTGAATCTATCAGGTGATAGATGCATACATGCTTGTAATCTGGGAAGGCTCAGCCATTGCTCCCTCACCCACATCACCACAAGCGAGCTTTTTTGATATCGGTGGCACTATAGTAAAACCTAAATCAACACATATTTCAAGCTGCTTCTTTGTGAGTGGATTTTTCCACATATAGGTGTTCATTGCAGGCGCTAGTAGTAGAGGCTTTTTAAAGTCCCAGGCCCTCACAATACATGTGAGTAGATTATCACATAGGCCATTAGCTATTTTTGCGAGAGTATTTGCTGATAGTGGAGCAATAATCATGCCATCTGCCCACTTACGTAGCTCAATGTGAAGCACCTTGTCTCCTTTTGACTTCCATGACTTCCAATCTTCATCATCCTGATGGATTGTCATTTCATCAATACCATTCAGGTTCCTCACAAAATTCATCCCTGATTTAGTTGTTATTATCTTAACATTGTATGAAACCACAAGAAGATCGTACAGCTCTTTTGTTTTAATCGCTGCGACACTTCCAGACACTCCCAAAAGAATGTTTGGACGGGAACTTCCCGTTCCTGTTCCCTGGGCTGAATTCATCATCACAGTTCCCCCAAATTGATACAATAGATTTTCTATGCTATCATGGAGTCATTCTAGAGATCCCTCTTCTTTCGCCGTTCTTCGAGCTCTTGTATGATCTTTTTGTTCGCCAACCTCTTGATATTTTTCTGCTCACGCAAGCACAGGTCGAGAGCCCATTTCTGCTCGTTGCATACTCCCCAGAATTTGGCAATTGGGTTGTCCTCGTGACACTTTATCAATGATTCTATTTGATTCTTGCAGTGTGGATGCTTCGACACGTGCAGAGGTGGGTGCATACTTTCCTCGCAAGAAAGACGGGCAAACCTGCTCTGAAGACAAAACTGTACGCCGCAGTGCAGGTACAGAAATGTATACTTCTTGAATATAATAAACTATTTCATAAAATTTTTTGATATAAGGTATTGCGTTGATAGGGTATTCTCGCAGCGTCGGAGATCAACCGCATCATGTCTTTCTCGGTTTGGAGCTGCCCAAACTGTGCACCAGCAGCTCTCGTGATACTTTCATTCATTAAAGTTCCACCCATATCATTACAGCCTGCTTTCAACAGGTCTGCGGCTTTCTCAGGACCCATCTTTACCCAGGATGCTTGTATATTGGTTATAAATGGGCTCAATACCAGCCTCGAAACTGAATGCATCAAAATGCTCTCATGCAGGGTTGGGCCAGCCCTTGAAAAGCCTGCTCTATATATTGGAGATTCCATATGAACAAATGGAAGAGGAACAAACTCTGTGATTCCAAAAGTCTCTTTCTGGATATTTCTTAAAGTTAGTAAATGCTCGGCCCAATCAGTGTATGTGTCAATGTGACCAAACATTATTGTTGAAGTTGTCTTCAGTCCAACCGAATGTGCTGCCATGATAATTTCAATCCACTCCTGAGAATTCAGTTTATCAGGACACAGATAATTTCTTACTCTATCTGTTAAAATTTCAGCAGCAGTCCCAGGTAAACTACCAAGACCAGCATCACGTAAAATGTCTAGAAATTCAACACTACTCAAGCCAAGAGTCCTAGCCCCATGGCTGATCTCCAAGGGGCTAAATGCATGGACATGGACGGCAGGGCATGCAGTTTTCGCCGCTGACAAAATTCTAATATAATCCTCTCCCGTGAAAGAAGGGTGAATTCCTCCTTGCATACAAACTTCCGTCGCACCTGCATTCACTGCCTCTCTTGTTCTCTCAGAAATCTCCTCTGAAGACAAAAGATAAGGGCTTCCTCTTAGATCCTCATCTCTGGATCCTTTGCTAAACGCACAAAACTTGCACGCATATTCGCAAATATTTGTATAATTTATATTTCGGTTGATAACATAGGACACCTGCTCGCCATTTGTTAAGTGTCTGACTTGATCTGCTGCACTCACTACAATTTCGAAATCTTTTCCCCTTGCTGAGAACAGCTCCAAAATGTCAGTGAGGGAAAATCCTTCATCTGAAAAGGCTTTTTCAACTAATATACCTTTGCTTAGATTAGAATTCGGTATATAACACCCTTTTAGGGACCCAGATTTGTCCAGTGAAATTGATGCAGCATTATTCTTAATCTTCATTCTGGGTATTGCTGGTACTTTGTCACCTTGGGATTTGCTGGTATCATACTTTATTTCATTCATTTGATGATTCGTTTTTAGGTCTTCATTCGACTTCAATCCCGCGTACCATGCGCCTCCACGAACATAGCCATTTCCGTCAATTGAATGGAGAATAGATCTCATTGGAGATTTCTGACCAGCTGATGAAACCCATTTGATAACATTTTCCTGTGAGTCTATGAACTCTGGATATATTGGAAGCCTGGGTAGTAATATTTTATTAGACTTCGATATCGATTTCGATAGTTTGACAATAGATGGCCATGGCTTTTCTGGATTGACAAAGTCTGGGGTTACTCCAGGTGAAATTCCTCCAAAATCGTTAACCCCTGCATCGATTAAGATTGTCCAATCATCCAGCAAATTAGGAGGAACCTGGATATTTTGGTACGGCATAATCAATCTGCAAGCGCAGATTGTGAATAAAATTTCCTCCAGGCTTGAAGCTATTGTATTTCTCATGGCAGTGTTGACCTTAGGTACAAAGTTCTGAATGATTATTTCTTGTATGTTCCCATATTTGCGATCACATTCTCTTATCTGTAAGAGCCCGTCTATTCGATCCAACCGATTATCTCCTATACCTACGAGCAATCCAGTGGTGAAGGGAACCTGATGCCTTCCTGCAAGTTCAAGCACCCTCATGCGTGCCTTTGGATCTTTATCAGGGCAAAGATAATGAGGCATCCCTGGCTCCATCAGAGCATAGCTAGTTGACTCTAACATAAGACCCATACTTCCACTGACTTTTTTTAGATCTATTATCTCTTCTTCACTCAATATACCAGCATTGATATGTGGGATCAATCTTGTGTTCTCAAGGATAGCTGCTGCACAGGCTTTCACATATTCTATAGTTGATGAATATCCAAGAGTTTTCAATTCGGCTGCTGCTTGAGGATACTTCGCCTCTGGTTTGTCTCCCAGTGTCAATAAAGCTTCTGTGCAACCTTGTGATTGTCCAAGATATGCAATATCCAGCACTTCATCAATGGACATGTATACTTTTCGTGCTTCTTGAGGTGCCATCACAAATGTACAATAACTGCAGCTATCTCTGCAAAGTCTTGTCAATGGAATGAACACTTTGGGAGAAAACGTGATTGTCCTACCTCGGGGGAGTTGATCGCGTGCTTCTTGTGACATTTGCATGAGTTGGTCCAAGTCATACTCCTCTAGTGCTCTCAGGACTGCTTTCGGAGAACTGCTTTCGAGACTTGCTTTCAACCTCTCAGATTCACTAGTGCTAATTTCATCTGAGATAGATGAATATTTTGAAATAGATATGGTGCTGCATGGACGAGATAAACCCCTGAAGACTGGGCATTCCAACATTGAACATCTGGATGCAAAACTCCAACCAGAGCATCTCGAGAGAGTTCGTATTTCGAGAGGCACGTGAGCTCTCATAGTTTCAAATTCAAATTTTGGCCTTTATCAATGGTCTAAGTTTCCGAAATAGGCAAATCTGGGCGAGTTCAGTGAATTCTTACAATTGTGGCCACGTGGCCATGGTGCACCATGGTGGTTTGCAATTTAAATTGCAAATTTGCTGTATTAATACAACTTGCAATATTGCAAGTTTAAAGTGATGAATTGGTCGATTCTCCCATGATAATGAGAGATTTTTAACGAAACTTGCTTCTACTCATGCCTTGCCTTTTTTGGTTCTTGCACATCGGCCTCGGGCACAGTATGACTGCTCAATGGGGGATCTGGTACAAGGGCATACCTCTCAGAGGGAGGGATGGAATGCATCACCACCGGATGGGACTTGCATAAAAGGTCATTTATCGACAGAGTCTTGCTACTCAATTCTTTAATCTCTATTGGTTGATTAGAGTCTATTGTGGAACCTGTTCCGAGTTGACCATTTACACCTCTTCCCCATGCATAACATTGACCTGATGCTGTTGTTGCAAGCGTGTGCCTCCAACCACTTGCAATGTGTTCTATTTTATCATTGCTACCTATCTTCACTTTGCAGGGTGAATCAATGTCATCATTGTGGCCTAAACCGAGCTGACCAAACTTATTCCATCCCCAAGAGTAGAGAGATCCTGTATCTGTACATGCCAAGGAATGTCGCCACCCCCCAGCAACTAAAGTGACCTTTTCGCCCTGCAGCGATCTGATTTTTGTGGGCATCAGTTTGTCTCTGTATAAAAATATAGTTATGTTGTCAAATAGCAAAAAATTGACGTATCGAGAGGAATGATGAACACATACATTTTATCACCATGGCCTAGTTGCCCATACTTTGACCATCCCCATGAATATACAGCCCCTAGAACATCAATTGCCATAGAATGGCGCCACCCACATGCAACCTTTTCTATTTTAAGTCCATCCAAACTTGTTACTGCTACTGGTGTATGCCTGTCAATGGTTTCTCCATCACCTATGTTTCCATAGCGGCCCCAACCCCAAGAAAATACTTTTCCTTCTTGCGTACAGCAAATACTATGTTCTGCACCACAAGATATCGCAGTAACAAACTTCCCATGCAATGCAGATACCTCTTGGGGTTGGTAACTATCATCAGTGGTTCCTATGCCCAACTGCCCATTCTGATTTCTTCCAAAAGATAATAACTTGCCATCATCCGTGATTACAAGCGTGTGAGTATCACCACAAGACACAGATTTGATTTTCACTCCCGATAAAAATTCAATCGGAGAAGGTAGGAACGCATCGTTGCAATTTGAGTGCCCCAACCTCCCAAAATCACCCCACCCCCAGGTGTAAATCTTCATTTCTTCTCGAGATACTGCCACGGAGTATTCTGCCCCACAATAAATCTCTGATATTTTCGCCTTGATAAGCTGATATATCGCATGGGGAACGACTTTCTCATCAGGATCACCATGGCCTAACTGCCCATCTTCACCTCTACCCCAGGAGACAACAAACGTAGTGCCTTCGTCGGTTCTTATCAAGGCTAGCGAGTGCGAGCTTCCACAATCCACAGATATAACACGACTTTTCATTATAATATATCTTGAAATTAATCCCCAAAATAACGGTAGTGTTCCAAATTCTTGGACTTCGAAAGCTTTGTAACTTACAAGATAAGGTACGGTTATTCCGAAAACATCATACTAGTATGTCAAGTAGAGTTGATGAATACTGATGATTCATACAGATGAAGTATTTTATTCTGGCATGAACACTCGTTGGCGATCCCTTTGGAGCGCTGCAGATGTATGATTAGCAGATCGCTGTATGTTGCTGATTCCTCCGAGGAGTCTGTCAGCAGCAGGTGGCCATTAATGGCCAAATATCCCATGATGCCTGGTTTGCGTGAATCTTACATAATAAATTAAACACAGAATCTGTACGTCACATATCTACCAGCTGTTTCACTTGGTCTGACAATACGAACAACCTGACCTCTGCTCATTCCATAGTATCTTGCCACAGGATCATTAAACTGGATTCTCGGTAGCTGTGTTTCTTTCACTTTATATCTAGCAAGAAGCGTTTGCTTTTCTTCTACCGTCAATACTCTATGCTCTGGTACAAGTATGTGTTTTGTAATGTTCACCAAAAGTTCAGACTCTTTGAAAACCTCAATAAGATATTTAGGTTGCATTTCAGTCAGACTCTGTTTTGCAAATGGGGTAATTTTCTCCTGAATTATGATGATGGACCTAGATACGCCATCACTTCTCATCTTCTCCGCAACACTCTTGATAGATTTGACCCCTACTTTGGGTTCATCAATGAAAAACACGAATATATGGTCAGTGGGATCGTCTCTTTTCGACACGAACACAGTCAAGTCATCTCTCCGTGGCTCTTCTCCATATTTTACTTTGAAAGCATCCTTGCTGACAGCAGTATCATTTTCATCCTATACCATACGCAGTAATATTAAAGCACGGGGCAGAAAAGAAGCACGTGTAAACTCTTTGCAAGGCATGACAAAAAATGTACATCTTTTCTACCGGTATGACTCTGTCCAGACTTGGAATAGGTCGTATATTTAAATATTTCTTCATCTCAAGACGTACCGATGTGATTACATAGCCCCTGTCTTGTAACATTTCAAGTGCTGTCTTGCGCACTCGATACATTCGTGTACAAAGGTCCATGGTAACCGTTCTAATTCAGGTATCTATTTCATTAAATATTAATATTACCAATTTATCCTTAATCCAATCCTATGCTACGCATTTTGTAACACTGCACGAGCGTGATTGAGCATGCATTGCAAGTTGCAGTGAATTCACTGTCAACTTTCGAAAGTTGACTGATCAATCAACCTCATGCATGAGGGAAGATCCAATCCCATCGTCCATTGCCCCTGGATACACACCTAGCTAACTTTGGATGGTATACTACCAGGGAGGGGTGGATGGAGACTCCATGAATTGCTATCAATGGCCAGTAGTGTAATAACCATAGTGTACCGGGTATGCATACTGGTGGGTGAGACTGGCTTCATTTGTATGAATGATCTGACTTTACTACTATATCACAAAAAATAATTACTTGGAAACATTTAAAGTATGATATATTAGAGTTGTCGCACAGGATGGGAGAAAGGGGCGGAAGCAACGAAGAAACTGAGGAAGTACCACCTCGCTCGGATCTTCTCGCTACGGATCAGTCGCTCGAGGAACTACTCCCAGATGAAAACGACTTAGTATATGAAGAAGAGTTATTGCGTAACCCATACAATTTGAAACTCTGGCTCCAGTATATTGGTGAAAGGGAAAACGCCCCAATGAAAAGGCGAAACGTTTTATATGAGCGTGCATTACAAGCCTTGCCCGGATCTTACAAGCTTTGGCATGCTTATTTAAAAGAGAGAAGAATGAAGGTGGCGAATTTGCCCTTGGATTCGCCATTGATGACTGCTCTGAACAATACGTTCGAGCGAGCCCTGATTACAATGTACAAGATGCCTCGAATTTGGCTAGAATACTTGGAATTCTTGACGGAACAGAAGTTTGTGACTCGAGCAAGGAGAGCATTTGATAGATGCCTCATGGCGCTTCCTGTTACACAGCATGATAGGATTTGGGTATTGTATTTGAAGTTTGCTTCCCAGGAAGGCATTCCTGTGGAGACGGCATCAAGGATATATGAGAGATATCTAAAGATAGAACCGGCGCATGCTGAAGAATATATTGCATATTTGAATGCCAAAGGTAGGTGGAGAGAAGTCGCAGAGCGGATGATTATGTTGGTGAATAATGATTCGTTTAGAAGCCTAGAGGGAAAGAGCAAACATGATTTATGGATGGACCTCTGTGAAGTTATAACGAGTCACCCAGAAGAAATGAAAGGTCTTAGAGTGGAAGAAATTGTTCGCGGGGCCATTAAAAAATATAAGGATGAAGTTGGGAGACTTTGGACAACATTGGCAGACTTTTATATTCGTCGAGGACTTTTTGAAAAGGCTAGAGACATTTACATAGAGGGTTTGAGCTGTATCATCACCGTCAGGGACTTTTCTTTAATATACGATGCCCTGACTCAATTTGAAGAGGCTTTAATTTCAGCTAAAATGGAAAATATTGCAGATGAAGATGAAGTGAAAATTAATGCGAATGATTTCATTTTGCATGACAGAGGCAATGATCTGGAACTGCGGTTAGCACGTTTGGAGAATCTGATAGAAAGAAGGCCGGAACTACTCAGCAGTGTGATATTACGGCAAAATCCTAGCAACGTCAATGAATGGCATAAGAGGGCAAAGCTGTTCCTAAATGATCCTGCAAAACAAATTCGAGTGTATAGCGAAGCTGTGAAGACAGTTGATCCACAGCATGCTGTCGGAAACCCTCATAGTTTATGGGTTGCATTTGCTAAAGTGTATGAAAAGCATGGAGATATTGAAAATGCCAGGATTATTTTCGAGAAGGCTTGCCAGTACCCATTCCTGTACCTGGACAATCTAGCAACAATTTGGACAGAACGAATAGAGATGGAACTTAGGAATGAAAACTTCGAGAAGGCCTTGGCATTATCCAGAAATGGAACAGATGTACCATTGAAAAAGCGATCCAGGGAGCAAGAACTTGGAATGAAGGTGCAAGATAGACTTTATAGATCATCCAAACTCTGGTCACTGCGATTAGATCTGGAAGAGAGTCTGGGAACACAATCCTCTATTAGAGAGGCTTACACAAAGGCAATGGACACGAAGGTTGTGACAGCGCAAATTATATTAAACTATGCCTCGTATCTAAAGGAAAACAATTATTTTGAGGATGCTTTCAAGGCTTATGAAAGAGGAATATCACTATTCAGGTATCCTCATCTGAAGGACATTTGGGGAGCATACCTGACAGACTTTACAGAAAGATACAAGGGCATGAAAATCGAAAGAACTCGGGAACTATTTAATGAGGCATGCAAATCAGTCCCTGCAGAATATGCTGGACCGATTTTCCTGAAGTATGCCGCTTACGAGGAGCAATATGGATTGGCAAGGAACACCATGCAGATATATGAAAATGCTGTCAAGTTTGTGAGGAAATCGGACAGGCTTAACATCTATGAACTATATATTTCTAAAGCTTTGGAATTCTATGGAATTGGAAAAGTTAGGGAAATATATGAAGGCGCTATAGAGTCTGTCAGTCATCCATTGAATGACAATGACACCTTGCAACTTGTCATTCAGTACTCGAAACTTGAAAGGAACCTAGCTGAAATTGACCGTGCCAGAGCTATTCTTGTCCACGGATCTGGCATTGCAGATCCTACTAAATACAACTTTTTCTGGAAAGAATGGAATGATTTTGAGGTTAAACATGGCAATGAGGATACTTTCAGGGAAATGCTTCGCATTAAAAGATCAGTAGCAGCATCCTTCAGTCAGCAGCACTTTAATACCGCTGTCATTGACGCAACATCTGTGGCTGTAGAAGAAATCACAAGTGTCATGAACGATGTTCATGAAACAGAGGACCAAATGGTATCATCCACAAGGGTTCCAGGTTTTGTCAGTGCTGGAGTGATACAGCAAGGAAATGATGAAAGGAGTCCAGAAATCCCTGCTAATCCAGAAGATATTGATCTTGAAGATGACGATGATAATGATTTGGAGCTTCAAACAAATGTTCCAGATGCTATTTTTGAAGGCTTAAAGTAACACGGACACCTTCAAGTACAGTCTGACCAAATTTTGCCATGCCAAGACTGAAGGATGGTCGCCACGTGGCCGTCACTTTAAATCAATTTATTGTAACGATTCCAACTAGAAAAAATATTAAGCGATTTACTGTTAAAGTGCAACATTAAACCACGAGTACAAGGAAAGGATGGCCGCCAAAGCAAATGGGTCTGGCCTCATGGAGCAGGTATGTTGAAGTCTCCGACATTGATTTCATCTATACTATCTCTGATTATATCTATAAATACATTCTTGAAGGATCTACTCACTCTGGACGTGACGAAACTCACTCCTCTCTCTCCAGAAGTCATCTCCCGTCAGGCAACTATTAATATTGGTACGTAGTCGTTAATTGGAGCACTTTCGTTTCCGCATGTTACTTTTTAATTGTATGTCATTGCTTTATCAGGAACGATTGGTCATGTGGCGCACGGAAAGTCTACAGTAGTGAAGGCCATATCTGGTGTGCAAACAGTACGCTTTAAGAACGAGTTAGAGCGTAACATTACAATTAAACTTGGATATGCAAATGCAAAGATATACGGGTGCAAAGATCCAAAATGCCCACGCCCGGCAAAGTATTGTGCTTACGGAAGCTCAAAAGAAGACTCTCCCAAGTGTGTTGTAGCGGGATTTGAGGATGCTGAGATGGAGCTTTTGAGGCACGTTTCTTTTGTAGACTGTCCTGGGCATGATATTTTGATGGCTACAATGTTGAATGGAGCTGCTGTTATGGACGGGGCTCTGCTACTGATCGCTGCAAATGAGCCCTGTCCACAGCCACAGACATCTGAGCATTTAGCAGCCGTTGAGATTATGAGGCTAAAACACATCATCATCCTTCAAAATAAAGTCGATTTGGTAACAGAGGCAGCGGCTTTAAATCAGCATGAGTCTATTTCAAGGTTTATCCAAGGAACTATTGCAGAGGCTGCACCAATTGTTCCAATATCAGCACAGCTCAAGTACAACATTGATGCTGTCTGCGAGTACATAGTGAAGAAAATTCCCGTGCCAGTAAGAGATTTTACCTCTCCACCACAAATGATTGTGATTCGATCATTTGATGTGAACAAACCAGGTTCTGAAGTAGATGAATTAAAGGGAGGTGTAGCAGGAGGAAGTATTCTCCAGGTATGTTTACTTTTGCTTTAAACACTGTTGCCTGACTCCTAGCAAAAAGCAGAGGCTCCTGAAAATGGCATGAAGAAGCCTCTCGTCACGCTTAGGTAGATTAAAATGCGGTGCCTTTTGGTGAGCGAAAGGATATAAAGTCTGAATTTTCAGCTCAATCCACACTGCAAAATTTCTTCATCGTTGATCATGCTGATGATCCATTTATTGAAATATTTTGTAGGGTGTTTTGAAGAATGGGCAAGAAATTGAAATAAGGCCTGGTATAGTCACAAAGGACATGTCAGGAGCGATCAAATGTATTCCAATATTTTCAAAGATTGTTTCGCTGTTTGCCGAACAAAACCCTCTCCAATATGCTGTCCCGGGAGGACTGATCGGAGTAGGAACTGCTGTTGATCCAACACTAACCAGAGCAGATCGTCTAGTTGGACAAGTTTTAGGTGAAGTGGGTGCATTGCCGGATGTCTTCACAGAATTAGAGATTAACTTCTTCTTGCTCAGACGACTTTTAGGAGTACGAACACAGGGAGAACAGAAGCAAGGGAAGGTCAGCAAATTGAGTAAGAATGAAATTTTGATGCTTAATATCGGGTCAATGTGTACTGGAGCTAGGGTTTTGGCTGTCAAGCATGATTTGGCCAAGTTACAACTGACATCACCTGTGTGCACAAAAGAGGGAGAGAAAATAGCTTTGAGCAGAAGGGTTGAAAAGCATTGGAGATTGATTGGATGGGGTCAGATTCAAAAGGGTGTTGTTTTGGATTTGTAAAAGATATAGTTTAGTTTATGTAACATGCATGTTCGGAATCATCAGATGAATTCATGTGTCCATATCTTGCAAAGATGCAATCAGCCTGCAGTACAACCTTTTGCCCTCAAATGCCATAGCAGGACTCAATGCGCAAAGGACATCACAATGTTTGGAAATCGTCCATATATGATCCGTGACATCTTTTAATAATTTCACCTGTGCATGGTTTGAATGTGGCCATTTCGATAACTGTGAAATACAAATTTGACACAGGGAACACAGTTTGAGAAAATCCAAATCTGTTGGACCGATGCAGTCTGATTTCATTGTAGACTCACCAGTTCCAATAATTTCTTCACACAATTCTTGCGAGAGGTCTGAGCATAATTTGCAAATTGTTCGAGTTATTATACATCTCGAGGCATCTCGCTCCATGAATATCTTGAGCAATGACTCAGCGCCATTATGTGGAGGGCTGCCCTTTGTTGACACATGTACTAATATTCCCATGAAAATCTCTTCAATGGTCTGGACGTCCTCATGATTGATGTCATATTCTCGTAAGCATATAATTGACACCACGAAATCGGCAAGGGTGATAATGGTTGAATTTTCCAACTTTTTCGATCGTGGACCCTCAAGGAGTTCAAATATTCTCTTTTGAAAAGCTTGAATAGGAGGCACAAGGATATGGGGCCCTGGCTCGTCAGGCTTGATCCAGTTTTGAATAGCAAATCCCAAGAGCTCCTGGTAAAATTCCATTTGTTTTAATGTCAAAAAGCTGGCGATATCGCCCCAGGAAATCACTGAATTTTTGAAAGACTCGCAGTCCTCTGTTGTCGAGCATCTGGAGCAGAGTTCCTCTCGCAGTTCACCACATTTGATTTTCAATGTGTGATTTTCGATTTTCAACCCAATAATCTCTCTCTTCATCTTATGTATTTCTTTCTGAAAGTCATTTGCCATAAGCTCCTGGCTCGCGAGCCAGAATGAAGCATGTCTTTCATTTTGTCCTTCCATGTTTTCGAGGGTTTTATTGTCCATCACGCCATAAATAAATGATTGACATTTACTATATGATATTTATTTTAAAATTTAATATCAGAGAAGTCTCTTTCAGGGTCGTGTCATTGATTGCGAGGACCCCTGGAGGCCTCGTGATCCGGAGGGTTCATGCATGTGCTTTCATGCATGAATGATTCCGACCCATAACAAACGGAATCTCGACGAACAGGATTCCTCACCCTTTGTTAACATCATAGTTTTCAGCTTTGGATTCATGATCCTTTAACTTGTAGTCAATCTAGCTTTGGTGGCATCGATGGAATGATCCAGGTTGTCTATGTATATTATATGATATGTATATAGGTAGTATACTACATAATATAGTCGCCATATGGCGTTCCACATTCCACAAGAGGATGGGCGAATGGTAATGGTGACTATCAGCGAGAAAATTTGGATAGTTCAATTTGTTTATAATACTGTTATTGGCCAATAAATTGTAGAAAAACAAAATTGATTGTAAGCACGCAGATTCCCTGACGCAAATACAGGAGAGGGATTGTCTCCTCCGTTTATACGTTCTTAGGAGAACTACAATGTGGAAGAGTACTGGTGCTTTGATTCATAAAAGTGCATATTATAAAACAATTCGACGCAATACATCATGTGACAAGATTCATGGACGCTTGTTACGAGACTGGTCGAAGCGCATCGGTGCTGGGGAACTCTTGTTCAGCACGAATGTGCTAGAAACGCCTCGTGATGGAGCGCATGAGTGTATTAGAGAATTAGAAACAAGTACTTCAGCACATAATGCCCTAGAGGATATGGCACTCGTGCCTATTAAAGCCACTGAGACGAAGTTGGCAGAGTGCTCTGGGAAGCAAGGCTCTCCTGGTCCACAGAATGATAAGAATGACGATTATTATGCAAACATGGGAGACGCGTTACGAACACTGCGAGAAGATATCCCACAGCTTTTCCGTAAAGAGCTGAATTATAGTATATATCGGGATGATATTGTTTTCAAAGATTCCAGGCTGGAATTCCAGGGAATTAAGAATTACAAAATAATCTTCTGGTCTTTGAAGTTCCATGGGCAACTGTTTTTCAGACATACGAATGTAGAAATTTTAAGAATATGGCAACCAGAAGATTATGTGATTAAAATGAGATGGCAAGTAAATGGGTATCCAAGAGTTTGGTGGGAAGCAGAAGGCAGGATTGATGGAATATCGACATACAAATTGGACAAGGCAGGTAAAATTTATGAGCACTCTATTGATAATGTACAGCTTCGGGATCCTCCTATCGAGAATCCACTACTTTATGGAATGAATTGGATATATTACCCCAGCAATCAGCCACATTCACTGCCAATGCCAGGATCTTGATCAGGATATTACATACTTATATAACTATACACATATATGTGTGAGCATATTGGATTCGTTTGCATCTTTTCCTCTTTGTTTTCAATACTAAAATAGTTCATAATAATACATTTTGGAACTACGCTTGGTCACATTCCATAATCTTTCTCGTCTTTGATGTACACCTTGCCCAATATGGGAACAGCTGTACCACCACCTCGACACGAGTGGCATACTTTCTGAAGGGATCCACCGCAAGAACTGCAACCTTGACGATCACCATCGCTCCATCTAGTGCAGAAACATTCGACATACCCACTACCTCCACAGGTTTCACACTCTCTACCTTGTGGCTCGTTATTAGTCGTCTGCAAAATCGATTTGTATGCAAACCAGAATACTCCAGCCCAGAGCAGGGTAGAAGCATAACCTGCAAGGTCATTCAATGACAGAGCAGAGCCTATCGATGGGTCTGGGATCCCTGAAAATCCTTCACATGAAATTAACCTTCTTTCTAGAACTTGTTTTGCCCATTTTGATCCCGGACTGTAAATGCCGCTCCGCCTGTGGAGGAGCTTCCTGCTTCCTGTTTGTGAATGGGTTTTCTCTAACGCCAATGAAAACGGCAGTGCAGTGGATATATGATGATTCAAATTTATCTTTTCATTTCTGCTAGCATGGATACCGCGTCCAAGGCAAGGCATATTCGCTTTCTAGACGTTTCGTTGAATACAGAAACACTTGGCGTAGATCAGAGAGTAGCGTATCAAGGCTCCGGACAAGATAATATCACTGCTAATAATATGTAAAGAATAAATTACGAGTAAGTGTTAATATTATATACTTCCAGTTGACACATCTCCATATGATAAAGGTTTTGCGTTGCCATCCTCAACGTGTGGTATCACAGGATCCGATATCGGATATCGATATCAGCGCTGCTGATACTGATCACCACATATGGTGATCATCATGATGCTGATTAGCTGACCAGTGAGTTTCCAGATCGATCTATTCCCAGACTCTCTCGTGATCAATACTAGTATACAAATCATACGATACATGGCTTTGCAGCATTGGAATCCTCCAATCAAGATGAACGCCTGCAAAGGGGGAGCGGGGTTGGACATTTAGCATTACCCTTGCAGATATTTCGGTTTCAAAACAGGTATTACATTATAAGGAGCCACACGATTTTATAACGACACGCTTAAGAGGAGTTCCTCTGGGAGATCCAAGAAGCTCTACCCTTCGTACAACATCCATGCCTTCAAGGACTTGGCCAAACACAACGTGCTTGCCATTCAACCACGGTGTCTCCTGGGTTGTGATAAAGAACTGGGATCCATTTGTATTTGGACCAGCATTGGCCATCGATAAGCATCCTGTTTTGTGTAAAATTTCGAAGTTTTCGTCTGGGAAAGTTCTCCCATAAATAGATTTCCCCCCAGTCCCATTTCCACGGGTGAAATCTCCTCCTTGAAGAACAAAGTCTTTGATAATCCTATGAAATGCTGAACCTTTATATCCAAATCCAGGAGTCATATTGCTCAATTCTACAAAATTCTTCACTGTCTTAGGTACAACATTTCCATATAGTCCGAAAACAATCCTTCCAGAATCCTCTCCATCGACACTGATATCAAAATATACCCTGTCTGTAACCGTCAGGTCAGGTTCTGCCCATGCGACTTCAGGATTAACAGTCGTGACAAAACTTGCGAGTCCAACAGCCATCAATGTCTCTCTTCTTCCAGGCATGGATGAATCTCCATTCATATGAACGTGGCATTGCACACCTCGGTTACTTGTTCGGTTCGACACCCTCACTGGCATTCCTCTTGTGAAAGGCGCCGGGTAATACGTGCGATGGGTGAGAGTCATATCTATCTGATTATACTTTAATTTTCCTCTAGTAATAGAATATTTAATGATGTATCATTGAACGAGGTGCGTTCTGGCCAAGGCTTAAGTCCCCAAAACTTACTGCCTGTCTGGGCAGTCGACCACTAGTGGTACTCGCGAGTACTCGCAGTCCATTGCCAATCCATTCGAAACCAGAATATGATTCAATATTCAATCGAGACCTGCCATAGCTGTCTTTAAAAACTTTTATTATAAAGTATAACTAAAATTTGTCAGGTTAGAGCTGAAGATTTCTATTTCCAGCACCTGGTAAAATTATAGCCATGTCAGAACAGCCCTTTGTTTTGGGGATTGATGGTGGTACAGAATCAATAAGAGCTTCAATATTTGATTTAAAGGGTAATCAAATATCTTGTTTTGCCTCCCCATATGACACATCGTATCCTCAGTCCTCATGGGCTGAGCAACGTGCAGCAGACTGGATTGAGGTATGCCTAAAAGTCTCGATTGATGTGGGTATTTAGCGTCCTACTGAGCGCGTATGCTGACCAGAATATTTGAATTTTTCCTAATTTGTAGGGATTAGGTAAAGCCGTGCGAGGGGCTGTTCAGGATGCTAAGAAATCAAACAGTGGATTTCGGGACGAAAGGGACATAGTATCCATGTGCGTAGATACCACGTGTTGCACTGTGGTTGCGCTGGATCAGCAGGGCAAGGCTCTAAGGCCAGCAATATTGTGGATGGATATGAGGAGTGCGAACCAGGCTCAACGTGTCTTACTCACGAAGGATCCTGCTTTGAGGGTCAATAATGGAGGTCATGGTCCAGTATCTGCAGAATGGATGATTCCAAAGGCAATGTGGATAAAAGAGAATCAGCCGAATGTCTACGATGCGGCAGAGTACATCTGTGAGTATCAGGACTATATCAATTACTATCTGACAGGTCGTATGTGTGCATCTGTTAATAATGTCTCCATCCGATGGCATTATGATGAAGAAAGAGGCTGGCCCTCTTCATTGTTACATAGTCTAGAAATGTCAGAGCTGCTGGAAAAATGGCCTCGTGACATTCTTAGATTAGGAGATATAGTTGGTGGATTGACGAAAGAAGCTGCTGATCACCTAGGGCTTCCAGTAGACTTGCCAGTAGCACAGGGGGGAGCTGATGCTTTCGTTGGCATGATTGGACTCGGTGTGATTAGGCCAGGTGAAATGGCTCTACTCACCGGATCAAGTCATTTACATCTTGGTTGTACTGATAAAACTTTTGAGTCGAGAGGAATTTGGGGAACGTATAAAAATGCTGTGGTTGATGGTGTAAACATTGTTGAAGGAGGGCAAACTTCAACAGGAAGCACTCTTGCTTGGCTAAAGAAGATAGTATCTGTTGACAGTTATGATACACTGAACAAAGAAGCAGAACTAATTGAGCCTGGATGTGATGGTGTAATGAGCTTGGATCATTTCCAAGGAAACAGAACACCTTTCACAGACCCTCTTTCACGAGGAGCGATTACAGGGCTGAGTTTGGGTCATACAAGGTCTCATTTGTATAGATCATTAGTTGAAGCCGTCTGTTATGGAACCGAATGCGTATTGGAAGCAATGCGAGCGAGTTCTTATGTCCCTGAGGGTATAGTGATCGCTGGTGGTCCAACAAAATCAGAAATGTGGCTGCAATGCCATGCTGATGTTTCCCAGGTCCCTTTCATCCTGACGGAGGTATCAGATGCTCCTTGTCTTGGATCTGCAATTCTAGCTGCAGTAGGTGCTAAGCTGTTCGATGATATACATTCTGCCGTTAAAGCGATGGTTCATGTGAAGAGAGTGATACAACCTAATCCTGCACTGAATGCAGTTTATCAGTCAAATCTCAAAAACTATAAGGCACTATATCACAAGCTAGCCGCTGGGTCAAAAACACAAGTGCCAAAGCATGAACTGATTCCATCAGTCAAGGGCCTGCGTCCAATCATTTCTCCATCCATTTTATCAGCAGATTTTGCTAATTTAGCCTGCGAAGTAAAAGCTGTACACGAGGCTGGTGCAGAATGGATACATGTGGATGTGTTTGATGGAAACTTTGTTCCAAATTTAACCATTGGCCCACCTGTAGTAAAATCTTTGAGAAAGCATACTACTGCATTTTTGGATTGCCATCTCTGCGTGTTGAATCCTCAAAATTATGTGGAAGATATGCATAGAGCAGGAGCAAGCCAATTTACATTTCACTTTGAGGCAAAAGGGGTTGACTATGATCTTGATAAAGCGAGACGGTTAGTGTCACAGGTAAAGGCCACTGGGATGAGTGTAGGAATAGCTCTTGCTCCCGAGACTGATCCTGATATGATCATGCCGATTGTGGACGAGAATGAGATACAAACTGTACTACTTCTTAGTGTTAAACCTGGCTTTGGTGGACAAAAGTTCATGCCAAATGTCATTCCCAAGATAGAGAAACTAAGAAAACGCAACAAAAGTATCAATATTGAGGTGGATGGGGGAATTAATTTAGATAATGCGCCGATTGTCGCAAAAGCTGGGGCCAACGCCCTAGTGGCTGGTACAACTGTCTTTGCTGGCCCAAGGCCAATATCTAACATTGTTCCAGAGCTGGTCAGCATCATCGCAGATGGAATCAATATTTCCCCCAATTTTGAGATAGCATGATTTATTTCCATGATTTTTTATAAGATCGGACCATTAGCAACTTATTTATTTGATCCTCCCTCGTCCACTTAACACTGACAGCATTTGCTTTGCATTCATTCATCAAGGTTTCAGGATCCATTCCTTCCAGTAAAGACCTATATTCTTCGTCAATAAGCACGTCATCTATTTTCGTATTTCCAGACGGATCAATGCAATGCTTACGAATGAATTGACATTGAAGGGAATTGAGAAATTCGTCATGAAACATATGCCATTCTCTCCAAATGCGGAGGACGCGCAGTACATGCTTCCTTATTGTCTCTTGCATCATCCGACTAGATGCATTGGCATAAACCTCCTGTAAACTTTCAAATATTTCAGGAAGGGACTCCTGTATAGTTGTTCTATACTGTGAGGCATTTCTTATAGGTGCAGATGTGTTGTACAAAACATCTGAAATCAGATGCAATAAGTCTAGTTTCTTCTGAGTTGTTGTATGTTTTGAAGTAATCAGTTCGATGATGCTACTGGATATCTCAACGCAGCTGTCAGCATTTTCGATTATGAATATCATTGCATTAGAAATGCATCGCCTTTCTGAAGTGAGTGAACCAAGAATTTGGAATAAATAGTCTTTCCCACCTGCATCAAGGGGCCTCTCACCGAGTTCAGACCTCCCTGAGTTTTCGTGGGTAATAAAGAGACTAGTCGGGGGAGGAATCCACAGAGAACTATCTTTGTACATTAAAAATGGTTCCACTCTCCAGTCAGAAAGACTGTCGCCATTTGAAAGGCTCCAGACACGCCAACGATAGTAGATATGTTCTGCAGAAGTGTAATCAAACAGAAAGAGAAAATCTTTGTTTTCTTTTTCATTTTCCATGATTGCTTGTTCAAACTCAAACCCATCTCGAGCTACGAATACCGCCATCGCATCGATAACGAATCTAGATCTACTATCTTCCGGTAGATTCACTATAATATCTGGCCCAATACCATGCACCTTCTCTTTGGAAGGTGGACCATCTTGGGCTCTCTCCCTGGTCTCCTCGGGATTTGCCATTAAGCCCCCTGGATGTGGCCATATTGGCACTTCTGGGAGAGTAATTGGATCACCCCAAGTCATACTCAGCCTGTGATTGTGAAAAATTGCACCACCCATTTCTCTCAAAGCTTTGCTTGCATCATCCACATTCATGAATGCCACGAAGCCAGTATTCCAACCCCTTTTTCTTTGTTCTTCATCCCTCGGCCACATAATTTTGACACTGGCAATTGGACCAAAGCGACCAAATTCGTGCAAAATAACATTTTCGTCCAGCTCTGGGGCTAGAAATTTGATAACCAAGTTTGTAGATGAAACAGATACCTTGTCATCTTGCTTTTTTTCTTGGACGCCATGATCGGCCTCTCGAAGAGCCTGGTCCCTCTTCAAGTTTTCCAATAAGATATCCATTTTCCGGACTTTTGCAGCAGGTAGATTTTCCACCATCTCTACGTCGGAATCGCCTTCATCTTCTGACCCAAAGACGCTTTTCCTCCTTGCTTGACCCCTTTTCCTCACATTATGGACCATGACTCCTCCAAAACCAAACACGTGGTTCCGAAACAATTACGACCTTGCTTTTGCCTTTTTGCGGTACGCTTAGTATGTATATATCTTTGTCTATACATTCACAAATGTCCTCTCTTCTTCACCAACACCAGGTTTGGAAGAAACCTGCTGTCCCTACCTCTCTCCGATCGGATTCGCTCAGGGAACTTGACACAACGTATATGAGGTTGTTATCATTGACTAAATATTTCAAAGGGGGTAGTTAAATCACCTCGCCGATACCTCTCTAGAAGCACTATTTCATTTTCAAAATAGAATCCCCAGCTGTATGAGCCCTGGTCTTGTTTCGTACATGATTGTTGTACATGATCGATCATTGTATCATGATATTATCAGGGTCCTTCACAGGCTCAAGACCATGGTCATCGTTGGCGGTACTATTCCACATACACTTTTCAAGGAATCCCACCAAGCCATGATATTTTGAGGGACCCTCAGCTTTTCCATCAGCCCGAGTCTCATTTGGAAGCTGTGAGGATGATAATGTTCCCAAGGCAGTGTAAACATAATGCTTTCATGCTGATAAAAGCAGTGCGAATTCATCCCCACCAGTCATACTTGTATATTCACACTCTCTTGTTCAGATTAGGATTGAGGGTCGTTGTAGCGTAGAGCGTAGATATTCATGATCACATGTGGGTGCATGCCATCATGTTCCCACACAAGTGTGGGTCTGTACATGTACAGATGTGTTGTTCACTGATGGCCCATCAGTGATGGAGTGGAAATAAACC
>PJEL010000318.1_pt1 | contig 57605 bp, 45 predicted proteins | sample 1853271 | NCBI WGS metagenome assembly PJEL01 (sample SAMN08108733, study PRJNA415343) | Invertebrate metagenome, whole genome shotgun sequencing project. | host: Globobulimina | place: Sweden: Gullmar Fjord | collected 2015-08
GATACAACAGCAACACAGGCAACAGCTCCTACTACAGTAGGTAACAGTTTCAGATTTCTGGCTGGTATCAAGGGACTTGAGGATGCTAACTGGAACTTTAATGAAGTAGCAGGTACACATAACGAATACTATGGTAAAGATGCCAATGCAAGTTACGCTGACAAGGGCACAATGAGCTTTCTCTGTGCTGAGTGTCACGGTGCTTTCCATAAAGACATCGGACGTCCTGACAGCCCATGGACAAGGCACCCGACTGATATTGTACTCCCGAGTACAGGTGAATATGCAGGCTACACAGCTTACAGTTTAGAGGCACCAATCGCAAGGGCTTCTTTCCCTGTTACAGACAAAGCAGTAGTTGAACCGGGCACAGACGTTGTAATGTGTCTGTCATGTCACAGGGCGCATGGTTCTCCAGAACCTGACCTTCTCAGATGGACCTATACCGGCATGATAGCTGGTGGCGGTGGTAGTGATACAGGTTGTTTTACTTGTCATACAACCAAGAATGATTAATATCATTCACAGAAGATAGTGGGTACGGGAAGGGTATTATGCATGAAGCATATGCCCTTTCCCGTATTTAAAGGGGTAAGGAAATGAAGATTATTGATAAAATCAATGAAAACAAACAATACTTATTTGTTGTAGCTATTATTTCTATTATATTTTTATGCGTACCGTTTCAGATTCATGCTAAAGTGTCGGGGATCTGCACAAACTGCCATACGATGCATAATAGCCAGAACGGCGATCCAGTCAATGCAGGAGGTGCTAATGATTATCTCTTAAGTCTGCCTGCGGGAAGTGCTTCAACTGTTGATGTCTGTGTAGGATGCCATTCTTCAACTACATCCAATACTATAATTAATGATGTTCCAATAGTTTATAACTCAACAGAGCCGACAACGCCATTGGCGGGTGGTAATTTTTACTGGGTTGCTGGTGGAGACAATTCTAAGGGGCATAATGTTTATGGTCTGGCTTCTTCTGACAGCTTGACGGAGGCGCCTGGTAGAAATACTGCGGGCTGTAGTGCAGCGGGTAGCTGTCATTATACTCTTGCAACACCACCGAGCCCAGATAATTATAACAGGGGCGGATGTAGGGGCTGTCATGTCTTTACATATCACCATGAGGACAACAATGTATACAGGTTTCTGAAGGGCCATGATCAAAGTCCTCCTTTGGGTGGTTCTATTGATGATAGAAAAGATATTGCCTCACACACAGATTATGTAATCGGTGTTGAGGACGATGATTGGGAATATACGACTGATAATGCCGGAGATCATAATTATTATAAGGGAACTACTTCTCCGTATACGTCAGGTGGCACTGCTTTGGGGGTAACTAACACTATTACTGCATTTTGTTCCGGTTGCCATGGTGTATTTCATGGTCCTTTTCTTCTTAATGATGGTATGGGCAGTGCAAGCCCATGGAGAAGGCATCCGACTGATATCCAGTTGCCTGATTCTGGAGAATATGGCGCATATGATCCTCAGATTGATGCGAATTACAGTACATTAAGCCCTGTTGCCTGGGTTGACCCGGCTAATCCGGCTAGAGAAGATGCGATAGTGATGTGTCTTTCATGTCACAGACCGCATGGTTCTCCTGAGCCTGACATGCTGAGATGGGCGTACGGAAATTGTACTGCTGGTTCTCAGAACGCTAATTGCGGTTGTTTTAATTGCCATTCTGAGAAGGACGGCTCATAACTGATTGATATTAAGTATAAATGATGTGAAAGCCCGGTCTATTTGACCGGGCTTTTTTGTGGGATTTTGTTGTAATTCCAATTTTTTTCTTTAGTCCCTGCCTCGTTTTTTCTTCGATCTTTTGATGCTGCCCCTGCAATTTGGGTAATTTCGCATTTATGTGTGATATAGCTCATGAAAACCGCTTGATTATTATTCTCTGGATGGGAAAAGTACTTAAAAAAAACTAATTAAATAAAAGAGTTACATGTAAATAGGGGAATAATATGAGAAGTTGGCATAATGATTGCATTAAAAGTGTCAAATGAGTTTACAAAAGATGATAAATAAATTAACAGTTAAAAAGGGAGGAGTAAAAATTATAATGAAGGGAATTCAAACAATCAAGGAGGAAGGAAAAATGAAGAAAGTCTTATTAACAATGTTTTTAGTGCTTATGTCAGTTGTTATGGTATCTGGAAATGCTGACGCAATAACTGGTGCATGTTCTAACTGTCATACCATGCATAACAGCCAGGGCGGGTCTGATGTTGATGCTGCTGGCCCTAACGAACGTTTATTGAGTGCAAGCTGCATTGCCTGTCATAAAGGAACAGGCCAGAAAAATGGTACAACTAATGCTCCTGTTGTATTGCACACATCCGATCCTGTTACACAGGGAGCCAGCAAGACATTGGCAGGTGGAGACTTTTATTGGGTTGCAACAGGTTATGGTGCAACTGACTCCAAGGGTCACAATGTTGTTGGAATTGCAGGTGCTGACGCAGCAATCGGTAAAACACCTCCAGGTTTTGACCAGACAGCTACTACTGGTGCAACATTTAATAGTAAGACTATTGAAGTTACAGGTGGAGCAGGATGGGGATCTGAACAGCTGACATGTGCAGGAACTTTTGGTTGTCACGGAACTCGTGATGCAGCAAACTTCGGAGGCCTTACAGGTGCTCACCATGGTAACACGACGCTGACAGCTACAGTAGCTTCAAACCCAAGTACAGTAGGTGGCAGTTTTAGATTCTTGGCAGGTATCAAGGGCCTTGAAGAAGCAGGTTGGAACTGGGCTGAAACAGCCTCATCCCATAATGAGTATTATGGTGTAAATGCTCAGGCAAACAGACAATATGATTCCGGTGATGTATACGCTAATAAAGACACCATCAGTTTCTTATGTGCAGAGTGTCATGGTGGTTTCCATGCTGACATAGCTAATGACTCTTCGGGTGGAACCCCATGGAGAAGGCATCCGACCGATATTGTTCTGCCGAACAGTACTGAATATGCAAGCTACAATCCTGATAACACAAATGAATACAGTGTTGAAGCCCCTGTAGCAAGAGGAGCGGTCCCGTCAAGCAGTAGTGCAACAGTTACACCGGGTGCAACAACAGCTACAGGCGCAATTGTCATGTGCTTATCATGTCACAGGGCGCATGGTTCACCAGAAGCCGATCTCATGAGGTTTACCTATAACATGCAGGCAAATACCGGCAATACTGATAACGGTTGCTTTACATGCCATACCACTAAGAACGCTGACTAAGTGATCTTGTAAAACAGATAGTAATTAAGGGCATCATGCATTTGCATGATGCCCTTTTTAGTTTTTTAAACATCTACCCCTGACTACGATAGAGATCTCTGTTGTCCAATAAACTAAAGTTATTTTGATACTTACCGTAGAGAAAAATAGACCGTTTAAAAATAATACGGGTTACTAAAATTAAAAAGGGGTGTATGATGTCTGGAAAAATTCCAGTTTTCTTAATTGCTATTTTGCTTTGTGTAATACCATTTTCACTTTTTGCTGAAATTACTGTTGATTGCTTAAATTGTCACACAATGCACAATAGCCAGGATGCAGCAGCTCTTGAAGAGGGGGCTCAACCATATCTTCTCAAGACTAGGGGGGGTACAGCATGCTGGGGCTGTCATGCCCAGGGAGCAGCCTTTAATATTGATCCTTTTACCGGTGCGCCGCAGATAAGACATACAAATACTACGGATTTGGCCGGAGGTAACTTTGCTTATATAACAGAGGACAAGGCAGGTGTTACTGGTGACATAGAAACACGCGGGCATAATATTTTTGATACAGGGGTAATAGATAATAATTTTAGCAATGGCAGTTATCCTCCTGGTGATGAGTTTTCTCAAAGTAATGCCGGGTTTAATAATACTAATTTTACATGTGCCGGTAAATACGGATGCCATGGGGACCGCTCTCAGGACGATGACAACAGTGCTATAAGAGGTTCACATCATGCAATCACCAATATTCTTCAATTTGGTTCAATTGATGAAAATGCACAGGGAGCGACTCCGGGAACAAGCTATCGTTATCTTTTAGGTGTTAAAGGCGGCGAAGATGCTGACTGGCAGGCAACTATATCAGCAGATGACCATAATGAATACAAGGGGGCTACTTCAGGGGTAGAAAGCACTGTCACATCACCAGGCGGAGATACAATAAGCGGTTTTTGTGCAGAGTGTCACGGTAATTTTCATGGAGATTCTTCTGATACAGGCGGAACGTCTCCATGGAAAAGGCATCCCACTGACATATCATTACCCGGAGCAGGCACTGAATATGCTGCTTATACCAGCTATAAAACCGAGACTCCTGTAGCAAGGACCGAAATACCGGCTGCGCCGAGTGGTACAGTTGATCCTACAGGTACCATTGATGATATAGTAATGTGTCTTTCCTGCCATATGGCACATGCCAGCCCTTATAGCGATATACTAAGATGGAATTACTCTGATATGATTACCGGCACTGCAGGTAATGCTGCTGGAACCGGTTGTTTTGTCTGTCATTCCTCAAAGGACGGCGCATAAACTCTTTTTTTGTCATATAATAAAAAAGCTTTAAAATCAAGCGATTTGGGTTTTATCGACCTGATGCGGTAATGAAATCCCAAGAGCTTTTACTATTTGATTTATAAATAAATCAATATATTAGTATAAATGAATTGAATTCAGTTGTAACTTACTGCTATTATTTAATACCTAATCCTAAAAAAACTCTGGAAACCACATAAATTCAAGTTTGTTACGCATATTTGAACAAGGCCTTATTCCTGATTACAATTACAGGAACTTATAGCGAAAGAGAAGATTAATAAATGCATAATACAGGCTTCATTTTTTGGACGTAGGATGAAACGTTTAACGTATAAAGGAAACATACTACTGATGTTTTTTAAAATACTCTTTTCTGTATTTTTCGTACTTCTTGTCTTGCCAGGCAAGATTAACTCAGAGACCGTGGGTTCGGTAATTACGTTTCAGGAGAGTATAACATATGATGAAGAAGAGGGACGGTTGTTTTTTCCTTCCTTTGTATTTACGGATCCAGTCAGAGATGAGATTTATATTATTGACGGCAAGGGAAGGATCGTGATATACACTTCTGACTTTTTTCCACTTTTTACACTTGGCAGTGGTAAGGGTATTCAAGCTCCACAAGGTTTGACAGTGGACCATAATGGTAATCTTTATGTGGCTCAGGCTGCAACAACTGAAGGGACCAGGAACAGGATTTCAATCTATAGTGAATGTCTTAAATGGAAACGTGATATCTATCTTGAAGGGTTTGAGGGGGCTGATACTTTTGTGCCTTATCGTTTAGCGGTTGATAAAAAGGGTTATATTTATGTTGCTTCAAGTTACTTCCCCGGGGTATTAATTTTTAATTCTGCAGGACGTTACACTGATATTTTAACACCAGTTGAAGATAACAGGATGGTAAACCTGACCAGTGTGACTCTGGATGGGTCAGGGAAAATATATCTTGTAAGTGAAGAAGAAGGGCGTATCTATGTGTATGATGAGAATAGGAAATTTATATTTAAATTTGGTGAAAAGGGAGGCAGTACCGGTAAGCTCAGCAGGCCGAAGGGAGTGGGAATAGATGATCGCAACGGCAGGATGTATGTGGTTGATTATATGCGTCATACAGTCGCGGCTTATGGTAAAGATGGTACATACCTCTTTGAATTTGGAGGGATGGGTTGGGGAGAAGGCTGGTTTCAGCATCCGAATGATATCACAGTTGATAAATCAGGCAGGATGTTTGTTGCAGATTTATTTAATCAAAGAGTGCAGGTTTTTAATTCCTGGTAATTTTATAAGTATTTAAAATAATGACAAATACCAAAAAACAACTTGAACTTCTGTTTGCTGTTTTAACTCTTTTATGTCTTGTCCTTCTTTATGGCTGTTCTACTATTGAAGGGAAGTCAGAGCAGCGTTCAGAATACACGGGACAGATTACTATCTTCATGAATGGACCTGAGAAGACCATTCAGGACATAACGTTTAGTTTGCTGGCAGTCAATATTATTACTGAAGATGGAATCACAAAGGAAATAATGAATACTCCTTTGAGATTGAATTCGTTGGATCTGGAGGGCGGTCAGGCTTTGATGGGTGAGAAGGCCCTGCCCGAGGGAGAATATAAAACACTTCAGCTTGTTATAGGTAATGCATCTATTAAGAAAAGAGGGCGGACAGCTACATTGGCCTTAGATTCTGAACTTATAGAAATTCCAATTAATGTTCTTATAAGAGAAGAACAAAATACATCTATCTTTGTAAACTGGAATGCAGACATTTCAATAATTGACGGGTATCTGTTTAGACTTGTTACTTCAATTAAGAGCCAGGTCCCGGAACTAAGCACCTTACTTATTTATGTTACAAATGAAGACTCCAATAATGTTTCGGTTATTAATAAATACTCTGGTGAAGTGGTAGCTACTATAAAGGTAGGAGAAAAACCGAGGGGAATAACAGCTGCCTTAAAAAAAGAACGTTCAAGAGTGTATGTCGCCAATTCCGGCTCTAATACTGTTTCTGTGATTGATCCAACTACTAACAAGGTAGAGAATGAAATATCCATTAAATTCGGCAAACAACCAGAAGGTATCGCGGTGGCTGCTGTTTCTTCAGAAAAGGAGCTTATTTTTGTAACCAATTTCAGCACAAACTCTGTATCGGTAATTGACTCAACAACCTTTCAGGAGATAGAAAAAATTGATGTTGGACAGGGTCCAATAGCTGTTGCGGTAGATCCTTCAGTTGATCTTCTTAGTGGAACAAGGTTTCTTAGTTTTGAAAATGTAAATATCATAAAAACTTACAGAGAGAGTTTTTTTAACGTTTATGTGGCCAACAAAAACTCAAATAGTGTGTCTGTAATCAGAATGAATCAGAATACAGGCAGGAGTGAAGAGGTAACTCACTTGAGTGTTGAATGGAATCCAACGGCACTTACCGTGGACTACAAGAGTGGAAGGGTGTACGTTGCTAATTATGGCTCTGACAACCTGTCTGTCATAGATATAGTGCAAATTATCAAAGGTGATAATGCTGTGCCTGTAAGTATCAATAATGTAGGTAATTATATTAATGGAGTGATTGTTGATCCATCTTTTGACAGGATTTATTTATTAAAAGAGATACCGGGTGAAATAATGATTATCAGACCTTTTTCTGATAGTTTAAACGTTCTCCAGTCAACGATGCCTCCGGTCATGGGGACGATTTCTGTCGGAAATTTACCAAGGTCTTTTATTCTGGGGCCGGAAGTTAGAAAAATATATGTAGCTAACAGAGGATCAAATACTATTTCTGTAGTGGATAAAACTACGAAGAGAGAAGAACAGGTTATCCATGTAGGTAAAAAACCATATGGTATAGCGATATTTCAGAATTGACGATACAAATTACTTTATAAATTATGAGGAATACTGGATGGAAGATTATAGCCATGATATTGATAGTGGGCCTAAGCGGTACACTTGCTTATGCAGATGGTCTGGGCGGATGGGTCAATATTCAAAATAATAAGACAGATACCTATACGGACGGCGTGAAAACATCCTCAGCTGAATCATCGAACAAGAACCTTTATCTGAAATTTAATAGTCTGATTACACCGATGCTTTCTTATCAAATGAATTTAAGAGCTAATATGCAGGATTCCGATAATACAGATGCAACAGGGGTCACAACTACCACGTTTAGAAGAAGGCTGGAACCTGCAATGGATTTTTCTTTACGTAATCCGATGTATGATTTTAACCTGGGATTTCGCAGGCAGGAAGAATGGTCTGCAGCGAAGCTCGAAAATGAAAACAGGGACACATCCATATTTTATTATTCACGATTTAGTTTAGCTCCAAGGGCATTGCCTTCTATTTCCTTGCACCTTGACAGACAGGAGGAGTTTAACTACCTGCCAAGGGACAAAGACCGTGAAAATGATTCATACTCAATCAGTTCGACCTATGAACTGCCATCCAGCGACATTAAATTAAGGTACAATGTTAATGTTACGCATAACGAGGAAAGGACCCCGTTAAGTACAACCGTCAAAGCAATAAATGATAATTTTAGCGGTAACTACAATGTAGGGTACTATGACGATTACTGGGGAGGGAAGGCATACTACGCATTAAATTATCAGGGGAACTATGCAAAAAACAAGAACCAGCAATTTGTATCAGAGACAGGCAGTTTTGACAGGATGCGAACAACTCTTGATACACTCATAAGCAATGACATTACACCTGAAACAGACCCGCTGACTTCAACCTCTCAGTCCCGATTATTGAGTAACGGTGAGTTCCTGAACGACGTTACAGATATAAAACTTAACAGTACATATCAGAACATAGGGGTTTTCATAATATCCAAAGAAGTAGACAGTCTTCATGTATATTACAAGAATGATGGACAGGCAGATCCAGTCACATGGAGAGTGTACTGGAGTAACAATAATCTGGATTGGAACTTTATAAATGAGAGTAGTGTTACTCCTGAAGATGATGATGAGAAAGAAGCCTGGAAATATGTAATAGATTTTCCTGCACCGATAACTGCCAGTTACTTTAAGGCCGTTAATGTGACAACAACCCAGGTGAATTTCAGTGATGTTGAGGTAACAGAGATCGAGGCTTGGGGCACGGATGATTTTACGGAATTGCATGATACCGACACAGCCGTATCATTTACCCAGGGGCTGGATTTTAATACCAGCGTAAAAATGAATCCTGAACTGAATCTGTCTTTTAATTACTCTTTGAACAGAACAGACCAGAACCCGGTTGCAGTGAGCGATTCCATAGTGGGTGCTTTTAAAAACGTTTTTAGTGACTCGGTATCAGGGGATAAAGACAATTTCAAGAGCAATATTACCAGAAACTATGGTCTTGCGACTACCTGGTTGACTCACAGGCTTCTGACTACTACGGTAAGGCTCCAGAGGAACGAGCATTTCGACAATCTGGAAAGAACTGATGCTAGCAAGACGGATGACACTCATTCTAATTCATATCATCTTTCTTTTAGTTCTCTTCCAATTCCAACCCTTGAAACTACGCTTTCTTTAATAAAAAGTGACAGGTACATTTATAGTGATAAGGATTCCACAAATCATTCAATACTGTTTAGTGTTGGTTCACAACTCTACAGAGATGTGAACATGATCACTGACCTCGGATACACTAATTCAAAGTCTTTCTCCAGTAATACTGATACATCTTCTTATTCAATAAACGGTTCAATTGACGCCGTTATAACCAGAAAGGTTTCCGGGACAATGAACTATGCTTATGCCAAGACCTTATCAGATAGCGGTGGTACATCTATCTCAAAGGAAGCTACGACATCAGTCAATTATCAACCAGGTCGTTTTATTAATCTCTCGGGAAATTTCAGGATTTCAGACTCTGCCGGTGATATAACTATGTCAGAGGGAATATTAGCGGACTGGCTACCACTTCCTGCTGTTAGGCTGAATATCAGTTTTCAGCATACAGATACTGATTCGAGTGATTCTGTCACTGATAACCTTAGTGGTTATGGGATATGGTATTTAACAAAATTTGCTGATATGCGTTTTTCATATAGCTATGCACGAAATGTGGAGGAATCAAAAACGGAAAATCATAATTTTAGTACAAACTTGAATTGCAGATTCTAATCTGCCTAATCTATAATAATTGAGATTTGTGTAACAAATTGTTGCGATAATCTGATGCGGGAACACTTTTATTATTTTATTAACTATTACTTAAACAAAAAACGGAAGACTTATGATTAGCAAAATCTTGAATAAACAGGGTGCAATACTGATATCTTTTTGTATATTAACAATATTGATATCGGGTTGTAATGAGGTTTTAATTAAAAAATATGTCCGGCCAAACGCGGATTATACTAAAATTAAGAATATTGCGGTACTGCCTTTTGAGAACTATACATCTGACAGATATGCAGATGAGAAAATTAAGAGTCTGGTAATCATAGATCTTTTATCCAGAGGGATAGAGGTGATAGAACCTGGGGAAGTGCTTAGAATATTGCGGGAATTGAAACTGCGGTCTTTAAGTTCTTTATCTGAAGAGGACATACAGACTGTAGGGAAAATACTGAAAGTAGATGCGGTTATTGTTGGCTCGGTGGGGTCTTTTGAGATAAGGAAAGGGATTTCTGTTGCGAGCCCAGAGGTAACGATAAATATGATGATGCATGATGCAATATCCGGAAGCGTTATATGGTCGGTATGGCATACATCCGGTGGAGCCAGTTTTTGGACAAGACATTTTGGTGTGGAAAACGCGACATTGGGAAATACATCAAAGAAAGTCGTTAAAGAAGCAATGGATACATTGTTCTTGATTCCATAACTGGTAGTCGATAAATGTTCTCGTGCGAATGACTATGTATATTTAAGGAGTAAAAGGAGAAATATGATGAAATTATTTATAAAGAAAAATATCTTGCTTGTTGCTGTTTTTTCGCTTGTTTTAGTTACTTTAGGATGTCAAAAGAAAGTAGAGCCTAATTATTATATAAATCCCGATATAGATTTCAGTTTTTTTAAAAGAGTGGCTGTAATGCCTTTGGATAATTTGACAAATGAGAAGTCTGCCGGAGAAATTGTAAGGCAGGTTGTTATCAGTGAATTATTGGCTTCAGGGCTTGTTGATGTTGTAATTCCAGGAGAAGTTATGGCTGCAATCAATGAGTTGGGAATACAGAATATTTCGTCCTTGAATGCAAGACAGATAAGTGCTCTTGGTAAAGTCCTTGATGTTGAGGCTATTATTTTAGGTTCTGTTGAAGAATATGGAGAATCAAGGACTGGAAACATTTCTACTCCTGAAGTTACTATATCCTTGTTAATGACAGATGCTGGAACAGGTAATGTGATCTGGTCAATTACGTCTACTCATGGAGGAGCCAGTTTTATGGCAAGACATTTTGGTGCTAAATCAAAAACATTGAGTGAAACGGTAATGTCTGTAGTGAGAGAAGCAGTACAAACGCTTGCCGAGTATTAACTGTGAGAAGTAGATATCTATATATAAACACAAAACGTATTCCGCTCTGGAGCTTTCTGTTTGTTGACTCCTGCAATGTCAATATAATTTAAAAACTCCTGTCGGAGAGAAGATCTTAATGAAAAAAAAGTTAATTATTTTCATTGTACTACTGCTCATTTTTTCAGTATACATTGCAGTTAAAATAACAAATGAAAATGCACGCTTAATGATAGCGGATGAAGCAATGGAAGGCTCAATAGAGGAAGCATTGCCGGCCCCGCCTGAAAATTCTTCTGAAGATGTATCAGAGAAAGTAACTTTTCTGTTATCTGAAAATATAGAAGAAGCGAGAGAACCTGTTCCTGCTGAGATCCCGTCCGTTGAAACATCGGAAAAGATAGTAGCGCCGGTTGTGGGAATTGCGGCCGAACCAGTAGTGGAATTGGAATCTGTTCCTGCAGAAATAGCGTTAGTGGAAACATTGGAAAAGATAGTAGCCCCGGTTGTGGGAATAGCCGCCGCACCAGTAGTCGAAACAGAACCTGTTATTGCAGAGATCCCGTCTGTTGAAACAGCGGAGGAGGTAGTATCGCCGGTTGTGAAAATAGCGGTCGAACCAGTAGCAGTAGCAGTAGCAGAACCTGTTATTGCAGAGGTCCCGTCTGTTGAAACAACGAAGGAGGTAGTGGCTGAGGTGGTTGTGGAAATAATGGAAGCTGTGCCTGTTCTTGCAGAGGTGCCGTTAGTTGAAACAGGCGAAAAGGCAGTGATAGTGCCTGTTTTAAAAGTCAAAACAAAACCTGTACCTGAAGTGAAGCCTCTTCCTGTTGAAGGGACATCCGAAAGAATCAGTGAAAATAGAATTGTTATTCTCCCATTTGATAATTTCAGCGATGATATAAGCGCTTTGACGCAAATAATGCCTATGATTAAAAAAAGGTTGCTTAAAAAAGGGATGGTAGTAATAGATGAAGAGAGGTTTAGTGATTACTTGTGTGATCAAAAAATACGGTCAACCGGTTATATTTCGAAAGATTTAGCCAGGAGAATAAGAGAACATTTTAGGGCTGGAACTATATTGGCAGGCTCGGTTGTTTCTTTCGTTTCTGAAAATACTCCCTATATCGGACTTATGGCCAGATTGATTGACACGTCAAATGGTTATGTTTTATGGGCAGACTATATCTCAATTTCCGGAAATGATTTTACCAGAATACTCGGATTAGGCAAGATAAGCAAAATAAAGAAACTTATTCCAAAGGCCCTGGATAAACTGTTTGTTTCTTTCAATACTCCGACCAAACAATTAGAAAATGGATTTGTATATAAAATTGCAATCTTACCATTCTCAAATAACTCCAAATCAAAAAATGCCGGTTTGATAACAATGCACATGTTTCTTGTTCAATTATTAAAGAATAATCAATTTCAGCCGATAGAATATGGAGAAGTAAGAAAATTCATTATAGAATCAAGAATCAGAAAAAAAGGTGAGCTGGGGTATAACAAATTAGAGGCTTTTTCAAAGTCTCTGGGTATTGAAGGAGTTTTGGTCGGTACTGTAGATCAATATATAAATGCAAAGGATGAAATTTTACCATCAAACGTGGAAGTTTCAGCAAGGTTGTTAGATGCCCGTAAAAACAAGATTTTATGGTATAATAGCCTCCAAATGGACGGAAGAAAAGACATAGTGGCATTTGATTGGGGAAAAACTCTGCCTGTTGATAATGTAGCATATAATGTTGTTTCGGAATTAGTTACTAAAATGGAGGCTGAAGGATTGCAAAGACATCTGACAGAGAATAACAACTAAATGAAAATTTTTAAACCTAATAAATCTATAAACACAAACAAAGCAGGAAATGTATCGAGTTATGCTGACTTGTATTATCGTTGGATCAGGGTTATATTTACTCTTTTTGTTGTTTTTATCTTTTCGAACTGTGCTTCGATTTCATTTAATAAGGACACAGTAGCGATTGTGGATGATGAACTGGTAACCAGGAAGGACGTTGAGTATTCACTGCAGATAGAACATCGCAGAGAGGACCTTTCATCTGCCAATAAAATTAATATCTCCGCTTATATTAAAAAGATAATTGATGAGAAACTGATTATCCAGGAAGCCAAGCGAATGGGGATGGATAACTCACCTGCATTGAAGCGAAAAGTACAGGACTTTCTTGTGCGAGAATCGGTTGTAAGGCTTTACAACGAAGAAATAATTCAAAAAGTGTCGGTAACAGAAGAAGAAATTCAGGAGAAATATAAGAAGGACTATGAGCTTTTTAATTTTCTGGTCATTGAAGTGGATTCAGTGGAAGATGCAGAGAAAGCACATGAAAAACTGAGGGAAGGCAATGAATTCGGTAAGCTTGCCGGTGAATACTCTACACATTCATCAAGTAAGGATGGTGGGGAAGTCACTATTGCCAGAAAAGATCTTGGTTTTCTGGAGAAGCCTGCTATTGAATTAGGGTTTGGTGAATTGAGTGATGTTATTAAGGGCGGGCATAAGTTCTATATAATTAAAGTACTAGGTCGCGAGGATGCAGATGAAACAATTGCCGGGAATATACATGACGGTTTGAAAGGACGAATTAATGCCCGAAAGATTAAAGAGCGCAGCGCGGAATATCTTAAACAGCTTCGAGATGAAGCAGGTCTGAAAATAGACCGGGATTTGCTTGCAGCTATAGACCAGGAAGTCTGGGATAAAGACCGAAAGGAATGGTTGGTGGATGAAAGACCCCTTGCTGAAATGAAAGATACAGTCCTTACAGCCGGGGAATTCGTTGCTAAGCTTCCTGCAAAAAAATCAAAGCTTATTGAAATGCATCTGGATAACTGGATTAATCTAAAGGCTGTAGACATCGGGGCGCTTAAAAAGCGGTACGATGTTAATACAGACCTTAAAGATACACTTGATCGTTATAAAAGCAAGCTTATAATAAAAGCTTTTAATGGACAGGTTCTTATGCCTATGATAAAGATGTCTGAAAAAAATTTGGATGACTACTATGCAGAGCATAAAGACGACTTTGCAAAACCTACATTTTACAGGATTCAACAGCTTACCGTAAAAACTAAAGATGAGGCGGATAATATCTTGAAAAGCTTAAAAGACGGTGCGAATTTCACCTGGATGGCAAATGAAAAGTCTGTTGATTCATACAGCCAATCGGGAGGAGCAATCGGCTGGGTGCAAAAGGAGAATTTGTCTGAAAGTATAAGAGATACCATAGATACATATCAGCTTGGTGACGTAAGCCCTGTATTTGAAATTGATATGATGTACAGGATAATTAGATTGATTGCAAAAACTGATGCAGAGTATGAAACACTGGATCAGGTTAAATCTTTGGTCCGTAAGAAAGTATTTCAAAAGAAATATGATGATCTTTACAAGGAATATGTTGATGAATTAAGGATGAAAGCCGATATTAGAATGAACAATTCCGCTGTACAGAGTTTTGAAAATATGTTTGGAAAGTGATCTTAAATTATGAAAAGAAAAATATTAAATAGCAATTATTCAATTACAAAACTAGTAGTTTTACTGCTTGCATGTCTCGTGTTTGTAACATGTGTACAGGAAAAAAGGACTAAAAAAGTCAGGAGATTTGAGCCAAAACCCTGTATGGAATGTCATGAAGAAAAAAAGGTTGATTTTGAGAAAAAGTATGTCCACGTACCTATGAGCGAGCATGATTGTGAGTCTTGCCACCTTCGTCATGGAAGGCTGGCAGTCAGGACTTTTGTTGAAAGAGAGGAAAGAAAACTCTGTTTTACCTGTCATACGGAGATGGCGTCAGAGATGGAAAGTAATGTTACTGTTCATACGGTGTTGGGTCAGGGCAAGTGCCTGCCATGCCATCAACCGCATTCATCGGACAATATCTCACTTCAAAGAAAGACAGGAAGCGAACTCTGTTTTGATTGTCATGAACAGACATCTTTTGTACGTGAAAAACGTCATGAACCACTTAAAGACGGCTGCCTTACCTGCCATGATGCCCATGGCTCTAAATACAAGTACAGTCTTGTAAAAGAGGAGTCAGAACTCTGTGCATCATGCCATGAATATTCGCAAAAAGAATTCAAGGATGCACACGGGAATTATCCTGTTGAAAAGTCTGAATGCTCCGGTTGCCATTCCCCGCATAGTTCATCAAATGATAAGCTTCTCAGGGAGTCAGTTCATGCTCCTTTAAATCCTTCAGAATGTGTTTTATGTCATAAACCAGTTACCGGTCCTGAGCCACTGGGTACTTTAGCTTCGGCTGATGCCCTTTGTTATATCTGTCATAAGGATGAAGAGAGCAAGTATAATACCGCTTTCAGACACCCACTGACAGATGAAGGTAAGTGTCTTATCTGCCATAGCCCTCACGCGTCTGATTTTCCAGGTATAACGATTAAGGACAAGGTCGAACTTTGTACTGACTGCCATTCTGATAAACCGAACCTGAAAGTAGCTAATGTACATCAACCTATTACAGACAGTGGTTGTATTGCATGCCATAATCCTCACGCTTCTGAATATCCATTCTATTTAAAAGCATCTGAGAAAAAGATTTGCTTTGAGTGTCATACAAAAGAAGAAGAGGCACAAAAAGAAGCAAATACTCACGAGCCATTTGCCAAGACAGAATGCACAAAGTGTCATGATTCTCATGGAACGAATAACCAGTTTTTGACTAAAATTCAGGTGACGGATTTATGTTATTCCTGTCATGAAGAAGAGCAAAAAGAGTACTTTAAGACGTATATACATACTCCTGTTAATAACAGGCAGTGCTTTTTATGCCATAACTCCCATTTTTCGAAATCCGACAACTTGTTGAGGGCCCCGGTTGAGAAACTCTGCGTATCCTGTCATGAAAGCATGCTTCTTGAAGTCGGCGAAAATGGTACGCACCCGTTATTTAAGGAAAATAAATGCGATACATGTCATGATCCACATGCAAGTGACTATATTGCATCAACAACTATGCCGACAAAACAGCTTTGTTACTCATGTCATGAGAACCTTGAAAAAGAAGTTATGACCAGCAGTGTCACCCATCTTCCTGTTGATGAAGGGAAGTGTACGGCATGCCACAGCCCTCATGGAACAAAACTCAAATACCAGCTTTTAAACAGACCAAACGAGCTTTGTCTGTCTTGTCATGAGAGAATTATTACCACAAAAGCAAGAAAAGGGCATATCTATATGGATGAAGGAGATTGTTTGAGTTGTCATACGTCTCACAATTCCGAACTTAATAGTTTACTTGCTGATAAGGACCCGACGTTATGTACTCAATGTCACGTGGTTGATACTGAACGATTATTGAGTGTACATAAGATACCGATAAAAAAGATTAGTTCATGCACAAGTTGCCATGAGTCTCACGTAACTGAAGCAGCGGGTTTGCTAAAGAGTATAAAACATGATCCTTTTTCACAAGGGGAATGTGAGGTTTGTCATGAATAAGTTAAACTTACCAAAAATGAAAGAGACTATGGGAATGTTCAGAATATTATGTTTCATTTTAGTTGCCTTTAGTTTAGTTTGGAGCAATAATGCCTCTGCTCAGGTAAAACTGAAAACCAAGCTGCCGGAATTATGCTATGAATGTCACAAGGAGTTAAAAAAAGACCTTACGGACCGTTATGTACATTTCCTTTTTAAAAAGGGTAAATGCGTTACTTGCCATAATGCCCATCTAAGCTCTGTAAAAGGGCTGATGAACGATGAAATTGATTCTATCTGCCTGAAGTGTCATGAGAAGATAAGAGTTCAGTTAAAGAAATCAAATTTGCATAGTGCCCTTAGAGACGGAAAGTGCACTGATTGCCATTATCCCCATAGCGGAAGCATTGAAAATCTTTTAGTAGCACCTGAAAAAACACTCTGTATGAACTGTCATGAAGATATTAAAGATCAGCAGGAAAAGGCATATGCCTGTCTGCCATTCAAAAAGGGAAACTGCTCGGCATGTCATGATTCACATGCGTCAGCAGAGGATGCCCTCTTAACTTTTTCATCCAATAAGCTTTGCCAGAAATGTCATGCCCCAAAATGTAAGGCTGGTGACGCCTCTATAGCGAAAGTAGTAAAAGACCTGTCGTGTACTTCATGCCACTCTGGTCATAGCTCGAAGGATAAAGGTGTTTTAGGGCCTTATGGGCATACGGCTTTTCTGGTGAAGAAGTGCGAAGAATGCCATAATCCAATTGAGCCCAGAAAGGAAATCACAACAAAAATTGAGGGCAAGGAATTATGCTATAGCTGCCATAAACAGGAGGATTCAAAATATAAGTATCTTGAGGAAGATGTCCATGTAAAAGGAAAAAATAATCCTTGCAATATTTGCCATGACCATCATGCGTCCAGTAAGAAGAATCTGACAAAAAACGAAGCGAATATTTGTATCGAATGTCATGAGCTTACTGAAAAAAGGACCGCTTCCATGGAGAAGGTCCTGAGGACTATAAAGTGTACTCCGATAAAGGAGCGAAGGTGTTTTGATTGTCATATACCGATGCATTCCGACCGGCCTCTTAATTACAGGGAGGATGGAATTGCATTATGTGCAAGATGTCACGCATCGGAGCATAAAATTACCCATCCACTTGGAGAAGGTGTTATAGATCCACGTACTGGACAGCCTGTTACATGTATTTCATGTCACAGCATGCATAATTCAAAAGATGAGTTTATGCTGACTTTTGATAGAAACAGGGCGCTTTGTATACAGTGCCATAAGATGTGAAGTAGGGGTTATATTAATCAGGATTCGTCAATATGTTGACGGAAATGGGATTAAGGATTTGGCATAGTTATTGCTATATTCAGTAAGGAATATAAAAAGAGAAGGAACTTATTGCCAATTTGAAGAGTTTAATAAAGAATATAGTTTTATGTTTTATAATCTCAATAGCTTTTATATTTACCGGTGAAGCTCAGGCATATGTAACCGGCCAATGTAGTAGTTGTCATACCATTCATAACAGCCAGGACGGGTCCTCTGTTGCTTTTAAATTAAACTCATCATATTCAGGCTTTGAAACAACGTATGTATCAAATAAACGGCTGCTGAAAAGTGATTGCATTGGCTGTCATTCTTCAACAGGAACAGCTACTATAGTCGGTAATATACCTGTAATTTTCAGTACTTCGTCATTCAGCAACCCTCTTGCAGGTGGTAATTTTAAGTCTGTAAGAACAGATGATACTACAGGCCATAATGTAAGCGGCATAATAGCACAGGACGGTACTCTTGGGCTTACTCCACCTGGAGGTTCAACAATGGCTTCTCAATTGACCTGTGCTGGCCAATATGGATGCCATGGTGACACAAGTGGAGGGAATGATAATTACTCTGCACTGGGAGGTGCACATCATGTTGATGATACCGGCGGGATTACAGGGGCTTCAGTTGGCCTGAGTTATCGCTTTCTTAACGGTATCCTGGGCAAAGAGGATGCTAATTGGGAACAGGACAATACTAATACAAGCCATAATGAATATAAAGGCTCAAGCGGCAGTGCAACCGACACTATTAGTTATTTGTGTTCAAAATGCCATGGGAATTATCATACATGGGTAGGTGGTGCTTCAGAGGTCGGAACGTCTTCTCCGTGGATAAGACATCCGACTGATGTTATTTTGCCGAATACAGGTGAATATGCAAGTTATACGACATATAGCATGACAGCGCCGTTGGCCAGACCAAATCCTGACAGTGTATCAGATACAACAGCTGTTTCTCCTGGTACTGACATTGTAATGTGCCTTACCTGTCATAGGGCACACTCTTCACCAAACTATAAAATATTGAGGTGGGACTATAAGAGCTCGACTCTTTCAACCGCTATATCAGGGTGTAATGTATGCCATACTTCGAAAAATTAATGATATGCTTGATAGGAAATATGATGAAAAAACCGGATGTTAAGAACTTAATGAAAAGAATAGTTGTATTAGCAATGTCGGTTTTTTTGAGTCTTTGTGTAAGTTCGGTGTATGCCGGCGTTTATTTGGACTCTGCTCATGGTGATTCTTCAGACGGGGTCAAAAGAAGCGCTGCCGGTTTTCCGACTGATTATGCCAAAGGGCTTTGTGCCCATTGTCATGAACAACATTCAAGTATAGGCGGATCCGAGCCTGCACCGAGTGGAGGACCTGATGATTATTTACTCTTTAATACAAACCACACTTCACAGACTGACAATTTTTGTTATAACTGCCATACGGATGTCAGCTCTTATCAGACAGGCGGCATAGTTAACCGCAGTTACAGTTACAGGGCCGGCAACTGGTCATCAGACACTGTAAACGATATAAAAGAGTCTTTTTCATATACCTCTCCGGGTACATCACATAATTTAGACGATATAAAAACCTTTATTACTGGTAAGTCTTGGGGGTATACTTCAGACTCTAATCCATGTAATGCATGTCATAATCCTCATGCTGCCCAGGGAGATCCAATTGGTGCAGGCAGCAGTGCTAAAACTTCCGGTACAAGGGGCTATCCTGTATCACTTCCAAGTCTTCATTCAAAGGACAATAATGCATGGGGTCTCTGGGGAGATGGTTCATCTGAGCAGATGAATGATTATACCTTAACTTATCAAGCACCATATCGATACGGCGCTACCGTTAAGTATGAACCTGATGCCTCAGGTGTACAAAATGGCTCTAATTTAACTGATTATGTAACTTTTTGTACTGATTGTCACAATATTACAAATACTATCTATAGTACGACATTAGGAAGAAACCTTTACCAGTTTAACTGGGCTCTTGATAAACATGGTGCTGGGAATGCAGCAAATGACGCTCATACAGATGTAGTACCACCGTATCTGGAAACCAGCAACTATGTGCTGTCCTGCACTGATTGCCATGAACCACATGGGTCATCCAATAGCTTCCTAATCAGGAAGATTGTCAATGGAGGGACCTCATCTGCTAACGTTGTTTCCGTTACAACCCTTACCAATCCTGATAACGATGCTGAGTGGAAGTCTCTTTGCTTAAGGTGTCATGGAGATTCTCTTCTTACCTCACATCATAATGTATGGATAGCAAAATGGAATGGTGATTATAGCAAATGCAGTTATTGCCACGAACCTGAATCAGATGACAAACGTAACTGTCTATTGTGTCATTATCATGGAAATCAAACCCTTCCGGCAGTTGAAGATGGACCGGGGGTGTTAGATTATAATGAAAAGTTGTTTTAGTAGTTTGGAGGTGTAACTTATGATAAAAAAAGTATTAACTCTGACATTTTTCTGCTTATTTCTTATATCAGGTTCTTATAGTGTCTCAAATGCAGCCTTGGATAAAACCCAGGTGAAGATGCAGAAACACATTGATAAAGTAAAAGTCACAAAACCCGGAAAGTACAAATTAATGTTTGAAAGGGCAGGCGGAAGCATTGCTAATTGTATAAGCTGTCATCAGGATTTTGGTGCAAGTAATAACTCTTCCAATAATTCCAGTTCTAAATTTCGCTAAAAAACAATAGTATAGAGGCTATCTGAATTTGTCTTTATGACAGGCTACGCATATTTGGAGGCCTTTTCCTGCCAGCCTGAGTCTATATTTTTCACTAGCTCCTTGGGCACCGGCCTTCCTGTCCGGTATTACACCCCTTTCATGCGGGTTATGACAGGTAGGGCAGGTAATCTTTCCAGAGTAATCAAGGGGAAGTATAATTCCATGTTTTTCTTCTGAGGCCTTCATGTTTTTAATGACTTCATTGGAAGGTATGCGTAAGTGATTGGCATTTATGGGATGAAATTTGCTTTGTTTATAATGACATCTGAAACAGAGCACTTCAAGGTTTCCGATAAGCTTAACCTGAGTGAAACTTTCATGTTTTTCATCAGGTTTCTCTTTATGACAATAAAGACACTTTTCGACTATAATTGCACCTTTTTCAGTAAGTTGGTTATGGGGGTCTAGCATGGTATACTTTTTTTCATCATGGCACTTAAAACAGAGAGTAGTACGGCTTACATACGGAGCCCCTCGTAAAAACCTCTTATTCAGCACTTTATACCTGGGTTTGAGCTGGCACTGCAAATACATATCATGACATGTAATACATGAAACCATACCTTTTAAAAGGGGAAAATTATCAGGTATTGAAGCTACTTTTTCCTTTGAAGGGAAAATATTGACAGGATGTATATAAGTTCCAGGTGTATAGCCGTGACATCTGCATAATTCCGTATAATCACCATTAAACTTCAGAAATTTGTCGTCAGCGCCCTCTGTAGGCGTTTGTTCATGACACTCGGAACAGTATTCACCAGTATAATGTATATCAATTGTTTTTCTTAGAGGCTCGGTTTTTTGTTCTTGTTCCTCAGCGAATAATATTACGCTGGGGAAGATTAGTAACATCAATATTATAAGGATTGTTTTTTTCATCACATAATTATACTACATTTGCCGTAAATCTTTTACAATATATTTTCTTAATTCCTTTATAAAGTGTCAATTTATTAAACTTTCTACAGGAATTGTACTTAGTGTGAAATCCCCCATCAAAATGTAATATGCCGCAATATAAATACGTAAATGAATAAGAAGTGTCAATTTTCTGTACTTTTATCAGGCATTGATTTTGCTTGTATATTTTAAAAAAGAAACACATGATCTGCTCTAAATATTTCAATTGTAAAATGACTTGACAAGTTGATTATTGCTGAGAGAGATTAATGCGTACAACTGATTTTAAAAGATATGCCTATGAATGTAGACAAAAAGATAAAGATACTCATAGTAGACGATGAAGAGCTTATCTGCTGGTCATTAAAACATAGTTTTGAAAAAATTAAAGGTTATCAGGTCAACTGTGCATATACAGGAAACGATGCACTGCAAAAACTGACGGATAACCAGTATGATCTTGTCATTACAGACTTGAACCTTCCGGATGTACATGACTTTGACATAGTCAAAAAGATCAAAACCCTGGTCTCAGGCACTCCCGTTATTGTTATATCTGCGCATCTTTCAGATCCATCTTTTGATGATATTGCGATGAAGGGCGTTTACCAGTGTATAAGCAAGCCTTTTGAGATAAATGATGTACTGGGTAAGGTTAAAGAAGCTGTTGAGTACAGGGGGGAGATTTCCTGAAAAGACAGAAAAGAAGTGTTTACGAAATCAGGTCCCTGTTTATAGTTATATCCAAACGCCTTTTAAAGCTCTCAATATAAGCCGAAACACCCTGTCTGTCTTTGCTTGAGCGGAAGATTTCAGAAAGTTGTTTATTGTCCCCGCCTTTAATTGATTCAAGGATTTTAAGCTCATCTTTTGAGAGCTCGGTTGTTTCCCCTACTAATCGGGTTATTTTAGAAATGAGCATATCGGTTCTTACGCTATTTTCATATGTTTGTGGAGTTAAACGATTCAATTTCAATGCTCTTCTGTATACACTCTGATCAAAGACACCGTTTCTTTGAAAATATGGAGTGTTAATAATGGCATTCTGGATCTCTTTTTCTGATACGATCATTCCGGTTTTTTCAGCCGCGATCAGCAGAACACTTCTATCGACCAAAGAGTAAAGTATCCTATCCTCGAGGTTTAGTTTCTCAATATCTTCCGGATTTGGATATTGTTCCTTGAGACGTTTATACTCATTATCATATGCACGCCAGAAATCCTCTAAGGTAATCTTTTCATCTTCTATTTGCGCTACAATAGCAACGGAAGTATTGTCATTCGGGCCGATTCCCCAGAAGACAAAAGCTACGGTAATCATAATGGTGATTGCCGAAAGGAGAAAAACAGTAAAAAACTTATTGCCTTGCATTATTTTAAGCATAGGATAATATAGCGTAATAGTCTGTAAAAGGGCAAGAGTAGATCTTTAATCGCAAGCCTTGCATTCTATTTGGCCCTATGTTTTGTAAACCTCATCAAGGATCTCTTTCGCACCTTTTGCAAGGAGGTTTTCGGCGAGTGTTGTGCCGAGAGTTTCTGCGTTTTCAGGCTTTCCGCTCAGTGATTCCTTGAGAAGTGTCTTTCCGTCAATACTCCCGACAAGCCCCTCAATATATACTTCTCCGTCTTTCAACTGGGCATACGCGGCTATAGGTACCTGACAGCCGCCTTCGAGTTTTTTGAGAAACGCGCGTTCAGCTCTGACGCAGACGGATGTCTCTTCATGATCTAGTTTTTTAAGCAGATTATTGATAAATTCATCATCCACCCTGCACTCAATTCCAACAGCACCCTGTCCGATTGCCGGAAGGCTGATATCTGTCGGGATCTTTTCAGTTATTTTATCTTCATACCCGAGCCTTTTTACTCCTGCGGTGGCAAGAATGATTGCGTCAAACTCTCCTTCATCCAGTTTTCTTAATCGCGTGTCAACATTGCCGCGGAGCTGAGTGATCTTAATATCAGGTCGTTTGTTCAGCAGCTGGCAGATTCTTCTGAGGCTGCTTGTGCCTACATTTGCACCCTGCGGTAAATCGGAGAAACTGGAAATGCCTTTTCCGGCTATAAGCGCGTCTCTCGGGTCCTCTCTTTTAGTAATGGTAGAGAGATGCAGACCTTCAGGTAATTCAGTCGGCACGTCTTTCATGCTGTGGACGGCAAGATCGGCCTCGCCCCTGAGCATTGCTTCTTCTATTTCTTTTACAAACAGTCCTTTTCCCCCTACCTGGGCGAGTGGGACATCAAGTATCTTGTCACCGGTGGTCTTTATCTTATTTAGTTCAACTTCAAATCCCGGGTCTATCTCAAGGAGTTGAGATTTAATCCATTCGGCCTGCCAGAGCGCAAGTTTGGACCCGCGTGTGGCAATAATTATTTTATTTTTTTTCTCCATTGTTCTCCTCTGGTTCCAATGCAAATAATTTATTGGTAATATCTATTATTAAATCCCTGTCCTCATCTTCAGATTTAAGAACTGAGGTAGGGGGATGAATGAGCTTGTTTACTATAGATGTGCAAAGATATTCTATGGCCCTTATTTTATCTTCGTCAAGAGGGCCGAGCTTTTTGAGTGCTTTTTCGAGTTCTTCCTGCCTTATAGCCTCTGCTTTTTTTCTGAGAGCTACAATCGTCGGGGTTGCGGAGAGTGAGCTGTTCCATTTAAGAAAAGAGCCGATTTCTTCATCGACAATTCTTTCTGCTTTTTCCGCCTCTTTGGCCCTCTCCTGAATATTTGTCTCGACTATCCCCTGCAGGTTGTCAACGTCATAGAGATAAACATTGGCCAGGTCATTGATTTCAGGATCAATGTTCCTTGGTACGGAGATGTCAATAATAAAAACAGGCTTTTGCTTTCTCTCCTTCATTATTTTGTGCATTTCATCTTTTTTCAGTATGTAATGTGGAGCACCCGTAGAGCATATGACTATGTCCGAATACCGAAGTTCCATGGTAAAATTATCAAACAGTATGACCTTTCCATTAAATTCAGTGGCAAGCTCCTCTGCCCTTGCTGTTGTACGGTTTGTTATATAAACGTCCTTTACCCCGTTGTTTATCAGGTGTCTGGCAGCAAGCTCTGCCATCTCGCCTGCGCCTAGAAGCATGAATGATTTGGTTGCAAGATCGTCAAATATCTTCTTTGCGAGTTCAATGGCTGCAAAACTTATACTGACCGCGTTTTCCGCGATCTTTGTCTCTGTTCTTATGCGTTTTGCAACTGAAACAGATTTCCTCATTAGTTTGTTGAGAAAGACCCCTGTAGTCTTATTTTTTGCAGCTGCCTCAAAAGCGTCCTTTAGCTGGCCTAAAATCTGGGGTTCTCCGACAACCATGGAATCGAGACTTGAACCTACCCGGTATATATGGCGTATTCCCTCAGTGCCCTTATGAAAATAAAGGGATTGGTCCAGGAGGTCTCTGGGTACTTTATGGAAATCGGCAAGGAAAGATTTAATACTATCAAATCCCAAATCAGGGTCGTTCACTCCTGCATATATCTCAACCCTGTTGCATGTTGAGAGAATGATGTTCTCTTTTACAACGTTTGATTTTTTTAATACATTCAATGCTTCTTCAAGTTTAGGGCCGTCAAAGGCAACTTTTTCTCTTACCTCGATAGGGGCTGTTTTGTGATTGAGACCTATTACAATAATATCCATATTTTAATAATTGGGGGGGCAATGTCTAAACTGATTATGCCCCTGCTACATAAATATATGACGTCCTTTCAGGATCAGGGTAACACCGAAAAAAGCGAAAATAACAACTACAAAACCAATAATTGAAAGTATGGCCGCTTTTTTACCCCGCCATCCTAGAGTGAGTCTTGTATGAAGTACAAGGGCATAAATGAACCATGTTATCAGAGACCATACCTCTTTGGGGTCCCATCTCCAGTAAGTTCCCCATGCAGTGTTTGCCCAGATTACACCTGTTATCATCGCAAGCGTTAACAAAGGAAACCCCAGGGTAATGAGATGGTAGTTTATTTCATCCAGCGTTTGAAGGCTGGGAAGTTTCAAGAAAAGTCCGCTCAGGTGTTTAGATTTTACAAATTTTTCCTGGAGCAGATACATAATACCTACGCCGCAGGCAAGTGCAAAAGCAGCGTCACCTAAAAAGGCCAGGACAACATGGATGCCAAACCAGTAGCTCTTCAGTACAGGGCTCAGCGTCTGTATTTCCCGCGGGAAAATTGAGGATGAAAACATAAAAATAAAAACTATAGGCATGGTGAAAGAACCTAAAAGCCGGAGCTTGTAGCGGTATTCATGATATAAAAAGAGTACTACTATGCACCATGCAAAGAACGAAGTCGCCTCGTGCATATTTGTGGCAGGGATATGTCCGCCTTGTACATATCTGGTAATAACATTTGCCGTATGGAATAAGAAACCGATAATCGCAAGGTAAAGAGTGGTTTTTGAGGTGGTTTGTTTCCTCTTGAAGATTTCTATAATACCGGCGATAGCCGCGATAAGGTAAAATGTCAGGGCCAGTTCAAAAAGAAGGACATTGGTTTCGATCTGCAAGTTAATAACTCCTGTAATTAATTATTGTTATCATTGCATATTATAAAGAGTTTTTCTGTTAATTCTAGTTTACTCTATTTCCTTTTATCTTTTTGTTGACCAGGTTGAGAAATTTGTCAATCTCACCTGTTCTGTTTTTTAAGTCTAAACGAAGAATCTCAGTCTTTTGTTTCATCATGGGTGATAAAAATGAGGGATTGTCAATCCGGTTTTCAGAATTGATTATTATGATATCAGCCCTTTTACTGATTTTTAAGGCCGAGGGCTTAATCTGCCCGTCTTCACCAACTATAAATATTAACAAATGGGGTTCCAAAAAATCCACTGGACTGTTGCCTTCAACAACAACTCCATCAAGTTCCGTCATCGTGCCCAGTGCGATATTTAATGCGTCTTCAAGTTCATCTCCATCGCTCTGGATCCAGACGACTTTTTCGGCCCCTGACTCGGACATTTTGGCCGTGTCCTTCTCTTTTTGCATTATTGTCTCAGGATCGTCTGTAACTGATGTGTAGAGGGAAGATTTTGTGAATTTAATTGCTCCAAATCTATTAAGGTTTCTTAATAAAATAGTACATAGCGTGGTCTTCCCGACTTTGCTTTGAGCACCTGTTACGGAAATGATCTTAAATGTATCTTTGTCAGACATAAATTAAAGAATACAGGATAATTGAATAATAATAAACAGAGAAACATGTTTTTTGTGTATCTGCCCGTATATGATTGCAGGATTTCCGGGGATAAACTGTATCAGAATATGCTAATATTTTCTGACTGGTTCTTATTAAGGGACAGGTTTTAAATTTGTATATATAGCTAAAGGGGACATGGTTACATTTACCACTGCATTTATCTGCGGCATTGCTGTTGTTCGTTTCGTACCGTTTTTCCCAATATCACTCAGTATATTATGTGTATTTGTAATGACATTTCTGTTCATTAGATACCGCACAAAAAGAAAAGAGTTTTTGCTAATACTAATTGCATTTCTGTTTGGCTTGTTATTAAGTTTCATTCAGAATAAGGAACTGCCGGAACAGTACTTTCCTGATAACGAAGTATATCTTCAGGGGACCATTATTGATGTCCCTGAACGGTTGGGAGGGAAGGTCAACTTTACTCTTGACACTGTTTATTTAGAGGGAGTTGAGTTGGAAGGAAAGATAAGGCTGGTCATGTTCGAGGAAAATTTTGAAGAGGATAGCCTGTTTTTGCTCTCTCCTGGTGACAGGATAGAAGCCTTTGCAAAATTGAGAGAGCCGCGTTCTTTCCTGAACCCGGGGGTGTATTCATATAACTCAAAAGGAAAGGGAATAATCGCAACAGGCTATCTGAAATATGTAAGGGTTGAGGGAAGGGACGATGGACTTTCCCACTGGATATACCGAAAGCGCCAGGAGCTCGGACAGATCATGGAAAACAGTCTTTCAAAGGAAAACGCCTCTTTTCATAAGGCGATAATTGTCGGTCTGAAAAAAGGGATAAGTCGGGATATGAGAGACTCTTTCAGCGCCACGGGTCTTGCACACCTCCTGAGTATTTCAGGTACGCACTTTGGATTGCTTGCCTTTATTATTTTTAGTTTTATAAGAGGGGTAATCAAGTCAGTTCACATGAATTTACTGACGAAAATGACTTTATATGTCACACCAACACAGGCAGCTGTATTCCTTACCTTGCCGGTACTGGTTTTGTATGCGCTGATATCAGGTGCCAGCATACCGACGGTCAGGTCTCTTATCATGGTCTCTATCTTTATGCTTGCGCTCTTTCTCGGAAGAAAGGGACAGTGGCTCAATTCATTGTCGATAGCCGCATTTATTATTTTATTCCTGAATCCAAAGGTTCTTTTTGAAGTGTCGTTTCTGCTTTCTTTTCTTGCTGTTTTCTCGATTGGGTACGTTCTCGAAAAGAGCGGTAATAAGGAAGATGAAGATGCAGAATATAAGCCTCCTGATTCACAGGCCTGGTCACCGGTCTCATTAGTCGCGAAAGTAGGAATTAAAATCAGGACAGCAATCCTCATAACCGTCAGCGCGGTACTGGGAACGGCGCCTGTTATTGCACTCGTCTTTAAACAGTTCCCGCTAATATCACCTTTAACAAACCTGATTGTAACGCCAATTGTTTGCTTTATAGTGCTTCCGCTTGGCTTTTTATCGGGGTTTTTTGCGCTGCTTTTTCATATGTCTCAAATGCCTTTTAGTGGACTGCTTGATGAGGTTACTTATTTCTCACTAAAGCTTGTCAAGGTTTTTTCTCTTGTCCCTTTTTCAAATCTTCATGTGCATGATCCATCATTTGTATACATTCTGTTTTATTACGCGGCAATTATATTTTTTCTGAAAGCCCCTGGTTGGTGGAGGGCCTTGCCTTTTGTATGTATTGTTTGTATTTATTTTGTCGGCCCGTATCTTAATGACAATGAACTTAAAGTTACATTTATGGATGTAGGTCAGGGTGACGCAGCTGTTGTCGAATTGCCTGATAAGAAAGTGATGCTGATTGACGGCGGCACTCAGGATCCTGATGCAGGTCGCAGTGTTGTTGCACCTTTTTTATGGTCGAAAGGTATAAGGAGTATTGATTATCTTGTAGCGAGTCATCTCCATAGCGACCATTTCGGAGGGTTTATATATGTTATGGACAATTTCAATGTGAGGGAAATCTGGTTAAACGGCAGAATGACTGATGAAGCGGATGAATTATTACAGAAGATAAAAGAGAAGGACATATACTACAGAGTTCCGGCCAGGGGAGACATTCTTAATGCTGATGGTTACACGATACAAATATTCCATACATATGATGGTTTTTTTTCAGGCTCGCCGAGGGGCGAACTCTCGGACCAGAATAATGATTCCCTTGTCATGAAAATAGAGTCTGATAACGGTTCTCTTATTTTTACAGGAGATATTGAGATTGAGGCTGAAGAAAATCTTAACTATTTTGGAGACCGTCTTAAAAGTGATATTCTAAAAGTACCTCACCATGGCAGCAGGACATCAAGTTCCGAAGCCTTTATAAAGGCCGTTAAACCGGATATTGCTGTCATAAGCGCTGGGAAAAACAATACATTCAAGCATCCACATAAAGAGACCATGGTAAGGTACAAAGATGCTGGTGTAAAGATCTTAAGAACAGACACTAACGGTGCTGTTACCATAACAATGCGCCCTGAATCCCACAGGGTGGAAATATATGAGGACGGCAAGCTTAAAGAAATCCAGGATTTAAGGGATGAGATAAGGAATTTGAGATTGCTGTACTAAATATTGTCTGAAAGTACAGATTGATAAATAATTAAACAGGTGCTCATTGAAAATTTACAATATTTGTGATATCTTTATAGATTATAAGGGGATAGCATGAATAAACTCAATTGTTGGGACTTCATGAAATGTGGCAAAGGTCCATCAGGGCGAAGGAAAAGCAAATCCAGTAGTTGTCCTATATCAAAGGAAACCTCTGCACATGGTTTGAACGGTGGTGTTAATGCCGGGAGAATCTGCTGGATCATGAATGAAAATGGCACTGAGGATAAAGTTAAATGCAGTAACATTTATCGAAAGAATTCCTGTTTTCAATGTGAATTTCGTTATAAGGTCATGGCTGAAGAAGGATTGTTGAACGTCTGCAATGCGACCGGTACGTTTTTGGAACGTCATTTTTAATATCTAGCAACTCATCATCGAACGATAGTTCGCCTTTATTTAATACCTCCAGTTCGGAATATAAATCTTCTCTATCTTTGTACGTTTCACATAATGCATAATTATATTGATGAAAAAATATATTGATAAAATATCTCCGTTCATAGTCATGGATATCTTAGCAAAGGCCAGAACAATGCCGGATGCTGTTCATATGGAGGTGGGAGAACCGGACCTTTCTCCTTCAGAAAAGGTTACGGACGCCTATATGAAAGCCATAAATGATAAAAGGTTCCATTATACTCCGGCCAAAGGGCTGATAGAGTTGAGAGAAAGAATAGCAGGGTACTATCTGGACAAATATAAAATCTCTGTTTCTCCTGAAAGGATAATAATAACACCGGGTACATCCGGGGCGTTTATGGTAATCTTTGCGATGCTGATTGACCAGGAAAACCGCCTGCTCCTTTCTGATCCCTCATATCCGTGTTATAAGAATTTTGCATATTTTCTCGATACGGATCCTGTTTACGTCCCTGTTGGCAAAGACACACATTATGAGATATTACCCTCAGCGGTTGAGCCTCATACCAATATAGGTGCGCTCGTAGCATCATCTCCCGCAAACCCGGTGGGCAACCTGTACAGGGAAGAGACCATGCAGGGATTGATACGGCTTTCTGAGAAAATGAAGATCCGTTTTATTTCAGATGAGATTTACCACGGTCTTGTATATGACAAACAGGAGCGGACGGCCCTTGAGTATTCAGACGAAGCCATTGTAGTGAACAGTTTTTCAAAGTATTTCTGTATGCCAGGGTTAAGGGTGGGTTGGATGATACTGCCGGAAGACCTTGTGAGAAAGGCGGAGATAATTATTCAGAATATTTTTATTGCAGCAAACACTCCGGCACAATATGCTGCTCTGGAGGCATTTGATGATAAACACCTGCTGCATGTGAAAAATACATTCAGGCAGCGGAGGGACTTTCTCTATAATGAACTGAAAGGTATTTTTAATATTGACGCGGTCCCTGACGGGGCATTCTACATCTGGGCTGACATAAGCCGTTACAGCGACAATGCCATGAATTTTTGTAAACGACTCCTTGATGAAAAGGCCGTGGCTATTACTCCAGGGATTGATTTTGGAAGTAACAGGGCAGGGCAGTATGTTAGGTTTGCTTATACTCAGGATATATCAAGAATAAAGGAAGGTGTTAAGAGGTTAAAAGATTTCCTGCAGGAATCTTAAATCCGTTTTAACCAATCGAACCAACAATGCTTCAGCCATGCTTTATCATGATATCCTAATTGGAGGGTAATGCATGCAGTCTGAATATTTTTATTGTAGGACCCTGCACTGACTTTTCTATCGGCAGGAATTCCTTGACCAATTCGGCGTTCATGAAAAGTTCCTGATAGAACTTTTGAAAGGAAGGAAAACGCTTTCCTTTTGATGAATCATCTGTAAGAAAACTATTGTATTTATTACTGCCTACGATAATGAACTGAAAACCGTTTTCGACATAATATTTGTAAGGCATGATACCAACGGGCTTTAAAGGATTTCCCCAGTCTGCATCATGATTTGAATCTGCATAATGTACTCCTTCTGCTTTTTCGCTTTCTTGCCACCATGGGAACCTTATTTCATCGACATTATATGTTATGGAGTCTCTTGCAACAAGAAACTGATATTCTAAATACGTGCCGTAGTGTGTTGTGAATTGCCCGTTTTGGGGGGTCTGAGATGACTTTTCTATCCTCCTTTTAAGAGATGATTCACTTTTGAGTAATTGCGGACCGTTTTCTTCAATTAGCAGTTTTGAGCCAGCGGGAATGTTAGATTCAATCCATGCTTTAGCCAGGTTACGTGTGTCCGGTTTAGAGGCATATAGGCCGTGTCCAATCACACTGTATAAAGGAACTAGCAGGATTGCAAGCAGGATAGGCAGTATGGTTGTTTTCAGGCCCCCTTTTTGTCCGGCAATAGTTGCAATAAAAAAACCTCCACAGACTGCAAGGAAGGGATAGAGGGGTAGTTGATGTCTCGGTTCAGCTATGAATGTGAACCTGATTACAGATAATAGAGCAAATATTACAGGGTAGAGCAAAAACATGAATGCCTGTCGGTTTAGTCTTAAGAGGAGCAAGAATAAGCCCAGACCGCAGATAGAGGCTATAATAATTCCCATACCACTTGTTGCGGCCAGTACTTTTACATAATGGAGGTATCCTTTTAAGAAGTTGCTTCCTTTTTTTGTTTTTTTCTTTGTTTCTTCCATTGTTTCTTCAACAGGCGATTCTTCAGGATTCAGTTCTGGCGATGTTTCACGACTAGGGGCCGGCGATTCTTTGATTTTTTCAGCTGGCTTTTCGAAATCTATGTTTTTAATTATGTATTCAACTTTATTAATGACGTTTGAAAAATCATCAAATAACCAATCTCGTCCGAGCGGGTCAATAAAATTGTATGGAGAGCAAAAGAAGAACGTTATAAAAAAAAGAACTAACACAAGAAATGAATGGAGGATTATCTTGCGCAGCCGCTGGGCTAAATCTATGAACGTATTTTTATACACCATAATGAGGCTTAAGAGTATAGGTACAAGCATTGGATACGAATATTTTTTTGTTGCTGTTCCTATTCCTGCTATAATTGTCGACAAAATGAGATCTTTAACTCTGTAATCTTTCAAATAATTCAATAGAAAGAACATGGAAAGAATTGTAAAGAACATGGCAGGGGTATCTGCCTTGATATCCTGACTTGTGGTAACATGCCCGTAAATCAGTGTTAAGAGCAATGCAGCGAAGATACCTGTATTCTGTTTGAAATGGCGCTCACCGATCCTGTAGACAACGTAAATACTACCCAAGCTGAAAATGGTTGTTAATAAACGGCCGAGAATATAGAAAGGGCCTGGATTTCTTACATATGAAATAGCGAATTCAGAAACAGTGCTCCATAATCCGGCAATCTTCCCAAACACAAAAAATATACCATACTCGAAAAACAGGAGATACATGTAAAATGCTGGTTTGTGGAACCAGTGCGGATTAAAATCTAAAGAACCAAAAGAGAGGGCCCTTTTTACAAAATGTACTTCGTCAGGAAAGAATGAATACGGATAATCATGCCAGATACCCAGAATCCGTAAAGAGGCGGCCAGACATATAATTGCCGCGATAGTATATTTTTGTTTGTGAGAAGGCATTTTAGTATTTATAAGATTAAATATTATAGTTCAGTTCTTAGGGAAAGACCGGTTGAAAAGCCTTTCATTTGCTTAACGCTAAGTTATAGATTTATTTTAGCATTTTTCCTGGACGTTCGGTTTAGAAGAAATAAACATACAATAAGAACAATCAGGAAAAAGGTGAAGAACGTATACATAAGACTTGGGAGGCTTCCGAAAAGGACTTTTGAGAGTGTCTGTAAATAATTGGAATAACTTTTTTGTTTGATTTTAAACAGAGCAGTAATTGCATAGAAATGATCCATAGGATTCCAATAGTTGGTCATTATTACCAGGGAGTCTACGGCAGCATCATTATTTAGTGTTCCCAGGGTTTTGGCTGCTGCCCATCTGACTCTCGCATTCTTATTGCCAAGAGCTTTAATCAGTGGAGCTATTGCTCGTTGATCTTTGCTTTTTGCAAGTTTTTCCCTGGCTACACTGGAACCTTTAAGGCTATCATATATCAATTGCCCCAAGGGTTCCTTTAGTCCATTTAAAATAATAACTATTTCATTTCGTACTATTTCCTCCTCATCTCCTAACGTTCTGATGAGGTGCTTTACAACACGAGGATTATCTCTATCCACTGATATCAAAGACTTGGCAGCTGCTATGCGTATTTTCGGTGTGTTGTCGTTAAGGGTTTTAATAAGGGGATCAATTGCCCGTTTGTCCTTGAAATACTTTAGAGCTGAGGCCGCAGCCGCGCGAATTCGAAAATCATAATGGTCAAGGTCTTCAATGATTAGATCAAAGGCTCTAGGGTCTTTTAATCTACCCAGAGCTTTTATTGCACTTGTTCGTACAGCGGTCTTTCTATGCTGCAATTTTTCAATGAAAAAATCATAGATGTTGTTTCCTCCAATCTTTGCGAGGGCTTTATATGAGGCCTTTCGAAGTTTCCTCCCTGAAGCAAAGTTAAATGCATCCTTTAGAGGCTCAACGGCACTAGGGTCTCCTAATTTTCCCAATGCAGTTGCCGCTATTACACGATTGGACAAGTTCCAATGTTTCAGGCTTTTGATATGGGGAGGTATTGCCCGGGGGTCTTGCAGTTTTGCAAGCTCTTTTGTTGCTTCGATGGAGCCCTCAAGGCTTTCGTAAATCAGCTGCCCCAGTGGTTCATTTAATGCTGTTAATGTTTTGGCGGACGACTTATGTATTTCAGATTTCATAATGCCCATTAAGTTAATAAGGGGGTTGATGGCACGAGGGTCCTTTATTTTTTCCAAGGCAACTATTGCTTCACTAATTACAGACAACGCAGGATCTTCAAGAGATTTAATGAGAGGGCCCACTGATCTTGGATCACCAAGTTTACCCAGAAGTTTCGCCGCTGCCTGCCGCCTTACAGGGATGCCATTGCTAAGGATTCTTATAAGGGGAGGTATTGCACGGGGATTTTTTATTTCTGCAAGCTTTTCGATGGCTTCCTGGGAGCCATTCAGGCTCTCTTGTATTAATCTTCCCAGTGAATCGCCAAGTCTCTCTAATGCACGGGCTGCGGCTTCACTTACTTCTGTATCGGTCTCAGCTATGGCCCCTAGAAGGCTCTCTTTATCTCTGTTATTTTCCCATAATTTGACATCTTCTAATTCAGCACCGGCTGCAACAATCACGGTAGATAACAGTAGGCTAAATAAAATAAAGATAACAAGAACTGTTTGTCCAGGCTTTTCTAAATATTTAAGCAATAGCTTCATATCTCTTTTGTATTTAGGGTATTGACGAAATAATTATCCTCGGATGCCCTTATTTAATATACTTCATATTTTTTAGTCATGCAAGCTTCCAGAATTTTCGGGGAAGTCAAAAAAAAGATTGCCAGCTTACCGATATTGCGTTTAGGGCAGACGTTCGGATTCGATATTTATTTCACTTCACTTGTAAACTGGGGCACATTTTCCGAAAAAGAATTCCGCAGGCGGGCAATACATTTACCCGAACATCCGAAACATAATGAATTGAACGAACTATTGCAAGATGAAATGTTTCGTCAAGAGGATGTTTCAATAGGAAATCTTACCGGAATCCTGACGGAAAAAGTAAGTATGAAACAGGGGATGAAAAGGAACCCGGTACAACTGGTGGTATTGCCAAAAGAACAGAGCCAGTGGATTCGACAGCTCTTATTTTTGACGTATCATCGGTTTATGAGTTTGCCGGAAAGGTAAAAGCATCTGGAGGAGAAATAATAAAACCAAAACATGCAATTCCAGGTATAGGGTATCTTGTTATGTGTAAAGATTCTGAAGGGAACAGATTTGGAATTATGCAGGTTGACGAATCAGCTGCATGATACTGGAGAGGGTATTTACAAAAAGGCGTGCTCGATGTGACAAAAAATATGCTCCAGAAAACTGAGATCAATTTAGCGATCTTACTTGATACGACTGTCAAGGGTATTCAGATCATTGACCTGCCGGGGAATTGGCGGGAGCAGATTCCTGCAGAGTATCAATTAGTAAGTTGCAATAATCAACCACAATCAGTTAATGATTGCCTGATTTGGTGGCAGGGATTAAAAAAATACAAGATGCTGGATTATTTTAACCGGGCCTATGATAGTCTCTCCCAGGACGGTCAATTTATCTGCATTGAAAAACTATATCTTCATAATGAACAACGTCCTTATCGTCCCTATGTCCTGGCACAGGCAGAACGTGGGCGTTTGACTCGCCGGGGACCGTTTTATTTAAGTGCCACCTGCTTTGCAGAACAATATGTTGGTTATGGTGCTGCCCTAGGTTTTGGTTTTCCCAACTCCAGACATGTCACAATTGCCCAACGCTTGGGGATTTATCAAAAACTGGATGATATTATAGGATTGGAGTGGGATGAGCTTACAGAATCATACAGCGGCCGTATACTAAGCTGGCAAAACAGGGTATTCTGGAGTACAGTGGTTGTTTTAGCCGGCTTGCAGCTGATGTTTTGCTGGATAGTCATGCAGTAGAAGATGAAACTGGAATGGTATTGCCGACCAACAAGTGGTCAGAAGGCCCTGATGCACAAGAGCTCAAAGGGCACTGGTGGTTAACTACGGGTGATACCGATGATATGTAACCCCCATGCTTATATTAGCCATGATGCTGGTTTCATAATCTTAAATATTATTTGAATATTTCTAAATACTTGACTAAATCGAGAACTCTTGCACTATAACTCCACTCATTGTCATACCATAAGACTAACTTCAGATAGTTTGCGTCATTCATCATTGTCCATCTGTGATCCAGCACAACAGAATAATCTGTAGCCATGAAGTCACATGAGACTAGAGGTTCGAAATTGTTTTTATAAATGTTGTATTGCTGCTTTTTTTCTTCTTCTTTAAATAATACGATTATATCATCAGTGTTTGTATTTTTATTCAGTTTCACTGAGACATCTGCAGATGATACAGCACTCGTTGGAACTCGGTAAGACAGCGATAGAAATTTTCCTTCGAGTGATCTTATTATCTTGGTAGAGGCTGAAATACAGGAAGTCGGTTTTGGAATTAAATTGTTGGGACTAGCTCTTCCTAAAGCATACTCATGCTGAAACTCTCCTGGATGAGAATAGGACGGTACAGAACTGTCGAGAAGGTTTTGATAAGCTAGCCATGGATGCAAAGTTGTCAGGAATCCATGCTCTATGCCAAAGTGCTTGTCCAGGACCGCCATAACCGGTACAAACGCAACAGCATCGCAAATGCTGCTGGAAATTACCATGTCCGTTTCAGTCAGTTCTTCATGATTTATTCCGAAGACGATTTCTCTGTCATTTGTTGTCTCGGGGGGAGAATTAGTAACTATACATTTAATTCCTCCTGCCGAGAGTTTTTTGGCCCTTTGCAGATTGGCGGTAACTCCGGATGAGTCTATGATGATGTCTATTCCGAGTGTATCCCAGGGGACTTCGTCTATATACTCCTTGTTAAAAACAGGGATTTTATTTCCGTTGCATATAATATTCGATTCAAAGGCTTCGATATTCGCATCCAGGTTCCCATAGGTAGAATCGTGCTTGAGCAAGTAGGCAAGATTATTGCTGTCACCATTAATGTCGTTTATTGCTTCAATATCAAAATAGTTTTTTAAAATATTAGATCTGAATATCGTTCTGCCGATTCTTCCAAAACCATTTATTCCAACCCTTAATTTATTTCGGCTGCTCGATTGTGACTGATTATTCATTGATTGTTAACCTCTGGTTCGATTATTTTAGTTGCGAAATCCCAATCTAGAGAAGTAGTGATTTTGATGTTTATTTGATCACTGACAACGGCTTTAAGGGGAAGACCCAGGTCCAAGACAAGTTCCCATGGCGACAGATGGGTCAGATTATTATGCAAGGCATGATTTAGGGCTTTATCGAGAATTTCCCGGTGGAATGCCTGTGGCGTTTCACCAAGAAAGCTGGCCCTTCGTGAAAGACAGCTCGTTACAAATTCGTCCTTTACATTTGCTACAGGAACGCCTGTTGGTGAAACAGTAACTGATGCGCCGTGTGTTCGGGCTGTATCAATAACATTTTTTATTAAACCTGGTCCTGCAAAGGGTCGGGCTACATCGTGGATCAATATGATTTTTTCGTCAGTCGTTCTATCAAATAGTTTTTTAATAGTGCTAAACCGGGAGTTTCCTCCGGGATAGACTTCGGCCAGATGGGATATTTGCTGACGGGCCTTTGAGAGATGACCTTCAGGAACGCCTGCAATGACTTTCGATACAAAGACAGAGATGTTTTCGGCAGCCCGCAACAGCAGACTTTTGCCATTGAGTTCAAGAAATGCCTTAGGTCCAAGTCCCAGCCTTTCTCCCCTGCCTGCTGCAGGAACAAGTGCTACGCTTTCCATTTTATCCTTTTCATTAGTCATGATCTCTTCAGGCGCATTTCCCTATTTATGTATCCGAAGGTCCTCAATGAAAGTTACAAGCTGTTCAGTGGAATTACCTTCCAGGCCATAACATATTCTTCTTTTAACCGTACTCCATGCATCAGGACTGATCTTTTCATTTAATGATTTTACCAATAGTTCATTGATCCTGGTGACATTGTCCATGGTCAGCTTCACACTATCTTCAAATATCTCTTTTACCGGATCGTAAATTTCTTTGAGTTGGTTCTTCATGTTTTCGCTCAAGGCGAACATAATAGGTTTGTCCGTGAGAATGGCATCTGTCAGTATGCTGCTCCAGTCCAGAATAAACATATCCGACATGAGAATAATATCCATGAGAGTAATGTCACTGAATTTGTTTTCGGGCAGGCAAATAATATTGTCTCTTTTTTTAATTAGTTTATCGTATTCCTCGATTAGCTCATCGGGTGTGTTCGGATGGGGTCTGAAAACCAGGATGTATTCATCAGAGATATTCTTGATAATTTCTTTGCCAAGATCAGTAACGGACAAGATGTCCCCCCACCATGTTGGAAGATAACTTATTATCTTATTGTTTTTCAATCCGGTTATCTGATGGATTTTATCCTGGTTGATAACCTTCCCACTATTTTTGATTAAGTAATCACTACGGGTCAAGCCGGTTCGGATCATTTTTTCCGGCTGAATGCCCAGATCCATCAATAATGTTTCTCTATATGGTCCACAGGCTAAAACAAAATCACACTCCTTCAGAATCGGGCCGCGCCATGGATGATCATGGAGGTATAGGCGGGCCTTTAGTCCATTTCCGTGAAACAACATTATTTTTGTTAATGATTTCAACTCATAGATTATATTGAACGTATGGAAAAATATGATTACTCCCTGTTGATTATTCAGGTAGTCAATTGTTTTAGACAGCCTTGATAAGTCAAACTCATCCATAATTTCCGGATATTCATCAAGCATCCTGAATTTCAAACCTTTCATTTTACAGAATTCTTGAGCTTCTTTTGTCAGGACAATACATTCTCCGCCGAGCTCTCTGTATATTGATAGACCATGCAGCATATGCGCGGGAACGTTACCTAAGAAATAGAATAGGGTTTCCCTTTTATGGATAAAGGAAAAACGACTGAGTAAATGTGTTATAGAAGGAAACTTTGACATATTCACTTATTAAGCTTACTTATAAAATCTTCAATTGTTTCATCAGCCCTTATTCCCATCCTGGGAAGTGCCATTGGATTGTCCCAGAGACCGGCGAATCCACGGTTTTGTGTCAGACCGAATAAATACCCGCAAGATCCTATTAAGTGGCCGGTGGTATCTTCAGCCAGTGGTTGATATTGGATTGAATCGTTGACTGTTACGAAAGGATATGCAATGGCGTGAATCGGTTTTTTAGTCTCCCACTCGATTATAGTCCGGGAGCGGATACTTTCTTTCACAATCTCTGCATAAGAGAGCATGGAAAGGGGTTGGTTTAAGGAAAAGTATGAGCCAAACTCTACCTCTTCTTCAGACAATTGCCGGACCTGTTTCCAATCAAGCATATTGAGATTGTTTTTTGAGGTATTGTCCGGGCTTTCCGGATTGTCGACATCATTAGTGCTGAGGAATACTATTGCGGAGAAGCCATAGCGCTTCAAAAGCGGCCACGCATAAGTAATGAAATCAAGATGCCCTTTGTCAAAGGTGATTATAACCGCTTTGCCGGGTAAAGGTGTTTTCGAATGCATTGCAGAATGCAGTTCTCCCAGGTTCACGCTGTAATACCCTGCTTCACTAAGGTATCGGAGTTGTTCTTCAAATGCTTCAGGTGCCAGTTGATACGGGCCAGATCCGTCGGGTGTTATTTGATTGTAGACCAGGATAGGCAGCCTCTCTGTGATAACTGGCTCCGGGTTGTTTTTCAGTTTATTTTGCTTTTCCGTAATTCTATTTGATTGGCTATTTCTGATGACAAATGATGCAGCGTTATCTGATTTTGGCAATATCATATCAGGTGCATAGACTAAGAGTTTCGGTGGTGTGGTATTCTGACTATAATGGATAACTGGTTGGCCGTCAATTGATGCAGCGTCGATTAAACCTTTGGCAGACTCTGCTGGTAAAATTGCGCGCCTGGATATGGTAGAAGTCATTGCCCCCGAATACCAGCGGCCGATTAAAACAGTATAACCTGTAGGATCGAGTGTTTTATAAAGCATGGAAGATGCTCCAGTCGGAAGGTTGATCTCATTAGATAATTCATGGGAGGGGACTTTATTGTTCTGTTTTGCAGCTTTGGCCAATCGTTCACGAAAGGTTGCGCTGCCTATCAGTTTCCTTCCTATAAGGACTTCCCTTACTGCGGCGATCAAGAGCTCTGAACCGCTTTCTGAGTTAAGCGCTACCCGCAGTTCCTGAGCATGTATAGTACGATTTCTATCAGAAATGGTTACGACACCTATCGAAACACCTCCGACAGTAAACAGGACATTAAGCTCCTGTCCTGTGACTTTAACATTTGGAAGGCTTTGGCTGACTTCAACTACTAACCAGCCGTTATCCGCAATTAGAGTTTCCCCGGAACCATTTTTAATGTTTTGGTCGTAGAAGCTGTCTTTTGGCCAATCCGGTTTTCCCCAGACCTCCTGCAGAAATATCAACCAGCCTGATTCCTCATAAGTCTTTGACCATAGTTGGCTTTCATCTTCGTGCAGGCCGCTTGCAAGGCAGAAATCCCCACGGTATAAAGACAGACCTGTCGGACTATGTTCAGTCCGGAGATTGCCGGATAGAGTATGCATTAAAAATCGTCCGAGGATAGACCAGGCAAATTTGTGCGCTATGGCATCTACTAGGACATAACTCGATGCAGTTCCTTCAATTATCGGGAGGGTAATGTGCCCAAGTTTTTCCCCCTCGAGTAGGATAATACAATAAATCCTTTTAACTCCATTTGGAGGTATGATGTCATTAATGGGCTCTGAAACCTCAATTTCAACAATGTACGTATCCCCGACGCTTCGGGGTCCTGATCCTCTCGGATGTTCCAGAATCAGAAGTTCCAGAAAACGGAGTGCGCGGTGGGCCAACCCGGCTGCCATGGATTGTTCTTCCAGTTTATCAAGAAATAATGTTGTATAAGGTTGAATTTTTAACCACATTTCATGCCAGCTGTCAGGCGGGAGGCCTTCGGGAAGCAGAGCGGCCTCGTATATGATTGCAGCCACGCGGTCCGGATCGAGTCCCGGGTCCCTGTCCTCTCTGACGGCATCAAGTAATGGTCTGGCATCCTGGCCTGAGCCCAGCATAAGGGCGGCAGGCCATATTGTAAAATATATTCTGGCGCTGGAAAGTCCTTTTTTGGGTCGGCCTTCCGCATGTTCCTGAACCGGATTTTTAACTCTTTCATCTCGAGAATGTCCCCGGTTGATAATACGCAGTCCGCTGGCAAGGGTACTGGCAGTTTTGCGGGAGCGTGATTTCGGGCTGGTACGGTAACGCGCAAGGGCCTCATGTACTGCGCCAAAAAAAGCGCCTGACCGCGCAATCTGCTGCCAAAGGTCCCAGTCTTCACAATTTTCAAGGTAAACATCAAAACCGTCCAGAGCTAAAATTAATGATTTTCGTATTACAAGACTATGAGTTGGAAAGGAACACATGCAGGCCAGGTTGGGAAACAGGTCCGTTGTTCGCGGCGCATAAACCTCCGGCCCAAGCTTACCGTTTATGGCAACCCGTCTGAAACCGCAATGAACGGCATCGAGTGTCGTGTCTGACTGCAGCTTGCCTGTCATACGTTCCACGTAATGCGGCAGTATCCAGTCATCGGAATCGAGAAAGAGCAGCCAGTCAAAGCGGGCCAGTGCTATCCCTCTGTTCCGGGCCGCAGCGACACCGGCGTTATCCTGTGAGACCAGCCGGAACCTCATATCTCGTCCAGCATAGCTTTCGGCGATTTTTGAAGTTCCGTCGCTCGAACCGTCATCAACAATAATCGTCTCCCAATTCACAATAGTCTGCGCGAGCAGAGAGTCAAGGGTGTGGGCCAGGGTGTCGGCAGCATTATATGCCGGAATAATTATTGAAACGTTCATTTTATAATATTCAGTTCAATGATACGGTTTGCTACGGCCTCTCCCATTAACCGGTATCCCTCAGTGTTGTTATGACTGTCAAGCGGCCAATATATGGATTCTGCTTTCTCTGCTGATATGCTCTTATTTTTGAGCCATTCTTCAAGCACATCTATCAGCACAATCCCTGGAGATTTTTTCAGGCTGTCAATTAGTAGTTTCATCCTCTTGCCGTATTTCTCTTTTTTTACATCAGGCCTGGTCGGATGGATCATGAAGACCAGTCTGAAACCCCTTTTCTCGGCAAGCTTCAAAAACATTGAATGAGATTCTTTTATTTTATCAATAGCCCTGGCCCTAATAGCTGGAACGTCTTTTTCTTTCATTAACAATTGATCGTAATCCAGCAGTTCATGGACTATGGCTCTGAAGATGTAGCTTATCCCGTAGACCCATTCCCAGGCGGGAGCGTTATAGACGGTTTGTACTGTTCCGTCAGGATGAAAGCGGTCCATACCTCCGCGTATCATCACGTCTTTAATGTCAGATGCGTTGGTTGCGATTATTACCAGGTCAGGATCATAATCCAGAAGTTTCTCTTTGAAAAGCATATATTCATAAAAAACATCACTCCCGCTGATCCCTGCGTTCATAGTTTTAATTAAAGAGCCGGGAAGACGGGCATTCAGATTGTTTTCCATAACCTTTACCCATGTTTCTTCATAGGAGGCCCCAACTCCTTCTGTAAAGCTGTCGCCAAGGGAAATAATGCGGTATTCACCTTCTTCTTTATCTGTGCTGATTTCCTTTTCAGAAATGCCTAATGAGTTAGTGCGCCTTGAGTGGGTGAATTCCAGCCTTTTTTTTGTTATGTCCGCATTTCGTTTACGTGTATAAATCCATGATCTGCCGATATGCCGATTAATCGATTTATAGCCTTCTCCCTTGGCTTTCTCACGATGCGTAGCGTATTGATCAATGCCAAACCGAAGGAAGATCTCCAGAACAAATATAAGCAGCCCTATAGTTACCAGCAAAGTGCGCAGATTGGAAGTTGTTCTCGCCTGAGTTTTCATTGAGCGCATAATGATCTCGGCAACAAGAATCCCGAGTAAGCAAACAGCCCCGAGGCAAACCAGCCCGGTCGTAAAATTGTATGCCTTAGCGTTTAACCTGATCCATCCTGTGACAGTTAGTATAAGAGATAGTATTCCAAGTATAAGGATTATTGAAGGCTGAATTTTTTTCATAAAAGGGTGATTATCTTACCTTATAAGGTTCAATTCCATGATCCGGTCAGCGACGGCTTCTCCAAGCAAACGGTAACCCTCGCTGTTGTGATGCCCGTCAAGCGGCCAATATATGGATTCTGCGTTTTCGGCTGCTATGACGCCGCTTTCCTGCCATTGTTCAAGCACATCAATCATTTCTATATCTAAAAGATTTTTCAGGCCTGCTGTCAAAGTGACCATCCTGTCGCTGTGATGTCCTCTTTTTACCGTAGACCTTGACGGATGGACCACTAAAAGAAAATCAAAATCCCGGTCATCAGCCAACTTCGAAAAGAGAGTGGTAGTTGCTACTATATTTCCAATTGCCTTTAACTTTCTTCCGGGGACATCCTTTTCTTTTATAAGGATTTTATTGTAATCCAACAATTCATGGACTATAGACCTGAAGATGTAGCTTATCCCATAGATCCATTCCCAGTCGGGGGCCGTATGTCCGGCACGTATCGTTCCGTCAGGTTGAAAGCGTTCCATGCCGCCGCGAATTATTATATCATTGATGTCAGATGAGTTAGTTGCGACTACAACCAGGTCAGGGTCATAATCCAGAAGTATTTCTTTGAGAAGCATATATTCATAAACAACATCACTACCGCTGATACCGGCGTTAATTGTTGTAATTGTTCGTCCGGGAATGAAGGCAGACAATTTCCTTTCCATTACCTTGACCCATGTCTGCTCATATAGGGCGCCTATTCCTTCAGTAAAGCTGTCGCCCAGTGTAATGATGCGGTATTCGCCGTTTACCTTTTCAGGAGATATTTCTTTTTCAGAAAGTCCTAATGAGTTAGTCTGCCTTGAGTGGGTAAATTCGTGCCTTTTACGCTTTAAGTCTATATTGGGTTTATGCACATTTAACGATGAACGGCCGGTGTGTCGATTAATAGATCTATAGCTTGCTCCCTTTGCCCTCTCCCGGTGGGTAGCGTATTGATCAGTGCCAAAACGAAGAAAGAGCTCCAGCACTAATAGAAGAACTCCGCATGTTACCAATAATGTGCGTACATTGGCAGCAGTATGTGTCGAGCATTTTAAATGCTGAATCAGTAGCTCAGCTAAAAAAATAAAGAACAGGTAAACTGCACCCAGAAAAATTAGCCCGGTCATAAGGTTATATGCCTGAGTACTTACCCTGATCCCGCCTATGATTATCAATATGAGCGCTAGTGTACCAAGAAAATGATTTGTTTGTAATTGTGGTTTTTTTATAATTTACACCTGTCTCTCTGATATGTATCTGCTTGTTGTATGCGGCAGATCAACATCAATAATTGACATATCCTGAGGCAGCAAACGGGCCGCTCTTTTTTCATTTAGTTTGGCCCACTGTCTGATTTTCTCACGCAGATCATTAAACTGGGTAAGATCGCTTGCTTGCTGGAACTGTTCATAGGCGGCTTCTTTTTTGCCCATCGTAAAAAGAGTCTTTCCCATGGACCACCTGACATTAGCTTTTTCTTCCCGGCCTGATGTTTCATTCAGCAGCTTACGGTCCAGCTCTATGGCTTTAAGATAGGCTGTTTTTGCATCACTAACATTTCTGAGCACATGAAAGATCTTGCCTTTATCCCGAAAGACCTCAGGATTATCCGGTTCTTCAAGTTGCAGTTTTACCATTTCTTCAAGGGCTTTATTAAGTATTTCCTTTGCTTGCTCATCGCGTCTTAACTTCAGCAGGACGAGACCATAATAATAAAGGTTGCCCCTCTTCCGGTAATATGGATTACGTTCAATATATTCATATATAAGTGCTGACTGATGATACATACCAAATTCCGGATATCGTGTAGAACTAACCAGATTCATACGGTACCTAATATGGTTCTTATCGGGAAATAATCCTACGAGTAGGACAGTGAGAATCGTTATGATTATCGTCATCTTTATTGGTCCCAGGAGTGAAACTCCGCCGGATGCCCTTTGTTCATGCTTAAAACCGAGGTCTCTAGCTACCAGAAATACTGCCAGGGCGAGAGAGAATTCAGCCAGCTCCCTACTAGAGAGTATTCTTGAAAATTCACGATTGTAGTCAAAAAAGTAAATTGTGAGGGCGAAATAGGGCCAGTGTCTCACAGAAATTATGGGAATACCCCATTGACTGCAAATATTCCGAAACCAGGTAAATAGTTTTGCCAGTATCGGCAGAACCGTGCTGCCCAGGATAAGAGTATTTCCAATATATTGAACATATCGTTTTTTCTGATCGATGTTATGAAAACTCATTTCACCCTGATAATTCAGGGATCTCATGATATCGGGAGTTGAAAAATTAAAGATCCTCTGTCCCCAGCTGATCTCTTCCATAGCTACAAAGAAAGAGAGCAGAGCAAAGGCGAAATGGCCCGCTTTTCGGAACTCCGGATATTTTATAAGGGCCCGGAACAGAATCAAGGAAGAAATAAAAAAAAGCGAAAATGTCGCATACTCACACCAATAGTCTTCTGAAATAAGGAAAACATAAGCAACGGGTTGATAATAGTGGAGATAATAAAAGAGGGCAAGGATTGATCCTGCAAGTATGCTGTTCGCAATGAATCCGAACAGTTCTTTTGATTTAGCGTTTGATGTCATTTTATTTATTCACAGGAACTGATATTGTATCTGAATCTATGATGCCAAGATCGGAGGGCATTACCCGGTCTGCCTTTTTTTGCTCACGCTTCATCCAGCGAAGGAATTTCTTCCTTCTGCTTTTCGATGGAGTAATGTCGGCGGCACTCTGGATCTGTTCATTGGCCTCCTCTTTTCTACCCATTGCAAACAATGTCTTTCCAAGGGACCATCTGTATTCTGCATTAGTTACAGGGTCCGTTGTCTGACTCAATAATTTCAGGTCCAACTCCAACGACTTAAGGTATTGCTCTTTTGCGTCCATATTTCTTCTGAGCAAATGAAGGATTTTACCCTTATTGCGATAGACTTCTGGATTGTCAGGTTCTTCAGCCAGGAGAATTTCCATTTCTTCAAGGGATTTGTTCAATATTGCCTTTGCCTCGTCATTATGACCTAATCTAAGCAGTACCAGCCCATGATGATAACGAGTACTATTCATCAGGTACTTCGGATGACGATCTATATAGTCGAATACCTGATTGGCCTGGTCATACATGCCGTATAATGGATATTGAGTGGTGCTGAAATAATTCAGGCGATATCTTATATGAAACTTATCATTAAAAAGTAGTACCAGGGGAATTGTACAGATCGCAGTTATGACGATTATCTTAATAGTTCTAATAAAAGAAGTATTGCAGTAAAACATCTGGCCGGGCTTTTTTACAAGTTCCATGGCAACAACGGAAACAGCCAGTGCAAGAGAGACCTCAGCCAGTTCCTTGTTTAAGGATATTTGCATGAATTTAGAGTAGTGGTCTAAAAAGAAGATTGCGAGCACAAAAAAGGGCCAATTGCGGACTGAAACAATTGGGATACCCCATCGGCCGCAGAAATTCCTTAGATGGGTCGACAGCTTTGTCAATATCGGCAGTACCATACTTCCCAGGATAAGAAGAGTTCCTATATAGGGATAGTACTGTTTTGATTGGGCGATGTTATGAAAAGAGATTTCATTCTGGGTATTCAGATTTTGCAGAAACCCCGGTGTTGGGAGATTGAATATCCTCTGTCCCCAGCTTATCTCTTCCATGGTTATTAAGAACGTGGCCAGGGCAAAAAGGAAGTGGCCCGGTTTCCTGAATTCCCTGTCTTTTATAAGGGTCCGAAGTAATATTAAGGTAGAGAAGAGAAAAAGCAGAAAGGTCGCGTACTCAGACCAGCTGTCTTCCGAGATGAAAAAAACATAGGCGACCGGCTGGTAATAGTGGAGATAATAAAAAAAAGCCAGAATTAATCCGGCAAGTAAACTATTCCCGAGTATCTCGAAAAGGTCAATTGATTTGTTGCATGGAATCATTTGCTTCATCTTGCTACTTTTGTGTCAGTGGTATCATATCTGAATCTATGGTAACGATATCGGTTGGTAATAATCGAGAGAGCGATTTTTTCTCTTTTTTCATCCAGTAAAGAATATCCTTTTTTAAGCTTTTTAAAGGGGATACTTCAGCGGCATAATTGAGTCGTTCAGTAGCTGTTTCATATTGCCCCATTGCAAAGAGGGTCTTCCCCAAAGACCAGTTATAATAGGCTTCCTCCTTTGCATCAGAGGCACGTTTCAGCCTTTTTTGGTCCAGCTCAATTGATTTGTTATAGGCTTCTTTTGCTTCCGGTATTTTATCCAGTGCATGAAAGATTCTACCGATATCACGATAGATTTCCGGGTTGTCAGGTTCTTTCTGGGCGCGTTGATGCAGTTCTTTATGGGCTTTGTTAAGTACTTCCTTTGCATCCTCGCGTTTGTTTAATTTTAATAAAACAAGCCCATGATAATATCGGGAATCATCTTTTTGATACCGTGGATTGCGATCAATATATTTGAATACTAAATCAGCCTGTTGATACATGGCATTTCCCGGATATTTTCTTGTACCTGCTTGAGTCAGGAAATACTTCAGGGCTCCTTCATCAGGGAAGAAACCTACCATAAAGGAAGTACATATCCCCAGGACTGCTACTAAACTAATTGAAACTATAAGGGAAGTAAGAGCGGTTACTTTTCTGCGCAGTCTAAGAAGCCAGTCTGAAGTCATGAGAAAAACAGCCAGGCCAAGGCCAATTTCAACCAGCTCATCTTCCCTTAAAAATCTAATACAATAGTCGCTCAGTTTATGAACTATTGAGTGATATTCAAAAAAGGATATAGTGAGAATGAAAAATGGCCAGTAACGAAAGTGAACAATAGGTATACCTATATAGCTGCAAAGGTCTTTTAGTTTTTTGAAAAGCGTTGCCAATATCGGTAATACTATGGCACCTGTGAAGAGAATCAGTTCTATATAGCGGTAGTAATGACGTGTTTCAACAAAGTTGTGAAGATTCATTTCACCCTGAATATTTGATTTGCGAAAAAATTCCGGTTGTTCAAAACCGAAAATTCTCTGTCCCCAGCTGATTTCCTCCATAGCCATAAAAAACGCTGCAATAGCAAAAAGAAAGTAGCCCGGCTTTCTAAACTCGGGATATCTGACGAGTAACCATAACAGGACAAACATAGTGAAAAACCAGCATAGAAATGTTGCGTATTCAGTCCAACTATCCTCGGAAACCATGTTAACATAAGCAACGGGTTGATAATAGAAAAGATAATTGATAACTGCAAACAATAAGCCTGCAAGGACAATATTGCCAACCAGTTCGAAAATGTCTGATGATTTTATGTCTTTTCGTATGTTTTTTATTAGGTCCATATAAAATAATTGTAAACTACTTTTTATTATTTGTCTCTCTCTTGAAAGCACTTTTTAGATGCCACAATAAGAACTTTATCCATTCTCCGGGATCCAGTAAGAAATTTCTGAACAGGCCCCTTCGTTGAGCCTTTGAAAGCTTGAAAACATCTCTTGGTCTCAGAATATCGTCCGGTTTTACTTCTTCAGCAGTATCTAGCCCTAGCCAGGGAATACGGGAAAGCGGAGTGTAAACCAGCTTGTAACCCAGGAACTTTATGGCCGTCCTCGGGTCCCTTATGTGCTTTCCGATCATTCGCTTAAGCTGGGCCGGTGAGAAGGTGAAAATGTCTCTCAACCTAACAATTTCATAATGTGCTGCATTGTCATCCGCTGTATACCTGAAACCGGGATTGCGTTGTCGAAGGAGGTTCACAAGCTCCTGAGCATCTCGGGCCACGACTTCCGGGAACCTGGCAAGAAGCTCCTGCTGCATCCGTTCTTCCTCAACAATTATGGAATTCTTTTGTGTAGTATGTTCGCTTAAAATTTCGGGTACGGTTACAGCCTTCCAATCCGATGCCATCACGGCGTTCATAAGGTCCCATTGCTCAAACCCTGAATTCATCTGGACTCTGAACATTCCAGCTTCCATCAGTGCTTCCGTACGGACTGCTGTAGCGGAAATTGTTTCATTGCTCAGCATCTGATATGGAAATGCCGGGCAGGGGTGTGCTTGAAAACTCTCAGAGCCTTCTGTGTTTAAAACCCATGATGAAACCAATCCTATATCAGCTCCATGCAGGAAAACAGATTCGCAGATCTCTGTAAATCCGGGATATAACCTGTCATTCGCATCAATGAAAACAAATGCAACAGGATTTGCACTCCCTGCGAGAACGGTTTCTACAGCATGGTTTTTTGAGGCTACAGGTGAACTCATATCCGCTTCGCATATCTGCCATCCGTGCAGACTGATCCTCTCTATCTCCTGTTTTAAAGTATCTTTTTGAAAAGGCTGAATCAGGAGAATTACTGCAGTAGGGTCCATGGTCTGATTTTCCAGACTCTGGATACATTCCGTAGGAAATTGTTCTGTATTAAGACAATCAATTATAAATGCGAGACCCTTTCCAGTTCCATTTGCTGAATGGCGTCGTGCTGATTCATCAGATAGTGGTCTCCCTGACCATGGGAGGTTTACCGGCAGCTGTAACGATCTTACGGCTCCCTTATTTGCCAATTGTGCGCGGAATTCAAGATGTCTTTCCACAGTTTTATTGTTGTCACATAAGTGACGAATATCTGATGAAGCCTTCGTACCCATTTCAGTGACTCTGGAAGAAGGTGTCTCGAGTGCGTGCCTGAGGTTCTCTGCCAATCCGTCACTTCTCGCATTTTTTGCCAACCAGCCTGTTTCATTGTCAGTAATCATCTCAGCCATGCCTCCATTGGGAGAGGCTATTACCGGCAGACCTGAACACATGGCTTCAATACAGGTATTAGGGAAATTTTCCCAGCGTGACGGAACAACTGCCATGCGGGCTTTGCCTAAAAAATTCATCAGTTCATCACGTGAGCGTGAGCCTTGAAAATAGAAGTTTGATTTCATCCGTGCAGGGATTCGCATTTCTATAAACTGCTTGACGGTAATGCCGTTTTTGTACTGCAGGTCAGCTCCGATAAATTCAAATTCTACAGATGGATATTCATCCAGAACAGATACAGCGGCATCTACCCACTCGATAACTCCTTTACGGGGTTCCAGTCTTCCCACATAACAGATTTTCCCATTATTCCAGACCTGATCGGTACGTTTGAGTAGAGGGGTGTCCCCGATTGGCAGCGGGATGGAATTTACTGAATCAAGGGGCAGCCCGAATTCCCGTTCTGTCTGGCGTGCCAGAAAACGGCTTGGGCAGAGTAGGGCGTCTGCTGCTGCGATACTGTAATCCTCAAGCCGCTTTGCGGTTACCCAGAATGGATTTCCCGCGTCCCATTCATTGTAACGCACGATCTGTTCACTCGATGAATGGAGGTGTATAAAACAGGGCGGCTTACGCTTTGGTCCCAGTCCAAGGGCGCGCCTCAACTGGAAGTAATAGAGAGGGGCATTAATCTCCTGCGACTCTATCAGGTCGATACCTTCCTCTTCTACAAGTTTTTCCGCGTAGAGTCCGACTTGCCAGGCAAAGCATTGCTCTGAATTCTCAGATTTTAAGAGCCCCTCGATCTCCTTGAAAACCAGAGACGGATCACGGTCTTTGGCACCGGTTCCGGGAATAATCTCATCTTTTGGCACACGATGTATTATCAGTCGTCCATTGCATAATTCTTCTCTTCTCTTTGGTGCGCCAGACCATTGAAGACCAAGGACATGGACTGTCTCTCCAGCCTCGGCAAGCAATCGGGAGATATTAACGACATATGTTCCGATACCGCCGGGAGGAATTGGTGCCGGTGGGAATTCAGTGCAGATAATCAAGTGTTTCATACTATTAACTCATTTTTTTCTGTAAGGATTGGCGGATCAGAAACCTGCATTTACTCATGGGTACTTTCATAATAAGCCTGCATAACCGGATCAACTTCACCAGTCATGCGGATATTACCGTTTTCGATCCAGACAGCTTTGGAACATAACTGCTTTACCTGTGCGCTGTTATGTGATACAACAACCATCGTTCCACCATTAGAGAGAAATGTCTTGAGCCGGTCAATGCATTTTTCCTGAAAAGACTGGTCTCCTACAGCCAGGACTTCATCAAGCAGGATAATGTCCGGATTAAGGCAGATGACTACTGAAAAGGCAAGCCGTGCCTGCATTCCCGATGAATAGTATTTTATCGGCACATCTATGAAATCTCCTATGCCTGAAAATTCAATGATCTCATCATAGTGGGATTCCAGCTGGAACCGTGATAGGCCCATGATGGAACCGTAGAGCTTTATGTTTTCCTCACCAGTTAACTCGTAGCTGAAGCCGGCGCCTAATTCGATTACAGCCCCAATACGTCCTAATGTGTCAACCGTTCCATGGGTGGGGTCGTAAATACCGGCAATCAGACGGAGTACGGTGCTTTTTCCACAGCCGTTCGGTCCGACGAGGGCTATGGATTCCCCTTTTTTTACCTCAAGATTAAAGTCCTTAAGTGAAAACTCGGCGTGACGTGACTGTAAGGGCTTTCTCTTTAATGTCCTGATAAACCATTCCCTGAGTGAAGCTGTGCGGTGAGAGTAAACGTAGAACTCCTTGATAACGTTCCGGCATGATACAACTGATTCATTATCCTTAGGCGATTTCAACACAGACTCCTTTGTAACGTTTGAAAACCCAGTATCCGATCACAAATATGGCAACATGTACTAACGTAACTATTCCCAGCAGCTGCATTGAAGGCAAGACTCCTTCGTACAGGACCTGATGATATAATCTCAATATACCGACAAAAGGATTCAGGTGATAATACGGGCGCATTGCTTCCGGAATCAGTTCAACATTATAGAATACCGGTGACAGATAGAAAAGTGATGTGATTAATATCGGCAGCGCATGTTTAACATCATGAAAAAGCACAGAAATAATTGCTACAGGAAACATTAGTCCGATGACCAGGATTAACTGGAGTAAAATAAGAAGCGGTAAAAATATCAGGCCGTATGGAATTGACTGAAAATGAAATATCGAAAAAATGATAATAACGATCAGAATTTCAAATGTGAACTCTACAAGTTTTGAAACCGCTGTGCTAAGTATAAGCACCTCTCTCGGGAAGTAAACGCTGCGACTCAGGTCCGCATGTTCTCCCAGTATAGAAGTCGCATTGTTGAGCCCCTGTGCAATGAAGTTCCAGACAAAGAAACCGCTTATGAGAAATGCCCAGTAGTTATTGATCGGGATCCGGACTATATAGCTGAAGACCGTAATCAATATTGCTACGGTAAACAACGGGTTCAGAAGTGTCCATATGAGGCCCAGGAGTGAGCGTTGGTACTTTACCTTAAGATCACGCACCACCATACTTCGGAATAATTCCCGGTATTCCCATATTTCCTTCATGCCCTGATTGGTTTTTTTTGTTGGCTCTGCTATTTTTTCTCTCCTTTTATGTTTTTTTGATTATTCTATGCTACCAGATTCCCTAACCATAACTCACTATACGTCGCTTTTTTGCCAGGCGGCGGGCAGTCATATAACCAATAAGTCCGCGCCAGCAGTTCCACCAAAGTCTTAAAAGTACCTTTGCGGGAAGCGGGTCTTTACCGGCAAATCGGCGGAGCAGGCGTATTCCGGGTTTTATCAGTCGCCATATCAGGAAAGCGACAATACTTATTTTGCTGGTATGACATCCATAGGCAATCACCTTTGTCAGCATGACAATAAGCGAACGGTTATGATCTATAATCTGGTTAACGGATTCGCTGTAATCGCTGCGGTGCTCATGGAGGGCCTCTACCGAGGGTTCATATATTACTTCGTGACCACTGTCTATTGCCCTCCATAAAATGTCCAGATCGCCACCTCCGGGAAGGGGGCCGCCCATGTCAAGGGCCTCATCAAAACCACCGAGTTCCAGGATCATTCGGCGTCTAACTGCCAGACTGCATCCGCTCCCCATGCTGATAGACCAGGCTATTAACGGAGGCTGTATACCGTGCATGTGTTGCTTCCGGTCTGCAGGCAAATGGATACGGGTATTACCTCTTGCGAACCCCCCATTTGCCTCGAACAACTGTGCTCCCTCTGTTTCTAGTGAATAGGCTTCTACCTTGCCGGTGCATATAGCAATATGTTTGTTTTCCGAAAAAACAGTTTTGATCGCTGAAATCCAGGAGGGTTTTGCCACAACGTCATCATCCATAAAAGCAACTATCTCCCTTGATGTTTCCTTAAGTGCCCTGTTACGTGCAAAGTCAAGTCCAGGGACAGGTTCCTGAACGTATCGGACAGCCGGAAATTCGTTTTGGACTAGGAGCTTTGTTTCAGGACCACTTGGAGCATTGTCTATTATAAGAACTTCACCCGGTATAATTGTTTGGGTCATGAGAGAGTCTAAAGCCCTGCGGAGCGTGTCCGTTCGGTTGTGAGAACAAATTGCGACACAGATCTCTTCTGCCTTGTCTTTTTTAATGAACGCTCTTGTTTTGTCAGTTTGCGACTTCATCATACTTTATTCAACTCCATCGTGGACGCGGTCTTTTTTTCGATGAATTGGTGTTGCGATAACGTATCCATTGGATCCCTCCCACCGCCATCCCTAGTGTATATGCAAAGCGTGAGACAAGGACAAGTGGGAACATAAGAAGTGGTTCAAACTTCCCTGCTTGCAACCAGCATGCAAGAATGTACATTGTATGGGCTATAGCCAAGACTGGAAAAACACCAATGAGAAAAACCGGATAGCGGTAAAGCCAGGCCATTCGTGCCGTGCCAGTTTTAGATTTTGCTTCGATCGCCGTATAACCCCATCGATAGTTCCTGCTTAACAGGTTAAGAAAACCGGGCCTGTTATAGTGGTAAGCAATTGCCGCGGGCTCGAAGTAAATACGATGACCATTTCCGCGCAGCTCAGCCTGCCAAAGACGCTCCTCATTTGTATATTCAAAAGGGGGTTGTTCTGAAAAACCGGATGTGCTTAGAAAGGCATCACGTCTCACACTGATATTAGGCGGTGGATGATGAGGCACATAACCTGCAGCACGCTCAGGATGAATCAGATACCAGCCGCAATAATAATCACATCTTGCCATCATAGGGAGTTCCGGTGGAAGGGCAAGAGAACCTCCCACTATGCTTGCTTTATTATTATGGCCCTTAAGAATTGAGTGTAACCATTCGTCCGAAACAATACAGTCCGCATCGAGAAAGATAATCGGGTCTCCAGAGGAGTTTGCTGCACCATGGTTGCGCGCAGCAGCCGGATTCCCTTTGACAAGATTCTCCATTACCCTTGCTCCAGCCAGGCGTGCTTTCTCTGCTGTCCCATCCGTGGACCCGTCGTCGACTACAATAACTTCAATTTCTGGTCCGTTGTGACGCTGACGAAGGACAGACTCAACTGCTTTACCTATTACGAATTCTTCGTTTCGTGCCGGAATTATTACAGAGACCAGGGGGTACGGCCCTGTTTCTTTATTTGAGCTATCAGTACTATTCGTCATTTATTTCAGGTGCTCAGGCAAATCGGTAGGTGTGTCATTATTAGTATGACTTTCCCTCATAATAGTGCTTTCATACATATGCAAGATGCTATTCTTGAAATTGTCCCAGGAAAAATTCTTCTGAGCATAAGCCCTGGCTGTAGAACCAAGCTGCTCTGCTCTGTCCCGGTCTTGTAAAAGGCTTGCTATTGCCTCTCCCATCTCATTTGGATAGGGTTTCACAAGAACTGCGCGGTCTTCAGCGAGGACTTTTCTGTGGGAAGGAGAATCAGTTGCCACGATAGGTTTTCCAGAGATCATATAATCAAAAATTTTCAGCGGCAGGTTCATGCATGATTCCCGTGGTGAAACAACTACATCAGCGATGTTTAGGAAACGGTTAATTACATCTCTCGGTTTTCTGGAGAATATCTTTACTGTGCCGGATTTCAGCAGTTTCTCAATTTCTTTTGAGTATCGGGATTTCTTGCCATCCTTTGCTCCTATTAATATAAACATAACATTTGGAACATGAGTAAGAACCTTTGGTATAGCACTGAAAAGTGTATCCAGGCCCTGGTATTGTTCGAACGTTCCAGTATAAAGAACAACAGGAGTATCGACCGGTATCCCGAGTTCTTGACGAAAATCTTTTGCCTGATCAGGAGAATGGTCTATCTGTACGGAGGGGAAAAGCCAGCCTTGAACATGGGCGTAAGGGTCAATCGATTGGACATGTTCTTCTAATCCTGTGCTGCAGGCAATGAGATCTGCATTCTTAATGAGCCAGCGTTCAGATGATAGAAGAATCTTCTGGATGATTTTTGCCCTGAAAAACCTGTATTTCATCAACTGTTCCGGAATACTGGACTGCATGTCGTAGATTACAGGCAGATCGTTTCTTTTACCAAATAGTATTGCAGGTAAAGTAGCCTCCTCTACGGCATAAATGCAGAGATAACTGTTTTCTCGAAGCTTCTGTGCAATTTTATAGACCAAAAAGAGATCAAGTAACATCTTTTGCATTGAGAAACCTACGGGTACATACTTTATGCGAAACAGATTTGCTATACGAAAAATCCTCAGTCCGGGCAGTGAAAACTGATTTCCCTGAGGGAATGTGATCATATCTACTTCATAACCGAGTTCACTGAGGGCCTTTAGGACATGACTCAAAGCTATCGGAGTCCCCCGATTTGTATAAAAAGGTTCGGGAGCTACTAAAAGAATTTTCCCTTTGTTATCCAATTTTATGGTACCTGCAGGACATTATTATATAATCAGTTAATCTAGACACTACTCCGTCCTTTCAGTTACATGGGCAGCAACTTATAAATACCTCTCCGAAAAGATTTCATTAATTATTTGAGAGGCTTAAATTGTTTAGTTTATACACATTATTCATAATATCACATTAATTATCTACCACGTAAAAAATAATTTCAAGAAGGGATAAATAATTAATGTAATATATATATTGTTATTCCCCAGTAACAGCTCAATTAGTGAGTCTATATCTGTTATTGCTTATATTTAACTACGAATATATTATTGGAAAACTTTAGACAATAAAAAGAATTCATGATTTTTGGAGGTATTTTACAGCCCTGTGTAAAACTGTTTATTGTGTGAGAGAAATAAAAAAAATGAAGGGATGCGTATGGTTTATTCTTTGCCGCTTATCTTGTCCTGCAAGTCTTTTGCGAAATCTTTGTCAAGTTTATTGAGCATCTTTTGTTCTCTAATTGCTGCAGTCAGATATTTGTCACCTAATTCAATATAGGATATCCCGAGTTTGTAACGGGCTTCAGCAGATTTTGGACTTGCTTTTACAGCCTGTCTGTAGATTGCTACAGCTTCCTGGTATTTATCGAGTTCCCTGTAAATATCACCAAGGGCCAGATATGCCTTTAATGATTTTGAATTGTGCTGGATAGCCTTTTTCAGGGCAGATATTGCTTCATCGTCCATGCCGAGCATGGAGGAGAGAAAGCCTACAGAGAAATGGGCTTCTGAATCCCTGGAATTGGTTTTTGCTGCTTTTTTGTAAGATTCCAGGGCCTCATCATATCTGTGAAGGCTGAAGTATGCCTTGCCGAGATTATAATGAGCTTTGGAATAATTCGGTTTAAGCTTAATGGCATGTTTAAATTCGTCAATGGCTTCTGAATACTCAGCATTATTTGAATTGGTGATTCCAATGTCAAGGAATGTCTTGGCAGTCGGTTTTTGCGCGTGAACATTTAATGAAAAAAGAACAACGAGAATTGCGCCAAGAAGTATGTGATTTATATATCTTTTTAAGTGCATGAAACTGATTGTATCAGAAAAGATATTTCTTTGTAAATAGGAAAATGAGTCCAGATTATAAGATAATAAGCACTTTTTATAAGGTGTTAGGCATATATTACCCCCCGATTTTAGACATTGTCTTTATGAGATGTGATGAAGATTTACTTTCATTTAGCTTGTGTCCCTGAGGTTTCACCTTTATCGCTTTATAAAAGAGTTGCTCAATGTCGTTATCGGTTGCACCCTTTCTCATGGGGGTTTTGATGTCGATTTCTTCTTTTGCAAAAAGGCATGGCCTGATTTTTCCGTTAGCTGTTAAGCGCAATCTGTTGCAGGAACTGCAGAAATGGTCGCTGACAGGGCTTATAATACCGATAACTCCAGTTGCCCCGTCTATCCTGTAATTTCTTGAGGGGCCTTTACCTTTATATGTATACTTCTGGAGCTTTCCAAGTGTAGATATTTTTTTAAGAATTTCTTTTGAATCAATGCGTTTGTCATTTGACCATGTTGCACTGCGATTTGCCGGCATGAGTTCAATAAACCTTATATGATAGTCCTTTTCAAACGTGAGAGCTGCAAACGGTATTATCTCATCATCATTCAGTCCCTGTATGGGGACAACATTTATCTTAATCGGGGTGAGCCCTATTTCCTCAGCCTTCCTGATTGAGTCCCATACCCGGGAAATGTCTCCTCCCTTTGTAATG
>PJEL010000319.1_pt1 | contig 57604 bp, 54 predicted proteins | sample 1853271 | NCBI WGS metagenome assembly PJEL01 (sample SAMN08108733, study PRJNA415343) | Invertebrate metagenome, whole genome shotgun sequencing project. | host: Globobulimina | place: Sweden: Gullmar Fjord | collected 2015-08
CTGATTCTATATAGCAATTATATACGGCAGGCACTTAAACAAAAAAGGCCTCAGGCTGTAAGCCTGAGGCCTTCAGAACTATATAATTATCGAATAGATACGGCTGGATCAGATATCCTTTGTGGCCATCTCCCTGAGCTCTTTGCCCACTTTGAAGTAAGGTACTTTTTTAGGCGGAACGCTGACTGATTCACCAGTCTTGGGGTTTCTTGCCTTACGGGCGTTTCTGCTTCTAAGCCTGAAGTTGCCGAAGCCCCTTATCTCAACCTTGTCGCCCTTTGCAAGGGCATCTTTTATACTGCCGAAGATGGTCTCCACTACAACCTCTGTCTGTTTTCTGGTAAGGCCTTCGACCTTCTCAGCTATTTTTTCAATAAGAACAGATTTAGTCATACTCCCTCCAATATATTATCTAAAATCAAAAAGTGTCTGATGATAAGTTACGTTATAAATTTACAACAAAATGAATCTATATGCAATACATTTCAAGGGGTAAGAAGGTATTGCAGCCTGACGCCCGGCAGTGCCTCGGCAAGCAGGCTCTTGGGGAATGATCCCCTGATAAGGTCAAAAAAGCCCTCTTCTTCTTCCTTCTGCACCACTTCAGGCTCACCTTCAATCCCGCTCAGTTCGCCGGCAAATTTTATTGCGGCATCAAGATTGCCAAGTTCATCCACCAACCCTACCTCTCTGGCCATCCTTCCGGTAAATATACGGCCGTCTGCAAGGGCCTTCACCTTCTCAACCGTCAAGCCTCTGCCCTCAGATACAGCCTCAATGAACTGGCCGTGAACATCATCAAGCACCTCCTGGAGAAGCGCGCGCTCCTCCGGGCTCATCGTCTTGAAGACAGATGCAATATCCTTATGCCTGCCGCTCTTTATGACCTGATGCTCTACACCTATCTTCTGCATAAGCCCTTCAATATTGGGGATCTCCATGATCACGCCCATCGAGCCTGTCAGTGTTCCGGCATTGGCAACTATCATATCTGCAGGGCAGGCGATGTAATAACCGCCTGAAGCGGCAACAGAACCCATGGAGACAACAACCTTCTTCTTCTCCATAGCCTTCTTCACCTCATCATATATCTCCTGAGACGGGGCAACCCCCCCTCCAGGACTATTAATCCTGAGAACGATCGCCTTGATGGAATTGTCTGAAGCGTAATCCTTGAGTTCATCTATGACACTCTTGGAATCAAAGATTACCCCCTCAACATTGATAAGCGCAACCTTCTCGCCCATAGGCACCTTGTCTTTGAGGGCTATGGCCAGACTAAGAACCACTATAACTGCGGTAATGATCACGAAAAAAAGGAAGATCTTCTTCATAACTCTCTCCAGGCAGGCTTAGCCCACCATGGTCTTGGTGCTCAGACCTATCTTTCTTCCGTCAACATCGACATTAATTATGCGAGCGGAGACCTCGGTTCCGACATTAAAGAGCTCCTCGACCTTTTCATCCGGGTTCTTATCTATCTCAGAAACATGGAGCAGGGCCTCAACCCCCTCCTCAAGCTCGATAAAGACTCCGAAGTCGGCTATGCTTACGATACTGCCTGTCACCGGATCGCCAAGACTGTACTTGCCGGGTATCTCCTCAAGCCATGGATCCGGGTTCATGCTCTTGAGGCTTACTGACATCCTCTTCTTGTCAGGGTCTATCTCTATTATCTCAACCTCAATATTCTGGCCGACCTCAAGCACATCGGAAGGGTGCCTGACATGCTTGGTCCATGAGAGATCAGAGATATGAAGCAGCGCATCAACCCCCTCATCAAGGCCTATGAAAGCACCGAAATCGGTGAAGCTTTTCACAGTACCGTTAACCCTCTGCTCAACAGCATACTTCTCCCTGACAACATCCCATGGGTTTGGCAAAAGCTGTTTTATGCTTAAGGATATCTTCTTATCCGGCTTATTCACTGAAAGGACAGCTGTCTCAACCACATCTCCTATTGAGAAATGCTTTGAAGGTTTTTTAACCTTCTCGATCCAGTCTATTTCGCTTACATGCACAAGCCCCTCTACCCCTTCTTCAAGCTCAACAAATACACCGTAATCTGTAATGCCGATAACCTTGCCGGTGATCCTCTCCCCGACAGGGTACTTGCCTTCAACAGTTATCCACGGGTCCGGCCTCCTCTGCTTGTACCCCAGTGTGACCTTCTCCGTCTCAGGGTCAAAGCTCAGCACAACTATCTCAGCCTCATCACCCACGCTGAATATTTCGCTCGGATGACTTATCCTGCCCCATGACATGTCAGAGATATGAAGCAGTCCGTCAATGCCGCCGAGGTCTATAAATGCGCCGTAATCTGTAAGGTTCTTTACCATCCCTTTCATAACAGCACCCTCTGTAAGACTCTTAAGGGTGTCGCCTTTCATCTTATTGCGCTCCTCTTCAAGGATAACGCGCCTTGAGATGATCACATTATTCGTCTTATGGTCCAGCTTTATGACCCTGAATGAATATGTCTGCCCCACAAGACCGTCCAGATCCCTCACCACCTTCAGATCAATCTGAGAGCCGGGGAGAAATGCCATGACCCCGCCTATGTTCACGGTCATGCCGCCCTTGACCTTGCCGGTTATCTTGCCCTTCACCTCTTCTGCTTTCTCAAAGGCCTCTTCCAGCGTTGACCATGTCTTGACAGCCTCGGCCCTCTGCCTCGAAAGTTTAAGAAAACCCTGTTTATCATAAAGGCCCATAACATGGACATCTATCTCGTCTTCAGCCTTTAGCGTACTGTGCTCATCCTCAAGCAGCTCGCCAGCAGGAATAAAGCCTTCACGCTTATACCCAACATCAACTATCACACCGTCATCCTTTACCTGCAGGACCAGTCCTTTTACTATCGAACCTTCACGCAGGTTGTTGAATGTATCAGCGTATAGCTTTTCTAGATCCTCTCTCTGTATATCCATAGCAGTATATTATATTACCTCCTGAAAGAAATTTCCCGAATTTTTTTTGTTACATCATCTATTATCCACTGGGGTGTAGATGCGCCCCCGGTGATACCGACCTTTTCTGTATCAGTAAACCACTCTTTTTTCAGCTCCGCAGATGTCTCAATATGGTAGACATTGCCGCAATCCTGTTTAGAGATTGTGAAGAGCTGTGTCGTGTTTGCACTGTTCTTACCGCCTACAACTATAACAATATCCACCTTTTTTGACAGCTCGATCGTCTCTTCAACCCTCTGAGCCGTATAATCACATATGGTGTTATATATCTTAAGTTCCGTTGCAACGCCTATTACTTTGTTTACTATATTTTTAAAAACCTCAAACGGTTGTGTTGTCTGAACAATAATACCGACCTTATGCTTTATTGCAGGCAGAGGTTCTGACCCGCTAACAGTAACAACATCATCACCTGCAAAACCGATAAGCCCCTGAACCTCTGGATGCTCCCGGTCTCCAATTATCAGGACCTGATACCCCTCCTTACTCAGCGTCTCAGCAAAACGCTGCGCCTTCTTGACAAAGGGGCATGTCGCATCAACAAGCTCATAATCCTTCCTGCCCGTTTCTTCATATATATCCGGCGAGACACCATGTGTCCTTATTATAAGCGTCCTTATGTCAGGGGAGTCAATGTCATCCGTAGGAGCAACACCCTCACTCTTGAGCTTCTCTATCACCTGTGGGTTATGTATAAGAGGCCCGAAGGTGAACACCCCCTCTTTACCCTTCTCAGCAAGTTTGAATGTAAGGTCTATGGCACGCTTCACCCCGAAGCAGAACCCTGCCTTTTTAGCTACTATTATCTCCATACTTCTCCTGAAGCTCTCCTATTGCACCCATAACCTTATCGGCCAGATTTTCGTATATATCATCACCTTTGGAAACCTTTGTTACATTAGAAGGATATATTGGTTTATCAAAAATTATCAACACCTTTGCCCTCCTTATCCACTTTACCCCATATGGCAGGGCGTTGTTTGACCCGACAACAAGGGTCGGTATGACCGGTACACCGCTTACAAAAGCAAGCATGCCTATTCCCCTCTGAGCTTCAAGAAGTTTCCCTGTTTCGCTCCTCTGCCCCTCCGGGAACATTGCGATAAGCTCACCGCTCCTCAATCTCCTGATCGTCTCCTTTATTACAGATGGAAGGGTACGCCCTTCCTCTACAGGAAATGCGTAATGGCTTATGGCACGGCCCAGCAGCGGAATATCAAAAAGATAACTTGTCGCCATAAAGGTTCCCCTTCTCGGAAGAACAGAACCTATAAGCGGAGGGTCGAGATAACTAACATGGTTGGCAGCAATTAAAACGCCGCCATCAAGGGGAATATTCTCTCTGCCTGCAACTTCAAGCCCGCCGTTGAGGCGGAATATGATCCTGGTGATCAGTGAGCCAAATCTATAGAAAAAATCGGATATCGGTCTTCTTTTCTGCAATCTCGGGTTATGCGTCTCCTGTTAGTATATAAGAACAATCTGTATACATATCATATTGAATATCCATGTATATAAAAAGGCTGCCTTACCTCTTTAAATACTTCATTATCTCTTCAACGACATCCTCAATACTTAGTGCTGTTGAGTCTATATATGTCATATCATCGGTCCGGGCCAGCGGGGAACTCTCTCTGGTTGAATCCCTATGATCCCTCTTCTTTATGTCCTCCATGGTCTGCTCAACTGTGATCTCAGCATCCTTGAGCCTGAGCTCCTCAAACCTTCTTCTTGCCCTCTCCTCAACGCCTGCATCGAGATAGAACTTGTTCTCAGATTCGGGGAATATGGCTGTGCCGGTATCCCTGCCCTCTATCACCACTCTGCCTTTCAGTCCCATATCCCTCTGTATGGAGAAGAGGCCCTGCCTCACAATAGGTATGGCTGAAACCTTTGAGCTCATCTCTCCTATCTCAGCCGTTCTTATTGCGGAAGTAACATCATTGCCGTTGACAAACACCTTCCCCCCCGCAAAATTTATCTCTATCTCGTCCAGCAGCTTTTTTAACAGACCATGATCATCAGTATCAACCCCATCTTTTCTGACCTTCCAGGCAACAGCCCTGTAGAGGGCGCCTGTATCAAGGTAGCTGTAGCCCAGCCTTTCAGAAAGAAGCTTTGAAACAGTGCCCTTGCCTGAACCGGATGGGCCGTCTATGGTTATTACATCCTTCATTATATGTCTGATATTCCCCGTGGAAATGAGTATTAGGATAACAGGGAGGGCACCAAAAAACCAACCAAAAAAAAATGACGTATAATTATAAATAATGGGAAAGGAGAGGACGTAGGCCCGGATAGCAGCTATATATATTAAACATTACATCAAAGGCTATTACTTATGTCATTGAAACTATCAGAACTCTATGAAAAGGCTGTACTTAAGAGGCCTTTACTGACATTGATCTCAGTTGCCCTCTTCATAGCATTTTTTGCCATACATGCACCTGATTTCAAACTTGACGCATCCGGCGATTCTCTGGTGCTGGAAAATGATAAAGACCTGAGATATTATCGTTCCATCAATGCCAGGTACGGGTCTGATGACTATGTCATAGTAACCTACACACCAATAAAGGACCTGTTTTCAAAAACATCCATCTTCTACCTCAAAGAGCTGAGAGACTACCTCTCTAAAATCGAAAGCGTAGAATCCGTGGTCTCGATCCTTGATGTACCATTGATCAGCAGCCCGCCAATATATTTAGATGAGGTCAGGGATAATGTTCGCAGGCTTGAAGATCCGTCTACAGACATTCTGCTTGCCAAAAAAGAGCTGATGGGCAGCCCCCTCTACAAAGACCTTATGGTAAGCCAGGACGGCAGGACAACCGCCTTAAAGGTCCTCTTTAAAAAAGACAGGGCATTTCACTCCCTTATTACGAGAAGAGATGAACTTAGAGAGAATGAGCTGACATCGCAATTAACACCTGAAGAGCATGATGCACTGACAGGAATCATCAGTGACCTTAAGGATTACCGCACTGAACTAAAAGATCAGGAAAAGAAGGCTATCTCAGACATACGCTCAGTCATGGGTCGTTATCGAGGACAGGCAAAACTCTATCTCGGCGGTGTTCCGATGATAGCATCTGACATGATCGACTTCATACGGCATGATCTCAGCATATTCGGATTTGGCGTTTTATGCTTCCTTATCGTTATGCTTGAGATCTTCTTTCATAAGGCGCGGTGGGTCGTTATATCTATGGTCTGCTGCTTTGCCTCTGTGCTCTTCATGTTCGGCTACATAGGCCTTGTCGGCTGGCGAGTAACTGTCGTATCATCAAACTTCACCTCGCTGCTTCTTATCATAACTCTCTCGCTGACCGTACACCTTATCGTGAGGTACCATGAACTGTACACAGAGAATAAAGGGGCGAGCCAGCATTATCTGATATCAGAGACTATGAAGAGCAAGGCCCTGCCAAGCATATACACTGCACTGACCACTATAGTTGCCTTTGGCTCTCTGCTTGTAAGCGGCATCCGCCCTGTCATTGACTTCGGCTGGATGATGTCGATAGGCATATGCGCCGCATTCATTATATCCTTTGCCGTCTTCCCTGCGTCATTGATGCTGCTGAAACCAAAACTTGCACTGCCCCATCATGACTTCATAGGCATGCTCACGCGTGCCCTATCAAGACTTGTTGAGAGGAAGAGCAGGACCATACTTGCCATGTACATAATAGTTGCAGCAATAAGTATTGCGGGCATATCAAGACTGACGATAGAGAACAGCTTTATCGACCTCTTCAAAAAGAGCACTGAGATATACCGCGGCATGGAGATGATAGACCGTGAACTTGGCGGGACCACACCGCTGGATATAATCATTGATGCACCTGAAGAGACCTCCCGACCTGAAGAGGAGGAGATCCTTTTTGAGGATGAGCTTGATGAAGAGGATTCTGCCTCTACAGGCTTCAGCGGCAGCAGCTACTGGTATAACGACTTCAGGATAGGGACGATCCGATCAATACACGACTATCTTGAAAAGCTGCCTGAGACAGGAAAGGTGCTCTCTATGGCAACCACCTTCAATATGTTGAAGCAGCTGAACAGGGACAGGCCGCTTGACAATATCACGCTATCCATCATCTACAAAAAACTGCCCGAAGAGGTGAACAGCAGCCTCTTTGCCCCGTATATGTCTGCAGACGGAGATCAGATCCGTTTTTCAACCCGTGTTTTTGAGTCAGATGCCTCCCTGCGCCGTAATGATCTTCTGAAGAAGATTCGCCACGACCTGACAAATAAGTTCGGGCTGGCAGATAAACAGGTACACCTTACGGGCATGGTGGTCCTGTACAACAACCTTCTGCAAAGTCTGTACCGGTCACAGATACTCACCTTAGGTGTCGTCTTTATAGCCATCATGCTGATGTTCATCACCTTGTTCCGGTCGCTAACGCTTGCGGTTATCGCCATAATCCCGAACCTGATATCTGCCGGCATGGTCCTGGGTTTCATGGGGTGGATGAAGATACCGCTTGATATCATGACAATAACTATTGCGGCAATCACAATCGGTATCGCGGTTGATAACACGATTCACTATATGCACCGTTTTCTGACCGAGATACTAAAGGATAATAATAAGATCGAGGCTATGAAACGCTGTCACGCAAGCATAGGAAGGGCAATGTACTATACTTCCATCACGGTAATAACAGGATTCTCCATTCTCGCCCTTTCAAATTTCATTCCAACCATCTACTTCGGCCTGCTGACCGGATTGGCAATGACTGCTGCACTGATAGCAAACCTTACTCTGCTTCCGGCACTGCTTATTATGATGAAGGCTGAATAGCTGAGAATACTGCAGGGAGGGCTAGTGAACCTATTTAATAAGGCTGTCCAGCAGTTCTGTAAATCTCGGGAAGGAGGTATCGATGCAGTCAGTGTCTTCAACGGTGGTCTCTCCATCTGCGGTAAGGCCGGCAATGAGCATGGACATCGCTATCCTGTGGTCGCCGTGGCTGTTGACTGTGGCAGGTTCAAGTTTTTCTCTTCCTTTGATAATAATACCGTCGGGAAGTTCTTCAACCTCAACCCCGACGTTTGCAAGCTCAGTGGCCATAGCAGCTATTCTGTCAGACTCCTTGACCCTCAGCTCTTCAGCACCTATAATCCTTGTCGTGCCTTCTGCCAGTGCTGCTGCAACACATAGGATGGGGAACTCATCTATTGCACTGACGAATGTTTCAGGGTCGATATCTGTAATGCCTTTAAGCCTGCAGTGCTTCACGCGTATGTCAGCAACCTTCTCACCTGAAACAAACCTCTCGTTATGAATATCGATATGCTCATTACCAGCGCCCATATCTCTAAGTATCTCAAGAAGCCCGGACCTGGTCTTATTTATCCCGACATTCTTTATCAGAATATCTGAGCCCGGAATAAGAAGCCCTGCAACGATGAAAAATGCAGCTGAGGAGAAGTCAGCAGGAACCGTTATATCCTGTGAAGTGAGTTTAGCAATACCTTTAACGCTTACTGCTGTCCCAACTTCCTTCAACTCTACACCGGCAGACTGGAGCATCCTCTCAGTATGATCTCTTGACCTGACAGGAGCAGTGAATGAGGTTTCCCCGTCACAGTAAAGGCCTGCAAGGAGTATTGCAGATTTTACCTGCGCGCTTGCGATTGCGGAATCATAGGCCATAGGCTTGAGGCCTCCGCCTTTTACCCTGAGCGGTGGAAGCCCGCCTTCCTCAGACTCAATAACAGCGCCCATCCTCTCAAGCGGTGTTATCACCCTCTGCATCGGGCGTTTTAGCAGGAATCTATCTCCGGTGAGTGTAGATGAGAAGGGCTGTGCTGCAAGAAGGCCGCTCATAAGCCTCATAGTCGTTCCTGAGTTGCCGCAGTCGATATCTCCTGAAGGGGCAGTCAGGCCGTTCAGCCCTTTGCCGTTTATGACGACCGTATTGGTCTCTGTGTCATGCTCAATATCAATACCCATCTGCCTGAATGCCTCAAGGGTTCTCATCGGGTCTTCGGCAGCGAGAAAATTCTTTATAACGCTTCTGCCTTCTGCAAGTGATGCAAAGATCACAGCTCGGTGTGATATGGATTTATCAGGAGGGGTAGATATCTCTCCCTGAATAGGGCCTCTGTGATGGATCTTAATCTTGTTCAATACGCTGTCTCGCTTCTTTGGCCTTTATGAATTCCTTCTCAAGCCCCTTCCAGTCTGACTCTTCAAAAAGCTTTGTCATATTTGCTATGTGAGATGAGAAGTCCCTGAGCGACTCAAGTATGTTGTCTCTGTTCTGTGCACATATATCCTGCCACAGCTCAGTAGGACTCAAGGCTATTCTTGTCATGTCCTTAAGCCCCTTACCGCCGAAGTCCATTATATCCTCTCTAAGATCAAGTATAGAGTTAACAAGTGCATATGCGACTACATGGGGCAGGTGGCTTACAGCCGAGTAGACGGTATCATGCTCTTCAGGTGTCATATGAAGAACCCTGCAGCCCAGCTGCTTCCAGAGCTCAGTAATATGCTCCAGAGAATCCTTGTCAGTTGAGACTGTAGGAGTGATGATGCATTTAGCCCCCCAGAATAGTTCAGATGTTGCGGCATCAAGTCCCGCGCGCTCCTTCCCGGCTATAGGATGAGCACCCACAAAGCTGACGCCTTCCGGCATCATATTATCCAGTCTCCTCACAAGATTGCCCTTCACGCTCCCAACATCAGTAACGATAGCCCCGTCCTTAAGGTCATTAATTATATCTTCAGCTATAGTCTCAAACTGGCCTACAGGAGCGGCAAGCATTACGATATCAGCACCGGCAACTCCTTCAGCAGGATCAGTGCTGTATTCATCAATAATATTGCGATCCTTTGCTTTTATCAGATTTTCTTCTTTGCGTCCGACACCGGTGATGATGCCGTTATACCCTATGCGTCTCAGCGAAAGAGCAAACGAACTGCCCAGAAGCCCGACACCAATTATTGTGACCTTATCTAAACCCATTTTTACCTTTAATTTTTAACTCTACACTCTTAACTTTCAACTTCTATTTATATCTGTCTTCCTACTGCATTTGCCACAGCCTTAAGCTCCTTCATCAATTTCTTGAACCTGACCGGCTTCAATGACTGCTCACCATCAGAAAATGCCTCTTCTGGCTTTGCGTGTACTTCAATCATCAAGCCGTCAGCACCGGCCGCAACTGCAGCCTTTGCCATTGGAGCAACAAGATCCCATTTACCTACTGCATGGCTCGGATCAATGATGATCGGAAGATGGGTGAGTTTTTTGAGGACAGGGACTGCATTGAGATCCAGGGTATTTCTTGTGGCGGTCTCAAATGTTCTTATCCCCCTTTCACAGAGGATGACCTTGCTGTTGCCCTGCGACATGATATATTCCGCAGCCATAAGAAGCTCTTTTATGGTTGCAGAGAGTCCCCTCTTCAACAGTACTGGCTTGTTATGCAGGCCCACCTCCTTCAGTAGCCTGAAGTTCTGCATATTCCTTGCGCCTATCTGGATGACATCGACATGCTTTAATATTACATCCATATCACGTGGATCCATTATCTCTGTCACAACAGGGAGGCCTGTTTTTTCTCTCGCCTCTGCAAGTATCTCGAGTCCTTCTTCTTCAAGTCCCTGAAAACTGTATGGAGATGTCCTGGGCTTAAATGCGCCTGCCCTTATGAATGTGGCGCCTGCCTTCTTCACATCTTTAGCTATATCAATAAGTCCCTGCCTGTTCTCAACAGCGCAGGGGCCTGCCATGACATGTATACGTTTGCCGCCTATGACCTGCCGTCCAACTCTTATAAGGCTGTTTTCAGGCTGGAAGTTTCTGCTTGCAAGTTTGAATGGTTCTGTAATGCGGTGTGCCTTCTCAACACCGCTCAGGAGTTCAAAGGAACCGCTGTCCTCCTCTGAGACTTTGGAGGTGTCACCTATAACGCCTATGATCGTCCGCTCGGTCCCTTTTATGACCATGGACTCAAAGCCCATCACCTTGAGACGTTTTGTAATATTCTTCCGCTCTTTTGCGGTTGCCTTTGGTTTAAGTACTATAATATCCATTATCTCTCCTTAAATACCGTAATGCGTGATCCGTAATCAGTAATGAGTCGGAAGATTTCAACAAATACTCATTACGCTTTACTCATTACGCATGACGGCTTTTAATGTTTCTATAAATCTTATATTCTCATCAGGAAGTCCTATTGTAACCCTTAAGGCACGTTCACCCATAGGCCTTATTATAACCCCTTCTCTTAAAAGATCAGCATAAAGCTGCTGGGCTGTATCATCATCCAGAATAATGAATATGAAATTCGCCTCTGAAGGAATATGTTTTATCCCCAGTGAATCAAACTCTTTGTATAGATATTTCTTGCCCTCTTCATTAAGCCTCTTTGCCTCTTTAATATGCTCAATGTCCTCAAGAGCGGCGATCGCTGCCCTCTGAGCAAGTGAGTTTACATTAAATGGCTGCCTCACCTTGTTCATCTCTTCAATAATTGACGGTTCGGATATCCCGTAGCCTATCCTCAGGCCTGCAAGGCCGTATATCTTGGAGAATGTCCTGAGAACAAGAAGCGGCCGGTCCTCATCAAGATACTCCATACTGTCAGCATATTCAGAAGAGGTGACATACTCGAAATATGCCTCGTCAATGATCACCAGAACATTATCCGGAACCCTCCTCATAAAGCTATTCATCTCAGACTCTGTACTAATCGTCCCTGTTGGGTTGTTCGGATTTGCGATGAAGATTATCTTTGTTCTGCCTGTTATCTTATCCGCCATAGCCTCAAGGTCGTGGCGGTTATCCTTAAGAGGAACAACTATGCTCTTTCCGCCGGATGCCTGCGTTATTGTCGGGTAGACGATAAATGACGGGTGGGCCATTATCGCCTCATCACCTGGAGCCATAAATGTCCTTACTGCAAGCTCGATCAGCTCGTTAGAGCCGTTGCCAAAGAGTATCGCTTCAGGCTTCACGCCGATCTTTTTAGAGAGCAGGTTACTGAGGTAGTAACAGCTGCCGTCAGGATATCTGTTAAGTTCATCAATACCTTCGCTAAGCGCCTTTAGGGCAAGCGATGAAGGGCCAAGCGGGCTTTCGTTAGAGGCAAGCTTAATGGAGCCGGTTATCCCGAGTTCCCTTTCAAGCTCTTCAACAGGCTTGCCTGGCACATACGGTTTGATGCTCTTTATATGTTCAGGAACGTTCATCATAATAATATATTTATTAAAAAGAGTAATTAAGAAGCGGGCAGTCAGCAGCCGTGGCTGTTAATCCGCAATCGGGTAGGAGCCCAGCACCTTTAGATAGAGGCATTCCTTCTTTACCGCATCAATCGCCTTCTTCACCTTGACGTCCTCAAGATGTCCCTCCATATCAACAAAGAAGATATATTCCCATGCCTTTCTCCTTGATGGCCTGGACTCTATTTTGGAAAGGTTTATCTTATGCTTTGCAAATCGTTCCAGTATCCTATGAAGGGCACCGGGTTTGTCCTTCACTGAGAACATGATAGATGTTTTATCTTTGCCTGTTCTGGGCAGATAATCCTTTGCTATCACTAAAAAACGTGTGTAGTTGTCCTTGTAATCCTCTATTCCCTTTGAAACAAACTTCAGCTTATATATTTCAGCGGCCAGCTCACTCGCAATTGCGGCTGAGGCGGTCTCTTTGACGACACGCTTTGCAGCGGCTGCCGTGCTCATGCCGCCGATGATCTGAACACCCGGATAGTTATCCTCAAGCCATCCCCTGCACTGTGCAATAGGCTGGTGATGTGAATATATCTTCTTGATACCCGTCTTCCTGCCTGTTTTTGACATGAGATTATGCCTTATAGGAAGCGATATTTCTGAGGTAATGCTCAGGTCGGAATCCATGAACATATCAAGCGTATAGTTGATCACGCCCTCTGTTGAGTTTTCAACAGGAACGACCCCGTACTGAGCCTTGCCCCTCATCACCGCTTCAAACACGCCCTTGATCGTACTTTCAGGCACGTATTCAGCAGATGAGCCGAACTGCCTCCGGGATGCAAGGTGCGTATAGGTTGCGGGAGGGCCGAAATAGGCTATCTTAAGCCGCTGCTGAAGTGAACGCGAGGTTGATAGTATCTCTTTATACAGAGCGATAAGTGCATCAGTGGGGAAAGGGCCGGGATTGATCTTCTTCAGCCTCTTGAGTATCTCCCTTTCACGGGCCGGGTAATAGACCTTTAAGCGATCGTCTTTCTTCGTCTCTTTTATATCAAGGGCCACTTTTGCCCTGTTATTCAAGAGTTTGACGATCTTGAGGTCTATCTCATCTATCTTTTTTCTCAGGTCCTGAAGCTTGGCCATATTCTATATCCTATATATATAACAACTATGTAATAAAGTGTAATGTATCAATTTCCCTTACATTTTGCAAGAAAGATTAAGACCGTGATCCGTGATGCGTAACGGGTAAAGAAAAAATGAGAGAAGAGTTTCTACTCATCACTCATCACTCATTACCCATTACGGAAGTTCTCTTCTTTTAATCGCATCCGCGACCTTTGCCGCCCTGCTCATCTCTTTGACATCATGTACCCGCATGATGTTTGCGCCGTTGAGTATGCCTGCCGTCACCGCAGCTGCAGTACCTTCTATCCTTTCAGGGGCAGGAAGGCCGCCAAGCACCTTGCCTATGAACGCTTTTCTTGACGGGCCAAGCAATATCGGCTTTTCAAGCCCTGTAAATTCGTTCAGGCGGTCTATGATCTCAAGATTATCTTCAAAGGACTTTCCAAATCCTATACCCGGGTCGACAACTATCATATCATCGCTGATGCCTGCATCACGTGCGATCTGTATGGACCCTGCAAGATAGTCAATGATTTCAGGTATCAGCGCCTTGTACTTCGGGTTCTTCTGCATATTCTTAGGCGTACCCTTAATATGCATTATCACGACAGGAACGGCCTGCCCGGCAACCAGCTTAGACATCCTTTTATCAAACCTGAGGCCGCTTATGTCATTTACAATCGAAGCACCTGCATCTATTGCAGCTTCAGCAACATCTGACTTATATGTATCAATTGAGATCGGAATCTTAAGCCTGCCGGAGAGCGCCTTTATTATCGGAACAACACGCCGCAGCTCTTCTTTAGAGGAGACCTTCTCAGCACCAGGCCTCGTTGACTCACCGCCGACATCAACAATATCGGCACCGTTACCCTGCATATAAAGAGCATGTTCTATAGCGGCCTCTTTATCAAAGAATGCACCTCCGTCTGAAAAAGAGTCAGGCGTGACGTTAAGGATCCCCATTATATGGGTCTTTTCAATGAAATCAAAGCTGTATTTTTGCCAGATAAGTTTCAATGCCTCTCCAATATAACAATCTCAGGGATAACTGAATACACGATTCTAAAGCATTCAGTGGTTATCTTCAAATAATTATCTTCTCCCATGATAGCTGAAGTATGCTGCCGCTATCATGGCGAAGAATGTTACAGCCAGCATTGTAAAATCCAGAAAGGAGAGGGAGATGAACCAGATATTTACCGTCCTCTCCTGCCAGGTAATATTATGGCCTGTCAGGTAGAGATTGATCACTGCAAGGACGACCGCTGATACAAAAGCCGCCCCTACACCTGCCAATATACCGCTAACAATAGACCGTATCAATCTGGATAACTGTGCCATATCTTAATGAGTTTTCAGACATCATCGCATTGGCAGGAATTAGCCATGGACTCATCCCACTCGGCCTTGATCTTCTCCAGCACCTCAAGATGTTCAATAATATTATTGTCTCCCTGTATCTTCTCATCGTCAACAACAAGCAATGGGGCAGCCGTGCCGGGAGGAAGCACTATAGGGTCAGTTTCAGCGGTGACCGCCACAACCTTATGCGCAAGGTGCATCTCTTTCAGGCTCTTTTGAACAAAGTCACATTTGCTGCACCCTTCTTCTCTGTAAAAAATGATCATGATCCTTTTCCATAAAAAAGTGAATGCGGACAAGGCATAAGCCGTATCCGCATTCATCTGTGTAATATGTTTTTACTATTTACTCTTAATGTGTTCAGGTTTTGGATAGTCCTTAAAGATCTCTTCTGCTTTCTTCATCTCTTCGTCTGTCAATTCAAAGTCGGTCAGCTCCTCTGAGAAGTACTTCTCATATGCCATGAGGTCAAGCATGCCATGGCCGCTGTAGTTTGCAAGGATCACCTTCTCCTTGCCTTCCTCTTTTGCAAGCTTTGCTTCAATGATTACCTGTGCCAGTGCGTGGTTCGTCTCAGGTGCTGGTATCGTCCCTTCTGTTCTTGCCCACTGAATACCTGCACCGAACGCTTCGCTCTGATGAACAGATTTTGGAGTTATTATCCCCTCATCCACAAGCTGGCATACGGTTGGAGCCATGCCATGGTATCTCAGTCCGCCGGAATGGATCGGGGGAGGGATAAAAGCATGCCCGAGACTATGCATGGCAAGAAGAGGGGTATATTCAGCAACATCCCCGTGGTCATACACAAACGGAGCCTTGGTAAGTGTCGGGCAGGCAGCAGGTTCGACAGGATATATCTCTATGTTTTTGCCATTAATTTTGTCCTGCACAAACGGGAATGCAAGTCCTGCAAAGTTGCTTCCTCCTCCTGCGCAGCCTATGATGATATCAGGGTAGTCGCCCACTTTTTCAAGTTGCTTCTTTGTCTCAAGCCCTATTATTGTCTGGTGCAGCATTACATGGTTCAGAACACTACCGAGAGAGTAACGTGTCTCTCCTGACTGATCGCTCACTGCAGCCTCAACAGCTTCGCTTATTGCAATGCCGAGACTTCCGGGGGTGTCAGGGTATTTTTCAAGGATCTGACGGCCGGCATTTGTAAGGTTGCTTGGACTTGGAATGCACTCGGCACCCCATGCCTCCATCAGGGTCTTTCTGTGCGGCTTCTGATCAAAGCTTACCCTGACCATGAAGACCTTACACTCCAGTCCAAACTGGCTTGTTGCAAATGCAAGTGCGCTTCCCCACTGGCCGGCACCAGTCTCTGTTGAAAGTTTCTTAATTCCGAATTCCTTATTGTAATATGCCTGTGCAACTGCGGTATTCGGTTTATGACTTCCCGCAGGACTTACACTCTCATTCTTAATATATATCTTTGCCGGAGTATCGAGTGCCTTCTCAAGGTTGTATGCCCTTATCAAAGGCGTAGAGCGCCACATGGAATAGATATCCAGCACTTCCTCAGGGATATCAATCCACCTCTCAGCGCTGACCTCCTGCTCAATAAGGTTCATAGGAAAGACCGGGGCCAGGGAATCAGGGCCGATTGGGTTTCCGTCCTTGCCAAGAGGCGGGTTCATCTTGATATCAGCAAGGATGTTATACCACTGTTTGGGCATCTCTTCATGGGTGAGCATGATATTTCTCTCTTTCATTTCTTTCTCCTTTATATTGTCTGGGTTTTCAGCAAAAGGACAGAATAAAAAATTGTAAGTATATACTGATAAATTGTCAATAAAAGAATCGCTTAAAGGGTAGGGACGGTTATTCTGGTGATACTCCTAAAAAATACCTGCAGAATTGGTATTGCTCTTGAGATTTAATACCTCGTTAAGGACTATCTCAACCTCTCTATATGACATCCAGCCTCTCTCAAAGAGTATCTTCCCCATCGGCCTGCGCGGTTTCCGCCTGATATCATCATCGACCTGTTCTTCGATGGCGCTCTTTATCTGAGCAGGTGTTGCGTACCCCATCTCAACTGCAACACTGCCAAACCGGGGTCTCCAGTCAATAGTTGCCTCTTTTGCACTATTCCCAGCCATATTTGCTCTCCATATGTAAACGACAGCCAAACCACCAACTATATTGAAAATGAAGGATGTTATATTTCAGTTATATCAGCTAAACCGTAACTAATCAAGGTTTTAATAACTACACTGCTATTTCTGTGAATATTTTATTAGTGAATTCACCAATATAAGTTCAATCCAGCAGATGTTCGGGTTGCCTTTTCATTAGAGATTTCAAGACGTATAGAGCTCCTATCAGAAAACTGATACTGTATCTGCCCGCCCCAAACCCCCTTAAATTCCATATCATAACCTGCTGATTCTGCCCCAAAATATAACCAGGCCCGCAATTTATTTTTATATATAACAGCCCCGGCATTCGGACGTAATCGTACTAATGGAGACCTTGTATGCCCTGCAATATCGATCATGCCATAACCTGTCAAAGACGGGGTCAGCCTCCATGCATAACCAGCACCAAAACCTGCAGTCCCGTCATAAAGCTCTCTTTCATCCTCTTTAATTCGGCCGGCACCTACATGCATTTGCCAAGACCATAGACTTTCATCCACCATTGAAACTGATGTTGTGTTAAGATTTCGGACACGTATCAGGTCAACCTGATCAACAAAGACACCGTCTTTCTCACTGACACCAACTGATACATCAAAAAGAACCAGCTCATCTCCTTCAAAATTCTTCTGGCCTAAAAGTTCCTGCTTAAATGGTGCCCAGTGCAGCCTAAAGGATGCTGTGCCATCAGATTCGCCCCCGACACTTACCCCAAATGCAGTCGGCCGAGAGCCATCAGCAGGGGAAGGCAGCTCAGAAGGATGCGCCGGCTCTTCTGAACTTGCCGGCAGCCTTAAACGGGCCAGAAGGATCCGGTCTTTTGCCTTTCGTCTTTCGGGATCAGGGTCTGGCTCTTCGGCGATAAGTTTATATTTTTGATAAGCAAGTAGCGCATCCAATATTTTAATTTGTCTGCCCGGCATGAAATCTGTCATTTTGGCAGACATCGTGTTGCCGCTGCTTTGAACAATATCGTTAACCGCTCTGACCTCATCCGGATGCAGCTGCTTAAGCTGATGATAAAGCATTCTCTGTCTTGACGGAATAAACCTGACACTGCTTATCAGTTTGCTGCCATCAGATCTATACATTGCTTCATCAATATCATTTAAACCATGAAAGAGCTCAACTGGAACATACCAAACACTAGCATTATTAAGTAATTCTTCTTTTATGACTAGCTCAAGCAATTCAGCGAGCCGGTAAGCACAGTTTTTATCTAAAAAATAATATGTGAATTTTTTCCCGACTATCTCCCAGATATGCAAGATCAATAACTTTCGTTGATAATCTGACAATGACAGCCTGTAATCCCAGATATCACGCAGCTCTGTACGCGAATATACAAGATCCTGCGTGTAAAAGTATTTATCAGAAAATCCAGCCTCATACCCTCCTGAAAGCCCTCGTGCAACATAGCGAAATGTGCTTTCATTCTCCGGCACTAGCGCGCCATAGTTCAGAGTCAGGTCAAACAAACCGTATCTGTCATCTGCAGAATCTGCATTGAGTTTAAGAAGTGCATGTCCAAATGTTGATGCAGGATTACCAAAGTAACCACTCACCAGCAGCAGGCTTACTGACTGCACACTGTCAAACAAAGCCCACTTCTCCAGACGTTGGCATTTAGGCTCCCTGAGGTCATATTCCGGCAAAGAAATGTGATTAGAGAGCCAGTAATAACGAGCAGGGAATCTGCAGCGCGGATCTTCATCAGCATCTTCACTCCAAGGATCAAAGTACGCCTTAATTGTAGCTCTCAATTCAGAGTGTGGATCACTCCTGCCGTTTGAAGATAAAAAGAAGCTGTCTGTCAATACTTCACTTTGATCGCCTTCACGCTCATAATGAAGCAGTTTCAACCAGACAGGGTCTCTGGAAAGATTCAGCTCTTCAGCTACGCTAAGCACTTCCGATAGTGATGCAGCTTGAACCGGATTACTCAGAAGCAAAAGAGCGGTTAAACAAAATAAAAATCGCATTATATAGTATAGGGAATTTAGCGGGATAACATATTAGAGAGGGTTAAAAGAAGAAGAGCACATCCGCATTATGCGGATGTGCTCTCTGAGTGCAATAATAAAATCAGCTATTATTCCCGTAGCAGGAACCTGAGAAGTCACCATCAACCTGCTTGTAAAGCAGATCATACAGTCCCTGAGACTGTTCAAAGTGACTCTGCCCAGAATAACCTGGGTCTGCAACAGTATCAGCAAAATCACTGCGTAATGCATCTGTTAGGTTCTTATGAACCTGCTGATCACATCCAGTCATTGCTGTCAGCGTATCAAGGTATGCTCCACTGCCGCTTGCAAGCTCTTTCTCCAGAAATTCATATGATTCATTGATGAAGGCAGCCATTCTTTGCTGGCCACCTTGACATGTGCCATCCGAAGTTATGTTAGAACTGACAGCAGTTGTTCCGAGGTCCCATGTAACGTTAGTGACCGCAGCAACAGCATCACTTCTGGGTGCTATCATTGCGCCAAGACCACAGTCAGTGTAAATCTCAGCAAAATCTCTAGCCATAGTTATTTGTGAAAAGGCCACTACAGAGAAAACAGCAACAGCAATGATCATGATCTTTTTCAACATGTTTTCCTCCATTAATAAGAATTATGGGTTGTCAACTTTAGAAGCAGCTATAAATTCTAAATAATCGCGAGCTAAAACGCCTTCCACTATTATTAACTGTTGGAATTAATATAGAGCGGAATGATTTCAGAAACAGCCTTTAGTTCACCTCCTCTCAAATAATTAAGCCTCCTTGACCATGCTTAAATATCATTAAGATATATTACTATTTGGTTATTGTCTACCTAGTTTTTCTTATGGATGTTATAAGAAAAACTTATAACTAAAAAGGGGTGAGAGTTTCATAGTGAAAAAAAAGGGCCCGGCAAAGCCGGGCCCTTTAAATATTAAAACAAACCTGGAACTAAGCGGTAGTTCCGGGGGCAGCGCTTATGTCTCCACCCTCGTGGGTGGTGTCAGGAGCATCGTTCTCCTTCTTTTGCGAATCTGCGTCTGCAGGTTTCTGAGGTTCTTTATGGTCCTCTTCCACACGCTGGGGCTTCATCTCTCTGCCCTCAACAATCGCATCAACATCTTCTCCATCAAGGGTCTCCCTCTCAAGAAGGGCATCAGCCAGCCTTGTCAGAATAGCTTTGTTCTCCACAAGAAGGTTCTTTGCATATTGATATCTTTCGGTGATCATACTCTTCACCTCAGCATCTATATCCTCTGCAGTCTTTTCGGAATAATCCTTGTGCTGAGATATCTCCCTTCCGAGAAAGATCTGCTCTTCCTTTTTACCGAATGTCAGAGGGCCCATATTCTCGCTCATGCCCCACTCACAAACCATCTTCCTTGCAAGGTCTGTTGATCTCTCAAGGTCATTGCCTGCACCTGTGGTCATGTGCCCCAAGGCTATCTCCTCCGCTGCCCTTCCGCCCAAGAGAACCGCAAGGGTACTCAAAAGGTGATCTTTGGAATAAGTATACCTGTCATCAATCGGCAGCTGCTGTGTTACACCGAGCGCCATACCCCTTGGTATAATGCTCACCTTGTGTATAGGGTCTGAATCAGGAGTAAGCTTTGCAACAAGAGCATGGCCTGCCTCGTGATTGGCGGTATTGACCTTCTCCTTATCAGAGATGATCATGCTCTTGCGCTCTTTGCCCATCATTATTTTGTCTTTGGCATTCTCAAAATCTATCATCTCAACCCTGGCCTTATTCTGCCTTGCAGCAAGCAAGGCCGCCTCATTGATCAGGTTTGCAAGGTCAGCACCTGAAAAACCGGGGGTTCCCCTTGCAATAACCTCGAGATCCACCCTCTCATCCACCGGTATGTTCTGGGAATGTACTTTTATAATCGCGTGCCTTCCAACCACATCAGGGTGTGAAACTATTACCTGCCTGTCAAACCTTCCCGGCCTCAAAAGAGCCGGATCAAGAACATCAGGCCTGTTCGTAGCAGCGATAACGATTATCCCTTCATTTGCATTGAAGCCGTCAAGCTCGACAAGGAGCTGGTTAAGTGTCTGCTCGCGCTCGTCATGGCCGCCTCCGAGTCCTGCACCCCTGTGACGTCCCACGGCATCTATCTCATCTATAAATATAATGCACGGCGCATTCTTCTTGGCCTGTTCAAACAGATCCCTGACCCTTGATGCGCCGACACCGACGAACATCTCCACAAAATCTGACCCGCTTATGGAAAAGAAAGGAACCCCGGCCTCACCGGCTATCGCCTTTGCAAGAAGCGTCTTTCCGGTACCAGGAGCACCGACAAGCATGACACCCTTAGGTATCTTGCCTCCCAGCTTCTGAAACTTCTGGGGATCCTTTAAAAACTCAATGATCTCGGTGACCTCTTCCTTTGCCTCTTGAATACCCGCAACATCTGCAAAGGTCACCTTTACGCCCTTTTCTGATACAAGCTTAGCCTTGCTCTTACCGAATGAAAGGGCCTTGTTGCCCCCTGTCTGCATCTGCTTCATGAAGAAGACCCACAAAACAACTAAAAGGATTATGGGCCCGAAGTTAAAGAGAACATTGATATACCACGGTGTTGTCTCAGGCTTTGCAGATATGACCACACCCTTATCCCCGAGGTCCTTTACAAGGTCAGGATAGTCGGGTGCATACGTGCGGAAGGTCTCGCCATTCTTGAGCGTGCCCGTTATAAGGTTCTCAGGCTGACTTATCTCAACCTCTGCAACCTCGCTCTCTTTAAGCATATACATGAAGTCAGAGAACTTCATCTCCTCAGCAGGCTTGGTCGTCTCAAGCATGTTGAACATCAGGATCATCATCAGACCGAACATGACCCATACAAGTATTTTCTTATTCATCATATTATTACTTTCTCCAATCTATAAATTAACATATTTCTATATCTATTTCCATTTATATGATGCAGAGTTACCGTATCAAGCTCCTATGAATTCCTTATGAATCGCCTATGTCGAAACCTCGTGTTTTCTTGACACATAATACGCAAAGATGTAAACTTTTTATCTTAATTCACAAATATTTAAACAGGTTACGGGGAAACAATGGCAGCAGATTATAAAGATACATTAAACCTTCCAAATACGGCCTTTCCGATGAAGGCAAACCTTACAAAAAAGGAAAAGGAGCTCCTTGATTCCTGGGATGAAAAGAAGTTATACGCCAGAATACAGGAAAAAAACAAGGATAACAAAAAACGATACATCCTTCATGACGGGCCGCCCTATGCAAACGGACACATCCACCTCGGACATACCCTTAATAAGGTCCTGAAGGACATAATCGTCAAACACAAAACGATGAAAGGGTATTACGCGCCGTTCATCCCCGGATGGGACTGCCACGGGCTTCCGATCGAGCATCAGGTGGATAAAAAGCTCGGATCAAAAAAACATACCACCTCCACTGTTGAGAAGAGAAAACTCTGCAGGGATTATGCACAGAAGTTCGTTGATATTCAGAGAGAAGAGTTTAAACGCCTTGGCGTATTTGGTGACTGGGACAAGCCTTACATAACCATGGACTATCACTACGAGGCATCTACCGTAAGAGAGCTTGGAAGATTTGTTGAGGGCGGTTATGTTTACAAAGGCAAAAAACCTGTGCACTGGTGCCCGAACTGCATCACCGCGCTTGCAGAGGCAGAGGTTGAGCATGCTGACAAGACCTCGCCTTCCATATATGTAAAGTTCAAAGTAAAGGACCCTCAGGGCAAGTTCACTCCTGATGCTGCAAATGGAACACACTTTGTTATATGGACAACAACCCCTTGGACGATTCCGGCCAATATGGCGCTCTGTCTGCATCCAACACTTATATACCGCCTGGTAAAGACCGATGCAGGAGATCTGATAATTGCCGAAGAGCTGGTGAAAGACTGCATGGCAAAGATCGGTCATGAAGAGGGTGACTATACTGTCACTGATAATACCTGGACCGGTGCTGAGCTTGAAGGCATCGCATGCAGCCACCCGTGGATCGATAGAGAAGTAAAGACGATTCTCGGCGAGCATGTAACGCTGGAGCAGGGAACAGGTGTTGTACATACCGCACCTGGGCATGGTGAGGAGGATTATGATGTCGGCCTCAAGTATGGGCTTGATGTCTATGCGCCTGTGAATCAGAAGGGCGTCTTTACTGAAGAGGAGGAGACCTTTCAGGGACAGTTCGTATTTAAAGCAAATGCAGGAATAATCGAGAAGCTTAAAGATGAGAAGGCGCTGCTTGGTGAGCCCGAAGACTTGACACACTCTTACCCGCACTGCTGGAGATGCAAAAAACCTGTAATATTCAGGGCAACAGAGCAGTGGTTCATCTCTGTGGAGAAGAATGATCTCAGGCAAGAGGCTCTGAATGCGATAGAGAAGACTGAATGGATCCCCAAGTGGGGCATGGACAGGATCAACGGCATGGTCAAGAGCCGGCCTGACTGGTGTATATCAAGGCAGAGGACATGGGGTGTACCGATAGCGATATTTCAGTGTAAAAACTGCAAAGAGTTCATTACTGATAAAGCTGTTATAGATAATGTTGTAAGCGAGGTTGAGAAGGCCGGGTCTGACGTATGGTTTGAAAAGTCAGAAAAAGACCTTCTCCCTGAAGGATACAAATGCAAGTGCGGCTCTGAAGAGTTTGAGAAGGAGAATGACATCCTTGATGTCTGGTTTGACTCAGGAGTCAGCCATGCGGCTGTTATGGAACAGGATGAGAGGCTCTCAAGCCCTGCCGACCTCTATCTTGAAGGAAGCGACCAGCACAGGGGATGGTTTCAGGCATCTCTGCTCGCCTCAGTCGGCACAAGAGGAAGAGCTCCGTATAAGGCGGTCCTCACACATGGTTTTGTCGTGGACGGCAAAGGAAAGAAGATGTCCAAATCCATCGGCAATGTAATATCGCCGCAGGATCTTACCAATAAACACGGCGCTGAGATACTCAGGCTCTGGAGCTCTTCAGCTGAGTACCGGGATGATATCAAGATATCAAATGAGATAATCTCCCGTCTAGTTGAGGCGTACAGAAAGATAAGGAACACAAACAGGTTCCTCCTCGGCAACATCAATGACTTTGATACATCCACCACCTTTACCAGCGATGAACTTCCCGAGATAGACAGGCTTGCGATGAGCATGCTTCAAAGCCTGATAGAAAAAATAAACAGATCGTATGAAACATTTGCCTTTCATGAAGTCTATCACTCCATATACAGCTTCTGCGTAATAGATATGAGCAACTTCTACCTTGATGTACTGAAGGACAGGCTCTATACATACAATGCCGACTCAAAGGAGAGAAGGGCAACACAGTTTGTGCTTCATAACATTCTCGTCTCTTTAACAAAGCTGCTTGCACCAATACTATCATTTACAGCTGAGGAGCTGTGGAGCTACATCCCCGGAGAGAAGGAAGAGAGCGTATTTCTGAGCAGTTTCCCCGAACCTGATAAAAATTATATTGATAAGGCACTTGAGAAGAAGTGGGAGGGGCTACTCAGTATTAGAGATGAAGTGAACAAGGCGCTTGAGTTAAAAAGGCAGGAGAAGTTCATCGGCAATGCTCTTGAGGCAAAGGTCACCCTTTTTGTAAGTGACGAGACCGCGGGGCTGCTTGATGAGTACAAAGAGTTTCTTCCTGTTCTCTTTATCGTATCTTCCGCTGAGGTTCGTACAGGCGAAGAGGCACCGGAGGGTGCCCATCTGAGTTCAGTGATTGACGGCCTGGCTGTTTCTGTTGAGAAGGCTGACGGGGATAAGTGCATAAGGTGCTGGAACTGGAGCGTTTCTGTCGGTCAGGACACCGAGCATCCCGAGATCTGCTCAAAATGCTGCAGTTCTATTAAATAATGAAGAAGACACCTCTTGTCCTTACAATCGCCTCCATTGTTTTGGCTCTGGATGTCATTACAAAGAAGCTGATACTTACCAATCTGAAGCCGCATGATGTAATTGATATACTCCCGTTTTTGAGGATAGTTCTTGTAAAGAATACCGGGGCTGCTTTCGGCCTCTTTTCAAGCCTTGGCAACACCTTCTTTCTGGTGATAACCATACTCGCCATTGTCTTCATTATTGTATACATATCAAAGCTGCCGAAGGGGCTTGAGCTGTATGCTCTTTCTCTAATCCTCGGTGGTGCAATAGGCAACTTCATAGACAGGGCTACTTTGGGTGAGGTTACGGATTTTATCGATTTTTTTGTCGGCACCTGGCACTGGCCTGCATTTAATGTCGCTGACTCAGCCCTGACTGTAGGGATAACAATCTTTATCTGGGCAAATTTCTTCGGTCAGCACAAAGCTGATGAAGCTCGTAGTGAAGAGGGCTAAGAAAAAGCTATAATAAGATATGAACGATAAGGGCGACAGGAATGAAACATCCGAAAAGAAGGGCCTTCTGTACAGGCTTAAACACGGCCCCTTAAACTGCGTACTGTGCAAAGAGACATTTAGGAGCTTTAAAGACCTATGGTCTCACTTTCTGAATCACTGCAGCACGTGATAGCCTCAAATGCCGGCCGTGCAGCCGTTTAGAAAAATGAAACGCCTCTCGTGACTACCCCAATTTATCAATATTCAATTCCTCTGTCATTCTGGCTTGTCCAGAATCGTTTCATATCAGGAGTACGGCAAAATCAAGGAAGTTCAACATCCTTAATATAAACTAATAATTCTTGACATATGATCAGAACAAGTCAAATTGACCGCCACTTTGACCCCCAACTATAGCACCACTAGAAGTTCAATGCATTGCCTATCAAAGCCTGACTTTGATAGAGATTATCAATACTCCATCAACTTCTGCGCCAGCCGGTGTAATTCAGGATTCGCCAAGGCCGAGACCTTCTTCTTTACAGTCCTGGAATAATATTCCCGCTCTGTCTTACTTAATGGTTCACCATTCAATTTCTTTCTAAACAACTCTTTCTGTTTTGGTGAAAATAATTGTGATAGAGCATACTCAAGAGAAAAGTCTTCGTGTTTCTCCTTGAACTGTCGTGTTTTTTCAGCATCTTTTTTAAAATAATTATTAAATGTTCCTTCTAGTCGGGATGTGTGGAATTGCTTATTGCGGAAAGAAAATAGACCGCCATGTGCCAGGGATTTTCCCAACTGCTTCAAATTATCATGGTCTTCATCAGAGCATTTTTGTTTTAAACGCTTTGCCCATGAAAATGACAAATGGAAGTATTGGTACAATGATAGTGATAATAATAATAGGGTATTAAAATCCTTTTGCTCCTCCAGGTCTGTAAGGCTATTTAGAACCTGACCATAATTAAAAGAGTACTCCTGAGCGGCGTTAGCCAACAAAACAGGAAACCCCTCCCATAAGCGCATGTCTTTGCTTTTTACAACCTCGGCAAGGGTTTGATTAACATCAAAATCAGCGCTTACTTCTACAAGTGGGAAACCAAGACGGTCTAATTGTTTTAGCAAGTCTTTTTTATCCATATAAGTTCTCCTCTTTTAGGAGATTAAAAAAACGATCAAGGTTTTCAATAATGCGTTCTTCCGAAGTATCGTAACCGGCTAACTCTTCAACATGCTTCTTCATTTTTTTAATATCGATTTTATCTTTATGAGCTTTCACCAGCATCATGCAATCCTCAAAATCAACGCCTGCCCCTCGAAAAATCTTACTTGCAATCAGGTCATAATCATTCAAAATACCAATATATAGATGAGAAAACTCTTTCATAAATAAATGATTTCCTTTTTCTAAAGGAGATTCCAGCAATTCAGTCGTGTGAATGCGGTTTCCCTGAAACAAGTCAAATATAAATACATCCTCTTTTCTCTGCCAGCCTGACCCTGTTTTTTGTTCATAGCCAAGATCTTTCAATGTTTTCAATAAATACTTATACTCGGATGCATTCGGAACCATAAAATCAACATCTTTTGTTGACTCCTTAATGCCTGACAATGTTAAAGCTGTCCCGCCACAAGCAATCAGATGAACCCTTCGTTTAAGGAAGGTATTCCATTGCCCTAATATCTCCAGCAACGTCTCTTTATTTAGTCTGTATTCCATAATTGTAGTAATACATACAAGTTATTGTATGTATATATTCAACTCATTGTACTAAAACATACAATAATTAACATAGATTGTCAAGGATTAGGATTTCAGATAAAAGACAGAAGACTGAAACACAGCAGTACGTGATCGCCTCAAATATCCGGCCATGTTCCGGCGGACATCTTATCCAGTCATGAAAAAAAGGGGGGCTACTCCTCTTCTTACTCAGCCTTTGATGCTTCTTCAGCAGGTTTAGCCACCTCAGCAGCTTCAGGCGCTGTTTCCTCAATACCAATATCTACAGCAGGCACATCTTCAGGCTGTTTTGAGGCAGCAACCTTTGCACCTGCCTCCGGGCTCCACATAGAACCAGGGAACTGATCAGCAAGCTTCTGATAGCTGGCAAGTGCCATATCACTATTTCCAAGCGCGGCATAGTGCCTCGCCACAAGCACAAGGGATGTATCTTTAAAGATGCCGCCATCAAGGTTTCCGAACTTATTGAGCGATTCAACCACCTTGTCGGTTTCTCCTATTCTGGAGTAGGCAGAGGCGAGCTTCTGATATACGAGCGGCAGCATCTCAGCCTCACTGCTGAACTCTTTTATGAAGCGGGTATAATCCTTTATGGCGCTGCCGTAATCACCCAGATTAAAGTGAACATTAGCAAGATAAAAGAGGGCTGACGGAGATGCCTTTACATCTACCGACTTCTGAAAGAGTTCAAGGGCCTGCTTCCATCTCAGTTCTGTCGGCAATCCGGCCTGGTTAGGGGACTGTTCAGCAAAGTAGACATTATAAGCATCCATCTCAAGGCTGTATGCATTGCTGCTTGTTGAAGAGCTGTAGATGCTGGAGACAAAGAGTATTAACAATATGACTACTGCTGCAGATACAGCCATGGTCACCTCTCTCTTCTTTTCACCTGCAAGCCTGCTTATATTGTCCCAGACCTCAGAGGCTCTGGTCTTAACATCTGCATCATCCATAGAGGGTTTTTTAACAACCCTTTTCTTAATCGCTTTAGGCATTTAATCTCCTCCGGTACTTAACAGCACTGCTATATTTTATTTATCAACTCTTCTGAATTTTTAAAGACCTGATCAATGCTCTCCTCATCAACTCCGGCAGCACGAAGCACCGTCCAGGCAAAACCTCTTGATATCAGGTCTTCCGGCGCGTGGCTATCGGTATTTATTACAAGAGATGCACCATACTCTTTTGCCATCCTTGCAACATGGCCGTTTGAGAGGCTATGCCCCTTTCTTGATGTAATCTCAAGCGCAACACCCCTCTCTTTTGCTTTTTTCACATCATCTATCGATATGAGTCCGGGATGTGAGATGATGTCAGCTCCTGCCTCTATGCCTGCTGCGTTTGAGCCTGTTATTACCGGCTCTACAACCGTCTCGCCATGTACAATGACGATCTGAGCGCCAAGTTCCCTCGCACGTTCTACCATCTTACCGACAAGGGCCGGGGGAACATGTGTGATCTCTGCACCTGCAACAACCTTCAGCTTGGAGTGCTCGGATATCTCCTTGACAGCCTCAGCTATTCTCGGGATCACAAAGTCGATATTGGACATATCAACATGGTCAGTTATTGCAAGTCCCCTGTAGCCTGTGCTGTAAGCCCTCTGTATCAGCTCTGAGGGAAGCAGAACCCCGTCACTTAGAAGTGTGTGTGTGTGCAGGTCTATCATAACAATGTAAGATACAGAAATATCACGCTAAAAGTCAAAGTTAATCAATGGTGTTGAGGAGAGGGTTTCATATAAAAAGAGGGCTGACCATTCCGGTCAGCCCTCCACTGAAAGCAATATGGATCAAAGATGTTACATGTCGTACCTTATACCCGTAAGGATTCTCAAATCAGGAGCACCTACTCCTTCAGTTCCTAATCCTCCGCTGAATATAAGCTGCATATCAGGTACTGCCTGGTACCCAACCGATATGTCTCCTTCCATCGGCGTCAAATGCTTATTAAAATTGTTTGACATTGGTGTGCTTATGTAGAACTCCCCGGCAACAACAATATCATCCCGGAGCTTATGTGATAAGCCAACTCCGTAGAATACTGAGTTGCCTATCTCCTGGTCGGAGTTAAAGACCTCCTTCTCCTTTACCTGTAATCCGACATTGAGAGCAACACTTGTCGCACTGTTAAGCTCTTTGTCAACTATAAGCCTGGCCCCTCCGTATAAAGCGCCGTTTCCAAACCAGTCATCAGACATACCAGTATCAAAAACAAGATACGGTGATACTGACACACCGATACCATGCTCATTGCTATTGCCTTCAATAAGCCGATATTTAGCTGACAGAGCGAGGTCACCGAGACCTGACGATGAGGCATCGCCTGCAAGGTCGAGCTTCTTGCCATCCTGTGCAAAGAGGTAAGGTATGCTTATACTTACCTGCAGGGCATCTGAGAGCCCGTAGCCTGCAGACGCGGTTGCAGTAAGCTGGTTCTCTGAAAGCTCTGTGCCGTTGACAGCGCCTACAGGATCTTTAGCATAGTCAAGGAAGAGGCCCAGTTTCACCTTACCCTCAGCTATCGTATTTGAAGATTCAATATTAAGGAACTTATTCTCACCCACCTTAGGATCAATGAAGTGAGCATCAAGTGCATACGCTGAAGAGACTGATATAAGAGTCACAAGCAAAAACAGGGAAATTATTTTCCTTGCCCTCCTCCTTCTTACTACCGGTATCATTATCAGACCTGCTGCCGTGATAAGGGCAATCCCGGGATACTTTACAGCATAAACAAGTGGTGTAAGTGCCCATCTTGTTACTGCTCTTAAGCTTTCATGGTCCTTGATATAATCAGCTGCAGGCGGTGAATAAGTGTAATAGAAATTAACAAATGCCTCTCCCAGCCTGTTTGTAAGCAGAATCCTGTCTCTAAAGTCCTTGAGCACTTCAACATGAGGCTCAAAATAGCTTCCGTATGCTGCTGTAGCTATGAAACACCCGTCGCCTCCGCCTTTGATGATCTCATTTATTATGGGCCTTATCAGTGCATAACAAGCATTGGCCTCGGCAATAGTGTCCTGAAGGTTTGCAAGGGCCGCCGAACTGGGAGTGCCGGGGGCAGCAGCCGTAGCAAACGCCACTGTGGCAGACTGGCCTGGAGCGAGTGTGCCCACATGTGTTGCGATATCAACCTCAAGATCGGAATTTCCAGCAACTTTTGCGCCGTTGAATGCAGGGTCATCGGTAAAGAAGCCGAGCTGATCAGCATAAGTACCCCATGTCATTGTGCAGCATAACTCAAGGAACCAGTTGGAGATATCTCTTCTGAGAAGTGCAGAACCGGCGATATACCCACCGTCCCTCTGGTCCCACTCCCAGACGAGTTTATTTGGCGTGTCATACCCCTGCTCCTCGTTCGGGTTGGTGCTTGCAACATCAAAATCATTGAAGTGCGCCACCTTTATGTTCTTATTTGTTCCTGTGTTGTTGGTTATCATATATTCATGTATCGCAAAAGGGGCGTCTGCTCCTGCGTACACGAACTGCTCTACATCAAGGCCGGTGTTAAACCCTGTGAAACTGACAGGAACAGAAGGGTCGCCGCCGGGTGCTGCTGCTACATCACCGACACACGCAGGCATGCCTGCAACAGGCGCCGCATAACGCATAATACCGCTCTGGTTGTTGGCCCATGCATCTTCACTGACTGCGCCGCCTTTATAAATATTACTCTGGACATTATCGATATCCTCATTAATCGAGTCAAATACAGCCAGAGAGGTGGTTGCCGTATGGCCATAGCCATCCCAAGAAAGGTCATTGGCGGAATCATAGCCTCCGTTGTCATCCACATCAAAATCGCCGTTTACACCATCGATATCTAAAGTAACCATTGCTGCAGATACATGCTGGACGTTCAATAAAAATACAGCCAGAATTAAAGACATAAGAATAAAACCCATACTTACCTTTTTCATGTAAAACCTCCCTTATATTGTATTTATACAAAAAGAACTTATTGCCATTATAATTTATTAAATGCTTTTTTTAAATTATCAATTATTCAGCTCTCGAATACCTATATATCTTCCCCTGTCTCACTCCTTCTTCTGATGAGAGGTATCATCACCAACCCAACAAGGGTAATAACAGCTATTCCAGGATGCTTGACACTGTATACAAGAGGTGTCAAAGCCAATCGTGTTGCCATCCTGAGACTCTCATGTTCAGTAATGAAGTCGGCTACAGGAGGTGAATAGCTGTAGTAGAACTTAACAAACGCCTTGCCGAGGTAATTGGTCAGCAGATAATCATCCCTGAACCTCCTGAGAAGTTTTACATCAGGAGCCATGTGGCTGCCGTATGCTGCTGTTGCTATGAAACAGTTATACCCGGTTCCGCCTGAAGAACTGCCGTCACCGCCATCGCCGTCTCGACCGTCGTCATCTTCCCCGAAAAAGTCATGAAGAAAGACATCAATGAAACCATTCGTGTCAATTGCCACAAGGTCGATAGCTGTAGACTCAAATGCAACATATCTCCCGTCGGATGAAACTGAGGCGCGGCTGCTGTTGCCGGTGCTCTGCGCCCCCGCTGAGTCAACGCTTATAAGTGCCGTCTCCCCAGTCTGAGTGTCGTGGAGAAATACATCACGAAGCCCGTTGATGTCACCTGTCACGAGGTTGGTGGCATCGGATTCGAAGGAGACATATATGCCGTCATCAGACATGGAAGGGAAGAAACTGCCGCCACCCGTGCTCTCGGTCTCTGAAGAATCGACGCTCACCCTTGTGGTGGTACCCGCCTGAGTATCTCTAACAAATATGTCGGAAAGACTGTTAATATCGCCTGCGACCAGGTCAGAGGCCTCAGACTCAAAAGCGATATATCTTCCGTCTGAGGAGATCGAAGGGAACTTGCTGTCATCGTCACTGTCATTGCCCAAGGTGTCAACGCTCACACGAGTGGTGGTTCCACCCTGATTGTCACGCAGAAAAATGTCGCTTGCACCGTTATTGTCACCTCCAACAAGATTAGTCGCTTCAGACCAGAATGCTACATACCTGCCGTCTGAGGAGATGGATGGGTCAGAACTGTCATCGTCACCCTCAGTTTCGGAGGAATCAACACTCACAAACGTGGTCGTGCCATCCTGAGTATCGCGCAGAAAGATGTGTCTGCTGCCGTTCGTGCCACCTCCAATGAGATTGGTGGCCAAAGACGAAAAGACGACATACCTGCCATTCGATGATATGTCGATACGTTCGTTTGGCCCACTGAAATCATTGCTCTCGCTTCCATCAGAGTGAATGCTTATACGCGTGGTCGTGTCGGTCTGGGTGTCATGAAGAAAAACATCATCCTTGTCATTCGTGTCGCCATCCACAAGAGTATCAGCCAGAGAAGAGAAAGCCACATATCTGCCGTCAGCAGAAATTACTGGTTCATAGCTGTTTTCATTGCCCTCGCTTCCATCGGAGTGGAAACTTACACGCGTGGTCGCACCAGACTGTGTATCATGCACAAAGATATCACGAACTCCATTAGTGTCATCATCTACAAGGTTAGTTGCATCAGATTCAAAAACAATGTACCTTCCGTCGGAGGAGATGGATACAGCTGCACTTCTACCCCCAATTGCCTCAGCACCTGAGGAATCTACACTTACCCGTGTGGTATCCCCCTCATCAGCATCTGCAGAACTGTAAATAAACAGGCTGATACTGAATGTTATAATAATTCCGGCAAGCAGTATTTTGGATATTCTTTCTCTATTCATATCTTCTCCTGTAGGTAGAATGTCATATTATGGCATATTCATCAAAGCAAAAAGGCCGACCCTGAAAGTGTCAGGGCCGGCCTCTTAAATAAGCATCTGAATAAGTTTTAACTCTTTTTAAAGTTTCTCCTTCTGACCAATACGAAAGCAGGTATACCTATTGCACCGAGCAGGAGCACCTGAGGATATTTAACTGCAAAGACCACCGGCGCAAGCATAAACCTTGTAGCAGTTCTTAGGTTGTCATGTTTGCTTATATAGTCGGCCAGTGGCGGAGAATACTCATAGTAAAGGCTGACAAACATTCTGCCGATATTATTTGTTATTAGATAATTGTCTCGGAACTCTCTTAAGACCTTTACATCTTTTGCCATACGGGACCCGTAGGCGGCAGTTGCAATGAATCACCCGAACTCATCATCTTCCTCATCATAGTCAGCAAGGAAGAGCATCAACCTCCCATCCTTTCCTCCCAACACAATGTCCATAGGACCTTCGTTGTCCCAGTTGGTGACAAAGAGACGTGATCGTGGTGTTTCAGCGTCGTCTGGATAACGAAGAGGGTCGTCGTCTATTAATAGAAGCTTTTCAGCTGTATCAAAAACAGGTGCAGCATTAGTTCCTACATTTTGGAGAAAGTATACGAAACCTTCCACCTCACCTGTCAGGACATCCTTCAGTCCGTCACCATCCCAGTCAAAGATTCTTGGGGCAGCCCTTGTGCCAGCGTCAAAATCCGTACCGCCCATCTGAAGAACTGAAGAACTATTAAAGACAGGGGCAGCGTCAGTTCCTTCATTTATCAGTATGAATATCCACCCATCAAATGAGCCAACGAGGATATCTTTGAGTCCATCCTCATTCCAATCGATTACAACAGGTGCAGCCCTTGCCCCTATGTCGAGGTCGACTCCCCCTCTCTGGATCAGGGTGCCGCCGTCCATCTCAGGATTTATATTATCTGTTGTGTTAAGAAAAATATGTACAAAACCTGCAGCATCGCCTACAAGAAGATCATTCAGTCCGTCATTATTCCAATCCACGACCGTGGGATATGAACCCTGTCAACCTGCTGCAAAAACATTTAAGTCGGAACACCCTGGGTCGCATGACTGTACATAGGTGAAATCATCGAATACAGGGTTGTCGTTAGCGCCTACATTTTCATAAAAGCTGATGTAACCGTTCCCATCATTATTCTGGCCAACCAAAAGATCTTTCTTTCCGTCACCGTTCCAGTCAAAGACCACCGGAACCGAGTATGCGCCAACATTGATATCACCGAAAGAGTCTTGCAGATACTTACCATCCCGCAACTCTGTCGGGTAGTCAGCATTGACGCTCGAAGCAAACAGCAAAATAACACATATTGCTATCGGCGCAGCTATGAGTCTGAAGCAGGTTTTCACACAAAACATTATAGTTCCCTCCTTTTTTTAAAAGCCTTTATTGATTAGAGTAAAATGCAGAAATGAAATGGTAATAAAATACTTCAAAGACAGCTTATGCTTTTATAAGCAACATAATACCAAAAATTGATTTCAGAAAGATATAAGGAATATGCCTGGTTTTTTATCTGTTTTTTACTGTATATGAGATAATTATTGAAGCAATAATCAAGTAGAAATGCCTGAGTATTAAAGACTTTAGTACAATAACCCGTTGATCAGAAGCTGTCAGAAGGCAGATCATTGACCCAAATTCCTTCATAAGCTTCTCCGTCAGCCAGGGTCATTTTTCCGTATCCTGCCCGCTTTCCCTGATTCCAGTTTCCTATGTATCTGGAACCATCCTTCCATGTCATCGTTCCAGATCCGTGCATAAGGTCGCCTTTCCACTCTCCATCATAAAGTGTTCCGCCCGGCATGAGCATGGTGCCGCTGCCGTCTGCCCGGTTCTTTTTGAAATTACCTGAATACTTACTGCCGTTTGTATGCATGAGTATACCGCTGCCGTGCATGAGGCCGTCCCTGAATTCGCCAGTATAGCTTTTGCCGCTTGCCCATATTTTATGTCCCTTCCCGTTGTGCTTATTGCCGGACCATGATCCGGCATAGCTGCTGCCGTTAGGCCAGGTCATTGTTCCTTCTCCTTCAGCCTGGTTATTATTAAAACGGCCATCATATTTTATACCACCTGGCAGAACCAGGACTCCCTTGCCGTGCATAAGATCATTCAGGAACTCTCCGCGATACTGCCCGCCGTCTGTCAGGCTGAGAGTGCCGTACCCGTGCATGAGCCCCTCCCGGAAGTCACCGGAATAACTGTTACCATTTTCCCATGTGACCGTTCCTTCCCCTGTTAGAAGGCCGTTGATAAATATGCCGGCATACCTATCTCCGTTTGGGAGAACCATAATGCCTGAGCCGTTGTTGCAGTCTCCTTCAATACATTCAGCATTAAGGTTGTAAAGAGGAATCAGGGATAGGGCTATAATACCTATCGAAATTATAAGTGTCTTATTCATTTGGCAATCAAAAAACAACAGAGAAGTCATTTTTGATCAGGGTCATACCTACAGGTGTTGATACCTAATAGTGTATAAAGCGGGCACCAATTTATGAGTGCTGTCACTATAGGCACCAGCCCTAACGCTCCCCACCAGCTCTGGTAATATAATCCTGACAATATAACTATTGCACCTGCGATAAGCCGTATGGCCCTGTCTTTGCTCCCTACATTTTCTTTCATAACCGCTCCTTTTAGTTTAAAGAATATGATGTGTCATGTAAAAGAGTCAGCCGCTACGTTTTATTGGAGAAATGAACAGGGTAAGGATAATACGATAAGGGGGGGGGCAGCTATAACTTAACAATGAACCTTTTGTATTCGGGCGGCTGGTCTATTATCTCCATACCAAAATTATATACAAGTCCTACCAGAGGGTCTGTAGCCTTCTGCAGTCTCTTTATCTCGCAGAAGAGGTTAAACTCTTCTCCAGTGGGAAACTGGAACTTAACATTGACGAGCATATGGGTGTTCAGGTCTTCAAGTGCTTCGTCGCGGATTATAACGCCAAATAGCCCCTCACCCGAGAGGTTCTCAACAAAACCCCTATGCACTACATTATTAAAGGTTATATCAGCCTTCAGCCTGAAGGCCTTTCTTTCAGAACGTCTTTTAGAATCGTCAGCCATAATGTTATAGCTAAGTATACCAAAATAAAGATAAAAGTCAAGAGACAAAGAAGTTGTGAAGCAACCGGCATTAAAAGGTAAGGTTAATTGAGAATAACGGGCAAGTTGATAAACCTCTTCAGCAGGGAAGAATAATCAGGTAATGAGTCGATTATTTCCATACCGATACTACGAGTCAACTTGTGAGGAGGGGTCTCATATGCCCACGTTACCCTGCATTGCAGGTATATCGGTTCTCTGGCTGGAGGGGCGATCTTTACCTGCAGAGTTGTTCCGGGTACGAGTTTTAAAGGGCTGCAGGTAGGGAAGGTGATAATATAAAGACTCTTACTTGAGAGACTTCCGACATATCCGGAGCATTGTGAATTGCCATATGCAAGTTCGGCTTTATATTTGACGAACTTCCTGGCTGACGATGTTGTCCCTGTTTTTATTTTAGAGTCACTCAGAAGCATAACAGCCCCTTTAATGAGTTTCCGTTAAATAGTCTTGGGTTATATTGACGGTACTCATTGCCTGACAAAGCAGACTACAGGTGTTCTGGTCTTCACATGAGTCGCAATAGATCTGGGTTTCCTCAAGAAGACAGCTTAGAATAGTGGCGACTCGTTTTGCTTTTTCAATATTAGAATTCATGATAGTTATTTATACCATATAAATATTCAGGACGTTATGTTTCTTATCTATAAGGTACAATCTTCCAGGGGAACTGTGAATCAGTATTGGTCTGATTTTTTTGTAAGTGTTTGTCCTATAAGAGGAATTAGCAAGGATGCGCAAACTTACAAAAAGGGCTAATCACTTACAAGCTGAGGTAAACTGAAAAAAGTGGACACCAAAATCAAGTGAAATAACTTACATGAGTGCTTTGGTGTCCACTATTGACAGTAGCCCTCAAGCTTATTACTGATAGCGTAATGGGTTAGCTGTGCGTTGTTCTTCATGCCCATCTTTTCAAGGAGACGTGTCCTGTAGGTGCTTACGGTCTTGACACTTAAAAGAAGGGTCTCTGCGATCTCTGTGACTTGCTTGCCGGATGCTATCATGCATAACACCTCATATTCCCGGTCAGAAAGTGACACATGCAGGGCATCCTCAGCCTTGACCTCAAGGTGGCTGGCCAGTCTTTCGGCGAGAGAGGAGCTTACATACTTTTTCCCGCCTGAGACCTTTCTGATAGCATTGACAAGCTCTTTTGGGGTACTTTCTTTGGTAAGGTAGCCTGAAGCCCCGGCCTTCAAGGCGCGTATAGCATACTGCTCTTCCGGAAAGACACTTAAAATAAGGACATGTATGGCAGGCTTTTCACTTTTTATCTGTTTCAGAATGTCCAGCCCGCTCCTGCCGGGCATTGATATATCCAGAAGTATCACATCGTAGCTGTGCTTCCAGACCATCTCAAGCGCTTCCTGGCCGTTGCCTGCCTCGCCGGTCACCACGATATCGGATATTTCAGAGATTATCTGTTTAAGCCCCTCCCGAACTATGGAGTGGTCGTCAACTATGAGTACTTTGGTCATAAATATATTATATTCTGCTTTCAGAGATCTTTGTGCTCTCTGGTCTTCTTAATCTTCTTTTTCTTCCTTTCCATGGGGATATTAACTGTTACGGCAGTGCCTTTGTCAGGAGAGCCTTTAATATTGACCGTACCCTTCCAGAAATGGACCCGTTCACGGATACCGATCAGTCCAAATGCCTCGGAGTTTGTGATCTCTGCCTCTGTTATGCCCCTGCCGTCGTCCTTCACCTCCAGTATAAGATCATTATTCTTTTCCTTCAAGCTTACCACAATATTTTTTGCCTTTGCATGGCGTGTTACATTTGTCAGCGTCTCCTGAAAGATACGGAAAATAGTTGTGGCACGCTCCTGATCTATGGCTTTTTTCGTGTTGAAGGAAAGTGTGGAATTAATATCTGTCCGTTTCTGGAACTCGTCTGCCTGCCACTCCATGGCCTCATGAAGTCCAAGGTCATCTAATAATCCGGGCCTTAATTCTGAGGAGATCCTGGATACTGTCTGGAGAATTTTATCTATCAGTTTTAACATTGATTCAGTCTTTTTATGTATATCCTTCTGTTCTTCTGATGCCGGCAGCTTTTGATGCAGCCAGAAAAGGTCCATATTAAGGGCTGTTAAAAACTGGGCCAGTTCATCATGTATCTCACGTGCTATATGCTTCCTCTCCTCTTCTCTTACAGAGGTCAGGTGAGCGGTGAGTTTATGAAGCTGCTCAGAAGACTCCTTGAGCTTTTTCTCTGAACCCTTCCTGCGGCTTATATCCCTGGCTATATGTATGACCCCGATGATATTTTTATCATTGTCAAACCGTGGGATGGCACGTATCTCAATGTCTTTATTCAGATAAGGCTCAAAGAGTTCAAAAGCGGCGGGTATTCCGGTTGTGACACACTCGCAGCTCGGACACCCTGTGGGGGGGCAGGCTGTTCCATGGTAGTATTTGAAACATTTTGTTTTACTACCATCTGCCTTATCATTTAATACCGGCAGCTTAAGGTTCTTCATTGCGGCAGTATTTGCATGTATTATATTGAAGTCCGCGTCATGGATGGTTATCATGTCGGTGATCGTATTGAATATGTCATCCCAGTCCTGAATGGAGTGCCGGGAGCTCTTTAATTCTGTAAAGTCTTGAAGCCTCTTCTTTTTTGATATCTTTAGTTCTGTTGTAAGCCTGACAACTTCAATACCCCCTACTATCTCTCCGGCTGAATCTAAAATGGGGGAGGAAGTGATCTCAACGTAAATAAGACCCTTGTCTGTAGGAGCGGTTCTTGTAGATGTATGGACCTTGCCGTCCTTAAAAGTCTGGGCAAGCGGGCAGCCCTCACATTTAGCCTTCCTTTTTTCATACGCCTTATAACAATGCTCCCCGATATGGCCTCCGACAAGATCTTTATGTGCCTTATTCTGATAGCGGATAATAAAATCTTTATCCTGGATACTGATACCATCACCAATTGAATCAAGGATGTTCAGTTCAGTAAGATCACCTAATACCTGTTTGTTCGCTAAATTTTTTATGAGCATGTTATATCTCCGAAAATGATATTATTCCCTCAGTTACACGGCAGAAAGATCCGGTATGTTGACAATAAATTTACAAGTAATACTTATATCTGTCAATGCAAAAATACTAATACGTCCTATAAATTTTATTAATTTACGGAGTTGCGCAAGTAGTAGAAGATGGCGTTAATAGTTGCAGAGAAAGACTACAGGATTTTCAATGTAACAAAGAGGTGTTGGAAGTGTTAGTTTGTTTTAGCACTTATAAGGGCTTTCCCGACAATGCTGCACGTAGCGGAATCTTCGCAGCTGTCACAAGAGGAATTGCTTTCATTCAGCAGGCAGCTAATTACGGCGGCTATCTTTTTTGCCTTTTCAGCTTTAGCATTCATCTTTGATATTTACACATATATAATTATGGGTGTCAATAGTTATAACTGCTCCTTTTACTAAAATAAGAATAATTAATTTTCATTAATCTCCAGGCACAAAAAAAGAGGCTGTGCCATGAATGGCACAGCCTCTTCATCTTAACAGTATTGAGTGATTAGAAAGTGTGAGTTATGCTTATACCTAACATATGCATATTTGTGCTGTAGTTGCCGTTAGCATCGTTAGGTGGGAAAAACGGGTCACTTACGGTATTGTCCTTGTCACGATCCTTAAGGCTCTGAAATGCATATGCTAAGTCCAGTCTACATTTCTGATACATTATTCCTGTTCCTAAAGTGAAGATATGCGTATCAGCATCCGGTATAGAAGGCTCAAACGTATCATCAGGTACAGGATTGTTGGCATATATGTAACCGGCACGTAGTGCAACCATCTCATTTAACTGATATTCTCCTCCGACAAGGTAAGAGAAGACATTGTGCCAGTCTTTATCTGCAGCAGGCGGTTGTCCGAGCAATCCGACAGTGTCAAGCTTGATCTTCAGCTGGTCATATGATGACCATCCTTCCCATCTTATTCCGCCTTCAAGCACTAAGTTGTCAATTCCTTTAAAGGCTACGCCTGCATGGACCTGTTGGGGGAGGGTGATGTTTGTGTTGCCGTCAGAGTTTGGAAAGAGCGAAGCTATTACCGGGTCTGTACCTGCAGGAATGGAAAAAGAAGAATCTCCATCAATATCGACATAGATCGAACTCCGGTATGAAGCGCCGAAAGTGGTATCTTCATTAATATCAAAAAGTATCCCTACATTATATCCTATCCCGTTGCCGTCACCTTCAAATTTCTGTTTGGCATCTGCAGGGGCGGCATAAGGCCCTCCCGGAAAACCAAAGCCGAGCATCGGCAGATTGATCATTCTCTCCTGAACCGCATCGAGAAGCATAAAATCCACCCCGGCTGCAACTGCAAGGCTTGGTGTGACCTGATACGAAACAACAGGGTTGATATTAAAGGTCTTCAATTCATTATTTGTCGTCAGATACCTTCCCTCCCAGTCATCGCCCCATTCATTGTTGAGGCCGAAGGGGTTGAATACACCAAGTCCGAAACTGAGCTTGTCATTGTACTTATGGGTGATAAAGACCGTGCTCGGAAAGTTAAGGCCTTTTTCAGCCTCATGAGTATCGCCTGTCAGGTCGCTGGTAAATTCTCTTGACGGTGATATCAGGGTCGTGCCCAGTTCCAGCTTTGTGCCTTCAAGCCGGTTAATAAGCGCGGGGTTTATGAATATGGCTGACGGAGAATCAAGGTGTGCTGTGGCCGAGTTGCCCTGTCCGAGAGCACCTGCACCCTGGGTGTAAACAGCAAAACCTGATGCATCAGCATGCTGAACTGTGAAGCAAACAGTTAAAGCCAATACAATTGTTAAAGCCAGTGTACGTTTGAGAATCTTTTTCATTTAAGCCTCCTTGATAAGAAGTGGTATATAAAAATTGATCTCTGGCAAATTGAACAATTTACCAGAAAAGAATAGACAGGATATTTTGCTATAAAAGCATATAATAATCGTCCTTGTCAATTATATTGCTTATAGCTTAATACAACATATTAATTATATAAAGAAAAAGCGATATGCGTTTTTTGACATAAGAGAAGTTTGACGTTATTATAAACAGTTTTATCTCTCTATAAAAACACAATGAAGAAAAAATTATTATTAATTAATCCGGTTGGACAAAGAAGCGGTATGCTGCTTACCAAGTTCGCCACTTTTGCACCGCTCAGCCTTGCATATGTTGCCGCTCTGACACCAGAGGGCTGGGATATTGAGATCCTTGATGAGAATATAAAGGAGTTTGAATATAAAGAGGCCGATCTTGTAGGTATTACATCATTTACTACAAATATTAACAGGGCATACGAGATAGCAGCAATCTACAAAGAGAAAGGAACAAAGGTAGTTCTTGGGGGAATACATGCTTCGGTAATGCCGGATGAGGCTGTCAATTATGTAGATGCAGTGGTTGTAGGTGAGGCAGAGCTTGTATGGGGCCAACTAATTGAGGATTTTAATAATGGATGTTTAAAGGATAAATATATAGGGTCAAAGGCTGATATCAAAACTACCAATTTTCTTCCACGCCGTGACCTGCTGAGCCCTGAATACTTCTGGGGCTCTATCCAGACATCCCGGGGCTGCCCTTTTGATTGCGATTTCTGTTCTGTCTCACGTTACCTTGGGAGGGAGTATCGGAAGAAGAGTGTTGATAATATTCTTGATGAACTTGAGACGATAGAGAATGAATATGTCTTCTTTCTTGATGATAATGTGGTTGGATATGGAAAAGAGTCGGAAGAGAAAGCAATACAGCTCTTTAAAGGAATGATCGACAGAAAGATCAACAAAAAGTGGTGGATGCAGACCTCGATAAATACCGGTGAAAACGAGGAGCTGCTCAAATACGCTTCAGAAAGCGGCTGTCTCTTTGCCCTTGTCGGGATCGAGGCGATAAATGAAGAGAATCTGAAGACGATGAAGAAGGGGGTAAACCTCAAAGCAGGCGTTGATAATTTTAAACGGATAATTAATAGATTTCATAAGCATGGCATAGCTGTGCTTGGAGCATTCATAATAGGAAATGATAATGATACAATGGAACATTATAATGAACTCGGTGATTTTCTCATCAAGGCCGGTGTAGATGCCGCTCAGGTAGCTATTTTAACTCCATTACCCGGCAGTGCTCTGTTTGACAGGCTTAATTCGGAAGGGAGGCTACGATATAAAGATTTTCCTTCTGACTGGAGTAAATACAGGCTCTCGCATCTTGTTCATGAACCTATCGGAGTTACGGACGAAGTTATATATCAGGGTAATTATAATATTAAGAAACACATCTACTCCCCTTTGAACTTTATTTACAGAATGATAAAATCATTAATGTCTCTTAAGCGGCTGGATTCCTTTTTTGCGATATATAAAATGAACCAGGCATACAAAAAGAGCTGGCTGAATTCGCATTATTATAAATCTGGGAAATATGACAAGTAACGTATTTTTTCTATTGAGATAATTCTTCGCAGTTATTTAAAAAATAAAACTATATATTTGGAGTTTAATGATGCCTGAAAACAAATACTTAATGGAGAGCAAGGAAGAGACTATACGGCTTGATATGAAGACCGATACAAAGGTTGTTGAGCAGCAGGCTTTGTGGGCTGGGATAAAGCCTGGAATGAAGGTTGCTGATCTGGGCTGCGGCTCTGGCAAGACCACATCAGTACTTCAAAAGCTAGTACAGCCTCATGGTGAAGCCGTAGGCGTGGACTTTGCACAGGAGAGGGTTGAATATGCAGAGGAACAGTACGGCGGCGACAATATCAGGTTCAAGTGTGCAGATATCATGAAGCCTATGGATGAAGCCGGGACCTTTGATTTTGTCTGGATAAGGTTTGTTATTGAGTATTACCGTAAGAACGGGTTTGATATTGCAAAGAGCGCTTCAAGCCTGCTTAAGCCGGGAGGCATACTCTGTGTAATTGACCTTGACCATAACCCGCTTAACCATTACGGATATTCAGAGAGGGTAGAGAAGACCTTTTTTGCAATAATGAAGATCCTTCAGGAGAAGATGAACTTTGACCCCTATGCCGGAAGAAAGCTTTATTCATTTTTATATGACCTTAAGTTTAACAATATAAATGTAGATGTTGCAGCTCACCATGTTATCTATGGAGAGCTGAAGGATGTTGATGCCTATAACTGGTTGAAGAAACTTGAGATCGTGCCAAAAAAGATCAAGTATGAGTTCAAGGAGTTTGAAGGAGGCTATGATGAATTTCTTCAGGAGTGCAAGACCTTCTTTGCACACCCAAGAAGGTTTACATATACACCAATAATATTATGCAGAGGTGAAAAACCGGCAGATTAGCTTTAAAGGTTCAGCGTCATCGGTTTGTTCTGGTGCTCTCTGTTGTAGAAACTTATCAGGGCCTCTACAATCTCTCTTCTGAAGTAAACATCAATATGCTCCTGAAGAAGTTCAAAAGCGGTATTCAGATACATGGGGTCCCTGTAATGACGCTTTGATGTTATCGCCTCAAAAAAGTCAGCTACAGCTATTATCTGGGCACCCAGCGGTATCTCATCCCCCTTAAGCCCTTTTGGATATCCTGAGCCGTCTATTTTTTCGTGATGTGATCCGGCTATTTCTGGAACCTGTTTATATATCCCTTCAAATTTTATCTGGCCGAGTATTGTTTTGGTCTTGGTGACATGCGTTTTGATCTTCTCAAATTCGTCAGGCTCAAGTGCGCCCTTTTTCTTTAGTATGGCATCCTCAACACCTATCTTACCGTAGTCATGAAGCAGTGATGCAACCCTTACCATCTCGGCATAATCAGTTGCGAGGCCCATCTCCCGGCAGATTCCCAGGGCATATTCAGTAACCTTCTCTGAATGTCCAGCGGTCAAAGGGTCACGAGCGTCAATAGATGCGGCCAAGACATGAAGGATGGATTTGAACTGCTCAGCTTCCGCCTCCCTCAGCATGGCGTTATGCATACTTATACCGATCTGCGGCGCTATCCCCATCAGCAGGCTTATATCACTCTGAATCAAGGGTTTTTTGGTTTTAATATTATCGACAGCAAGGATTCCAAGAGAAATATCCTCATATATGATAGGGCAGCATATAAAAGACTTCACACCCATCTTTCTTGCAAACTCAAGGCTCCGGGGAGTTATCGCACCTTCGATATCATCGATATCATTGATGAGAAATGGTTTCTGCTTATTAAATGAGACTACAAATACGCCTTTTGATTCGGGGTTATCAAGATGGAATACAGCCTTTTTAAGGAACTTCAACTGCTCTTTTGGATATCCGAACCCTGAATGGAAGTGGAGACGTGTCTTGTCTCGGTTGGCAAGCAGGATCAGGCCCCTGTCGTAATCAAGCCTGTTATCAAGGATTTGAATGACCCTCTTCAAGATCCCATCTATCTTTGTCTGTTTGCTGAGCGCCTGTCCGATCTCATTGATCATCAGGGCGTTATTATAGTTGACATTAATTTGGTCTATAAGTTTTTCCGATGACCCCTCAAGGCTGTATACTGCTGCCTTAAGCTCTTTTGAATCTGAGAGGCTTGCTTGCCAGCTCATAAATAATAATAAAGCTGCAGACACAGGCAAGAGGGCAATCAAGGTGAGTTTGGGGATGAAAAATGCAGAAACAAAGCAAAGAACGGCAAGGAGTATTGCTGAATATGCCCTTGTCTTTTTCCATACCACAGCCGGAGATTCACTCCAGGATACAATATAGCGGCATGACTTGCCCCCCTTGAAAGCGCATTCAGGGTGTTCAATTTTTTTTGTCTTATAGTTGAATATATTTGCCAATGCTTCAATATAACCGAGCCTGTTTTCACACTGAAAGGGCTCCTCCTTAACGCCTTCATTGGGTGTTAAGCTGATCTCAACCTGATTTGCGCTGATCTTCTTAGATTTGTATGTAGTGGATCTGGTGAAGGAGGATACAGTCTTACCCATTAACTCATAAGCCTTTACAGGGCTTACAAGACCCAGGACATACTGCTTTAATAATCCCAGCGCTTCAGGTGATGCTGCATATCTTCCGGCTTCGCGTGCTATCTCAACATTACCGGTTAATTTTCTTAGCTTCTCGTGGAACCTGTTTATCTGCTCCTGAGTGAACCAGTGGCCTGGATCTTCGACCTGATAGGACTCCATCTTTGCATAGCGCAACAGGTCATTGATGTTTATAAATGTATAATTACGCTTGATAAACTTAATGTATGTACTTACTATCCGGCTGTTATAAAGCTGGGTCTTATTTTCTTTTGTCATGATAATATGTTGATCAGGATCCGCGGTGGGTTAAACAATTAACCAACGTCGGCAAATCATTTTCCTAATATAATCCTATATTTTATTACCTGCTTTTTGCACTGGAGTAGTGCCCCTTTTTCGTAACAGGACAGCACTCTGGCCCTGGCAGGTCGTGGGAATATTCTGCATCAAGCAGCCCGAGAATATCATGTACCAGAGCGCTCTTCATAAAGTAGCACCGCAGTCTTCCGTCAATAAAGTAATCAATAATTTCTGCATTCCTTAATTTTGAAAGATGCTGGGAGATATTTGGCTGACTTACGTCATCCAGAAAGTCTTCAAAATCGCTGACGCATTTTACCCCGTTGGAGAGTTCCTTAAGGATCTTAATCCTTACAGGGTGGGTTATGGCCTTCAGTATATCAATACGGTTTAATATGTCCATGATATATGCAATTATTATTATACATCAATTATATTTAAAATTATCTGAGGCTAAAGCATGTTTCAGTAACTGATAAAGACAAATAATACTGCAGTGTGGAAAAGATAACAGTTATCTTACGAGGCGTAATAGTTTCGCTAATTGTTTAAAGTAATGATCAAAGTGTTCTATACCAAGAACAAGAAGATTATATGTCTTTTCATATTCGATAGATTGCTCTTCAGCATAGGAGAGAGGGTAGAGAAGAACGGGAACCTCATCATGCTCATAATATTTTGACAGTTCTGATACTGCTGTGTTCAGGATATTCTTGCTGAATTCATCAGAATCAAGCACTATTATATGAATGCAGTTGGTAAGTTCAGACATGTTAAGGCCCACATCAGAGATATTGACCATAAATACAGCTTTAAGCATTCCATTGTTCTTTAGTGAAAAGAGGGATCTTTCCCTCTTGAATCCGAGCCGTTTGTATTCATTATCAATATTGTCTGAATCAACCATCGAAGGGTCAAGGTCAAGTGCATGCACCATAAGCCCGCCTGAGGTATGTTCATAAAAGTTATCCAGCTCTGTAAGGTCTGCTGATTCAGTTCTGCTAATGCTCCAGCCTTCAGGAAGATCAGCTTTTACAGGCTGTCTCTTCTCCAGGAAGTAGGCAAACTGGTCTATAGAGCACTTCTTTGGATCATTAAGCTCTCTGGCGACCCCGCCATAGACACGGTTTGGGAACCTGTTTTCAGGCCTGAAGTAGCAGGCAAGAAAGCTCATATGTGATGAGTACATACGGTGAAACTCATTTACATAGTGACCAAGCTGTTCGGCAACGATCAGGCCTGCTTTCTTGTTATGAGACATCTTTGCTGCGTGGTGGTGAAGTATCCATGTCTTCTCAAAGTAGCGGAACATTGATACATGGCCGAGTATTTTGCCTTTATCCTGATAAATAATATGTTTAGCTATGTCAGGGTTCTGAGTGTAGAGCTTCTCATAGGTCTTTTTGAACTCCTCTTTCTGTCCCTGCATGAAGGCATATTTCTTCGGATATACAAAGCCTGTCTCAAAGAAGAAGTTCCATAGCTCATCCAGGTCAACATTGGTGGTACAGACATAAGAGTTGCTGTCTTTGACCTGATGCAGCAATGCAGAGAGTCTCACCTGGTCCTGTGGTTCCATGTCCAGTATTGCAAGGCCGCATACCACGCTTCCCTTTTCTGACTTCTTTCTGTATATGACCTGAGCCTTGCAATTTATTACAAAGCTATTCATGAACTCAAGGCCGATTTTCGGGAATATCATGCCAGGCATGAGCACTGAATTGTCCTGAGCCTCTTCAATAGCAACCCCTGAACCTGAGAGGTTTAATACCTTGAGTATCGTTCTTTTACCTGTAAACGGGTGTGTGAATATAAGGTTGGGTGTAGGCGAGAGCTTCTGTCTGAGGCTCCTGAACTCTTTCGGCTTTACCCTTGTGATATGGCTGCTCACAGGCTTAAGAATAAAGGTCTTTGTGCTCTGTCCGGAAGACTGCCTGATCACCTCGCATACACCTGAATATAGAGTCTCTTTATTATCCTGCAGGACAATATAGACCTGAAGATCCGGATTTATCCATTGAAATGACTGTGTCATGCTTGATGCAAGCTCAACGCAGAAGGATACGGCACTGAAATCGACAAGTGATCCGCTGAAGGTTACTCCGTTCTGCATAAGCTGAACCTGAATGCCTTCACAGGAGTTTCGCCTCACCTTTCTGGAGCTTACCTCATACGATTTTTCCGGCAGTGTAAGGCAAACCCCGGTCTCGTCGATGCTGAGCATATCAGCCCTAGCCATGATAAGCTCCTGGCCGTCTGAAAGTAGAAAATTCGTAAATTCATATGATTCAATATTCTGAATGGATTCATCAATCCAGGAACATTCAAGAGTATTATTCAAGCAGGGCTGCGGCCGTGCTGAAAGAGTGAGGGTATTATCGTACTTTTTGTGCCTGAAGTTAACCAGGATGTTTCCATCCTGGAAATTAATAAAGTTAAGGGCGTTTACAAGGTGCTTTTTGCTTATAAGCTTCCACCATTTCTCCGGTGCGCCCTCAAGCTGTTTTTCAAGGTTCGAGAGGTGGAATAGCTGAGATATCTTGTGCAGATTTTCAGATTCTTTATCCGGCCTCAGCTGTCTTAAGTTGTTAAATTCTGCTTCTTGTACCATAACCCTTTATTCCCTCTTGGTTTATAACCTAAAAGCTACCAATATCTAAAAACAGAAAACAATCACAAATTATAAGCAAAGTTTATGTCAATATAATTTTTAGTGTGCATTCCCAATATAATAAAATTCCTTACAAAAGTAAAGCTTTATTTACTTATAGATATAATATATTTTTTAAAGAGCATTATTATATAGAGTGGTGTTTTCCATTGAGAAGAATAAATAAATTCGCAGAAAGGATGTTAAAAGCTTCAGTATTATTTATTGAAAGGCTGTCTTCAGCAATCCAATCTGTTGATTTTAGGAGACCTGACTTAGTAAACTTGATAACACGTTTCTAGTGTTTTTACTTCCATGGATAAACCTCTGGACAAACACACTTTTGTTGTTATTGACGTTGAGACCACTGGCATCTCCCAGCTTGACCGGATATGCGAGATCGGACTGACAAAGATCACTAATGGCGAAATTACCGATAAATTAGAGACACTTATAAACCCCTGTACCGGTATTACAAATACCATATTTCACGGCATCCAGGACTGGATGGTCGAAGATGCCCCGACATTTGAAGCGGTTGCTTCTCAAATAGCCGGGTTTATAGACGAAACGGTACTGATAGCACATAATGCCCCGTTTGATATGAGATTTATGCGATATGAGCTTCAGCGTCTTGATACAGACCTGTCCCACCATGCTCTCTGCACCCTCAAGATATCGAGGAAGATCCACCCTGATTTTCCTGCACATAAACTTGATTACCTGCTTGAACAGTACAATATTATTAATGAGTGCGCCCACCGTGCAGGCACTGATGCTGATTCAGAAGCAAAGCTCTTTCTCCAGATGAAGAAGAAGCTTGAGCAGCAGGGACTCGGCACATTAGGCTCATTAAGCATCTGGGGACTTCCCTATGAGCATTTCTGGTGTGAGAAGGTCGAAGTTCAACATTCAAACAATGGCAAGATACTCACACGTGATGATCTTTAATTGTCATATCCCGGCAAGTCCTTCAACCGCTCTCTTTAAACCCGCAACAACCTCTGCCATCCTCTCGTAATCCAGCGTATCAGGTGTGTCTCCTGCTGTATGATAATGAGGATTTCTATAAAATGCGGTGTCTGTCAGCATGATGGCGTCAAAGCCGTGTTTCCAGAATGAGCGATGGTCTGAGAAGTCGACTCCCGGCACGAATGATGTAGCTGATATCGTCTCATAAGGCAGATCAGTTCCGTTCTTAAAACCTTTCTGTATATACTTCATAAACCCCCTTGAGCCAAGGTTGCTTACAAACATGAGGAAGTCCCCCTTTTCAGGATATATCCATTTAAAGAAGGAGAATGGGAAGAACTGGCTTTTTGGGTTGTCCAGATAGTATCCAATCGATTCAAGGCAGATCATGCCTTGAACATTCCTGCCCGCCTGTTTTAACTTCTCCGCATACTTATAACTTCCCATATTCTTCGTACGGAAAAAAGGCGGCTCTTCAAGCGTAAAAGCAACGAATTGAATGGTCTTGTCAAATTTCTTATCAGCAAGAAGCCTTGCAAGCTCAAGCAGCACCGCTACACCGCTTGCATTATCATCAGCCCCAGGAGTGCCTGTCACAGTGTCGTAGTGAGCGCCGATCACAATAACCTCTTCAGATACTTTACCCCCTTTTATCTCAATATGGATATTCTTATATTCAATACTATTGACAGAATAGGTTTGATATGAGACATCATAGCCGTAAGAAGAGAACTCTTTAGAGATATAATCGGCAGCTTTGTTAAGTGAGGCGGTATCAAGATAGTCCCTTGAGCCTATCTCTTTTGCAAGTATATTTACAGTCTTTTTGAGGTTGTTTTTTATCACAGGGTCACCACTGAAGTTATGCAAGTCAACAACATCACTTTTTTTAGGCCTACCAATATCCCCCTGCATAAGTTTTATAATATTTTGAAAGCTGAAGAAGAGGTATAAGAAAATTAATACTAAAAGCGGGTAGAAGATCAGTCTGCCGATATTCTTTTTCGTCATAACGCATTGCCGATAATCGAAGTATAGCACTTATTCTGTGGATTTTTTATACTTAGATAGATGACTCATGAGGAAGAAAGACATACGCTTATTATTCAGGATGAAATACTGCAATGATATACAAATCAGATACAAAAAATATTATAGATGCCGCTTATGAAGTGACGGGGCATCTTTTAGAAGGTTTTAAACCGGACAAGCCTATAGTCATTAAGCCTAATATCGTGAAACCTGCCCATCCCCCTGTGACGACCAATGTGCGGGTTGTTGAAGGAATTGTTAAGGCGCTGAATGAAGCCGGACTGAATGATATCATTATCGCCGAAGGTTCCGGAACGGGCGACACAATTGAGAACTTTGAGATGCTCGGCTATACAAAACTTGGAGCAAAGCTTATTGATCTTGATAAAGAGGATGTTATTAAGGTTACTGTACCCGGCCATAGAGTTTGGAATGAGATTTATCTTCCAGAAATTCTAATGGGTAAATTTATCATCTCCGCCCCTGTTTTAAAAGAGCATTCTATGTGCGGTGTCACAATAAGTCTCAAAAATATGGTCGGCATACTGCCTGCAAAACATTACTCAGGATACTGGGAATACAAGAAGTCTGTGATACACAGGGATGGCCCTGACACATGCATCGCGGATATTAACAAGATCATGAAGCCCCACTGGGCTATAGTTGATGCGACCGTTGGCATGAAGGGTTCACATATAGATGGAACGCCTATTGACCCCCCTCTAAATCTTGTATACGCATCTGATGACCCGTTTGAGGCTGATAAGTTCGGTTGCGGCCTTCTGGAGAGGGACTGGCAAGGCATCGCCCACCTTAAGATGATAGCTGAAGAGAACATATAACTATGGGCAGCAAAAAGGGGAAAGGGACGTCACTAAGGCCGACCTCCAACAGGGTCAGGGAAGCGCTCTTTGATATAATCCGGGGCAGTATAGAGGGTGCTCTGTTTCTTGACCTTTACGCAGGAACAGGCGCGGTTGGTTTTGACGCGCTTGATGAAGGCGCTGCAAGGGTAGTCTTTGTGGAGGCGAACAAGAGAAATATTGCGGATATCAATAAGGTGATTGAAAAGAGAGAGCTTGATGAGGCAACGAGAGTACATACCAGAAAGACGATGCCCTTTATCGAGTGGGCTGATGATGAGGGGCTGAAGTTTGACATCATCTTTCTTGACCCTCCTTACCACACCGATGAAACGGAAAAGGCGATGTCTGCCATAGGCAGGTCAAATATCATCAGGGTTGAAGGGATGGTTGTTGTGGAGCATTTTTCAAAGAAGGAACTTCCGGAGCGGTTTGGAAAGCTGGAGCGGGCCAGAAGTAAAAATTACGGCGACACGGTGCTCAGTTTTTACAAGATATCCTGAAGATGTTAAGGTATATAATGTCTTTAAGACAGGAGGAATACGGTGAAGAAGACCGCCATATATCCGGGCACATTTGATCCTATAACAAACGGACATATAGACATTATAAAGAGGGCGCTGAAGATATTTGACACCATCATAGTCTCAGTCGCTCCAAGCCGCAAGAAACAGCCGCTTTTTACAGTAGAAGAAAGGGTCAGGTTGATAAAGGAATCGATAAAGGGTTTGAAAGGGGCAAAGGCCGACTCCTTTGATAACCTTGCAGTTGATTATGCAAACAGCAAAAAGAGCATCGCTCTCATCCGAGGATTAAGAGCTGTATCTGATTTTGAGTATGAGCTTCAGATGGCGTTGATGAACAGAGAGCTTAATTCCGATATAGAGACGGTATTCATGACGCCCAGCAGTGAGCATGTCTTCCTCTCCTCTACGCTTGTAAAGGAGATAGCCTATTTCAAAGGCTCGGTCAAAGGTTATGTCCCAAAGGCGGTTGAGAAGGCGCTGAAAGAAAATTTCAAGAACAACAAGGCACAGAGGCACAAAGGTGCAAAGTAAAACATAATCCCCTTTCATCCCCCTCGGTATCGAGTTTATTCGACTTTGCTAAAGGGCGATGTTTTTTATTCCTTTTACTATGGGTTACCTCAAAATAATAACGGCCATACTCATCTGGAGTTCGCTCGGGATATTTGTAAGGAAGGCGGGGCTTCCAACATTGACCACCATATTTTATCCGGCTGTATTTGCAGGGATTCTCCAGTTTCTGATGCTTTCTGCAAAGGGTCAGCTGAAGGACTCACTAAAGGATGCAGGCTCTGTAAATAACCTTGCCCTTCTGTCCCTCATCCCTTTTTTGTTTCTTGCAAACACCTTTCTATTCTTCTATGCCTTCAAACATACCACCATTGCAAACTCAGTCTTGACCCACTATACAGCACCGATATTTGTTGCTTTGCTTGCGCCTATTCTCCTTAAGGAGAGAATATTCAAAGTAACATGGATAGCGATAATGCTTTCATCTCTTGGGCTATGGTTAATGCTGAAGATGCCGAATTTTCTTGAACTGCTATCGGCAAATGATGGAAACACAAAGGGTATCATTGCAGGGGCTTCCTCGGGGCTTGCCTATGCCTTTTTAATACTTACAATAAGACGAATAGTATCGGGGTTTTCCGCCCTCTTCATCGTCTTTATGCAGAACCTCGTCGTTGCTATAATTCTCTTTCCATTTATTCTCGGCACGGGGATAAGTTACCAGGCCCTGCCCTTCCTGATAACTATGGGCTTTGTCCACTCAACTATAGCACCGATGCTCTATGTAGACGGCATCAGGACAGTAAAGGCAAATGAGGCTGCTATACTCGGTTACTTTGAGCCGGTTGGTGCGATCATACTCGCCTTTATCTTTTTGAACGAAGTACCTGAGATGATAGCCCTGTTAGGTGGAGGGATAATCATCTTTTCAGGGTTTTTGATATTGAAGGCCCATAAAGAGGATGCAGGCTAGGATTAGCTCTTTCTCTTCCAGAAGCGCCTTGCTAAAAGAGGCAGGCCGCCTGCTATGAAGAGTATGGAGCTTATCGGCTCAGGAGCCGCCTGTACGGTCAATAAAGTTCCCTCTGAGGGAGGCTGTAAGTGTGTACCGGTGGTTTCGTAAGTCAGTGGGATAGATGCCGGAGGACACCAGATGTCGCTGCATCCGCCTGGAATTGACTGTGTTACATTTGTATAGAGTGTAGACGTACTTGTATCGTATGCTTGGAAAATAAGTTCCTGACCCTCCTGGGCCCCCGGATTTGTTCCGTCATCTCCGTAAATATCCATATTCCCGTAATACCCCTGAGTTTCAACAGTGAAGACCCCGACAGGGGTAGAGACGTCGGACACGAATACACCTAACTGATCCCCAACATCTGCAGGGGAACCATCAATTGTAAAGTCTGCTCCGGCAAGCCACATAAGCTGGGTGGTGCTGATAGGGGCACCATATGTATTTTCAAAGTACCCGGCATATACCTGCCTGCCTAAAAGCAGGAAAATAGCTATCACGAATATCAGGATAAAGGTTCTTTTTGTTTTGAGTATCTTCATAGTTTTATCCGATCTGCGCAATGAAATCAGCGTACAACTATCTCTATATATTATAAGTCATTTATACGGAGATTTACCTATTGAGATACCTGATATTTACAGCAGGTCTGTGATGCAAAGAAGAAGCATTCTATAAGTCTTTATTATATATTGTCTTTACACGTCCGACCTCTCCGCTTTCGAGCCGTACCTTTATACCGTGTGTATGTGAAGAGGACTTGGTAAGTAGATCCTTTACAACACCTTCTGTAAGTCTGCCGGTCCGCTGATCCTTCTTTAAAACTATGGAGACCCGTGTGCCGGGCTTGATATCAGAGCGTTTTGAGCCGTCCATAATAATTAAATATCCTCCATTAACTGCCATTCTGCAAATCCCTCTTTTCTTTCAGGCAGTGCTTTATTAGTCATATGTATCCTCTTCTTTGTCGGGTGGGTCTTAACATCAATATAGGCTCGTACAAGATTTGCTATGGTTGCTTCCTGAAAGGTAAATTCTTTGCCATCCTTAAAGATCAGGGTCGTTCTTATATGTTTGTGCCCTTCGGAGATCTCCGCAAACACCTCTTTTATCTCTTCATTTTTTACTATCATATATTGCCTCCGCTTATGTCATTTCGACCAGAGGGAGAAATCTTGCTTTTAAAATGTTCTAAGATTCCTCTCCCGGCAAACCGGGATCGGAATGACAAAAAATGATATTTTTGCTTCTTTTAAGCGCCTGTTGTAAATTATACAGATTGCTGTAATAAAAGGATATTATGAAAAAGCCTTTCTTTCATTCAGAACCTGTTGACTCTATACTTGAGTTAATAGGCAATACCCCGATGGTGAGAATTAATAGCACCGATGATGGTTTTGCGGATATATATGCCAAGATCGAGTCCTTTAACCCCTGCAGCTCTGTAAAGGACAGGATATGCCACTCGATGATAAAGGCTGCAGAGGATGAAGGCAGAATAAAGCCCGGTGATACCCTGATTGAGCCTACATCCGGCAACACGGGGATAGGACTTGCCTTTGCCTGTGCCATAAAGGGGTACAAACTTGTACTTACAATGCCTGAGACTATGAGCGTTGAGAGAAAGAATATGCTAAAGGCTTTTGGTGCCGAACTGATCCTGACAGATGGGTCAAAGGATATGACTGGAGCTGTTGAGAAGGCTCAGGAGGTTGCTGATGAGAAGGGATATTACCAACCGCAGCAGTTCAGTAATCCTGCAAACCCGGAAGCCCACAAACGGAGCACGGCAAGGGAGATAATGAAGCAGCTTGGAGACCTTGATGCATTTGTGTCAGGTATCGGCACTGGTGGTACGATAACAGGAACTGGTGAAGTGCTAAAGGAGGAATCGGGCGGCAGGGTAAGGGTCATAGCTGTTGAGCCTTCAAAGAGCGCGGTACTGTCAGGAGGTGAGGCTGGCCTGCATGGAATACAGGGCATAGGTGCAGGGTTTGTTCCGGATATCCTGAATAGGGATGTCATTGATGAGATAATTCAGGTCTCTGATGAGGATGCATATGAAGCGGCAAGATGGCTCATTAGGAAGGAAGGGATATTATGCGGCATATCATCAGGTGCAAACTTCTTTGCCGCACAGCAGGTTGCAAAGAGGCTAGGTAAGGGGAATAAGGTAGTTGTCATCTTTCCTGACAGCGGTGAGAGGTACCTGAGCACAGAGTTGTTTGATTTTGTAGGCGGGAGAGATAATGGCTGATATAGGGCAGAAGCTGGGCGTTATAGATACGGTTGATGATAACATCCTTTCAACCATAGGCAATACACCGATGATACGTCTTCACAGCATAGTATCCGGAATAAATAGCGGCATTGAGATATATGCAAAGCTTGAGAGGTATAACCCCGGAGGCTCTGTAAAGGACCGTCCCGCATTTCAGATGATCAGTGATGCTGAGGAGTTGGGAGAGCTTACGCAGGATAAGGTGATCATAGATTCAACCTCCGGCAATACCGGCATCGCCTATGCGATGATAGCCGCGGTCAAGGGTTACAGGCTCAAGGTAGTAATACCGAAAAACGCAAGCCCTGAGCGCAAGAAGATCATAGAGGGCTTCGGGGCCGAGCTTGTCTATTCAAGCCAGTACGAGGGCTCGGATGGGGCAATACGGCTTGCACAGAAGATATATGATGAAGAGCCAGGCAGATATTTCATGCCTGATCAATACAATAACCCGTCAAACTGGAAGGCCCATTTTCTGGGCACAGGCCCTGAGATAATAGAGCAGACAAAAGGCATGGTGACTCACTTTGTGGCAAGCATCGGCACAAGCGGCACGATAGTCGGTACAGGTAAGGCGTTAAAGGAGCATGATCCTGATATAAGGGTAATAGCTATTCAGCCTGATGATGCGATGCACGGTATAGAGGGGCTCAAGCATATGGAGAGCTCTATAGTGCCGGGAATATATGACCTCGATTTTCCTGATGAGACGATATATGTCAATACCGAACATGCGTATGATATGGTAAAGAAGCTCAATACGGTTGAGGGCCTTGCGGTCGGGCACTCCTCAGGTGCCGCGCTTGTTGGGGCTTTGAAGGTTGCAGAAACTATAGAGAAAGGTGTTATAGTTACAATATTCCCAGACGGCGGTGACAGGTATTTGAGCCATGCGATATAGGTTGCAGAGATGAAGGTAAATAAAGAGATCATAAATTCTATATACAGGCATGCTGTTGAGGACTATCCTGACGAGTGCTGCGGCATAGTGACCGGAAAGGGAAAAGAGCAGACCGTCCACAGGTGCGTTAATATCCAGAACCAACTACATGCAGAGGACCCGCAGAGTCATCCGCGAGGTGCAAAGACCGCTTATGCGATCGACAGGACTGCGGCTGATAAGATCTACTCTTCAGCAAAGGAGAAGGGTGAAGAGGTCATCGCGTTTTACCACTCACATATAGACTGCGATGCGTACTTTTCACAGACTGACAAGGATGCACAGGTCGTATTTGGAGAGCCGGAATTCCCCGAGGCCCTGCAGGTAGTCGTCTCGGCAATAAAGAAGGAGATCTGCGGCTTAAAGGTGTTTAAATGGGACGGGGAAAAGAAAAGTTTTGATACAATTGAATTATAGCCGGTAAAGTTATCTGTTATTTACCGCATTCAGACCGGCCTGCCTCAGATACGATACCGCCCCTTTCTTGAGATGTCATCAGCTCTTCGCTCACAAATTCTTTAGTTGTTTGCGCCACACATGAAACATATTTGCCATGGTTCTTCCAGTCAGAATCGCAGGGACAGTATTGCGGAATAGAACAGCCATCAGCATCTATTACTTCTCCACTACCGGTATCAGGGCAGGAGTCCTCATCATTCGGAATACCATCACCGTCAGAATCCACAATAGGAGGGATCGCAAGATAGATCTGGTTGGAGTGGCTCCAGCCGAGAAAGGCGATCTCGCCCTTTTCATTTATAGAGGCCTCAACATTATAGACAAGGTCCAGGCCTTCCGTGATGTTTGATACAGAATTTCCGTCAAAGACAAACAGGTCTTTATGCCGCATGCTTATGGACGCTTCCCAGACAACCAGCCCGTCATCATTTATAGCAGGGTAATAATTTCTTACAGATAAAGAGCTGTCAGAAATAATGGATGTAGCGTTGTTATCGTAAAAATAAATATTTGCGTTAAAGAGGGCATCAAATCCGGTCCATACGATCTGCCCGTTATTGTTTATTTCAGGAAACAGATTAAATATGGTCTGAGAGCTGTCGGATATCTCTATTATCTCAAAACCGTTATAGAGATAGATCTGCAGAGAGCCGGAACTGTTATATCCCCTCCAGATTACCTCTCCGCTGTTATTTACCGCCGGCTCCTTGTTGGAAGAGGTTGTTGCATCAGTTATTATTCTGGTCTCAAAACCGTCATAAAGGTATACCTGGCTGCTTCCGAAGGTATCTGTACCTATCCAGACGGCAAGCCCGTTGTTACTTACCTTCGAATCACTGTTGGATGTGGTTGAGGCGTCAGATATTCTGTTTATGGAGAATTCGTCATAAATATATACATGAGCGGTTCCGGTGGTATCGTCTCCGATCCAGAAGACAGAACCGTTATCGCTGATCCGAGGCTCTCTGTTTGAGATGGTTGAGTCATCAGATATCCTGCTTATGCCTGCAGTGTTAAAAAGGTATATATGAGAGTTTCCTGCACTATCCTCTCCGACCCATACTACTTCCCCGCTGTTATTAATGGCAGGAGAAGAATTCTCAGAGGTCAGGAGATCATCAGAAACCTGATATATTATCGGATCCTCGTAGAGATATATGTGAGAACCTCCTGAATTAAAATGCCCCTCCCATACTACCTGGCCATGGTCGTTAATAGAGTGTGAAAAATTTTCTGAAGAATCGTCAGATATCAGAAAAGCAGAATAATCATCGGCAGAAACGGCTGAATA